>OGHV01000110.1_pt1 | contig 61836 bp, 34 predicted proteins | sample 1571551 | NCBI WGS metagenome assembly OGHV01 (sample SAMEA2581960, study PRJEB24529) | metagenome | biome: Human gut stool | place: China | collected 2011 | reverse complement strand
GTGAACCGAATTTATTTAATTTTTAACCTTGTCCATTTTTAGTGGACAGTAGTGAAATGCAAACAAACATTGAAAAAGTACAAACAAACGACTAGGACCAGTAATTAAACGGAATGTGGTTAGCATTCAAAAAAATAAAATCTAAAAAATACCACTCAAGCTATTAAATGAAAGCTAAATACTCTCATAAGATTATATATGGTATAACAATATTTGTCCTTCCATTAGCATATGCTATTTTATATTCGGAGTCACAAAGCCGTATAATATCTTCGAACATTAAGAATGAAATAATATTATGCCCTTTTCGGTTTATAACAGGCATACCTTGCCCAGCTTGTGGTTCTACCAGAGCAACAGTAATGTTAATGAAAGGAGACTTTTATCTTGCTTTCCTAGCAAATCCAATTTCAATCCCCACCAATATACTCTTTTCTTTTTTATTCATTGTAGGAGTATTGGACCTGGTGCTGAACAAAAACCGTCTTTTCTGTCTTTTAACAAAAAGATGGAAGAAAGCACCTTTAATCATATTCATTATCATAGTCAGCATAAATTGGGGATGGGTTATATTTAACAACTACAACAGTTGTTGATGATGTACATTATTCTACTATAAATATTAAGTGTATTTTATTCTTACTGCAATGGATGCTCAAAATATAAATCATATTATTGCCAATAGTGGAAATAATAAATCTGCAAACATAATGGAAATCCCATCAAGGTTTGAACACATAAACTATAACAGATACATAATGACTAGAAGTTTACCACTCAAGAATTCAACAACCATGCTAATAATATCTCTATTTCTTTGATGAGCATACAGCATAGAAAGAATTGTGTTGGGTGACACAATAACGTATGTATTGAAACTATTGACTTGCTGCAGTTTCGATGTTTGGCCCATTACATATTAGTTTCTCATCAAGAAAATGACACACGAATACAATATGAAGCTGTTCAATGAAGCATTTCTTTAATCAAACTAATGTCACTCAGACAAATCAAATAAGATGAGATAATAATATTTATGTCGTATTATCAATCTGCAAAAATGAATTATTTACTTAATATACCTAAGTATGCATATTCATAACGGATATATTAAATGGCAAATGCAAATCACCCACGCACCAACCGATAGCGCGCCCCTCCAAGCACGCGGACGATGCCTTTCATTTCCAATTCGAAGAGCAACGAACTGACTTTGCTGTATGGCATATTGGTGTCGACTACAATCTGATTAATCTGCTTGTCGTCTACTGATTTCAAGGTATCTATTATAGTCTGTTCTTCAGGTGAAAACTCTGGAAAGAGTTCCTGCTGAACAGGGTCTGACGATGCAGTTTCAAGAGGGTTCTTCCAGCAGAGGGCATTTATCAAGTCTTCAGCCGACTGAATGAGCGCAGCACGACCGGAACGGATGAGTGCGTTACACCCTTCGCTGTATTGGTCGTAGACTCTGCCAGGGAAAGCCAAAACATCTCGATTGTAGCTTGTTGCAAGATCCGCAGTTATGAGAGCGCCTCCACTCGATGCGCTTTCGACGACGATTGTTGCATCGCACATGCCGGCAACAATACGGTTGCGTCTGACGAAATTGCCTTTGTCAGGCTTTGTAGCACTCATGTATTCGGTCAACAGACCTCCGCCATGTGCAACCATGTCGGAAGCCGTCTGACGATGCATCGTAGGATATATACGGTCAAGACCATGAGCCAATACAGCAACAGTTGGCATACCCGAGGACAGTGCGGAACGATGGGCATTGATGTCTATGCCGTAAGCAAGTCCGCTGACAATTATGGTATCGGGATAATATCGGCATAAGTCTGTAATAAAGCTATTGCAGATGTCACGACCGTATTCTGTGCAATGGCGTGTACCAACCATGCTGATGATGCGCGAATGATTGAGATCGGCAGTACCGGCATAAAACAAAACCAAAGGCGAATCAGCGCACTCACGAAGCCTCCAAGGGTAATCGGAATCGTTGAAACATAGAACGCGCAGGTGGTTGCGGGAGATAAAATCGAATTCCTGTTCGGCACGTGCAACAGCTTCATCTATGTCAGAAACGGCCTTTAGAAGCTTGTCTGAAACATCGGGCATGAAATCACGCAGATTCTTTCTATTGTCGAATACAGCAGTCGCACACCCCATACGTTCGTACAGAATGCGCGAATTGCTTAATCCGAGACCCTTTATTCGGGTCAAAGCCATCGTATATATGATTTCCTGCTCTGTCAATATAAAATATAATGTAAATATTAAATCCGCCCGAAAACAAATACTGCATTATTCCTGAGCTACAGAGTCCACCAAACTATTCATCTCTGGAGACTCTGATAGTTTGCCATTTACGAGGCATACAGCATCAACCTGTGCCTTGATGACAACTTTCATATCAGGCAGACGAAATATGTCCTGCATGAATATGTACCTAAGTCCATCTTTCTTAATATAAAGTTTGGAAACGAACTCATCGCCACTCTTCAAAGGTGTCTTGAACTGCATAGTCAGACGTGCGACAACCGCGTCTGTACCTTGTTCATGCAGTTTGGCAAAACTTATATTGTTAGCCAAAAGGAATTCGTGGCGTGTGTGCTCTATGTAGTGCTGGTAGTTTGCATTATTCACTATTCCCTGCAGGTCGCACTCATAGTCGCGCACCTTCATCTTAAGTTCAAATATGTATTTATCCATCGTACGAAAAATATTACTTATCTGTACATTGCATTACCCGTTAACAGCAATGTTAATATCGATGCGAAAATAAACAAAAATATTCTAAAGCACAATTGTAAGAGAATATTTGGATGTAAAAAGCCGGATATCGTACGCACAAGCGCCCGATATCCGGCACGTATAATTGTATGAATTGTTTCTACAAATAATAGTTTCCCATGGTAGCGGAACTATTACCTAAAAGCAATATCAATCAGCCAACTTAGCCTTGATGAACTCGCGGTTCAGACGTGCAATGTTGGAAATAGTTTCACACTTAGGACATACAGCCTCACATGCACGTGTGTTTGTACAGTTACCGAATCCAAGTTCGTCCATCTTTGCAATCATTGCTTTAGCGCGCTTTGCAGCCTCTGGACGTCCCTGAGGAAGGAGAGCCAACTGGCTTACCTTTGAAGAAACGAAGAGCATTGCAGAACCATTCTTACAAGCTGCTACGCAAGCACCGCAACCGATGCATGATGCGCAGTCCATAGCCTCATCTGCATCCTGCTTAGGGATAAGGATTGCGTTGGCATCCTGAGGAGCACCAGTTCTTACAGTTACATAACCACCAGCCTGAATGATCTTGTCGAATGCTGTACGGTCAACCATACAGTCCTTGATTACAGGGAAACCTGCAGAACGCCAAGGCTCAACAGTGATAACATCACCATCCTTGAAACGACGCATATAGAGCTGGCATGTTGTAGCTCCACGCTCAGTCTTTCCGTGTGGAGTACCGTTGATGTAGAGCGAGCACATACCGCAGATACCTTCACGGCAATCATGGTCGAATACGAACGGCTCCTTGCCTTCTTCAATAAGCATCTCGTTGAGGATATCCAACATTTCCAGGAAAGAAGTATCTCCAGGAATATCCTTCATTTCTTTCTGTTCAAAATGTCCCTTGTCCTTAGGTCCATTCTGCTTCCAATATTTAATTGTAAAACTTATATTCTTGTCCATAATATGTTACGTTTAAATTGGCATGTTGAGAAAATCAACCGGATTAGTTCTTATAGTTTCTTGTCTGAACCTTGATTGCCTCATATTCAAGAGGTTCCTTGATAAGTTCTGGGGCAACATCGTCAGATCCCTGATACTTCCAGCATCCTACATAGAAGTAGTTCTCATCATCACGCTTAGCTTCACCCTCTGCTGTCTGGTATTCCTCACGGAAGTGTCCACCACAGCTTTCGTTTCTGCTCAATGCGTCGTAAGCGATAAGCTTACCCATTGTGATGAAGTCATCAAGGTGAATTGCCTTATCCAGCTCAACGTTAAGACCTTCTCTGCTTCCAGGGATGAAGAGGTTTGTTTCGAATTCCTTGCGGAGAGCATCGATCTTCTTAAGACCTTCCTTAAGTCCTTCAGCAGTACGTCCCATACCTACATATTCCCAGCAGATATGTCCGAGTTCCTTATGGATAGAATCAACAGAACGCTTACCCTTAATGTTCATGAGGTGATCTATACGATCGCTTACAGCCTTCTCTACTTCTGCAAACTCAGGAGCATCAGTTGAGATTCTAGGCCAGATTTCCTGATCAGCAAGATAGTTCTGGATTGTATATGGAAGAACGAAATATCCGTCAGCAAGACCCTGCATCAATGCAGAAGCACCAAGACGGTTAGCACCGTGATCAGAGAAGTTGCACTCACCGATAGCGAAGAGTCCTGGTATTGAAGTCTGAAGTTCATAGTCAACCCAGATACCACCCATTGTGTAGTGGATTGCAGGGTAAATCATCATAGGGTTCTCGTATGGATCAACGTCTGTGATTTCCTCATACATATCGAAGAGGTTGCCGTAACGCTGAGCAACAACGTCCTTACCGAGTCTCTGGATTGATTCAGAGAAGTCGAGGAACACAGCAAGACCTGTGTTGTTTACGCCGAAGCCTTTGTCGCAACGCTCCTTGGCAGCACGGCTGGCAACGTCACGTGGAACGAGGTTACCGAATGCAGGGTAACGGCGCTCGAGATAGTAGTCACGATCTTCTTCAGGAATATCCTTACCCTGAAGTGTTCCAGCCTGCAGTTTCTTTGCATCTTCAAGCTTCTTAGGAACCCAGATACGACCATCGTTACGGAGAGACTCAGACATAAGTGTCAACTTAGACTGCTTGTCACCGTGAACAGGGATACAAGTTGGGTGAATCTGAACATAGCAAGGGTTCGCAAAATAAGCACCCTTACGATAGCAAGACATTGCAGCTGTACAGTTACATCCCATTGCATTAGTAGAAAGAAAGTAAGTATTTCCGTATCCACCAGTTGCTATTACGACTGCGTTTGCAGAGAATCTCTCAAGCTTACCTGTTACAAGGTTCTTAGCGATGATACCTCTTGCACGTCCGTTGATGATTACAAGGTCGAGCATTTCATAACGAGTATACAGCTTTACCTTACCAGCGTTTACCTGGCAGCTCAATGCAGAGTATGCACCGAGAAGAAGCTGCTGACCTGTCTGGCCCTTTGCATAGAATGTACGTGAAACCTGTGCACCACCGAAAGAACGGTTAGCAAGTGTACCGCCGTATTCACGAGCGAAAGGTACGCCCTGTGCTACACACTGGTCAATAATGCTGTTTGACACTTCAGCCAAGCGATATACGTTAGCTTCACGTGCACGATAGTCACCTCCCTTTACTGTATCATAGAAAAGACGATAAACAGAGTCACCGTCGTTCTGGTAATTCTTAGCTGCGTTGATACCACCCTGTGCTGCGATAGAGTGCGCACGACGTGGAGAATCCTGAATGCAGAAGTTGAATACGTTGAATCCCATCTCACCGAGAGATGCAGCTGCAGAAGCACCTGCAAGACCAGTACCAACAACGATAACATCCAGTTTAAGTTTGTTCTTAGGGTTTACCAAGCGCTGGTGAGCCTTATAGTTGGTCCATTTCTCAGCTACTGGTCCTTCTGGAATTTTTGAATCTATTATAGCCATAATCTTTTTTAAATTTGAATCTGTCAATCTGCAATACCTAATATGCAAAACTGCACTTAGAAAAACAGGATACTGCCTATTGAAAGTAAAAAATAAATTATTGAAATCTAAAGCCGGACAAGTTCCGTAAACCAGATATTATGCCCAGCAGCTGGAAGGGTCACCAAGGAAGAAGAAACCGGCAACTACAACAAGGAACATCAGCACGAGAACTGTAGCATATATGTTGCCGATAGTTTTCCAGCGATTGAACCAGATATGTCCGCTCCATCCCAAAGTCTGAATTGCGCTCCAGAATCCATGAGTAAGGTGGAACCACAAAGCAATAAGCCAGATTACATAAAGAACCACGAAGACAGGCTGTGAGAAAGTGTCCTGTATATAAGCATAGCCATCAGAAGGAGAGTGAGCTCCGGCAAGAGGACCACCAACAAGTTCTGCAAACATCATGTTGTACCAGAAATTGTACAGATGGAGGAGCAAACCGAGAACAACGATAATACCGAGAACAAGCATGTTCTGTGAAGCCCATTCTACTGTAGCCGGTTTGTCTGTAACCTCATATCTGTTGTTTCCACGTGCCTTACGGTTCTGCATCGTAAGCCAGAAAGCATAGATGATGTGAATTACAGCAAGAGCTGCCAAACCGATTGTTGCTACAACGGCATACCAGTGAGCTCCGAGAAATTCGCAGATCGCATTGTATCCATTCTCAGAGATCAGTGCCACTACGTTCATGCATCCATGAAACGTCAAGAAAAGGATAAGCGCTATACCAGTCAGAGACATAACGACCTTCCTTCCGATAGATGAATTACATAACCACATAAGATGTTGAATTAAAGTTATTTAAATTAAACAAGTCTATTTCTGCAGAGAAATATGGCAAGAATCCAAATGCCGACAGTCCAACAACAATCGAGGCAAAAGGAGATACTAGTGGCATCAATTGCCCTAATAATGAATGCAAATGTAGCTTATTTACGAGAATTTAACAACGCTTTAAAGGAAAAATAGATGCTCGTCAATGCGTATTATATCAATAAATTCTGCTAATACGCATGATATAAAACGCCACAAGAATCCTCATAGCCGCTTTTAAGAGAAAGGATACTTGAAAAATAAAAATCAGAACATGCTGAAAATGCAAGTTCGAAGAAATGATTTACAACAAAAGCAGACTTGCCGCCATGACTGCCATTCCGCATACGACACCTCCAATTCCACAATGATGGTGTCCATATCGTTCCGTTCCAGGCAACAATTCATCAAACGATATATATATCATTATTCCTGAAACAAACGCCAAAAGAAGAGCATTTACAGTCGGTGTCCAAAACGTCATCAACAACAAAAATCCTACAAGTCCTCCTACCGGTTCAGCCAAACCTGAAAGGAAAGAATATTTCAGAGCCTTTTTCTTGCTGCCAGTAGCATGGAATATCGGTACAGACACAGCTATACCCTCTGGAATATTATGTATGGCAACAGCAACAACGATTGGAACAGCAACATCCAACTGCGTCATTGAAGACGCAAAAGTAGCCAATCCTTCAGGGAAATTATGTATTCCGATTGCCAATGCCATCATCACTCCGGTACGCTTCAACGGCATTTTCCCAGATTTGCTGCTTCCTTGCATTTCGTGCGGGTTTTCATCTTCGGGCACCAGACGGTCAATAATGGCAATAAGAGCTATACCTGCAAAAAAGGCCAACAACATGTAAAGTTCGGCCATACGCGAAGCATAGCTTTTGCTCAAGAGTTCAACCGACATAGGCATCATCTCCATAAATGACACATACACCATGACGCCGGCAGAAAGTCCAAGCGAAAAAGACAGGAAACGCTCATCCGTACTTTTGGCACCAAAAGCAATCAAACCACCAATACCAGTTGAAAGTCCGGCAATTGTCGTCAAAAACAATGCAAGCCATATTGAAGAATCATCCATACGCCATACCAATTTAAATTCCAAAAGGAATCAATTAACAACTATGTCGGCAAAAATACACTATATGCCCTAAAGACACAATACAGTAAAAATGGTATTTTTCAGTATTTACTCATGAAGCATTTTCATGAATAGAACTTTGGCCTCAGCCAATTTCTCTTTCGGGACATCATTAAGGACTCGTTCTGCAACAGTATCAAAAGCTTTCTCTGCTTTTGCCCTCATCTGTGCCTTTCCCGACTTTATGCCTGTGCTCAATTCACTTTTAGGCAATAAACTTCTATTGAAATTTCCGTCACTCATATATTAAATCTTATATTACCGTCGTTACAAATATAATGAATATACATCTAAAACAAGACACAAATAACATAAAGCTCCAGATGCAGGAATAAACAAAACTGCACTCCCGAAGTACAACAACAGACTTCAAGAGTGCAATTCATAAGTTTAAGATTATCCACAGACGTTATATTATTGTACGTTCATACCCATCTTAACGTCATGCGATACATATCTTATCAAGCGTTCTTCATTCCGACAGAAACATCAGAACGGGAAGTTTATACCGAGATTCATGCTTGCATTTCCAGACATCGGAACACCTTGTTTCGCAGTACTTCCGAAAGTATGGTCCATACCGACAAACAATCCAAATCCGGTAGTATGGAAATTCAACAGCCATCCAAACGACACGCCATAAGTACCTGCCGCCATATTAACGTTGGCCGAGAACACATCAACAGGAGCAACATTTGCAGACAATCTGAATTCTGTCCACGAATAGCGTCCCTGTATGCGTGTGCTGTTCATCAATCCAAACTTAAGTTTATTGTATACCGGCAATGTATATTCAGCACCAAGATTTATGGTTGCACCTATCATCTTGGTACGTCCGCCCTGATCACCTTCATCATTCAATTCATACAATCCGGAAAGATCGTCCTTCATCTTTTCAAATTCATCATCGAAGTTGTTGACTGCATCGTCATTGACATTAAAGGTATACTTGTCTGTGCTGAACTCTTGCAGTCCGTTTGTTGTTGCAAGCATATTATTATTCCAACCAACAAAACCAAGATCGAGCACAGATGCACTGAAAGCCCAATCATCATTAAGCCTATACTCTGCACCCAAATCGAAAGCAAGTCCGAAACCATTAAGTCCAAATCCATCAACTTTAGCACCGCTTACATATTCATGGTTTGTATTTTCATTGATTTCATGCTGATAAGCAAGTCCCTTAATGCTTGATTCAACCATGGCGTCAGCCATTACATTCCATGAATCTTCACCTAAAGTCAACTTAACATTCTTGAACTGAGCATCAACATTAGCAAGACCTAAAAGGAATTTCACCTTAGCACCGACACGCAAATTGTCATTTATATCACGCGAATGTCCAAACGCCAATTCTGCATAGGAATCTGTATATGCATTCACATCACTGATATCGTAAGTTCTGTTTGACGCACCTTCTTTAATCAAAGAGAACAAATCACGAGGAAGATTGGCACCCATAAACGCCCTCACGCTGATACCTACGGTATTATAACCACCAAAGGCCTTAAAACCTGCAGACAATATCTCTTCCTTTACATTCAGATTCAGTTTATTGTTATCACTCAGATTTCCCATGACTTCCGACACACTTACGAGCGGATTCATGAAAGTTGTAGTACGTCCGTTGACGTTGTAGAATACATCGTCTACAGCAATATTTCCCCTCAACGACAGATTCAAGTTACCGAGAGCCGGCATTGAAACATAATTTCTTTCATTATCAAATGCCGGGTTCATTTCATGTCTATACAAATATCCATCAAGGAAATATCCTGAATTAGTATTCTGAGCCATTGCAGAACCAGAAAACGCAGACAAAATGGAGACAGCTATTATATTTTTCAAATTAGTATTCATAATTTTTTTTAATTCTGATATTCAACAATTAATACACTTTTGGCAATAAACATCACTATCAACAATTATAATTCAGTTCTGTATATACCTGAAACTTTTGCCTTTATATCTGTCAACGTAATATTATGACCAGGCGCAAGACTTTCATCGGAAACTCCCGACTGAGCTCTTGCTGTGAGTATTATGCCGTCCAGATGTCTTATTATTCCCTTTATACTAATTTCTATCGGCTGTCCCTGTGCCTTAATACCGACAGAAGCACCTTCAACTTCAACATTCTCTATAACATTGCCATACTTATCTATCGGCTCAGCTTTTATATCCAGAGCAAGCGGAACATCTGTTGTCACTACCGCATTAATTATAGCCTCTGATATTTCTATTGAATCTACATCCTTATCGTTCCATCCATCAATAGTATCCTTATATGCAATCACAGAATTCTCTGTAAGCGCCAAAGGAGCATAGAAAGAATATGAACCATTCACTCTGTCGAGCTTCTGACCTAACTCGAAACCATAGACTTCCTGTGCCCATACATTTGGATTCACAACATCAATGTTAATGGATTCCGGCAGTTTCGTTCCGCTCAAGACCTTACCCAAGGTAGAAAATTCACAAAACTCAGCATCCTCAAATCCGGTATAATATGTGTCCGGTTTATATGGCGACATACAAAAAGCATAATTCTCATTCAAAGGCTTGTCATGACCGATAACCAAACTGTCATCATCCAATGTAAGCGCCTGTGATGTTTCACCCTCACGTATAGGAGTAAGAGCAAAACCTACAGAAGCAGACAGCCCCTTATCTGCAACAGGATTATTCATGCTTACATATATTTGAGGATTATCAAGAATGATGTCAGTTCCTGTCTGGTTGAGAATGTCTGGAATGTCTGTCATAGATATAGGCTCTACATCTATTCCATCTATGTCATAGCATACGACACCATCAAATGTAGAAACCGCCATGTCGCTCATATCTGTATTTCCCTTAAACACAACCTCTTCTGGAAGATCGGACACATTTTTTCCAGATACGAAATTATCATCGTATATTGCAATCTCACCAGTCTTAACCGATATTTCGCCTGAAAAATCAAATTTACCATCCTTCAGAACAGCACCAGATTTGTCAACATCTACACGCGAGAAATCCACCTTGAAAGAATATCTATTATTCTGTCCTGTGACATTCCCCAAATTTAGCACACCTGTTTCTGCATCATATATTCCTTTATCAGAAACAGCCTTCATTCCTGCAGGCAACTGAATTGAAAAATTTTCAATCTCAAAAGAATTTGTAATACCATCAAGTCCGTTGACAATTATATCAACATTCAGCGAACTGTTCAGGTCAAAAGCATATGCATCAAGTATATATTCACTGACATCATCAGAATGATACATAAAAGATGTATTTGCATCAGTAATAGGATACTTTGCGACTTTGTTACCAGCTTTCAGGCTTCCCTTTGTAAAACTTTCTACATTAATAGAAAGCACAGAACTGATAGGTTCTATAGAAGGAGCAGGAGCACTGAACGAAGGAATCTCTATCTCATCCGAAGAGAAAGTGCCGTCTTTTACTACTGCATATATACCATTCACTTCTTTTATCTGACTGTCATCTTCAAGATCAAGTACATCACTAAGAGCAATCTGATCCAAATTGATAGGAATCACAAGATCATTTACCGTTATGCCTACAGTTGTATCAATGTCAGACAAATCATAATCACTATTAATACAAGACACAAAGGAACAGGTTAAAGGCAGCATCCAAAATAACGCTTTAAATTCTTTTTTCATATTAAATTTTGATCATTGTTAAACTATTGCAAAAATAACAATAAAAGTTAAACAATCATATATTTTATCCCAAAACACGGATAAGATGTTCAAAAAGTGGGATAAAGCATATAAAATCTGAAAGAGCAATAAGAAAGTCTCAATTTTCATTTACTCCTACAAAAAAAACAGCTGCCCAATTCTAGAAATGGACAGCTGTATATATATAAAAGACAGCAAATCAACTTATCCGTTCAATATATCAACAAACCGGCAATACCGCAAATCACCATCATCCATATAGGATGTATCTTGTATAACCGCGTACCGATAAAAGAAAAGCAGAATATTATCAAGCTTACAAAAAACACGAAAGGAGAATCCTTCGGACTTCCGAAATTTTCTGGTGTCATAAGCAATAAAGCCGCCGCCGCAATCAACCCGACAATAGCCGGCCTCAACACTGAGAAAATATTAACCATATCTTTCGACTTGCTGTGGTCAAGAAGGAATTTGCTGATAAGCAACATCAAAATGAAAGGCAACCAGATAATAGCCACAGACGCGACAACGGCTCCTACCACACCAAGCCAAACCGGATATCCGGCAGGATCATTCATTACAGCTGTATATCCAGCATACGTTGCAGCATTTATACCTATAGGTCCAGGAGTTGTCTGACTTATAGCTACGATATCTGTAAATTCACTAACTGTCAGCCATTTGTTTCTCTCGACTACCTCATGCTGAATAAGCGACAACATGGCATAGCCGCCTCCAAAGTTAAAAATGCCAATTTTTGAGAATACTAAAAAAAGTTTTAGAAATATCATTGTCAAACGGTTTTACACAAATAATTCAAATCTATATATCAATGCGAAATCACTTTTCTTCAGAATCTTTACGCATGCGCCCATAAATAAAGCCACCCAAACCTGCGACAAGAATTATAAAGACAGGCGAAACACCCCAAGCACTAATCAAAAGTGCAGACAAAACAGGTATCCATATATTTCTTTTTGAAATCTTCGCAGATTTTGCCATAGAAAAGACTGGAGCAGCAATCAAGGCTACAACTGCAGGACGAATGCCCATGAAAAACTTTTCTACATAAATATTAGACTTGAACTCCCTAAAGAACATAGCTATCAGCAATATAATTATAATCGAAGGCAAAGCAACGCCGAAAGCGCCGACAATTCCTCCTTTCAATCCTCTCAACTTGTATCCTATATGACTGGCCATATTAACGGCAAAAATTCCTGGCACACTTTGAGAAACAACTATTATATTGAGAAATTCTTCCTTTCCCAGCCATCCTTTACGATCAACAACCTCCTTTTCCATAAGAGGAACCATGGCAAACCCTCCTCCAAGAGTGAATGTTCCTATCTTTGAAAAAGTAAAAAACATTTCTGTACAAAGTCCCATATCCAATATTGTAAATTAGGTCTTCCGACCTCATCGTTCTGCCCTGAATTGACTTGGTGTCATTCCGAAATGCCTTCTAAACACTTCACGGAAGTATTTTACGTCCGAGAATCCGCATGCTTCAGATATCTCAGAAACCTGCATTTCGTTCTGCAAAAGTAATGATTTTGCACGATTTAAACGAGCAAATCTTATGTAGTCTGACGGTGAATTGTCGGTAAGAGCCTTCAGCTTGCCGTAAAAACTGGTTCTGCTCATACCTATTTCCATACATAAAGTATCTACGTTAAAGTCCTTATTGGACACATTGGCATCAACAATAGACCTGACTCTATCCATGAATTTCAGATCAAGTTCATTTGTGCTTTTTATATCCGGCCCCATCTCAGACGGAATCAAATCAGCATATCGGTTCTGCATGACTTTTCTATTAGCCAATATACTCTCTATCTGAGCCTTAAGAACTTCCACATCGAACGGTTTTGTCATATATGCATCAGCAAGTGTCGACAACCCATCTATTACACTGTCATTATCAGCTAAGGCTGTCAGAAGAACCACTGGTATGTGGCTGGTTTTAACATCGGCTTTGAGCGCACGGCACATTTCATCACCCCGCATTTCCGGCATCATCACGTCGCTTACGATAATATCAGGATTGAGAAATCTGACCTTCTCCAGTGCCTCAGCCCCGTTGTTGGCCACATATACCGTATAAATTACAGAAAGTGAATTTCTTATAAACGATTGCAGATCGGCATTGTCCTCCACTACAAGAACGACAGGATTTTCCTTCGCATACACGCAATTGCAATATTCCACGCATGTCTTTTCTGCATCGGCATAAAACCTTTCATCGTATGGAAATTCTACTCTGAATCTACTACCCTTTCCTTCTTCGCTTTCAAACGATATTTTGCCATGATGTTCTTCAACTAGAGCTTTCACCAACGAAAGTCCCAATCCTGTACCTACAATATTTTTTCCTACATTGCTGGCACGGTAATATTTCTCAAACAATCTAGACTTATCATCTTCAGGAACACCTATTCCATTATCGGAAACATCTACAGCCCACCATTTATCTGTATGACTGCACTTCACTTCCACCGCACCTCCGTCCGGAGTGTATTTCAAAGCATTATTTACCAGATTCTGCAAGATACTTTCAATACGTCCGCGGTCAAGTATAACATACAGTTCTTTGAAATCAGAGCTATAAGTCAATTTTTGCTTCTTGGTATTTGCATAAAGATTGAATGGACGAAGCATTTCATTAATGAAGGAATTCAATTCAACCTGCGAAACACAAAGCACATGTTCGCTGATCTTATGTCTTTCGGCATTGATAAGGTCACCGGTCATAATCATCAGCTCGTTTGCGCTATGCATAGCAATCTGCAGATTGGCCTTACCTTTTTCAGACAAGACCTCATTGCGCATAACATCCTCCAACGGAGCCTTCAGAAGAGTCAACGGCGTGCGAATCTCATGTGCAGTATGAATGAAGAAGTTCACTTTTTCCTCTGCAATCAGACGTCTATTCTTAAGCAGTATAAGTCGATATACAACGAGAATTGCAAAGATTCCGAGCATATAATACAAAATCTTTGCAGGAAGACTGCCCCACCATGGAGGAGACACAACAACAGGAATTGAACATTCGTCTATCATTTTGCCGTTGAATCCGCTATAAGCCCTGATATTCAAAGTAAAATGTCCGGGATGCAATTCATAATTTATTATGCGTTCAGAAGAAGGCTTGCTCCATCCGTCATCCAAACCATCCAATTTCCAAGAATACTTTATGTCTGACGGGTTGTCAAAATTGAGACTTCCTACAGTCACAGCCAAAATATTCTCGTTATGTTCGAGTTCAATTTCATTTAAATTATGCACATTGAATCTATCATGTCCATTGACAGTCAGTCTTGTAATCAAGATTTTCGAATTATAAGAATGAGGCAGTCTTACCGAATCGGCAAACTCCACAGTACCGCTGTTCGAACCAAAAATTATGCGGTTGTCAGATGTTCTTATTCCGCACGCCGCATAAAAACCGTAAGCGTGCATGCCTTGCTCATAAGTCCAATTTGAAAACGTCCGTTGTCTGGCATCAAATCTTGACAAACCGTTGCCGGTACTGAGAACTACATTACCTTCGTTGTCTTCCACTACAGAAAGAACGTTATCCGAAGGCAACGAGCTGTTGCTGCGAGTATAATGCATAAAAAAACGGCCTATACTATCCCTCACAAAAAGCCCCTCATCTGATGTAGCTATATACAGATTTCCATTTTCAGTACAGAGAATGTCATTTACATTTCTGCATCTAGCAGGTTTATCAAGCACATCCAATTTACCGTCCAGAACATTTACCCTATAAATATCATTATTTGTGGACAGCCAAAAATGCAAAGAATCATCGCGCGCCATAAAACGTGCACCGCCACATAATTCGTAAGATGTAATAGTTTTTGTGTTCCAGTCTATTTTATCAAGACACTTGTCTCCCCCCATCCACACATTTCCGAAATCGTCCTTATAGACATCTTCGATCCAGCTATTAGCGAAGTGCTCCAATCCAAACATTTCAGGAGCCAGATCTACAATGCTTCTATCGTACTTATTGATAATATACAAATTATCAGATTTGCCACCGACCAAAACAGAACCAGGTTCGACTTCACACAAAGAAATAAAAACCTTGAAATTCTCATTACCGCTCATAACGAAATGCCTCCATTCACGCTGCTTCTTGTCAAAAAGATCAATACCGCCGCTAGTCGCATACCAGATATCTCCGTCACTGTCCTCAATCATATCAACAACCAGATCCGAGCTCAACGATTGCTCATTATTTCTGATATGTCTATTATGCACATAGTGCGGATTAAATGCATTATAACATGCAACGCCATACGAATAAGGAGAAAACCAAACGCGTTTTCCTTCACGGTCAGAATATAATGCAACTATCACATTACATCCACGGCTGTAATCATTATCATATTCAGTCTTGACAAAATCAGAGACACTGAAATCGTCCAGCGAAATTTCCTTTATTCCTGCACTGGCTGTAGCAACAAGCAGTTTGGAACTATCTGCATAATCGGGAGAAACAGAAGAAACCGGCACGTCATAAATCAGGTCCGAACTATGCATGATAACCTTTCTCGAAGCCAAATCAACATCAAACATCCTGCTTTTGGAATCAAAGACCAAAAGTTTCCTGCTGTTTCTATAAGAATACATCTTAAAAGGGGACAAAGAATGCATGTCTGAGACCTTCACTCCAGCCGTATCATATATCGGCCAATCCATCTTGGAGAAAATGCATTTCTTCTTATCAAAATGCGCCTCATAGATACCATTGCTACTTCCTACAACAAAACTACCACCAAATTCAGCCATACACAAAGGCGCTTCACCATCAGGCATCAACACACACGACAAATGATTCCTATCTATATCATAGACATACAGAGCATTGCCGGAAGACATCCACATTCGGTTACTACTGTCTATCATAAGATAAGAAATACCGCTATCTCCCAAATTCTTAAGAACTACAGGTTTGAAGCGTCCACGAACATCATCAAAAACGTATATTACATTTGATTTATATGATCCGACTTCCCAAATACGGCCGTCATTATCGGCAACCAAATTGGCACGCGTTCCTATAATCAAAGGCACTCCATCATACTCAAGATTGAAATGAAAAAAGTCAAGGCCATCGAATCTGTCCACTCCACCGGCCGTCAGAAACCACATATACCCATGCTTATCTTTGGCTATGGAATAAACCCGATCATTGCTCAACCCTTTTTCTGTTGTAAGGAAGCTGAACAACTGTGCTTTTGCAGATATATGAAATATAAGCAAAAACATCAATACCGACACTCTAATAAACACGTCCATCAAAATGTATTGCTATATATCTAGGTAGTAAGGTCAACAAAATAAAATAAATCTACATCACCGTAAATCCACACCTTCGCTTGGATCAGTCTGTCCAAATATCAAGATAAATACAAAGCTGATCAGGAAAGGCTAAGAGCTCTGTCGCAACTATAGAAAAACACACCATCAATCACAGTATAAACGAGTCAAAAAACAAAAGTAAAAAATTGAGCGACAGACACTGTCGACAACAAATGTCTGCCGCTCAAAATAAAACATTGTTACTTATGGTTTTCAATCCACTCACGTGCATTTACAAAGGCTTCTATCCAAGGAGTAACCTGATCGCTGTTCTTGCGAGACAGTGGATAATAAGCCTGCTGCCAAGGGAATATTGCACGCTCAAGGTGAGGCATCATTGCAAGATGACGTCCATCAGCACTTGCTATACCTGCAATATCATAGTCACTGCCGTTAGGATTTCCAGGATAACCGGAATAGTTATACTTGGCAACAACATTGTATCGGCTTTCTTCGTAAGGGAGAGAGAAACGTCCTTCTCCATGAGCAACCCAGATTCCGAGCTTGCTTCCGCTCAAAGAACCGAACATCACACTGTTGTTCTCTGGTATTGCAAGTGAAATGAATTCACTTTCAAACTTGTGAGAAACATTATGAAGCATGTGTCCCTTCTTCTCGAACTCAGGATTTATGAGGTCGAGCTCCATCATGAGCTGGCAACCGTTGCATATACCGAGAGAGAGAGTGTCCTTGCGTGCATAGAATGCATCGAGCGCAGCCTTTGCCTTAGGATTGAACAAGAATGCACCTGCCCAACCTTTAGCAGAACCGAGAACGTCGGAGTTACTGAATCCGCCGCAGAACACAATCATATTTATATCTTCAAGAGTTTCACGACCGCTGATAAGGTCTGTCATCATAACATCCTTCACATCGAAGCCGGCAAGATACAAAGAGTATGCCATTTCACGCTCACCGTTTGTACCCTTCTCTCTTATGATTGCGGCCTTTATGCCGGTTCTCTCACGTCTGTCAGGCGAAATGCCGTACTGGCTGAACTTACCTGTGAAGTTGTCGTTGAACTTAATCTCAACAGGCTGGTTCTTATAGTTCTTGAAGCGCTCATCAGCCATGCCGTTGAAGCTCTGCTTCTTGTCGAGACGATAAGATGTGCTGTACCATACATCGCGAAGCTTGTCAATGTCGAACGAAAGGTTCTTGCCGTTCTTGCAAACATTGATCTTACGTCCCTTAGAAGGAACACCAATTGCAGCATAACCTACACCGGCATTGTCCAAAATCTTCTTGACCTCGTGCTTGTCGCAGTCGGCAATCTGTATTACAACACCAGGATTCTCGGCGAAGAGCACTTTCACCATGTCTGCTTCCTGAATGTTCTTCAAGTCGATTTCCATACCGCCCTCACGATTTGCGAAACACATTTCGAGCAATGTAGTAATCAAACCACCTGCACTGATATCGTGACCGGCAAGAATGAGACCTTTTTCAACAAGTTCCTGAACAGCCGTAAAGGCATCACGGAAATATTCAGGATTCTTGACTGTAGGCACGTCACTTCCTACCTTACCGAGAATCTGAGCAAAAGCAGAACCTCCAAGTTTGAGTGTATCAAAGCTGAAATCTATATGATAGAGTGTTGAATCGGCCTTGTTTACAAGAACAGGCGATACCACCTTCTTTACATCTGAAACTTCACCGCCAGAGCTTACAATCACTGTTCCCGGACTTATAATCTTGCTTCCGTCAGGATACTTCTGTGTCATTGAGAGCGAATCCTTACCAGTAGGCACATTTACGCGGAGTGCACAGCAGAAATCAGAAAGAGCCTTGACACCTGCATAAAGACGAGCATCCTCACCTTTCTGTGAACGGCATGGCCACATCCAGTTGGCACTGAGCGAAACGCTGTCAAGTCCGTCTGCCATAGGTGCCCATACAATATTTGTAAGTGACTCGGCAACAGAAAGTACTGAACCGGCAGCCGGATCAGCAAGACCTGCCTGAGGTGCATGACCTATAGCTGTAGCAATACCCTTCTCGCCTCTATAGTCGAGTGCTACGACACCGCAGTCTGAAAGCGGGAGCTGAATCTCACCTTGGCACTGCTGACGTGCAACCTTACCTGTGACAGAACGGTCAACCTTGTTTGTAAGCCAATCCTTACATGCAACAGCTTCAAGCTGAAGAACATTTTCAAGATACTGTTCAATATTTTCTTCGCTGTAGCTGACGTTCTCGTAAGTACGCTCTACAGTTTCGTCTCTCATGTATGTCTTAGGTGAATGGCCGAACATCTGAGCAACATCAAGGTCGAACGGACGTACACCGTCGCCCTGCTCAAATGCGAAATGAGCATCGCCGGTAGTTTCACCGACAACATAAAGCGGAGCTCGCTCACGTTCAGCAATCTTGCGGACATGCTCTATATGCTCTTCCTGAATGAGCAGACCCATTCTTTCCTGGCTTTCGTTGGCAATGATTTCCTTTGAGCTCAAAGTCTTGTCACCGATAGGCAACTTTGTCATGTCTATCAATCCACCGCATTCCTCAACAAGCTCAGAAAGACAGTTGACATGACCTGCAGAACCGTGGTCGTGGATAGAAACAACAGGATTTACATCCTCTTCGCAGAGAGCACGAACAAGGTTGTTTGCACGCTTCTGCATTTCCGGATTTGCACGCTGAACAGCATTGAGCTCTATACCGCTTGAATAACGACCTGTGTCAACAGAGCTTACTGAACCACCGCCAAGTCCGATGCGATAGTTGTCACCGCCGACAACAACAATCTTGTTGCCTTTCTCCGGCTGTCCCTTAAGACAGTCGCGTTTTGTTCCATAACCAACACCTCCGGCAAGCATGATAACCTTGTCATAACCATACTTCTCACCGTTCTCCTCGTGTTCGAAAGTAAGCACAGAACCAGTGATAAGCGGCTGACCGAACTTGTTTCCGAAATCGCTGGCACCGTTAGATGCCTTGATGAGAATCTGTTCAGGTGTCTGATAGAGCCACTTGCGTACAGGCATTATATCTTCCCATGAACGTGCACCGTTCTCACCGTTGCGCGGATAAGAAGTCATGTATACGGCAGTTCCTGCAATAGGCCAAGAACCTACACCACCACCCATACGGTCGCGGATTTCACCTCCGGTACCGGTAGCGGCTCCGTTGAAAGGTTCTACAGTTGTAGGGAAATTATGTGTTTCTGCTTTGAGTGAAATCACAGATTCAATATCCTTGATTTCAAAATAATCGGATGTAGAGTGGTCTTTCGGAGCGAACTGCTCAACAATAGGTCCCTGCGAAAAAGCCACATTATCCTTGTATGCGGAAATAATCTTGTTAGGATTTTCTTTTGTAGTTTTCTTGATCATCTGGAAAAGCGAGCTTTCCTTTTCCTCACCGTCGATGATGAACGTTCCGCCGAAAATCTTGTGGCGGCAATGCTCTGAATTGATCTGAGCAAATCCGAACACCTCAGAATCAGTAAGCTTACGTCCGAGCTGGCCTTCTACCTTGTGAAGATACTCTATTTCTTCAGGACTGAGCGCCAAACCCTCCTGCTCATTGTATTCCTCAAGATTCTCAATGTGCATGATTGGAGCCGGTTTGATATCAACCGTGAAGATTTCCTGATCCAATCCGTTGTACATGCGCTGGAGCATAGGGTCATGGTCGGCATCGGCACTGGCAACCGGGAAGTACTCCTCAATACGGTCTATGCCGGAAATGTTCATGTTCTGAGTAATTTCTACGGCATTTGTACTCCATGGTGTGATCATTTCACGACGCGGACCTACAAAATATCCGTCGAGCTTGTCCTTACCTTCCTCTTTTGCCTCTCCGTAAAGCCAGCAAAGTTCCTTTTTCTCATCTGATGACAGTTCATGATCTGCTGATGTAGCAATGACACTGCCGCTTGGTGTTCTAAAGAAATAAATCATCGTATATATTTATGTAACAAGTTATCGTCTTTTATTGCCGTCATGCTGTCAACATGACACAAAAACGCCCTTATATGATTTTGCACGACTACTGCAACAAGATTCCATCATAAGTGCAACTGAACAGCTGTATAATCTTGTCAACTGCAAATATAGCCTTTTCTACTGATTTCATACACTTTTTAAAAAGAAAAGCATACAGCCGCAGGATGAATCTGCGCTGTATGCCCATATATTAAAAACTGCGTATATCAATATGATCAGCCGTTATCAATGTAAAATATTTTCGGTCAAAGACGGCAAGTCAGGTTCACTTCACCTGAGGAATCTTTTTCAACGTGCCTCCCTGATTATATTTCTGGTTGTTAGGCAATCCATATCCGCCAACACCCTTACGCATAAGCTCCTTCAACTCCTCAAGATGATATCTGTATACGCCTCTCGGCTCTATGCCGTACTTGCGGCACAACGATGCAGCCATGCCGACAACCTCTCCCATCATTCCTGTTGTACGCATGACACGTGTAGTACCCAGAGCCACATGCGTAACGCTTATGTGTCTTCCGGCCATAAACAGGTTGTCAATATTTCTTGAGTACAGACATCTGTAAGGTATCGGATAAGGATGGATATTTATATGTTTAGCAATCGACTTGAACTCCTCGTCAGGGAAATGCTTTGTATTTTCCGGATCAGGATAATGCAGGTCAATGCTCCATGTTGTTGAAGCAGAAGCATCCTCGTGTATTATATATCTTGTGATGTCGGATTCCTTAAGAATATAATCGCCCATAAGACGTCTGGATTCACGTTTGCCGGAGATGTATGCAACCCATCCGAGCTTACGGTTCTTATATTCGTCATTGTCTTTCAATCTATTTTTAAGATAGCTCCAATTGGAATAGACAACCATCAAGCCGTAATCGCGAATACGTTCAAAATCGCTTATCTGGTTATAGTTCATACCGGTTTCCCATGTCCATTCTCCCATCGTCACCTTCTCGCAAGAGTTTTCATTGAAATCAAGTCCGTATTCGAACACCGGGAATGAAGCCTTTTTGCCTGCATCCACAGAATACCACTGCACAGAAGCTCCCATCGTCAAGCTGTCGGCCTTCTCTGGAGCAGTCGTTTCTGCAAACTCGTCACGGGATTCTCTTCCCATACGCCAATCGGCACCGGCAAGATAACCTATTGTACCGTCACCTGTACAATCAACAAAAAGCGGAGCTTCAAAACGCAGTTCCTTTCCGCTTTCGATATGTCTGGCCACCACCTGCTTAATCTTGTTATCACCGGATTTGTTGACTGCTACAGCTCTATAATTCATGAACAAAGAAATATTCTTCTCTTTCATTATCCAATCCATTTTCTTCTGATCCTCATAGTATTCAGCAGGTTTGGCATTACCTTGACGTGAAGGAGCAAACTCCTTCTGCAATCCGCCGAGAGCCTTATATGGACCAACCTCAATGCGTCCTCCCAGATGAACACGTATCTCTGAACTGTTGTTGCCGCCAAGCAGAGGACGGTCATTTATGAGCGCAACCTTGCATCCCAGACGTGCGGCAGAAACAGCGGCACACATACCGGCAATACCGCCACCTACGACAACAAGGTCGTAACCGCCCTTAACCTCTGCATTTCTAGGAATGCGTGCATTTCTGAACGCCTCCAGTTCCTCAACCTCAGATGGGGGAAGCACATCTTTTTCCGTGGTAAAATATATTGCATCGCATCTGCCGTCAAATCCTGTAAGATCATGAAGTGCCACCTTTACCTTCCCCGACTTGACAGACACACGTCCGGCATACTGCCACATCCAGCTGTTGCCGTCAGCGCCCAATACGGCACTCAGCTTCTTGCGGCCTACGCTTATCTTGAACTTACCTGGACCCTTGCCGTCAAACCATGGCGAAACCCAATTGTAAGTGCGCACATACACATGATAAGTTCCAGCCTCGCCGAATTCAACCGTCGTTTCTGCATCATCTACAGCCTCACCCATACCGTGAGCTATCAGATAAGGCGAACCCATCAAATCCATAAACTGCTGATCGACCGACCAGCCGCCCTTATTGCTGAAACTCTCGGCTTCAACAAGAACATCTGCGCCACGTACCGTTCCGCAGAACAAAAACATAAAGACAATAATCAAAAGATTTTTTCCAAACATAAAACTTTAAGATTTAGATTAGTTAAAATAAAAATATTCAAATAGCAATAAGTCAAACAAATATATCTTCCTTGCAAATATAGTGAAAGGTGAGAGCAGATACAAATGAAAACACAGTTTTCGATTTGGATATGCCGAACCGCATCCTATATTATTTCCCCGCACCATCATCTGCGAGCGCCCGGAAAAGAAGCTACGAGCCCGCAGAATTTTTATTGCGAGCGCCTGCAATTTTTCCTTCAGAGGCACACAAAACAATCCGCAAGCCTCTAATAAATGCGACAAAGGTATCTGAAATACCGCAAAACAGCCATTTTCGGAGTCGCAGCGTTCAAGTCCGCGATTCGCCTAATTATCAAAGCGTTATAATTCAGCACTTCTAGTTTATAATTATTTTGGACAAGTCCACAAGAAGTAAACCGAAATAAATTTATACTTCAGAAATAAAACATCCTATATTTGCAACCATCATTTTCAAAACCTTAAAACAACACTATACAGCACAGATGGGAAATAAAAACTCTTTAATTAAAGCAATTCCGGTTCTTTTCGGATTTTTCGTAATGGGATTCTGCGACATAGTCGGCATCTCCTCCGACTATGCAAAAGAAGCTTTCGGATGGTCAAACACAATGGCCGGATTCATTCCTTCAATGGTATTCATCTGGTTTCTGTTTCTCGGCATACCAGTCGGAATAAAGATGAACAGCTGGGGACGCAAGAACACAGTACTCCTGAGCATGGCCATAACCGTCGTCGGAATGTCCATTCCCGTCATCGCCTACAACAGCATCACATGCATAACGGCCTACGCCCTCCTCGGCATAGGAAATGCCATACTGCAGGTTTCGCTCAACCCGCTTCTCAACAATGTTGTAACCGACCAGAAACTCCTCACCAGCAGTCTTACAGCAGGACAGGTCGTCAAGGCAATATCATCATTAGCAGGTCCGCACATAGTGCTCATCGCCGTAAACGTTTTCGGCCACGGAGACACACGACTGTGGTACTACTGCTTCCCTATACTTGGAGCCATAACGCTGATTTCCGGCATCTGGCTCATGCTCACCCCTATTGCCCGTGAGGAGAAAACGGCAGAGGTTGACGGTGGCGCACAGCTGAAAGACACCTTCATGCTCCTTGCCGACAAGCGCATACTGCTCCTGTTCCTGGGCATATTCTTTGTTGTAGGCGTTGACGTCTCCACCAACTTCATAAGTTCGAAAATCATGTCCATGCGTTTCGACTGGAGCAAGGAAGAAGCCGGCAGCGCACCACAGGTATACTTCTTCTGCCGTACTATAGGAGCCTTCATCGGCACATTCCTCATGACCAGAATTTCAGAAATGAAATATTTCAAAGCGAACATCATATTTTGCATAGTCGTCCTTCTGCTCCTCGCATCGGTCGAGCACCCAGCGCTCAACATGGCCTGCATAGGCGCAGTAGGATTCCTGTGCTCCTGCATCTTCCCGATTATATTCTCGAAGGCCGTACAGATAAGGCCTGACAAGACCAACCAGATTTCGGGACTCGTCATAACAGCAGTTTCTGGAGGAGCAGCCGTACCGCCTGCAATAGGATTTGCCATCGATACGGCAGGCATTGCCGGAGGCACGGCAGTCATACTAGCATGCGTGCTCTACCTCACATTCTGCGCATTCGCCGTCAAGGCCGATAAGTGACGACAGATGCAGAACAACTGCAGATTACAGTTTCTTCATTTTTATTATTATAATAGAAAGCAAAACAATAGATGTAATTTTCTTCACGTCCGGCCGCCGAAGTGATTTTGCCGGCCGGGCATTTTTTCGATAAACCGACAGCAACAGGCATCAATTCACGCCCCAAACTTATATATACATACACAAACACTCCAGCAACATGAATATCTTTCTGAAAACCCTTTCGGCATGCGCCCTCGCATTCGCCGGATTCACACATGCAGAAGCACAGATAGAAGTATATCCCGTTCCACAACAGATATACTACGCAAAGCACATAGATGACTACACGGTGCGCGTTAGACAAAGCGGCACAAAAGAATGGATTGATCTCTACGAATACAAGGTAAAAGTCGACATGGATACAAATTCCGATGCAACCATGGTGCAATTCGGTTTCAGCGGAAGTGTTGACGTGCTCGTCGAGAAAAACAACGGACACATTGACGATGTATGCATACGCCCGCTGTCACGGAAGATCAAGGCTCGAAAGGATGGCAACAGCATAATGTTCAGCCTCGACAAGCCAGAGAAACTCTCCATCGAGTTCAACGGCGACAGGCTCCACAATCTCCACCTATTTGCCAACGCCGTAAGCCCTGCAATGCCCGAAGCCGGCCAACCCGGCACCATGCATTTCAGCGCCGGCTACCACGTACCCCAGTCCCCCGACAAGTGCTTCCATATACCCTCCAACACGACCGTATACATCGAAAGCGGAGCCATCTTCAAGGGACCTTTCGTCTGCGACAGCGTCGAAAACGTCAACATCATCGGCAACGGCATAGTGCTCGAAACAAGCAACGGCATGACCATAAGCCATTCGCACAACGTCACAGTCGACGGTCTCACCTTCATGAATCCCCGCTACAACTCCATAACCACAGCCGTTTCCTCAGACGTCACACTCCGCAACATCAAGTCGTTCAGCAGTCAGGGATGGGGCGATGGCCTCGACTTCTTCTGCTGCACCGACATCACGGCCGACAGCCTCTTCATGCGGAACAGCGACGACTGCATCGCAATCTACGGCCACCGCTGGGACTACTACGGCAACACATCCGGCATACGCATCACCAACTCCACCCTATGGGCCGATATTGCCCATCCAGTCAACATAGGTACCCACGGCGACACATCGCACGAAGGTGAAACGCTTGAAAACATTGAAATCAAGAACATCGACATTCTCGAGCACGACGAAGACGCCCCCGACTATCAAGGATGCATAGCCATCAACACCGGAGACCATAACCTCGTGCGCAACGTGCTCGTTGACGGCCTCAGGGTCGAAAACATACAGGAAGGACAGCTCTTCCACCTGCGCGTCATGTTCAACAAGAAGTACAACACCGGCCCAGGACGCACCATCGAAAACGTCACTTTCCGAAACGTTTCCTGCAACGCTCCACGTCTCCGCCCCTCACTCATCGAGGGCTACGACAGCCTGAACACCGTGAGGAACATCTCTTTCGAGAATATACATCTGAATGGAAAGAAAATAAAAACGCTCGAAAAGCTGAACATCAAACGTGCCAACAGCTTCACGAGCGGTATAACAATAAAATAAAGATACCATAAAAACACACAAACAAACGCGCGGGAACACGTCCATAGTGTTCCTCCGCATCGGGGCTCTACACACACTCTCTATCTCCACTATATCTGCCCCGACTCAATCAGCAGTATGCACCTCTCAGTCAGGCGGTCGTCCACCTCGGGGTCATACTGCTTTTTCAGGCTTGCCCCGAACAGGTTGGCAAACAGGTTGTAGAATCCGGCCTTGAATCCGCCCATATAAGTCTTTATAAGCTGGAACGACGTCTGATCGCACTGCCTGTCAATCAGCTTTATGAGCAATTTTCCCTGCGAGAAGGTGAGTTTCTTCAACCTCGGCGTATACTCCTTCTTCAGCTCCTTCTCCATGCGCTTCATGTATTCGTCGCGTGCCTCCTTGTCGGGGAGCGAATCCAGGTGGGCAACGGTGCGATCGATGGTCTTCTGAATATCCACCGCAATCGGGTACACCTTCTTTATGTTGTTCACCAGTTTATAGTATTTCTTCAGCTGACGTTTGTTCTTCAGCACCAGCTCCTTGAAGCAGTAGACATCGGCCAGCCTGAACACAGGAATTCGTTCGCCTTCATACTCCTCCTCGCCCACATAGCCAACACCATGCGTGAAGATCGGAGAACCCAGCGCCTCCGCGTTGTCCTCCGCTCCCCTGATCTGTCCCCACGCACCCGCGCTGCAGAGACAGAACACTGCTGTCAAAACCATGTGCCTGAACGTCAATTTCATGCCGCAAAAATACAAAGAATAAACATCCCCACCCACACCCTTTTGCAAATTATATGATTAATTGGTCTTTTATTAAATCTATAATGTTAAATTTGAACGGGGATATAAACAATCTTTTACAAAAACACAATACAAGCATAATAGTATGAAAATGCACAAGTTAATTGCATTGGCTATTTGGGGACTATTTCTGTCAATCAGCAACATTTCTGCACAAGATTACAGTTGGGATGATTTTGTTGAAGAAATGGCCGACGATGCTTCGCTTTCACAAGAAATCATTTTTGAGGATTTATATGAAAGGCATCTGAATCCCATAAATATCAACAATACCTCCATTGAAGAGCTTATGCATCTGCCGTTTCTTACAGAACAACAGTGCCGGGACATTGTTGATTATGCAGAAAAATACGCACCGGTAAATACAACTGGAGAACTGATGATGATTCCAAGTCTGGATTTAAAAACACGCAGATATCTGCAGTTGTTCGTAACTGCAGGACCTCCAAAAACAGCCGATAAAGGCCTTAAAGGAATCATAAACAGAGCAAAAAGCGAACTGACAGTCCGGACTGATATACCGCTATACCGTAAAGCAGGATACAAAGATTATCCGGACAGTGTACTTGAGGCATCACCAAACAAAGTTTATGCAGGCTCACCGTTATATCATTCGGTGCGGTTCAAATTCAATGCAGATGACAAACTCACAGCCGGCCTTATATTGGAAAAAGATGCAGGAGAGAAGGGAATAGATTATTACTCGGCTTATGTAATGCTCAAAAGTGCAGGCATCTTACGTACAGCCATTGCCGGAAAATACAGAATAGCATTCGGCAAAGGACTAGTTGTCAACACCGGTGCATCGTACGGTAAAGCCATGACTCTGTCATCACTTGGAAAGACAGATAGAGGTATAAGACCGCATTCTTCAACATCCGAAAGCGGATATATGACAGGAGGTGCGGCAACATTAGGCTTCGGAAAACTATCTGTTTCGGCATTCGCTTCATGGAGAGACAATGATGCGACCTTGAATTCCGATTCCACAGTATCGTCCATAAAAACTGACGGACTGCACAGGACTGAATTGGAAAAGAGCAAAAAAGGCAATCTGAAAAGTTTCTCGGTCGGAGGAAATATCGGATACAGATTCCGCAACTGCGGACTTTCACTAACGGCGGCCACCACACATTACTCAAGAATGCTCAATCCTAAATGGAATACAGAATCATCATTATACAGATACTACAATCCTAGAGGAACTGATTTCACCGCAACCGGCTTGTCTTATTATTGGAATGGGACAGTTTTATCATTAAGCGGAGAAACGGCATTAAGCACTAATGGTGCGATAGCTACAATCAATGCCCTGCAATGGAATCTAAGCTATTCAAATCAGTTCATGTTCATATTTAGGCACTATTCACATAGGTACAATGCAGTACTGGCCAATTCTTTCGGCGAAAATGGAGAAGTTCGAAACGAAACCGGATTATTTGCCGGCTGGAATGCAGAATTGCCATTAGGAATAAATTTAGAAACATATTTCGATATCTTCCGCTTTCCATGGCTGAGATACCAGGTGTCAGATGCGTCATACGGCTATGAAGGTATGATACAGGCAACGTATCCATGCAGTAAAGATGTTGAACTGTCGCTCAAGTTCACAACTAAATCAAAACAAAAAGATTTTGATTATGAAAATGGCTCAATGCTGAAAATGAACAGTTCATACAAAATACGAATACAAGGACGCTGGCAAATAAACAAGTCGTTTTCATCAAAAACCGGATTCTATATGTCATTCATCAAAAACTGGAAAGAAAAGGCAGACAAAGGATTCATGGTTTCGGAAAACATCAGATGGCAACATCCACGAAACAGAAGCAAAATAGAACTGTTTCTGGCGTACTTCAAGACAGATAGCTATTTCAGCCGTCTATATGCCTACGAATCAGGACTGCTTTATGCGTACAATATGCAATCATACGCATATCACGGCATAAGAACCTCGCTGGTGGGTTCCGTAAATATCATGAGAAATCTGAAAATCAATGCAAAAATAGGAGCAACAATATACTTCAACAGAGAAACAATAAGTTCTTCGACAGAACAGATAAGCCAGAACCACAAAGAAGACATACAAATACAAATGCAGTGGGCATTCTGAAAGACATATACAAATCACGCAAAAACTCCAGCAGACAACATACTAAAAAGAGCGGATATGCAACACCTTACACAGGTTACATATCCGCTCTGCCTATATATGAAAACTACGCCTACTTTATCATAAATTTATAAACCTCAGTATTTTCGCTTTCTTTGCTGTTGATTTTTACGACATAAACGCCTTTTGCCAATCCTTCAGCAGAAACTGTACAAGGAGTGGTTTCACAACCAACATTTCTGACCACTTTTCCTGCAAGGTCGATTATTTCGACACTTATAGACGAACCATTGCCGTTTATAAATATGCGTCCGTCATTACCGAATTTCACATCGAAAGTATTGCCAGCATCAGAAGCATCAGCTATGCCAGAAGACTGATCAACAGTAAAATACTTACGTTCAGAAACTTCATCATAAGAATCATTGATAAAGAGTGAACAGAAATAACGTCCCGGCTTGAGGGTCTTTTTAGGCACAGTTACATATCCGTCTGTTGCTCCATATGTATAATAGAAACCGTCAAGTTCATCTACATTCGGATCTTCTCCTTCGGCATATACACCAATCCAATCCTTAGGTGTTCCAGGACCATCCTGATAATATATCTTGATGGAGTCGTCTTCAGTATACACCTCCTTATCAAGCCACACACTGGAAATATTGTCACCTACAGAGAAATAAACTCTATCGGACGGTTCGAAATAAGCACCATAAAGGAAGTAATTTACAAAATAGTATCCTTTTGCAAGATCCTTGCTCAATGTCAACGTACCTTCAGACGAACCGGCTGGGGTATAATCCCAAGAAGTTGAATAATCTGAACCAACTTTGTCGCCAACCTTATATATTCCTATCCAGTCACTTGAAAGTCCTGGAGCATTTGAATAATCGACAACGACATCTTCACCTTCCTCATAAGCAGTCTTGTTCAATTTAAGTTCAGGTTTTGGCCCGAAATAGAAAGGTATACGCTCTGTTGCTTCATCGTAACCTCCATCCTTAAACAGAACAGCATAGTATTCATTAGTCTCGTTGATAGTGAATTTCATCGTACCTGCAGGTCCATCTGTATAAGCCCATTTATACGACAATGTAGCGCCTCCCGGAGTTTCATTCTTGCGGTATATTCCTATCCATGCATTCTTGCCTACAGGTGCATATTTGTAATCGATAGATATTTCTTCGCCAAGATTCAAGCTGTTGCTGCTGAGGGTAATCTTAGGGTCACCGTCAATGCTTCCTACAACTTTGAATGACTTGACATCAGACCAATCAGACCATTCCATATTCTCGTCACGGTATCTTACACGAACATAATAATTACCATTCTTGAGAATATAATTATCAACTGTCAAACGTGTGATATCAACATTCTCGTTAACATCAACCGGTATATGCAGAGGAGAACCTGTAGATCCATAAAGGTCTTCGACATCTCTGATGCTGTTGAGTTCTACTGTAGAGAAATCTTCTTTTGTAGAGAACTGGAACTGAACGGTATTCAATTTCTCACCTGATGCAGCAGAATATTCGCCTCCTGAGAATTCGTAAGGGAGCTGTACTTCCTCTGGTATATCATCAAGTACTGGTTTGTCTGGTCCTACTTGACCGAGAGTACGGTGGAAAGAATCTATAAGAATGTTGTCAACAACAAGAGCCTTATTGCCGATAGCATAGCATTCAGCTTTCATCTCTTTCTTGTCAAAATCGAATTCAAGAATCTGATAGCCCCAATAGTCAATGGTTTTCTGAACATCATCATAATCTTTCTCAGACGACATACCCCACATCTGATCCCACGATGCGGCACCGTTTATTATATGGTAAAGCGGATAATCGGCAAGTTGTCCTCTATGATACAGATGATGGTGTCCGCCATAATTGAGAACATGTTTAGGCGTTTCGGACAAGATTGGAACAATCTCGTTTCTGACCCATGAAGATATATCACCGATATATTGCTCAGCTTGTATAGGACGGTGATTTACACTTATGATGAAGTCGACAGAATCGTCATCTTTAGCAGCATCAACAACTTTTCTGACCCATGCTTTCTGGTCAGAACCTGTATGTTCTGTACTTAACACAACAAACAGTATACGGCCGACCTGATATGCATAATAATTCTCAGTTCCACTGCTTATGCCTTTATATTCAAGATCCTCATAATGATTGTGAGCGGCATAATGCATCATTCCCGGATCACTGTAAGTTTCATGATTACCGACAGCGGTCATAATAGGAAGATAAGGCGACATCTGCTGTGATTTGAAAAGATGTATCTGCTCATACTGGTCAAGAGTACCGACATCAACCTGGTCACCGATATTCATAATCATGTTTATGTTCTCTTCCAGATTGCCGTACTTCTCTTCAATCTTACGCTGAGCTGCCTGCATAAGCCATTCATATCCGCTGCGGCTCTTTATCTGATGGTCGCCCATAAGAAGTATACGCATGGACGTCTTTGAACCTTCTTCTGGCATAGTACGGAAACGGAAGACTTCACTTTTCTTGTCACCGCTGACTGCCTGATAGTAATATATAGTATTAGGCTTCAATCCCGTGAGGTGCACAGAATTCCAGAAATACGGCTGACCATCTGCAGACATATCGTTGACTGTTCCTTCAATTTCATTGTCAAGATTATCTGCAGACGTTCCAAACTTAACAATAGGAGAATCGTTGAACGATGTTTTCCAGCTTACCCAGATTGAATTTGACGTAGCTGTCTGCAGATAAGGCTTGGTCATATCTGAATACTTTCCTGTCTCAGGCTGTACTGTAACACGATGTGCAACCACCTGACCTTCAGCTCCATCTTCAGCAGGTGTGTAGTATATGTCAGCATCAGTACGTGACACACCTCCGATTTCGACTGATTCTCCCGGAGCTATTGTATAATCTTTAAAGTCTTTGACATACCTAATAAATGAGACATCATGCTTAAGAGTATCAGCGCTGTTGTCTGCAAACGTTCGTATAACACGCAGAGGACTGTCTTGCGACAAGAATGTAGATCTAATCTCGACAGACGCCGTACCTTGTCCTGATTCAATACGGCAACCTACTGGTGCAATCCAACGATACGACTGCACAGCTTCATCATTTTCGACATTGAAAGAAGCCAACTCATCAATACGCATTTGGCTGTTTCCTTCAATCGAAGCATTTCCCTGCTGATTCTGGGCGCAAACAGGAATGCTCAATGCCATAAGGCATAAAGGAATGTAATTCTTCTTCATAATTATATTGGCTAAATTGTACGCCGCAAAAGTATCGTCCAATATTTACAGACTTATTTCACTGCATATAAGAAAAAGTTTCATGAGTGCTGCGATTTTCTTACCATGTGGCAAGGAAACATATATTAAGAATTATACGGAATGTGAAGCCTTTTTACTAATATTGCCGAGGATATCAAGATTACCACATTCGAAACAACACAAAAACACAATATTCTATGGTAAGAAAATGGAGGATTACGATGTCACTGGCAATATGCGCCATGTCAACAAGTTCTATAAACGGACAAACATTCAGTTGGACGGCCGACAGCAATCCTATAATCAAGCACAAATATACAGCTGATCCTGCAACAATGGTATGCGGCGATACGCTATGGCTTTTCACCGGTGAGGATTTTGCAGGCAACCAGCAAAATATTCACATGGAGAACTGGTGCGTATTCTCCACTACGGACATGAGGACTTTCACCGAGTATCCAGTTCCGCTCAGAGCAGACAAATTCAAGTGGTCATCAGGAATAGCGTATGCTTCGCAAGTCATAGAAAGAAACGGCAGATACTATTGGTATGTCAGCACTGACAACACAGGAATAGGCGTGGCTGTATCCGACAGACCTGAAGGGCCGTACAAGGATGCAATAGGAAAACCGCTGTTGACTGTGAATGACTGTTTTGCATCGAAGAAGCAATGGGCATGCATAGACCCAACTGTTATGATCGATGATGACGGACAGGCGTGGATATTCTGGGGCAACGGGGAATGCTACTACGCAAAACTGAAGGAAAACATGGTGGAAATAGACGGTAAAATCAGACAGGTGGATTTCGACGGTTTTGTGTTCGAAGAGGCACCGTGGATACACAAGCACAACGGCAAATATTATCTGACATACTCCAGCGGATTTCCTGAACGCACGGCCTATGCCATGGCTGACAACATCGAGGGACCATGGAAATACATGGGAATACTGAATGAACTGGCGGGAAACAGCAGTTCGAATCATCAGGCAATACAGGAATTCAAGGGAAAATGGTATTTCTTCTACCACAACGGAGGACTAAAAGGTGGGACATCGTGCAGCAGGAGCGTATGTGCCGACTACCTGTACTACAATTCCGATGGAAGCCTGAAGAGAATTATAATGACATCAGAGGGCGTAGGCCAATAAGTGCAGAGGCGCAAGAAAGATAAAACCGTAAGAGACAACCACACGATATATGAAGTTGTCTCTTACGGTTTTTATAGTGTTTGTTCGTTTGTTGTTTCGTTCATCGAATTTTCACCTTTAGCGGTTTGCGTACGCACTGAGCGAACCGGCTGAGCAGTTGTTCCCAATCGGTGAGCGAGGCGATGCCGGTTTCGGAATTTCGGTTCCATCCGGAGCCGAAATAATAGGTGAAATCAGTGCCGGGCTTGAGGGTGGATATACCGAGGAGGTGTCCACATGCTCCGCTTCCGCGTCGAGGGAGTTCTTCCTTGGTGAAGGCGCGATACTCGGCCGAGCCTAGGTCGTCAGGGAAGACTGTTCCGATGAAGATGCGCCCCATCTGGGGGTTCTGCTTCTTGCGGTACTTCTCCTTGTAGGAATACGGGTCACCGAGGTCTTCATAACCTATGTAGCCGGCCTTGGCATTGAGGACATAAGCAGATGGATTCTCGTTATGCACGACGATACCTGCTGCTACGGGTGTGGCGGATGTAAGTCCGGAGTAGGAAATGACGGCCCTGTTGAAGTGCGAACCGGCATCGAGGGTGACGGTGCGGGTTTCTACGACGTCAACTCCATTAACCTTCTCAGGGGCGAAGGTGAGGCGGAAAGTGAGGCGGAGAGGTCCACTCTCGAGGATGTCGCAACTGGTATAACACTTGGGATAGACAATGTCCTTACCTCCGTTTTCGATCAGGGCAGAGGTACCTGCACCGAGTGTAGGGCCGACCTTGTAGCAGTCCATGCCCTTACCGTGATCGACATGGTAGCTGATGGCGTTGTAGACGTCGTCGGCAAGGTCTCCGTGGCCTTCACGGCGGAGCTTGTTGACAATCTTCCAGAGCGCGGGGTCGAGCTCGGATTCATAGAAACCTTCGACAACGAGAGCTGTAGTGCGCTTGTTGAAGATGTCGTAGCCGTAGAGGCGATCGCCACGACGCTGTATGGCAGGTCCGTAAGCGCGGTAGCCGACACGGTCGTTCTCCCAAGCGAAGTCGTCAAGACGATCGGGATAGATGCGTCCAAACACCTTTGTTTCATATTTTGCAGGTGTGCCCTGCTTGACGTGATATACCGACTTGCTGCGGGCACCAACGCTTGCCTGGAAGATGAGCTTGCCGTCGTAGGTCAGCTGGCTAGGCACTTCGCGTCCGTCGGCATCAGTGACGATGAATCCGGATGCGGTGCCGAGCTTCTTTTCCAAACTCTCCAAAGGAATTTCAACCATTTCCATTGCTCGTTCCAGCGATATAGGATTGCTGATTTCTACGGCAACGGAGCTTTCGGCCGCCTTGGCGCTCATGAATGCAATTGCCATAACTGCCGACAGCAGAATATTTTTTAATGTAGACATGATAAAAAGTTTGCTCAAATGTATAAAACAAAATGGGAGGAGCCTCCCGATTCCGATTGACTGCGGAAAGGCATGAATCGGCAGAGACTCCTCCATATTCTTATCAGGATGTTCCTGAAAAATATGTAACCTTATTTAGGCTGCTTTCCAATGTATGCAAGGATACCGCCGTCGACATAGAGGATGTGTCCGTTTACGGCATCGGAAGCTGAAGATGCGAGGAACACTGCAGGACCGCCGAGTTCAGAAGGATCGAGCCAGCGTCCAGCCGGTGTCTTGGCGCAGATGAATGTGTCGAACGGATGACGGCTTCCGTCTGGCTGAATCTCGCGCAGAGGTGCTGTCTGAGGTGTAGCAATGTAGCCAGGGCCTATACCGTTGCACTGGATGTTGTATTCGCCATACTCTGAGCAGATGTTGCGTGTGAGCATCTTAAGTCCGCCCTTTGCTGCTGCATATGCAGAAACTGTCTCACGGCCGAGCTCTGACATCATTGAGCAGATGTTGATGATCTTTCCGTGGCGACGGCGCATCATTGAAGGGAGAACAGCCTTGGCAACGATGAACGGACCTACGAGGTCGATGTCGATTACCTGCTGGAACTCCTCGCGCTTCATCTCGTGCATAGGTATACGCTTGATGATACCGGCATTGTTTACGAGAATGTCGATTTCGCCTACTTCCTTTTCAATCTTTGCCACGAGTTCCTGTACCTGTGCTTCGTTTGTAACGTCGCATACGTAGCCGTGAGCGTCGATTCCGCACTCTTTATATGATGCAAGTCCCTTGTCAACAAGTTCCTGCTTGATATCGTTGAACACGATTGTTGCACCAGCCTCATGGAAAGCCTTTGCAATATTGAAACCAATACCGTAAGAACCGCCTGTGATGAGCGCTATCTTACCTTCAAGAGAAAATGGATTTGTTGCCATAATGATTGTTAATAGTTAAGTTTATAATAAAAAAATATGAATTTCAGTCATACATTGCATGTTAACGGATGATTGCGGGGACGGCACTCATATCTGCCCCGGGAGTATGTCTGCACCAGGTCACCCCCAAAAGAGGAAACACATAAAGCATCTCATGCATATCTCTTCGTACCTTGTTCAGATGCATCAGTATTGCGGATTTCATGGTCGTTCGCTACTAGAAATAAATGTTCGAATGCCAATGATGCAGACAACATCAGCATTGCAAAGTTAACAAAATAATCATACTGTTATAAGATTGTGCCGATGATTTTCGTGCGCACGAAAGCGTTGGACGGTGTATTACATAATATTAACACATGGCAAGGCGCTCTCAGGGGGACTGACGCGATGTCAGCGACCGCTGTTCTTGGCGACGGCAGATATGTTTCTCATCAGGCCTTCGTACTTTGCGCGTTTCACAGCAGAGCCACGGAATATCTCGCGGTAGTCGTCGACGGTCAGTGCCTCCCATGAGGCGTTGTCCATCGACATGAAGCGTTCGGAGGGCATGAACTCCTGAACTTCGGTGGGAGTTGCCCAGCGATTGTGCGGACATGCCTGCTGGCACCTGTCGCATCCATAGACGCAATTTCCCATGCACGGAATCATGTCTTCAGGAATATCACCACGATTTTCAATTGTCAGATAAGAAAGACATCGGTTTGCATCAAGTCGATAAGGATGCGAAAGCGCTTTTGCGGGACAGGCATCGATGCAGGCACGACAACTGCCACAGCGCTGTTCGAGAGGAGAACCGTACTCCAATTCCATATTTACCAATATCTCGCCAAGAAAGAAGAAACTTCCGGCATGGGGAATTATCAGGTTGGTATTCTTGCCAATCCATCCTATGCCAGAACGCCATGCCCAATAGCGGTCGATAATGGGTGCAGTGTCGCAGCATATTCTGAAATCCAGTGATGTGGCATCGATGTCGGGTATGCTTTCGGCAAACTCCAATATACGCGTCTGCAGAGTGCGCATCAGCCGCTTCATGACGTCGTGGTAGTCCTTGCCGTAGACATAGTAGGAAAACTGGTATCTGTCGTCAGGGAGTTTCGTCGGGGGACAGTAGTTCAAAGCCAATGAGATTACGCTTCGGCATCCTTCCATCAACTTTCGTGGATCAAGCCTCAGTTCCATCCAGTTGGCCATATATGACATGCCGGCATTGAAATTGCCAGAAATCCAATCGCGGAATGCGTCTGCATGAACACCGTCGACAGGTTCGGCCTTGGCTATACCACATGCAGAAAAGCCGAGACGCTCGGCCTCGGCTTTTATATATTCAGTCATTCTCCTGATTACGTTGTCCATATTTTACTTAAGATGACGGCTTCTCTGCTGGTTGGCATCGAAAATCTTGAATTCGTATCCCTGCTCCATCAGCCATTCGATGGATTGAGGCAGAGCCGTCTTCAGCTTGTCGATGCTTTTCAAAGAATCATGGAATGTAATTATAGAACCGTTCCGCGTGTACTTCTTCACGTTCTCCACAACATCATCGGCTGTAAGCCTGTTGCTGTAGTCGCGAGTGACGACATCCCACATTATTATCGTGTAATGCTTTCTCAACCTCAGATACTGTTCTGTCTTCATCCATCCATGCGGAGGTCTGAAGAGGTTAGAATGTATCAGCTTGTCGGCCTTGTTGGCATTCCAGAGGTATTTATGGCTGAGCCATTTGAATCCGCCGATATGATTGAATGTGTGGTTTCCCAATCGGTGTCCTTTCGACTTTATCAGTTCCAACAGTTCGGGATATTTCCTAACGTTGTCGCCTACCATAAAGAATGTGGCCTTGATGCCGTATTTGTCGAGGGTTTCAATTATCCAAGGCGTCGACTGGGGGATGGGCCCGTCGTCAAAGGTCAAATAGACAGCCTTCTCGTTAGGGTTCATCCTCCAGATGGCACTCGGATAAATCCACCTCAGAAATTTACTGGGTTGTTCTATAATCATCACTGCAATGAAATACCTGCCTGCGAAGCCTTGCTCTGCAATTTCATGTACAAAGAATTCAACGTATTCTCCATCTCGGCAGCCTTCTTGGCATAGGCCTCAGCCTTCTTACCCATCAGCGGCTGACCGTTCTCCTGTTTCTCATTGGCCATCTTTGAATAGTTGCGCCAGATGAGTTCCAAAATGTTCATCTGTCTGATGCATTCATCAACAGAATAGCTGAAACGTCTGTCGCTGAGACCAAGATACCAGTTGGCGTATTCGATTGCCTTCTTTTCGAGAGCATTAAATATTGCTTCACCCTTTTCAGGCATTCCGCATTCAACATAGGCCGTAGCCAAGCTGAGCGAACCGCAACCTACATCGTGAGGCACGTTGTAGTCAGGAATTTCAGTTGCACATTTCTCCAAAGCTTTCTTGGCCTTGTCCTTCTTGCCTTCTTCGAGAAGCTTGGTTATCAGTTCTGAGAACCATCTGCGGTGAGTATAGCACATTCTCATAGAAGTCTCGTCGACATAGAGTCCTTTCTGCTTCAGATTGCCGTACTTGTACTTATTCATCATGTTGTCGTACATGATTTCCGAATCAACAACGGTTGACATCTGAGAGTTGCCGTCGAATGTAAACGGAGTGATTCTGTATGCCAAACCTTCCATTACGAAATGCTTATAGAGATTTCCGTAGTTGCTTGCACCTACAGTTGTAGACATGTATATAGGACGTCTGAACTGCGACTGTGCCAACATCTCGAGCATCATAAGCTGATTCTTGTAGAGGCTCTTTGTACCGCTAAGGCTGATGGCCATTCTGTCTGGTATTGAGTCTCCAGGAATCATCATTCCCGACTTTCTTACAGCTTCCTTGTCGACCTTTACATATACTGTATCGCTAGGTATGCATCTGAACATAGGATCCAGCTGTTCGTTGAGAACGAAATTCTTCATCACGTTTGTAAGCTCAAACGGCTCGTCGCCGAACAGCTTGCGTGCCTCTTCCGGATTGGTGCGGTACTGTTCAAGAATGAAGTCCTTGATTGTCTGTCCGTCACCGGAAGGCAACTGAGGGTTGACCTCGACTATTTCATTCTTGCCGGCAGTATACTGAAGTCTGTTCCATGAAATAGGAAGCGGACTTGACTGTCCTTCTCCTTCATAAGCAGGACGCTTCATCTGGTCGATATACCAATCTGTCTGCAGGTATGAAAGGTTGCACACGCGGACGTCTGTACGGTTGCCTTCAGTATCTTCGTTATACCAAAGAGGGAATGTATCATTATCACCGTTCGTAAATATGATACCGTCGTGAGGTATAGTCTCAAGATAATTCAAACCGAAGTCACGGCACATATATCTGTTGCTTCTGTCGTGATCGTCCCATGTCTGGCTGACCATCTGCAGAGGCACTGCCACAGCAGGAACAAAAGCTATTACTGCGGCCAGTTTGGCAGAAGTGCAGTTGGAATCCTTTGCCTTAAGAAGCTTCTTCATCCATCCGTAGATAGCGGCGATACCCAATCCGCACCATATTGCAAAGGCATAGAACGAACCAGCATAAGCGTAGTCACGTTCACGAGGCTCGCGAGGTGTCTGATTGAGGTACAATATGATTGCAAGACCTGTCATGAAGAACAGGAAGAATACAACCCAGAACTGCTGTATGCCCTTCTGTCCTCTGTATGCCTGCCAAATGAGTCCGATAATACCGAGAAGCAAAGGCAAACAGTAGAACACGTTGTGTCCCTTGTTTGTTCTGAGGTCCTCAGGAAGCTTGCTCTGATCGCCGAGTCGGAGATTGTCAATCACCGGTATACCAGTAATCCAGTTGCCGTGTTCGAGCTCACCATTGCCCTGAATGTCATTCTGTCTTCCGGCAAAGTTCCACATAAAGTATCTCCAGTACATGAAGTTCACCTGATAAGAAAGGAAATACTTTAGGTTGTCCCACTGTGTAGGCATCTTGACCTGTGTGACACGACCAGCCACATCATAATCAACATACTTGCCTTCAACACCGCCCAGCCATCTTTCATAATCAGCTGCATGGCCGGAGTCAAACAGTCTTGGGAACAGCATCTGCTGATTCATCGGGTAAACGTATTCTATATCGTTGCGTATCTTGATGTACTGATCCTTTTCGTCAGGATTAGCCTTATCCTTACGCTGATATACCGGCGCACCGATTTTAGTAGCATACATATATCCGTTGTCGCCCATTACAACTTCTGGTTTAGAGTTATATGCAGGGCCGATAAGGAGCGGTTTCTGTCCATACTGCTCACGTCCGAGGTAATTACCGAGCGTAAATACATCCTCTGGAGAGTTCTGGTCCATAGGAGGATTGGCTGTTGAACGTATCACGATTACTGCATACGTAGAGAAACCAATCATTATAAGCATCATACACAGCAAGGCTGTATTGACAATACGCTTGCTGACCTGACGTATGTTGAAAAGAACAAATGCCAATACTGCCAGGACGATGAGACCTATTACAATGCTTGCTGTGCCATGTCCGTAGAACGGAATACCGAGCAAAGCTGTACTCAACAAGAATGCGATGTTCATACGTGTTCTGCCAGCAACACCTTCACGAGAGCTCTCATAGATACCCCAGATAAGAGATGCGGCAAGAATGGTCAAGTATATGTACAATCCTGTATTGAATGGACATCCGAAAGTGTTGACAAACAACAGTTCAAACCATCCTCCGACCTTGAGCACTCCAGGCACGATACCGTAGAGAACTGCAATAATCACAACAACCGAAACAAGCAATGCTATCAAAGAGCCCTTCAGTGTAGGATTCTTGTATTTTCTGTAGTAGAACACAAGCACAATTGCAGGAATACACAAGAGGTTGAGCAGGTGCACACCAATCGAAAGACCTACCAGATAAGCAAGCAATACTATCCATCTGTCGCTGTGAGGTTTGTCGGCATTATCCTCCCATTTGAGTATAAGCCAGAAAACCAATGCAGTGAAGAATGAAGAAAAGGCATATACTTCACCTTCAACGGCACTGAACCAGAATGTATCACTCCAGGTATATATAAGCGAACCGCATACACCGCAAGCCATTATAGCAATGATATTGGCAACGGTCATTTCACGTTCACCTCTGACAATCAATTTTCTAGACAGATGCGTGATAGTCCAGAACAGGAACAAAATACATCCCGCACTCAACAGTGCAGACATCGTGTTGACCATCTTGGGCACCTGTGTAGGATCATCAGCAAAAAGTGTAAAGAACTTACCGACCATCATGAAGAATGGTGCGCCTGGCGGATGTCCGACCTCAAACTTGTAAGCCGTGGTAATGAATTCCGGACAATCCCAAAAACTTGCAGTCGGCTCTATTGTTGAGCAATAGGTAAATGCCGCTATTGCAAAAATAAGCCAACCTACAAGATTGTTTACAATTTTGTACGTTTTCATTGGATATTGTTTATATAATTAAATCATTCGAAAGCATCTGTCGGTTAGAAGATGCAAATATATAAAGATTATTTTCAACATGTTGGAGCTGATGTTCCATTTGGGCACAAAAGATGTTAAAACAACATTTTCAGCTTTTTTTCCAATAACTTCTCGTAAATATCAGTATGATAGGGAAAATTTCCAGACGTCCGATGAGCATCAGAAAAGAGCATGTCCATTTTGCCACAGGAGGAAGTATGGAGAATGTATGCGAAGGTCCGAAATAGCCTATTCCAGGACCGACATTTCCCAAAGACGATATAGACAATCCTACCGACTCAAAAAATTTGACACCGCAAAAACAAAGTATCAATATTCCCAGCACTATCGAAATGGCATATATGGATGTAAAGGCAAGCAATGTCTGTCTAACTGAAGAAGATATCACGTTGCCGTTGATCTTTACAGGCAGAACAGCCTGAGGATGAAGTATACGCGTAAATTCATTCTTGAGTATACGTGCAATCATAGACAAACGGATACATTTGAAAGCACCGCTTGTAGAACCAGAACATCCTCCGCACACCATGACAATAAGCAGTATCGGTGTCAGCATTTCAGGCCATAGAGTATAATCATAGGTTGTAAAACCTGTCGTTGTCTGAAGTGAAACGACCGTAAATGCTGAAGCTCTGAAGGCTTCTTCTATATCTCGACCGCTGACAAAATGGAGCACAATCGTGCAAGCGGCCACGGCCGCCAATACAATAATCAGATAACAACGAAGTTCCGCATCCCTGAAAAAAGTCTTCACCTGTCCGCGCAAGATGGTGTAATACAACAATGTAAAGTTTATGCCAGACGCGAACATGAAGAACGTTATGACATATTCTATAGCACGCGAATTATAAGCATCATGAAGAAGAAGACTTGTAGGAGCAAAACCTCCAGTAGAAACGGTAGCCATTGAAATATTGACGGCATCAAACACCCCCATACCGCAGAAAAGCAGAGAAATAATACATCCAAGGGTAAGAAGCATATCCACACTCCATATCCATTTTGCAGCGATGCTTATACGTGGATGGACTTTCTGGCTTATAGGTCCGACAGATTCAGCCGCAAACAATTTCACCTCTCCCACTCCGAAAGCAGGCAACACAGCTATCGTAAAGAATATAATACCGAAACCGCCGATCCACTGGGTCATGCTTCGCCAGAAGATTATGCCGTTAGGCACTTTGCTCAAATCGTTAATAACTGTTGCACCGGTTGAAGTGAAACCCGACATGGTCTCCAGAAAAGCCGAAGCCACATCCTTGATGCACCCTTCAAACAAAAAAGGCAACATACCTATAAACGAAAATACAATCCACGTGACAGACACCACCAGATAACCGTCACGCCGACCTATGGATTTTCCTGAGTTCACACCCAAAAGCGTGAACACGCACCCTGTACCGACAGCAATCAGGATTGACCATACAAAAGGCATCACATCTTCCCTGTAGAACCATGATACGCACATACAGGCAAAAAGAAGTGCGGCCTCGATAAACAGCAATATGCCAATAAGTTTCAGTGTAAGTTTCCAGTTTCTCATGACCGAAATTTAAATTACCTGAAATATTTGTCAAGTTTTTTCAATGTCGATGCAAGACAGAACACCACGACCTTGTCACCAGGCCTCAGTACCGTACTTCCTGAAACGAGCATACCCTTTCCGTCACGAATCAGTCCACCGAAATTCACCCCTTTAGGAAGACCGAGTTCCATAACAGAGTCCTGAGTAACCTTAGACCCCTCTTTGACAATGAATTCCGCCACATCTGCATCAGCAACATTGAGCATCTTCACATTATCCACATCGGCCTGCAAAAGCATTTTGTATATATGGCTGGCGGCAATGGTCTTCTTGTTGATGATTGTGCCTATATCCAAGTCCTCTGCCATATCGAAATAGTCAGAATTCTCTATCTGGGCAATAGTCTTTCTGACACCTTTCTTTCTGGCAGTCACGCAGGCCAATATATTCTCTTCATCATTGTCTGTCAATGAGATGAAAGCCTCAACATGATTAAGTCCCTCGTCATAGAGAAGTCCCATATCATGTCCGTCTCCCTGTATTATCATCACACCGTCCTTGACAATCTCGCACAATTTTTCGCATCGTGCCTCGTCCGACTCTATGATTTTCAGGTTTATATTATTAGGTATTGCCCAGCTCGTACGTACCGAAAGTTTACCTCCACCCACGATCACTGCATGTTTTACAGGAGGATAATTTTCCTTTCCTGTCTGTATGCGAACAAGATCAACATCTTCTTTTTTTGTCATAAAGAAAACAAGGTCATTCACATATATGCAATCGTCTCCTCGCGGAATGATAGTTTCACCGTTTCTCTTTATAGCAACAACATGGAAAAGATGGTGTTCTTTATTGAGTTCCTTAAGAGTTTTGTTTATAAGAATTCCTGCCTGATGCATCTTCACACATACAAGCACCAATTCTCCGTCGTTGAAACGCCACCACTGACGTGCCCAGCTCAGCTGAATCGATTCAGCAATTTCCTGTCCGGCGAGCATCTCCGGATAAATCAGGGAACTGATGCCCATACGTTCAAACAATTCCTGATGCTCAGGCTTCAGGTATTCATAGTTGTCAATTCTCGCGACAGTACGTTTTGCGCCAAGCTGCTTTGCCAGCATGCAGCACATGATATTCTCGCTTTCATGCGGAGTTACAGCGATAAACAGATCTGCATGCTCGACATCTGCATTCTCCAACCCCTTTATTGAGGTAGGAGAAGCACATAATGTCATTATATCAAGTTCATTTACCTTACTCAGTTTACTTTCGCTCTCATCTATGAGAACAATATTGAAAGCCTCATTTGACAACATGCGTGCCAAATGTGTTCCAACAGAACCAGCGCCGGCAATGATTATTTTCATATCCTAAAAACTTTTAAATATCACATTCAAAAACAGGCAGAAGCCTTCAGATACCAAGAAGTACGTCAGAAATAGCATCCTTGTCCATACCTACAATTTTACGAAGCTGTTCAACCGTACCATGCTCTACAAACATATCCGGTATACCGATGCGCTTTACCTCAAGAGATTTTCCATGATCTGAAAAATACTCCAGAACAGCGCTTCCCAAGCCCCCCTCAAGAATTCCGTCTTCAACAGTGACCACTTTGTCAAACTTTTCGGCCACTTCATCAAGAATATCAGCATCTATAGGTTTAAGGAATCGCATATCATAGTGAGCCACACTCAGTTCACGTCCTTCCATTGCAGCTTTGGCCTCAGCCAATCTGATGCCTTTGGCCGCCTCTACGCCTATCGGGCCTATAGAAAGCAAAGCCACATCCTTTCCGTCTTTAAGTTTACGTCCACGACCAACCGGCACCTCTTCAAAAGGGCACTGCCAGTCAATTCTCGAGCCTCGTCCTCTAGGATACCTTATTACAAAAACACCTTTACCAGGAAGCTGTGCAGTATACATCAGCTTTCTGAGTTCATGTTCATCATAAGGAGAAGAAATCGTAAGATTCGGAATCGGCCTCAGATAAGCCATATCGAAAGCTCCATGGTGCGTAGGTCCATCTTCGCCTACCAGTCCGGCACGGTCGAGACACAGCACCATGTCCAAATTCAATATAGCCGCATCATGTATTATATTGTCGTATGCCCTTTGCATGAACGAAGAGTACACATTGCAGAAAGGCATAAGTCCGTCCTTGGCCATACCGGCAGAGAAAGTTACAGCATGTCCCTCTGCTATGCCGACATCAAAAGTACGGTTCGGCAAAGCCTTCATCATTATATTCATAGAACATCCTGTTGGCATGGCCGGCGTCACACCGACAATCTTGTCGTTAGCCTGTGCCAGCTCCAGCAATGTAGTACCGAACACATTCTGGAACTTAGGTGGAAGTGATACATCTGCATCAGGGACAAGAATTTCGCCCGACTTTGCATCAAATCGTCCTGGTGCATGCCATACGGTGGCATTTTTCTCGGCAGGTTTGTAACCCTTACCTTTTTTAGTGTGTACATGCAGAAGTTTAGGTCCCTTCATGTCTTTGATGGCCCTGAACACACGTACCAGTTCAACAACATCATGTCCGTCAACCGGACCGAAATATCTGATGTCCATGCCTTCAAACATATTTCTCTGTTTTGTTAGCATAGACTTCACACTGTTGTTGAATCTTATTATGCCCTTGCGTCTGTTTTCATTGAGTATACCCCAATCAAAAAGTTTTCGCGATATTTTGTATCTGAGAGCATTATATGTATCGTTGGTAGTAAGTTCCAGAAGATACTTGCGCATTCCGCCCACACTCTTATCAATCGACATGTCGTTGTCGTTCAATATAATGAGCATGTCGTTCGGTATCGTAGAAGCATTATTTATACCTTCAAAGGCAAGACCGCCGCTCATGGCACCATCGCCAATGATTGCAACCACATTGCGTTTCTCGCCATGCAGTCGTGCCGCAACAGCCATACCCAACGCGGCCGAAATAGAATTCGAAGCATGTCCGCAGGTAAAAGTGTCATATTCGCTTTCCATAGGAGAAGGGAACGGACGTATGCCGTGCAGTTTTCTGTTAGTGCAGAATTCTTTCCTTCGCCCTGTAAGAATCTTATGTCCGTAAGCCTGATGCCCTACGTCCCAAACAAGTCTATCGTATGGAGTGTCATAAACGTAATGAAGCGCAACCGTGAGTTCCACCACACCTAAGCTGGAAGCCAGATGTCCCGGATTTACAGACAGTTCATTTATAATGTCATGTCTCAGTTCATCGCACAGCTGAGGTAATTGCCGAACCTCCAGTTTTCTAAGATCTGAGGGATCGTCAATACTTGAAAGCAGTTCAAAATTCGAGATATCAGCCATTTTTCAACATTTATAACCTTGCAAAAATACGAATTTAAATGAAAGTTGTTTACATTTGTGAAAAAATATTGCACTAACGATGCCTAATTTGTTTACTAAGGTTGAAATGCCGGCAATAAGCTCCGAAATACTCCATTCCGACAAAATCATGCTCATGGGGTCATGCTTTGCCGACAACATAGGCGAACGACTGAAATCAGCAAAATTCAACTGCCTTGCCAATCCGTTCGGAACGCTCTACAACCCGTTGTCCATCTCACAGGCCCTGCGTCAGGTTATTTCAGGGCGCATATACAGTGAAGGCGATGAGGAACTGTTCCGTGGCAACGATGACTTGTGGCACAGCTGGATGCACCACAGCCGTTTCTCATCAGCCGACATGTCTGAATGCATTTCAACCATCAATTCTTCAATCTCAAAAGCATCATTCCAACTCAAAGATATAGACAAGCTCATCATTACGTTCGGCTCATCGTGGGTCTACCGTCTCAAGCAGAACGGTTCTGTCGTGGCCAACTGCCACAAACAGAACGACAAGCTTTTCAATCGAGAGCGCCTCACGCCTGAAGAAATAGTTTCCGAATGGAACACTCTGGTATCCGAACTTAAAACCATGTCGCCCAAACTCGAAATAATCTTCACCGTAAGTCCTATCAGGCACCGCAAAGACGGATTTCATGCCAATCAGCTCAGCAAAGCAGGCCTGCTCCTTGCTGTCGACAGCATCTGTTCGTCAAATTCTTCATTCTGCAGCTATTTTCCTGCATACGAAATAATGATGGACGAACTGCGCGACTATCGCTTCTATGCCGACGACATGCTCCATCCATCATCCATAGCCGTCGACTACATCTGGGAGCTTTTCTCAGGATGCTTCTTCAGCCCATCTACCGTCAAATTGTCCGACGAGTGCAGAGCCATCCAGACAGCCCTGGCTCATAAGCCTTTTGCGCCAGAGTCAGAAGCATACGAAAAATTCATACAGAACACCAAAAACAAAATAATAAAACTAACAGAAAACCATCCATACATCAACATGGATGAAGAATTATCATTATGCAATACAAGATTGAACAAATAGCCGGTATAATCAAAGCAGAGCGCCATGGCAATACCGGTGCTGACATCAGCTGGCTGTTGACCGACAGCCGTTCACTCTGTTTTCCTGAAGAAACACTGTTTTTTGCAATCAAGACCAAACGCAACGACGGCCACCGTTACATCAGTGAACTTTACAAGAATGGCGTGCGCAATTTCGTCGTAAGCGAACTTCCAGACGACATGCCGAATTGCACCGACGCCAATTTCCTGGTCGTAAGCGACACGCTACAGGCACTCCAGCAATTGGCCGAACACCATAGAATGCGTTTCGACATACCGGTCATCGCCATAACCGGAAGCAACGGAAAGACCACGGTCAAGGAGTGGCTCTACCAGCTGCTCTCACCGTCGTGCAACGTTTGCCGCAGCCCGAGAAGCTACAATTCGCAGATAGGCGTACCTATGTCCTTGTGGCTGATAGGCCAGAACACAGACCTTGCCGTCATCGAAGCCGGCATTTCAATGCCTGGCGAAATGCAGAACCTGGCATCAATAATAAAGCCAACAATCGGCGTCATAACAAACATCGGTGAAGCACATCAGGAGAACTTTGCTTCATACGAAGAAAAATGCAGAGAAAAGATGTGTCTGCTGTCATCTGCTCCAAAAGCAGTGCTCAACATGAACGATCCTGCAATAAAAGCCTGCAGAAACATACTTCCAGAAGCCACAGCTGTAACAGCATGGCATGATAAGGCTAACGACGCATCATGCAGTTGCGATATAACAATTACAGACATAAAGAAAAATGCAGGAACGACCGACATAACAGCCCTCATCGACGGAGCAGAGCATACATTCACCATACCGTTCATAGACGATGCCTCAATTCGCAACTCTCTCACATGCCTCGCTGTATGTACCCAGCTGCAGCAGTTTGCATCGATCGAAGACATTATGGAGCGCATGAGCCGTCTCGAACCTGTAGCCATGAGAATGGAAGTAAAGAACGGACGCAACGGATGTACACTGATCAACGACACATACAATTCCGACATACACTCCCTCGACATAGCTCTCGACTTCATGTCCAGACGTCCTGACACCAGCAGGCAGAAGCGCACGCTCATACTCAGCGACATACTTCAGAGCGGAGAAACAGCAGAAGCACTCTATTCGCGTGTAGCATCACTTGCAGAAAGCCGCGGCATAAGCAAGATAATAGGTGTCGGCAAAGACATATCTTCATGTGCACACCTGTTTAATATAGAGAAATACTTCTTTGCATCGACAGAAGAATTCATATCCAGCCACATTTTCAGACAGTTGGCCGACGAGTTCATCCTGATAAAAGGTGCACGCAGTTTCCACTTCGAACGTATATCCGACCTTCTGACACAGAAAGTCCATCAGACCATACTCGAAGTGAATCTGAATGCCCTTGTCGACAACGTCAACTACTACCGATCATTCATGAAACCCGAAACCAAGATGGTCTGCATGATCAAGGCATCGGCCTACGGCATGGGCTCTGTGGAAGTTGCCAAGACGCTGCAGGACCACAACATAGACTATCTTGCTGTAGCAGTAGCCGATGAAGGTGTCGATCTGCGCAATGCCGGCATCACGTCGAACATCATGATAATGAATCCGGAAACGACCTCATTCCATACGCTCTTCGACTATCGCCTCGAACCGGAAGTATTCAGTTTCAGCATACTTGAAGCTCTCATACACGAAGCAGAAAGAGAAGGCATAACGAATTTCCCTATACACATCAAGCTCGACACAGGAATGCACCGTCTCGGCTTCGACCCAGAGCATGATATGGAAAAACTCATCAGCATCCTGCAGAAACAGAATGCACTCGTTCCGCGCTCAGTGTTCTCACACTTTGTCGGAAGCGACGGCGACGAGTTCGACAGTTTCTCACGCCATCAGTTCGAGCTCTACGACAAAGCCAGCCGAAAGCTCCAGCAGGCCTACAGCCACAAGATACTGCGCCATATATGCAACTCGGCCGGCATAGAACATTTCCCGGAGTATCACCTCGACATGGTACGTCTTGGTCTCGGACTCTACGGTATAAATCCGCGCAACAACGCAATAATAAACAACGTAGCAACTCTCAAGACAACGATATTGCAGATACGCGATGTACCGTCAGTCGACACAGTCGGCTACAGCCGTAAGGGACACCTCACACGCAACAGCCGCATTGCGGCAATACCTATCGGATATGCCGATGGTCTCAACCGTCATCTAGGCAACGGCCACTGCTACTGCCTCGTCAACGGCAAGAAAGCACCTTACGTAGGCAACATCTGCATGGACGTCTGCATGATTGACGTGACCGACATCGACTGCCACGAAGGCGACACAGTGACAATCTTCGGCGACGATCTGCCGGTAACAGTACTCAGCGACGTACTCGGTACAATCCCATACGAAGTACTCACATGCATATCTACTCGCGTACAGCACGTTTATATACAAGAGTAACAATAAAGCAAAATACCCATACACAACAAGAACGGGGAGAAGCCTATCGGCCATCTCCCCGTTCTTGTTGTATATCCTGCCAGCAGAGCTACCTCAGCTCCTGGCTCATTTCACCATATATTTCTTAGTGCTGCGTCCGCGTTCATTCCTGTCAGCCTGGAAGACAAATACACCTTTCTTCAATGTGAATTTCTCTCCGTCGCCGCTGCACATCCTGCGTGCAACAAGTCTTCCCGCCGTGTCATATATGCAGACAACGTCGCCGGCATCAACGCCATACACTTCTGCTTTGCCGTCTCCCGATGCAACGATTCTTATTCCTTCATCGTCGCCTTCACCGATAGAAGTGAAACGGAGTGTGAATCGGTCTGTCACGTCACCGCCATCTACTGAAGTGAACTCATAACCGCCATCTTTCAGATTCACAGTCTTGCCTGCAACCTTGTCTGTCAGCGTGACAGCATCATAGTCAGAAACATCACTATTCTCATCAAGAGCAATCACATAAGCACCGGCATCATAAAGCGTCACTCCGAGAGCAAGAACACCTTCGTTGTTGACTGCCGACAAGAGCGAATAACGCCCACTGCCCTGTTCCGCATAAATCAAAGGCATACTGTCTACACAAGCAAACCACTTGACACCATCAGCATTAATGTCAAAGTCTGTACGCGCATTCTCCGGTTTAACAGTTTCCAACTGCAGCACGTCCGCTCTGACTCCCGCCACTCCGCGAGTCGCGCCCGCTCCATGCAACACTATGCTTAGACGCGCCTTGCTGCCGAAAGCGCTTCCGCTCTTTAAGCCGTCAGGCTGCTTCACACTGAAGATTTCGTTGTCCTTCAATGTAGCCGACTGAGTGAATACGGCACTACCTCTTGGTATATACCCTTCTGTAGTTCCATCATCTCCATAAGTCTTGACAGACCTATATCCATTATCATAACCATAAAGCACACGTCCATATTCCATGTCACTGTAATTCATGGCACAGAGATATGGCGAACCGAACAAATTCCAGCTCATATTCTCCTTATGTGTAAAACGGTTGCTTGTACTTGGAACAATATTGCCGTCAGCATCAGTTGGCCATGCCTCATTGAAATTATATTTATTCAAAGATATAGTCTTGTCACTACCATCCTCTTTATACACATATTGTTCTTCACTTCTACCATAGAAACGAAGAGTCAAATCATCAGCAGTAGAATTTTCAAAGAGCAGACCCTCGCAGACTCCTGCTTCACCTATGCTGTTCAGTTCAGTCCATGCCACACCATTGTTCCCATCATATCTGTAATCGTAAGCAGCACGTTTATTGCCGTCATAACGTTTCGGAGTGAGACCTCCCAAAACACTTCTTTGAGAATCGATACTAAACGGCATTGCCACCAGTTCCGCACTATCCTTACGTACATCATACTCCGCCGCAAAATTTGTCAATCTGATATAATTTCCACAGCCTCTCAGTCCGGCATGATGCTCCAAAAGGAGGAAACCAGGATTGAAAGCAGACGATTCATCCTTATAGACCAAAGTACCGTCATCTGCATTCTGAATCTTCAGTTCTTGTTCCTTGCGCACATAAACGACAGACTTGCTTATAGGATAATCTGTTGAGGTAATGACATTGTCTTTGGTCATTTTTTCACAGATATTCCAAGTCTCGAAACAACCGTTGTCAACAATATTACGGATACGCTTGTTGCCTATCAGGTCACGTTCATGACCTACTTTTGTCATATACACTCCTATTTTTATACGAGCACTACTTGGATCAATATCCTCAGACGTTTCCATCAGCTGATAGTTCCAATAGTTGTCTGTTACATAAGTATTAGTATTATCGTCTTCGACAGAAGATCTGTTGTTACCACTGCCCTCAATCGCGCCAATTGTTCCTGAAGCCGTAACATTCACAGCCTTGACGCCACTGACATTTCCTGGATGAGCAGTTGTTCCGTCTCCCAATACCAAAGAGTTATACAGAAGACCATTAACATTTCCAGTCACATCATTTTCAATGATTGAAGTTGAAAGTACACCATCGTTGACATTTGCTGTACCCGTAACTACAAAGCCGTCAATGACACCATCAGCATTAATGGCAACATTTTTCACTGATGAACGGTTGGTTGCCTCCAGCATTCCTTTTCGCTTAGCAAGCAAATCTTTAACAATTTTCGGGTTATCACTTTCACTGCTGAGCTCGTCGTTCATACTGCCATAAACCTTTGTATTGTCGAGTGTCATATTAAGTGTACCCGTATCATGGTAATTTCCATGAACAAAGACATAACCATTATTGTCCGGGTCATCCTTATGATTCAGTGCATACAATCCAGCCAAATCTACAGCTCCTTGCAAATCGCCCAACGCTGTTTCCCAGCTCTTGCCGTCAGCAGTTCCTGTAAGGTCAGCCTTAACGTAAACAATCTGCTGCAGAGGTGCCTCATATTCGTAAGCACCGACGTCTATAGCGTTATCAACCAAACGCGCATTATTGCCGAGATCGACCTCTGTGTTTGGTATATCCGTGACATCAGGATCACCTACTACATTCACAACATTATTTACATAAAGGTCGTTACTGCCCTTATTCAACAATTTTACACTCGGGCGGATATGATAGTCACGCAGTTCCAAGTTGTTATTCAGAGGGTCTACAAAGTTAGGGCCATTCTGTAAGTCTGAATTGTTTGCAGACGCATCGCCACCAGCAGTAATTTCAATCTTCTTATTATTATAAGTTTCATAATCTGGCAAATTATATGTTTTATTATTCCAAGAAACAGAGTTATATACATTCTTATTGCTTATGTCTGGAACAAATGTCATATCAACAGTATTGTTCGCAAACGTAGCATTGACAACCGTGGTGTTTTCATCTGCTCCACTGAGTCCGGTACCGCCATCGGCAAAGAGAGTATTGTAAACAAGCATCTTGTCGCTGTTGGGAGCAAGATTCAAGCCTGTTTCGTTCGTTCTGAATCCGCAGTTCTTTAATGTCAGCGAACCATCCGTACCAGTACTTGCATCCACACCTATGCCAGTTTTATTAATAAATGTAAAGCCTTCAAATACGACATCCTTATTGTTTGCAGAAACAGACATCAATATATTTGTCTCTCCATCATTTCTTAGAACTGTAGGCTTACTGAAGTCCTGCAAAGCTCCACTACCAGTACAAGAGCCCTTCAAGGTCAAACGTTGACTAGTAACTTCTGATTTTGTCGACATATTCAGTATATAGGCAGAACCTGCCGAAAGACGACTCCAAGAATAATTACCATCTCGAACATAAATAGTTCTATCACCATTATTTTGAGTCGGGTTGGATGCTCCGACTATAGCTCCACGCAAGTCATCAGTAGCATTTGCCCAATTTAGTCCAGAACCAGTTCCATGAGAAATAGTATCTACATAGATTGCCGGCATAGTAGAAAAATTCGATACATACTGGTATTCATAAAGACCGATATCAATAGGCTTACATAAAGGTTCACTATCCTCTCCATAAGGACCGGAATAACGACTGTAAGGATCCATACTATAAAGATCCATCATGTACGCCTCTTGAACATTATTTTCTCCCAGATAACCATTATCACTGAACCACTCTTGATATGTACCAGTGGTCGTATTATTTTCATGACCAGTTTCACCAGTCCAAGACGATTTCGTATGTTCTGTACCGTCACCAGCATCAGTCAACACAGAAATAGATGCAGGATTCCAAAGACTCGACGAAGAATTACCTGCAACTCCTGCAACAGTTGATGGATTTGTGAATCGTGGACCGTTCTCACTCAGATTTATCTTATCAAGCAGAATGTTATTATCAGTGTTAACAGCACCGAATTTATTCACATAATCCACATCGCTGGCTGAATGAGAAACATCAAAAATTTCAGACAAATTTGTTGTGTTTTGATAAGTATCACCTTCATTACCCCAGATCAGCGTGTTAACGATATGACTCTTACCATTATGCGTATAAATCACAGGATTGGTAACGGCCTTATTTCTTACAAAAGTATTATTTATGATATATAGATACGGATCGTGAGAGGTTGTTAATCCATCAGCATAATTCGTTCCAATAGCACCTCCTTCATCAGCCGATTCATTGTTTGCCCACAGAATGTTGGCCGCACGTAAATTGACAGCTTTTGAGATTCCAGACACATAAGCTGCTCCACCACGGCTCGTAAGGTTATTGGTTGATCCAGCTTTATTTTCTATAGTCTTGTTTCCAGCCAAAATGCAACCCGACAGATTCAAATCGGCATCACGCACAAATACAGCACCGCCACGCACAGCAATATTGTTCAACAGACGGCATCTGCTGATAGTGTATGTTACCCTATTACTGTAAATTCCACCGCCTCGGCCCTGCTCGTCTTCTTTAGTGCTATAAGACAGTTTATTATCTGTCTCACCGTACATAACGGTCAATCCGTCCAATACAACAGGATTGACGGTTGTAGCCCCTTCATCCACCTGCGTAAACACTACATGATAAGCGTTCTGTGCATCAGTCGATGCATTGATTTGTCCAGAAAGAATAGTCTGGTTCGCCAATTCCCAAGGCTCAAGTATATTATTTTGGTTAAAGTCAGAATAGTCACGTTTATCAAGAATAGAAGTTAGATCATCATCTTCTATATTCTCAAAGCCGTCACCCATACCAGGTATGGAGACAACTTCACCAGATGTATAATATTCCGTTCCAGAGAATCCACCATAAATGCTGACTCCTTGCGGAACATCAAACGAATAAAGCCTTTGGTCGTGAGTAACATCGGCTGTAGTAGTACGCAAGTTAGAAGGTTTATATGTACCTCCGGCTACCAAGATTTCGAATTTTCTATCATCGAGAGATGGTTTTCCACTACGCATCGAGCGTATATAACCAAGTGCATCTTCAAGTGTTGAGAATGAAGTGTAGAACGAACGGCCAAGATAATCGTTCATATCAGAACCTTCCGGCAGTGTTACATTGGTTGTCTGCGATACAAATATGCGTGTGAACAGTTCCGTCGGGAGAATACCGCCTTCATAAGCAAAAGCGCCGGCATCGAGACGCTCTGCACCATTGCCCTCCTGTACACGTGCAATATTCTGCATATCATTATCGGCTACGTTGAAGTTAGTCTTCAAGCCAGACTGATATTTAATATCCAATCCGTGCTTAATCAGCAACGAATAGTCTTTCAGACGATAATAATCATCTGCAAAATAAAGAGACTTGTCACTCTCCAACATTGTGTTTTCAAAGTCCGACGGCATTTCCTGTGTTTCCACAAAGCAGTCGTTGAACGGATAAAAACTATTCTTATCCGTGATATTATAAACAGAGCTCAATTTGCTGTCTTCAAATTGCTGGCTCACAACTCCACTAACATTCTTGTCCGAGCCAGATGTATTGCCGAAGATAACGGTGTTGACGTTCATTACGGCACCGTCCTCCATATAAAGACCACCTCCGGCAGAAGAAGCCTCATTTTCGGCTATTGTACACGACAAGATATGTGCACGATTATCGGCACTGACACCTGTATTGTCAGCATAAACGCCACCACCTTCTTCTGCCGTGTTGCGGAGCACAGCAGTACCGCTGACTATACCTCCAGGCATAACGTAAAGTCCACCGCCTTGTTTTGCCTCGCAATTCATAACCACACAGTTGCGGACATGTGCACCACTTGGCACGATGGCACCGCCACCCATTGTTTTTGGATTACCTGTACCGGCCATGGAAGTTGCACTGCCGTCTGTCAACCATACACCGTCAATGATTGTTTGCTCATCATTGCCAGTCCAATCATCAGGTTTCTCACCAAATGTCACAGTATGATATCCATTTACTTCTGGCAAAGTTGTTGTAGCAGATTTTATTGCGCTGAGTATAGTCCTGTTATTCATAACATCGCGACTTCCCTTATCGCTCCAGTCATTATCTGTATCACTGTAACCACCTTCCAATATAACACCATAAGGTATTGTATAGCTATAACTCTGTGGGTCGTTCTCGTCAGTCAACGTATTTGCATGATACACAAAATTAGTATTATATCCTGCGACTTTCACTGTTACAGTATAATCAGGATACGTCTGTTTATATATTCCGGCAGCATTAAGAACCGTCTGCAGTTTCATGGCACAAGCTGCATTTTCAAATGAATTTCCGCTAGCAGTTCCTGAACCGTTTTGGGTTACATAGTATATAGCTGTTTTGTTATCTGCATCAACATTTGGAGTTGTATTTTCTATATTTTCCAATTCATAAGCGCCTGCATCAATTGTACAATCCTTGATACGGTCTGTGAAATCCATATCAGTATAATCAAATAAATCAATAAAAACATCATCTTCAAAGAAATTATCACCTTTAACTAAGCTAATAACAGCACGTCTCCAACCATAGCCAGGACTTTGCAGACTTTTACTTGTTTCAGCTTTATAATATTTGCCATTATAATACCATGAACCAGAAACTTCATAATTATAACTAACAAATCTCAACCAGCCATTAGGCGTCGGAGGTAAAATTCGTACAACATCCATAGTATTTGTGGCCATATTTATAGCCTTAGATATAGAATTTAAACGATAATTTCTATTCTGATAATCAACAAACATATTATTCCAATCATAATCTGAAACTTTAGGACAGGTAACTTCATCTAAATAAATTCCATCTGCAGTTTTATCCCAATTTTCTTCTAAATCTACATTAAGATTTGTATGATCAACCAATGTACCCCAAACCTCAACACGCGAATTAGACATTGCTAAATTAGAATTACCTGTAACACCGGCAAAACCACTATTACCATAAATAATGGAATTATAAATTTTTACAGTACCGCTAAATCCTGCATCTTTCATTGTTGTACCAACCCAGACACGTAACCCGCCAGAGGCACGATTATTACCTTTGGCAATGTTATTAATTACAGTATTATTATAGAACTCACCACATTCTATCAAAATACCTCCACCATCTGCATAACCTGCATATACAATATTATCCGCAATAACACAGTTATAAAGAGTTCCATAACTAAGATAAACACCTGCACCATAACATGCAGAACTACCATAATTAGTGCTATTAGTTCTTCCTAATTTATTATTTTGAATATAACAGTTGATCAATGTACCACCATATGAATAAATACCTCCGGCACGGCTGTCGCTACTTTCTTCACCTGTGCCACGCTGATAATTTTCATTATTTTGAACAATACAATTCTTTAAAGTAACGTTCTCATAAATACGTGCACCAGCACCACCATCATCACGTGCATCACCAATATTTAAAAAGCCATTTTGTATTGTAAAACCATCCCAAGATGTCATAACATCGAATCTTCCATTATAAAAATAGTTTGTTTCATAGTTAGGATTTTTATATGTATATGTATCTCCTAACTCATGTGGATTATATTCATCTCTCTGTGACAAAACTCTTCGGTTAACATTATAACTACCTCTATCGCTATTAGAAACAACAGATGTAAGTGGTTGTAGAATTGTTTCATATTTTTCTATTTCTTCATCGTTCATCTTATTTCCTTCTGCATCTTGCGAATAGATACTTGTAGAAACCAAAGGTTTACGATCACTAAAACCAGGCACTCCAACTGCAGGAAATCCACCATAAACATCTACACCTTCTTCTATTACAAAACATGAAGGATCACCAGATTCAGGATTATGCGAATAAGTTCCAGCAGCAACCCAAACCTGTGCTCGCTTGTCAGCATCTAGTTTTTCAGTATCGCTTAAATTATTATTATATTCGAGTCCTTTTTGAACAGCATCATTAATATCTCCCATAGCATTTCCCCATGAAAGGCCATCCCCAGAACCTCCAACGCGTACATAAATAACCCTTCCGCTTTCCGGCAAATCAGCCTCATAAGCTCCAAGATCCGGAACACCGCCAAGATTTCGTTCATTGCCATTGATATCAACAGTCAAGTTCTCTTTTCCTGTAGATTTATTTATTATGGTGTTTCCAGCCTCAGTTGAACTAGTCAACGGTCTGAACTCGGAATATCCTCCAAGGTATGTATCAAATCCCAGAGTTGCACCAACTCCATTTGTAGGGTTTGCAAAATTCTTTGCACCTTCTGCACCAACTGAAGCCAATGATACATTATTTGTTCCATATTTATTGCCTACAGACAAAGAAGAAGTTCCCATGTCAGTCGGTGCGGCACCATCGTTATTAGCAACAGTCACATGTTCCATTGCCAGCGTCTGTGCATTAACCACTGGCTTGGTATTGTCAGTATTCGTATTATTGTTGACCACGCAGTTTTCCATTGTCAATGTTGCATCGCGCGCATCAATGGCGGCACTTTCCTCTGCGGTGTTGTTTTCAAAAATACAGTTGCGCACTGTCACATTCGAGCCTGCATGGGCCAACAGACCGGCACCATACTGACGGCTTGCCGTACCTGCGGCATAGCCGTTGATGACAAGGAAACCGTCAAATACAACCTGAGCACCCTGTTCTACTGTGATGCAGTGGTACAAACCAGCCGTGATATCTTTACCTTCAGTATTACCGTTGATGATTGAACGGTAAGTCAGAGGGTCACGTTCGGCAGTATTATTAGTTTCATCAGTTTCGTCACGATGGTAGCCACCGTATACATATATAGGCTTTCCGCTCTGGGCTTTCGGCACAGTAATAGTAGCAGTCTTCGGGTCATTGTTGGTAAAGGCATAACGTGGCCAGATGTCACCTTCAAGCACGCGAATTTCAAAATAATCAATATCGTCTAAAGAAAAATCTTGTGATTGTCTATTTTCATCATATCCTGTCACGTTGCCTGATGACAAACCGGCACAATATGCTATTGCATCATTTAACGACCTAAATGCAGTAGCCCATGACGAACCGTCGTGAGAAGGTTCAGTACATTCCACGTCAACATAAAGCACAAGCTTATAATTACTTCCGTTCTTCTCGAAACTCGGTACAATCTTTGGAGCTTCTACCGTAAATGCTCCATCAGCAGGTTTCTGAGCAAACACAGAACCTTCAATATCCAGCTCAGGTGCCAATACGACATCATCAGGCAACTGACCGAGAGCCATACCGCGCGCCCATAGATTCGAGCCGTTTACAGGCTTCCAGTAATAACTGATGATTCCGTCTTTCCATGCCTCCTGCACTCCATAGTTTGTTTCCAAATCGAAGTTCATATCAGCAAAAGGCTCTGTAAACCTCGGTCCGATGCTGTTTCCGTCGTCCTTAACTCCGGCATTCATATCCACAAGTGCCAGTGTCTGTTCCTGAAGAGTATAGTTCCATACAGCATTGTTGACACCGGAAATAGCATTATAAAGGAAACGTACTGTCGATGTAGACGGATTGCGGGCATACATCGGGATATTGGTACCATTCGACACACCCATCTGGTTATTCCAGATAACAGAGTTGAGCACCAACGCATATTCATCCACATATATACCGCCGGTCCGGGAAGCATTGACATCGGTAGCATCAGTGGCAGTGACGCAGTTGTTGTTAACTATGGTGTTCTGCATCAGCACACCACCCTTGTCGCAATATACAGCACCGTTGCCTGTCACAGTATTGTTGGAAACAACACAGGTTGACAAGATGAGGTATTCAGGGCGGTCATCATCAGCAGAGCCTGCCTCAGCACCGTTGTGGAGATAAGCACCGGCACCATTGTGCGCAGAATTATTAGCCAGCATGGAACGAAGCACCAATCCCCTATTGTCCACATAGACAGCACCGCCGTCGGCATCAGAACTGTTATTGTAGATAAACGATGTCTGCACACGTCCGTTCTTCAGATAAACACCACCTCCGTTGCCGGTAGCATAATTTTCCTTGACAATGCAGTTGGTCAAATAAGCATTTGCACCATCCATATACACACCTGCTCCGCAATCAGTCTTGAAATCGTCCAATCCTGTTCCACCTTGGGCATATCCACCCATAATTGTTACACCGTCAAGAGTGGTGACATTGGAGAAATCATCTTCACCGGCCATAGGAGCAAACCAGACTACGTGGCGCGAATCGCCTGTAAGAGTCCATTTCTTACCGGTCCATGCGAAATCGCTATGATCATAATATGAGCCCTCAAGGATTGTTTCATAGGTAAAGTCCCAAGGCATTGTGCCCTTTTCACGGTCACGGTCAAGCTTGCTGCTTTCCGTTCCTTTAAAACCGCCATACACGCTGACACCGTCGCGCATACGGAACGATGCCGAATAAGCTGTTCCACTGATGAGCTGCGATTTTGGAGTGTAGGTACCTGCGGCAACCCAAACCTCTGCGGCCGAAGTACCGCCTGCGGCAAGTTCATCAATCATCTTCTGCAAATCGTTTGACGCATTATCCCACGATGAACCGTCGCCTGTACCTTTAACCGTAGGCATGACATATCTTATACGCGAAGCATCTATAGGCTGGTATTCATAAGCACCTATATCTATTGTTCCTTTCACACGGGCATTGCCGGCCATATCTTCAGAACCGAAAGTTGTTGAACTATAAGAGTCACCGTTACCTTTATCTATAACAACAGACCCTTCCTGCACGTTCCATGACCAAAGCGGATAAGCCGTCTTACGCCAGTCAAAATCGCGGTCGAAGCTGGTCTTGATAGAAGGTGCTTCAAAAAGAGGAGCACTCTCGCCCCTATTTTCCTTTGAAACATATATATTTCCATCTTTGTCACCAGCAACAGCCTCGTGGAATGCAGAATTCTTAAACTTAGGCCTATAACTATCAGATGTTGAAAGAGTAGTATTTCCACCGACAATACTATTAAAAACTGTGTAATCAGAAACATCTGCTTCTATCATGTCAATACCGCTGCCGGTGTTTCTTGCAACAGTACAGTTCACCATTCTACTTCCGGAAGAAAGCTTCACTCCGCCGTTCTCATTATTGAATATAGAAGTGTTGACCACAGTTCCTTCGCCTGCCAGATATATTCCTCCGGCCTTATTCTCTACAGCCGAACGTTCTCCGGAGGCATTATTGTAGACAACGCATTGATTGATAAGCGAAGTATTGTTGCTGACGTTCTTCACTCCGTCGTCAACATAAACGGCACCGCCTTGTGTGGCATAATTATTGACGAAGAAGCAACGTTCTACGCTATATACACCGCCACCGGTATTATCACCGGTTATATATATACCTCCGCCATACTCATCGTTGCCGTCAGCATGTCCGCCGATAATAGTAAAACCGTTGACAACAGTAGGATAGCCGTTGTTGTTTACTCCCGATGAAGGTGCCATATCGAGTGTCAGCACATGGGTTGCATTATCTTGACGTGTCGTATTTGCAGGAAATATAAGACTGGTATTGTCCACAACGTCATCTCCATTTATATCGCCCGACAAAACAGAACGGTACTTCAACTGATAAGGCTTACCTAAAGTCTGACGATCAGCTATGTTCACCTCCCTACCCTCGAATCCGCCGTACAGCTTGACACCGGACTCAAGAGTAAAGCCGTCGGCCGTATCGGGAATATAAAGCTGAGACGTATCCGTAATCTGCTCAAATCCCTGCACCCATATCTGATCACCGGCAGCAGCTTGATCCAAAGCATTTGCCAGTGTCGTGGCGTTATCCCACGACGAACCGTCACCTGTGCCTTTCGATGCTGGACTGACATGGTAAATCTTATTTTGCGATAAAGCTGTTGAAGCCACAAGCACCATGGCAAACAACATGGTTTTTCGGAGTATGTTACACATATTAATCATCATCTTCTATATATTTTATGTTTATTATTCTTTTTAGATCCCTGGTCCAGGCCAGGGATGACGGCCAGAAAAGTGGCCGTATATGAAAGCTGCAGGGCATTACCTGAGTATGATTCGCATAACATCAACCATACCTGCGAGTACACCATTATCAATGTTCGTCATCCCTGGCAAGGACCAGGGAACTCATGCCAGCGACAAGCACCAAACCTGACTCAAAGGACAGCAAGTAGAACGATGTTTCACAACTGCAACGCAGTATCTCACTTTTAGATCCCTAGTCCAGGCCAGGGATGACGGCCAGAAAAGGGGCCGTATATGAAAGCTGCAGGGCATTACCTGAGTATGATTCGCATAACATCAAC
>OGHV01000108.1_pt1 | contig 62398 bp, 37 predicted proteins | sample 1571551 | NCBI WGS metagenome assembly OGHV01 (sample SAMEA2581960, study PRJEB24529) | metagenome | biome: Human gut stool | place: China | collected 2011 | reverse complement strand
CTAATATAAATAGCTGCTATGTTCCAAGACAAATACGTATTCTCTCAACTAACCGATTTTGAATTTGAAACGCTCAACCTATGAAGTCTTGCAGATTCTCAGCATATCATTGACTGACAAAACCCACTTGCATGACCTGTTCGACAAGACTAATTTCAATGATGTCAAAGATCTAAATGATCCCCTAATTCCGGGGCTATTTGATTAATTGTTTAACTCGTCCCATTTTAACGGGACACTAATGATACTCTATCTTTGCTCAATAGAGGATGTCATATTATAAAAATTCCGGAAATGTCAACTAGCATATCCGGAATTGTTCTATGATTATTTCATTTCAATTTTTACAGAGTCTTTGTCCTCTTGAATCTCTTTCTCTTTAATCATTTTTTCTAGGTCCTCTTTTTGTTGAATCTCTTTTTCTTTTAAAAGAAGTAAAAGGTCATAAATCTCTGCTATTTTTTCAAATTGTTTGATGTTTATTGTCTCATTGTTATATTTTGTGTATTTTTTATTTAAATCATCAATTTCAGAAATATTATTACTTGTTTTTACAGATATAGCAAAGACAAGCAACAGTCCAAAAAGTGTTATTCCAAATCCCATAATCCCTAAAATTCCATTAAATTTGTCGTTCATAAACATATATTCAATATCATCCCAGAAAAATGCAATCAAGAATAATATAACTCCGATTATAATATATGTATATCCTAATAATAAGAATTTTTTTTCCTTTTTGGGATCAGATTGTATAGTAATTCTGTTTTTTATCCTCTCTATGTCTGAAACGGTTATCTCGATTTCTGAATCCCCTGTAACATATTTTTCTTTGATTAGAAAATCTTCAATACGTTTTTTAAGATCTCCTGTTAATGCTTCATATGCCTTTTCAGCTTCTGATGTATAAGAAATGTATACTTTTTTATTGTCCATTGTATTGATTTTTTTTAATTTGACGTATAAAAAATAAAGAAAGACCAAGCACCCCTGCTATAAACAACAACCACATTCCCCAATCTTTCGCTGTGTTACTTGCACCAACACCTACAGCTATTGAGCATATATATTCAAATGCTTGAATGTAGATTAGATAAGTCGGGGTTTCTTTTTGATCAATGAACTGACCCATTTTTTCAGCTGCCAATCGTACATGCTTTTCTGTTACTTCTCTATCATAGTTTTCAGATTGTTCTATATCACCATAACAAACAGCTTTCGCAAACAATTCTTTAGAATATGCTTGCAAGGTGTTTTCATATCTTTTGACACCAGCTGAAGTAAATTTTGCCGCAATCAAGTTTTCATTAGAAACACTGATGTCTGGTGCTGGATTTTCTTCTATAATACTTTGTTCTCTATTGTTGAGCATATCTTTACATAATTATCTTATATTTAATTTAAAGTCAAACCAATCAACACTATTTGTCAATTGCAAATATATCTAATATTAAATTAAAGGTAAAATTATAACATAAGAAATTAATAATAATAGAAATATAAAAACTGAACATTTTATAATATAAAAACTGAACATTTTATTAGATAAATAACAAAATCCAACATCAGTAAAAATTACTATGTATACAACACGGTAAAATATCAAAACTTATACCAACTATTATTAATATTGAATATATCAATTAAAGAAACTATTAGTCATTAAATTATTCCGTTAGATAATTTCTGGAATAACTAAGTTTTATTATTGTTCTCCCCAATAAAATATTGAATTATATAGTTTCACCAAAGAAAAATTTAGTATATTTGCATTACTGACAAAGAGTTGTATATCAGTGCAGAACAAAGAAGTTCAATCGAGGTGAAATAGGTGGACTAAATGATAAACAACAAGATAAGTAATTGATTATTAGCGGCAAAAAATATAAGATTCGAGCCCCAAGCGAATCACTTAAGAAAGAAGCGATTATCTTAATAAGATAGTCGCTTTTTTTGTGTTTTATACATTCCTTTTTTCAGTGTAACTTCGATTTTGGTGTCAAACTTGCTGTTTGTATAATCGTCATAATGATGATTTTCTTTACGGTGATGCGGTGATTTAAATGTAAGTGACGAAATGAAAAAGGCGCTCATAAGCTTTAACAAAACGATTGCCTTTTCTGCTTGGGCAGTCTGATAGCTTTTGTTGAAGTTGATTTACAGTCTATTTCCCTGCATAAGATTGTAATAGAATTTTATGAAAGGTCTATGAATTATAGACTTAGAACCAAGTCTGGCAACAGTACAGCTGTTTCAGGTTCTTCTTTCGTTGCATCTTTGGGCTTCCATGCTACAACAAAGCGAACGGAAGCTGACTTTACTCTGTATCCGCGTTCCTGCCATTCTGCAAGTTTTTTCTGCATGTTCTGCGACAAGCGTGCCACAGGTCTGTTGGTGTTGTCGTACAGGGTGGAGTCTTTGTAAGATAAGATATCTCCACCTTTCAGCGACAAAACCTCACGTTTGAGTTCCTTGAAGTATCCCAAATTTACATCTTTGTGTGAAAGCTGGAGTACAATCTCTTCCGGCATGTCGTACGTTTGCTGGTCGACAAGATGTTTGTCTGCTCTCAGATTCGTAAAGCAATCTCCGTTTGTGTGTACAAACAATCTGTTCTTGGCGCGTGTGATACCTACGTAATATCGTCGCATCAGATGGTCGTCCTTTGGATATCCATTTGATATAAGCATGTATACATCGTCGAATTCTCTTCCCTTTGCTTTGTGTATGGTAGACACAACCACATCTGCTTCTGATATTTCGCAAAAATCTTCTATAGAAGACTCATAGATAAATTCTTTGAAATCGGTGAAATATTTCGTTTTGTTGATTTGTTCAAACAGTTCTACGCAACGCTTGACGTACGTCAGGCTTAAACTTCCTTTGTAGGCTTCGAACGTAGCACTTTTGGCCTTTTCCCATAATTCATCAGGTATCAACGGTGTGCAGACTCGTTTTCCCACATATTTCAAGAAATATCTCATTTCGGCTAAGTTCCAGAACATAAATCCTTCCATCGACTGGATAAGCTTACTGCGGATGCCGTGTTTGCGTAACAATGCCACCATGATGACTGCCTCTTCGTTTGTTTGTGTGAGTACGCAAGCTGTGCCTTCTCTTTTGTTCTGAAGCAATTCAGCGACAAGAGGTTGATACATGAAGGCAGACTTATGTTGAGTTGCTCCAACATATCCTTCTTCATTTCTCATAGAAATAATAGGTGTGGTTTTCATTCTTCGATTTATGGACTTCACGAATTCGTTGGCAAAATCTACCACGTGGTGCGCGCTTCGGTAGTTTTCGGTCATTTCTACAAATCGACTTCCTGCTTCTTGTGTCAACTGGAACATGTACCCGGAGTCCGAACCTCTGAACTCATAAATGTTCTGGTCGTCGTCACCTACTGCAATCACTCGCATTTCTTCGTTGTGGTGCATTAAGGCCCTCACAAGTGCATGTTCTTCTGTGCCCATGTCTTGCGCCTCGTCTATGACCAAAACTGTTTTGCCGATGCGGTTTGCTTCCACCTCTCCCTGGACAATCATTTCCGCAGCTTTTCCTACAACATTCTTTACCTCGTCAAGATTGCCTATCAATCCAAGCAGGTCAAAGCAGTAGGAGTGGAATGTCTTGATTTCCACATAGTGCGCTGCATTGCCTATCAGCTCCATCAGTCTTTGCTTGAATTCTGTTGCCGCTGCTCGGGAGAAAGTAAGCATGAGCAATTGTTCGTGCTTCACGTCCTCAAGCAGAAGAAGAGATGCCAGCTTGTGTACCAGCACGCGAGTCTTTCCGCTTCCGGGACCTGCTGCCACTACGATGCAACGCGAATCTTTGTCTGAAATTATGTCCATCTGGCGTTTGGACAGTTGGCCGAACAACTGCCTGTATTTTTCCGGTGTCAGATTGCGCTGGATTTCATTTACTCTTTCTCCTTTGAAATATTTGGCAATAAATTTCTTGTAGTCCATTTGGAAGTAGTCTTGCACATACTGCAATGCTTCCTGATAGTCTTTCACCATCAGGTTTGCATATTCTCCTACAATGTGTACCTGCTGGATCTTCTGTTTGTAGAATTCGTTCAGCATACGGTAGTCATCCTGCTTGTAACGCGATTTGTTGTCTTTTATGCGTTTTATGTTCATGGCGTTGTAAAGAACCAGAAAACCGCCTTCGAGCTTGAGCGCACCAATCTTTGACAAGTACAGAAGTGCCTCTTCTACATCTTCCAGCACTAATTCATCTCCTTGGTTAAAAAGAGATAATGTGCTTGCTTTCAGATTTTTCAGCAGTTCTACTACGGAGAATTGTACAGAGGCCTTTTCCGTTTCTGCATTATTGACTTTCCCTTCTTTTGCCAGTCTGTACAGCCACTCCACTGTAAACCTGCTTATCAGCAAACGTTTTTCAAATCTGCTTATAATTGATTCCATGTCGCCGCGTCGGCTGAGCTCCATGTTGTGTCCCGCATCTTCTTTCTTGCGTGTATACCCTTTGATTGTAAGGAAATACAGCAACGTTCTTATATCTTTTTCCTTTGAAGTTTCTATGCCGTCATGTACAGCATTGTCGTTCAGCTGTTTGCACGAAATCCGCAGCGACTCGTCTGGTATGTGGCTTAGAATATATCTTTCCAGTTTGGCAAAGCGCTCCAGAAACATTCTGGCCTTTCGTTCCGAGTCTCCATCCTGCAGATATGCCGAAATGTCCTTGCTGTCGGCCAGTATCCCTTCCTGACGCATGCGTTCTACCGCCGATATCACTTCATGCTTGGTCAGTCCTAAAATGTCGGCCAGGTAATCTATGCGTGATTCTGCAACACTGTCTTGCGCCTTGGCTATATATTTCTTAGAAATCAAGGAGGACATAATGCCCACAGCTTTTTCTATTTCGTTGCTGTGGAAGAGGACAGATGCTGTGATACGTTGTCTCGCTTCGTCCATGTTTTTTACCGTGATGCCGGTGGCGTATACATGTGGAACATTGCTTCCGCGTTCCAGATAACCGCTTTGTTCCAGGGCGGACAAAGCCGTACGCACACGTGTTTCTATGTCTGGCACAGAGTCGTCCCATCCTGCGTTTCGTGCAATTTCCAGTGCGGAACAGCACACATGCATACGTTTTTTTGTCATGTCTTTCACAGCTTTCCATATCTGTTGTATCTCGCTGATGCTCAGTTTTGTTTGGTTCAGCAGAATGAAATGCTTGTCCAAATCATTGTCGCTGTAGAGAACGTAGCAGCGTGCGTTAAGATGCGGGTCGCGTCCGGCTCTGCCTGCTTCCTGCACGTAGTTTTCCAGTGAATCTGAGATGTCGTAGTGTACCACTAATCCCACGTCCTTCTTGTCGACTCCCATTCCGAAGGCCGAGGTTGCCACGATTATGCGTACCTGGTCGTTCATGAAAGCCTCTTGATTGGCGATCTTGTCGTCTGAATCCATTTTGCCGTTGAATGGTAGTGCCTTGTATCCATCTCGCGTCAGTTTCGTTGCCAGTTTCCAGGTGCGTTGTGTTCGTGACACATATACAATGGTAGGACAGGTGGATTCTGCCACAAGTTCTCTGAGTTTGGAATATTTGTCCTCGTCAGTTTCGGCATGTATTACCGAATAGTGCAGATTTGTTCTTGAAGCAGTAGAAGCAAACAGTTCCAGTTCCAGATTCAAGGTCCGTTTGAAATAATCGCATATATCCTGTACTACTTTCTGTTTGGCCGTGGCTGTAAAGCATGATACGGGTATCGGGCTCTTGCATCTTTTCTTCTGTTGATATTCCTGTATGAATTTGCCTATATAGAGGTAGTCTACTCTAAAATCCTGTCCCCAAGAAGAGAAGCAGTGTGCCTCGTCTACTACAAATCTCACAACGTTGCGCACCATCAGAATCCGTTCGATTGTTTTTGAACGCAGCATTTCTGGAGCTATATACAGCAGTGATGCATCGCCATCCTGAACTCTTTGTATGGAGAGTGCTCTTGTGATGGGATCCTGCATGCCGTTTATGGTGGCGGCGTCAGTTATGCCTCTGTCGGATAGGTTGTCCACTTGGTCTTTCATCAGGGATTGCAGCGGTGAGATGACAACCGTTAGTCCGTGCACAGTGCGTGCCTCCATTAGAGCTGGCAACTGGAATGTTAGCGATTTTCCGCCTCCGGTAGGGAATATGGCCAGCAATGACTTGCCGTATACAGCGGCGCGGGCTGCTCGTTCCTGAAGCGGTTCACCTCCGTATGTGCGGAACTGGTCATAGCCGAAGAATGATTTTAGATTATGAAGTACATCCAATTGGCTGTTGCAATATGTACACCCTTCAGAACATCTGGTATGACGCAGAAGTTTCATCACATACTCCGTTTCCGGATAATTGCGGAGTACCCATCCGGGAGTCACAGAACGATAGTCGCTGGTGTCTATCAGGGCCAGCGCATACGCAAGTTCGCAGGGATACTGACGTATCAGCTTGTCCATATCGGCATGCGCGCAGATTTTTCCTTCAAAAATACGAAGTATAAGTCCTGATAATCCCCAACTGATACTTTCTGCTTTTACAAGATTGAGAAAACCTTCAAATTCTTTCTTGCCTTTCAGCAGCGTTGCATACACTTTCCTCTTTTCGACAGGTAAAGAATTCCAGCGGGCAATTTCATCCAGCAATAAGTCACGGGCTTTTTCGCAATCGTTCACCGGATTGTTTATCTGATCGCATACTAGTTTGTCATCCTTCACAAGTTTATGGTAAGGACGTTCAGGAAACAGCAGGGGCGAAACGTAGAGCGTGTCAACCAATGTCCAGCGGCAATCATTGTCTGGAAACAGATATTTTGCATCGTGATGAATAATGTTGTGTCCGCAGAGGTAGTCCGTGTCATGCAGGAATTTGAACAGTTCTTCTTTTGATGCCTTATGCAATGTAGCACCGTCTTGCCGAAGAGCTCCTATGTCATGAATCTTATGATCCTTCAATCCCACTTCTACGTCTACAAAGGCATAACGTGAAGCTTTGTTTCTTGTGAATATATCCCAGATTGCCATAGATTGTGTTTCTCAAAATATTCGCAAAAATAGGAAAATCCGGCAAAAATGGCGGAATATGACAAGAATTTGTGAGATTGTAGTCTTGTTTGATGTGAATCCGTTTCCAATATACGGAATCTATTTAACTATAATCTGTTATCTGCTATGAAACTTGCGCGTACTTTGTTGCTTTTTTTTCGTAAGTTGCCCGGTAACTCTCTAGATGTATAGTGGATATGCAGGAATGAAGGCTTGTGTCTGAATTTTTGAGCGCTCAGAAGAGTTTTTCCGGGCGCTCGAAATTTTTATTGCGAGCGCCCGGAGATATATTTTGAGTTAACATTATAGTGTTTTGCACTTATATGTTAATAGATTTTCTACGAACTAAAATGAATTTTTTTCTTAGTTGGAGTAGGGCGTTTACCTTTCCTTTTTTTTGTGTGTTTGTGTTTCTTTCTCTATGATTCTGGATAAAAATTATAGTTTTCTGCAAAAAAAAATGTCCGAATAAGTTTTGTGTTTTACAAAAAAGTCGTACCTTTGCATCGCTTTTGAGAAAAACAAGTTCTTCTCAAGCAAATATACAGATTGACGGGGTATAGCGCAGTTGGTAGCGTTCCTGGTTTGGGACCAGGCGGTCGCGTGTTCGAGTCACGCTGCCCCGACAGTGAAAAGGATTGTCTCTCGCTTGAGAAACAATCCTTTTTCTTTTTGTTATTTTCCCGCTTCTTTTTTGATATCCTATGAAATCATGTATTGCATGAAATGCAGTATTCTATGATCTATGATGTTTGTACTTAAGTTTTGCAATTCTGATTTCATACGAAACATTGGTGTTAGGTGTTCTTGCCGATTATACGGCATGATGTTTTTCATGTATACATCTTTTTGTGCGGAAGGTTTTTGTCGAGCATCACGTATCCGATGATTCCTGATATTACCGAACCAGCCATGATTCCGATTTTTGCATCGTTGAGTATTGTGGCTGTACCGGCATTTCCGCCTCCGAATGAAAGGTCGGAGATGAAGAGTGCTACTGTAAATCCTATACCGCTGAGCATGCACACGCTTGCAAATGCATTCCAAGTGCATCCTACAGGTTTTCTCGCAAGTCTCAGTTTTATTGCAAGCCAAGAGAATGTGAATACACCGATGAATTTGCCTACTGCCAGACCGAGGAAAACGGCGAGACCTACACCCGACACGAAACTTTCCATGCCGATGTTTTGGAATGTTATGCCGGCGTTTGCAAAGGCAAATACGGGGATTACGATGTAGCTTACAGGGTTGCGCAGTGAGTCTTCCATATCCTGCAGCGGACTGATTACGCGGTCGGATGCAGTTTCTATCCTTTTAAGAATCTGCATCTGCTTGCCGGTAAGTATTTCAGCCTTAATGTTGTCCTTTGTTATGCATTCTGTCGGGAACTGGTTTATGTACGTTCTTATCTGTTCCGCGAAGGATAGCGTGTCGGTCTTCAGCGTGGCAGGTATGCAGAATGCCAGGATGACGCCTGCAATTGTCGCGTGTATGCCGGAGTTGAGTATGAAGTACCACATTATCAGTCCCAATGACAGGTAGAACAGCTTTGAGCGTATACCCCTGATGTTTCCGGCAATGAGGGCCAGCATCGTGATGAAGGCGTAAAGTATGAATTCCGTTTCTATGTGCATGGAGTAGCATGTAGCTATGACGATGATACCACCAAGGTCGTCGGCAACGGCAAGTGCCGCAAGGAATATCTTCAGTGAAGGCGGAACCCTCGAGCTGAATATCGACAGTACGCCGAGTGAGAAGGCGATATCTGTGGCCATAGGTATAGCCGCACCGCGCATCATCTGTCCGTCTCCCCAGCATACGATGCTGAATATCATGACCGGTATAATCATACCGCCGCACGCGGCAATAAACGGCAGTATTGCCTTCTGGCGTGAAGACAGCTCGCCTACGAGTATCTCCCTCTTTATTTCCAGTCCGACGGAAAGGAAGAAGAATGCCATAAGGAAGTCGTTGATGAAGCTGAGCACGCTCATCTCGACTCCATTGTGGCTGAAGAGGTTGAATTCTCCTATTGACAGCGAAACTGTCTGGTTCCAGAAGCCGTTGTATGTATCTCTCATGCTTGAGTTTGCCATGACTAAGGCGCAAATGGTGGCTATTGTAAGCATCACACCCGATGTGACGTATTTTTTGAATGCCACCTGGAAGCTGTAATTTTTCATATTATCATGATTTTAGGTTGTGTCTTTGTGTGCAGTTTCGTATAATGCAGTTCCCGTGTTCGCTGGCGCTTGTGCCTGAGGTACCGACAACGTTGCTACTTGATTACGTGTGTTGACAAGGCATGCACATATTCCATATTGCCTGTACCTTCCATCGTGTCTGTTTTTGCTGATATATTGTCCAGGTAACTTACGATTGCTGCTTCTTGCGTGCATGGCATTACCGGCGAACCGTATTCGAGCTGTCCGTGGTGTGCCAGTATGCAGTGGATGATTCTTTTGATTTCCTCCCTGTCTATGCCGTAGTCGTCAAGAATCTTATGCAGGTTGTGGGCCGACATGTATATATGTCCCAACAGGTACATGTCTTCAGTCGGTTCTCCGTCCTTGTATTCGAAAACTTTTCCGTAGTCATGGAATATTATGGCAAGTATGCACCTCTCGATTTTGATAGGATACGGCAATGCCGGATATATTGCGGCAAGCATATTGAGCATCTGGTATGTGTGGTTGAGCAGACCTCCAGGGAATGCATGGTGTACAGTCGTAGCCGCCGGAGCTGTAGAATAAGGCTTGAACAGCTTGTCTGCATAGATTGCAATGATTTCCTTGAGTTTTTCGTCGGTACAGTAGTCGGTAAGCGTTTTTATACAGCTGTCCCAGATATCTTTTTTGATTGGTCTTGGTATGATGTTGTACAGAGGGTGATTTTCTTGTGGAAATGTGCCTGGCGTTATGTCCAGTATTCCACATGACTTTTTGCCCATATTGTCTTTCATGCTGCGTATGATGACGGTCTGTCCGACAACCGGTGGGGTTGTCGGAGCCATGTCCCATACTGATATATTCAGTGTTTCTTCGTTGTTGGCAACTTTCAGTGCCGCGTAAGGTGAGCCGTTTCTGGTTGTGCCGTTCGTTCTTCCTATTACAATGTATTCTTTCATATTTCAGTGTTTTGTATATTGTTTTTAACAGGCATCATGATGATTCCTTCCTTCTTCATTCCGTCCATCATTATTGTAAGCGGTTCTTCAAGGTGTATGTGCCTTACATATTTGGTTTCTTCCACAGCTGGCAGTTCGTTCAGGAATTCTTGTCGATATACGCCGTCGCCTATGAAATCGTTTACAGTAAAGTATCCAACGCCAAGGCTCGTCAAGTTCTGGAAGAAGTGTGTTCCTTGGCTTGGATCTATTCTGTAGTTTGTAAGCCCTGCTTCCACAATGACTTTGGCAGCTGATATGTACGGCCATTTAACAGGGATTCCCAGCCAAGGGTCGCTGCTTCCCCATCTGCCTGGGCCTACAAGCACGTAGCCTTCTCCGCTTTCAATGAATTTCTTGTTCATCTTTTCAATGTCGTAAGCGGTCTGCTGATTGTTTGATGCCGAGAAATTCTCTGTTTTCACATATATTATGTCCTTTACGCCTGTTACGATTCCATGCCCGATGGATTTGTGCGAGCGTATCAGTGTGTCTTCATCCGGAATAAGTCGGATGTCTTCGTCCATTTCCATTTTGCAGTCGACCATAGGACGTATCTGAAGCAGGTAGAATGTTCCGGTGCGGTCAGGGTTGAGTTTGACAGCGAATTCTATTTCTACCGCTCTTCTCATTTCGCTTTGACCGTATTTCATGGCCATTTGCAGAAGTTCCGGAAGCGGGAACACGTCATGCTGGAGCACGCCGCAGAAAGTCACCAGTTTTCGTCCTCCTTCATATAAACCATCGCGTATGGTCATGTCGTAAGGATCGTATGTTGATGCAATGAAGTTCATGGCTCCGTCTTCAACAGCTTCCTTTACTGACAGTTTGAGAAGGTTGAATCCGTCATCGACGTGTATTTCGTCCACGCTCTTCGACATGTCGAGCGCATAGAATTGAGTCTGCGTTTCTCTTAGGGCCATTTCCATCTCGCTGGTCTGCAGAACCTTGTCCGGGTGATAAGGACAAACGCGGAGTGTCAGTCCGCCGTCGACGATATACTTTCCGAGTCCGAGTGCAAGGCTTACTGTACCTTCTTCAGCCTTTTCATCACCTATAGGATAATAGTTGACAGAGCGTGCAACTCCCGAAATATTAGGATAGAATCTTGTGCCATACTGGGTTCCGACAACTTCCTGCATTATGACAGCCATTTTTTCCTGGTCTATGACGTTGCTTGTTGCCGCCATGTAAGCTTTACTGTCTTTGTAGAAGACGGAGGCGTACACGCCCTTTATAGCATCCGACAGCATGCGCAGGCGCTGGTATTTGTCCTCTACGTATGGAATCATGTATGTAGAATATATGCCCGCAAACGGCTGGTAATGAGAGTCTTCGAGCAAGCTTGACGATCGTATGGCAATAGGCTTCTTTACAACGTCTAGGAATGTCATCAAGTCATCGGCAAGATGCTCAGGCAGGCGTCCGTGGAGGAAATGCTTGAGTATCTGGTCATCGTCAATATCGCTCAGGGCAGTCTGGTAGAGCTGGTTGTTTTCCATGAACTCATCGAAGATGTCTGTACACAGCACCACGGTTTTAGGTATTCTTACGTCCACATCTTCGTACATGTTCATGTCAGTGTGCTTTTTGATCATGTTGTCGATGAACGCAAGTCCTCTTCCTTTTCCTCCCAGTGAACCTTCACCTATTCTGGCGAAGTTGCTGTACTGGTCGAATCTGTCCCTTTGGAATACTGCTACAACTCCCTGGTTGCGCATTTTTCTGTAGCTTACTATGGCATCGAAGATAATCTGCCTGTGGGCATCCACATCCTGCAGAGATTTCCATGTAATGTGCTTCAAGAACTCAGAAATAGGGAACAGTGCTCTTGAGCAGAGCCATCTTGATACGTTGTTTCTTGTTATGTGGTAAAGCAGTGATTCCTTTGGAATCTTGAAGATGCAGTTCTGAAGGTCTCGCAGATTCTTTGCTCTTGCCACTTCCTTCATCGTTATCGGGTCTCTGAATATGAAATCTCCGAAACCGAAGTGCTCCGAAACGGAATTGCTCAGGTCTACATCCAGTTTCTTGGAGTTCTTGTCGATAAAGTCGGCTCCGCACATATCTGCAAGGCGCTTATTTTCTGTTTCGGATGACTGCATTATGAGCGGGACGAATTCGTCTTCTCCTCTTATGGCGCTCAGCAGCTCGAAACCGGCGAGCGGATCTTTCTCGCCACCCTTTGAAAAGCGGCAGTCGCTTATGACACCTAACGTGTTGTCTTTGAATTTGCTGTACAGGCTCCAGGCCTCTTCGTAGTTTCTTGCTAGAACAATTTTAGGTCTTCCTCTCATTCGCAGCATCTCCAATTGCGAGTTGAGCGCTTCTGTTGCAAAAGCAAGACTCTGTTTCAGCACGAACTTGTAAAGGTTCGGCAATATGGACGAGTAGAACCTTATAGAATCCTCTACCAGCAATATCATCTGCACTCCTGCAACCTTTATGTCATGTTCAAGGTTCATCTTATCCTCTATCAGTTTGATTATAGAGAGGAGGAGATCTGTGTTGCCGAGCCAGCAGAATACATATTCAAAGATAGACAGATCTTCGTTCTCCATTCTCTGTCTGATTCCATGGGAGAATGGTGTGAGTACAACTATTGGTATATCTGGATAATCGTTCTTTATGCCCCTTGCGATGTCGAAAACATCGTTGTTGTCTGTTCCAGGCATACATATCACAAGGTCGAACTTTGCCTTGTTGAGCTCAACTTCAGCTTCTTCGTGCGATGCGGCCTGGGTGAATCTAGGCGGGTAGCGCAGTCCCAGTTTTGCGTATTCGTTGAATATCTTTTCGTCAATTCGGCCATCATCTTCCAGCATGAAGGCATCGTATGGATTTGCGATAAGCAGAACGTTGAAAATTCGCTTCGTCATCAGGTCGACGAACGAAGTATCGCGAAGAATCAGCTGTTCTTTTCTCTTGTTCTTGGTCATTGCTTTGAGTGTTTATGTAATTGTAACAAAGAAAGCCAAAAAAAACTTTTTATGCAAGTTGTTTCTTCTTCAGCTGTTGTTCTCATGCTTTTAAGCATGTTTGCGGCGATTCTGCTTTCCGGCAGAACCCTGTGGTTTGTGAGTGCATTATGTAGTTGCAAAAGTGTTATTTTGTAAAGTCTGTTTTCTTTGTGCTCGCCAACAGTCTGCGTGCGCATTTCATTTTGTATTCCTGCGGACTGAAAATAGCCGAAAAACTTGTTGGCGTTTTACTATTTATTATATTTGTAATGTCTGTATTTCGTTAGTACGGAACAATGTATAACCTTTATTTATAGTATTATGGATGTCGATAGAATAATGACGATGCTTGAGTCAAAGCATCCGAATGAGCCCGAATATCTTCAGGCAGTTAAGGAAGTGCTTTTGTCTATACGTGAAGTGTACGAACAGCATCCTGAATTTGAAAAGGCAAAGATCATTGAGCGTCTTGTCGAACCGGAGAGGGTCATAATATTCCGCGTCCCATGGGTAGACGACAAGGGTGAAGTCCAGGTCAATATAGGATACAGAGTGCAGTTCAACAGCGCCATCGGTCCGTACAAAGGCGGATTGCGTTTCCATGCTTCTGTAAATCTTTCCATTCTTAAATTCTTAGGCTTTGAGCAGACATTCAAGAATGCGCTCACAACCCTCCCGATGGGCGGAGGAAAGGGTGGTTCCGACTTCTCTCCTCGTGGTAAGAGTGATGCCGAAATCATGCGTTTCTGCCAGGCTTTCATGAATGAACTCTACCGTTATATCGGCCCTGAAATAGATGTCCCTGCCGGCGATATCGGTGTCGGTGCACGCGAAATCGGATATCTGTTCGGACAGTACAAGAAGCTTACGCGCGATTGGAGCGGAGTGCTGACAGGCAAGGGTTTGGAATACGGAGGCAGTCTCGTTCGTCCGGAGGCTACAGGTTTCGGAGGACTTTATTTCGTTAAGGAAATGCTCGAAAACAACGGCATATCCATCAGTGGCAAGACTATCGCAATTTCCGGTTTCGGCAATGTTGCCTGGGGCGCTGCAACCAAGGCTGTCGAGATGGGTGCCAAAGTGCTGACAATATCCGGTCCTGACGGATATATATATGATCCGGACGGCGTGAGCGGAGAAAAGATTGACTATATGCTTGAACTTCGTGCGTCGGGCAACGACATCTGCAGTCCGTATGCCGAGAAATTCCCTGGCAGCAAGTTCGTTCCGGGAAAGCGCCCATGGGAGGTTAAGTGTGATATAGCCCTCACATGTGCCACTCAGAATGAGCTCAACGGCGAAGATGCCATGATGCTTATCAACAATGGTGTTACATGTGTTGCCGAAATATCTAATATGGGATGTACTCCTGAAGCCATCGATGCTTTTGTTGACCGCAAGATGCTGTATGCTCCTGGAAAGGCTGTCAATGCAGGAGGCGTTGCTACCTCCGGTCTTGAGATGACACAGAACGCCATGCATATTTCTTGGGATGCAGCTGAGGTTGACCGCAGGTTGCATACAATTATGCATAACATTCACAATCAGTGTGTCAAGTATGGAACACAGCCTGACGGCTATGTCAACTATGTCAAAGGTGCAAATATCGCAGGCTTCATGAAGGTTGCCAAGGCCATGATGGCTCAGGGCATTGTTTGATGTATTTCGGTGCTCATGCATAGTATTGACATGAGTGCCTATACATAATTGTTCATCGTTGAAGTTTTGATGCGTCCGGTCTGATGATTTGTCATCAGCCGGGCGCATTCTTTTTGTTGGTATTTATGAAAACTGTCAACTGCGGGCGCTCGCGGTGATATTTTCGAGCCCTCGAATTTGATGCCGCGAGCCCTCGCGGCATGCGCATATTGCTCCTGTTTCAATAAGTTTTGCCTTCTCTTGTATGAATATTCCGCTATTTTTATACCTTTGTGGCTGATGCGTCTGCCGGCGCAGCGAGAATATGAAAAACAAACTGGTATTTAAAATGACTTTTTGCTATGGTAGTGGCAATGATAATCTGTTTGATTGTTCTGTGCCTGGTGATGTTCTGGATTGAGATATTCGTCATACCTGGTGCCGGTTTTGCCGGAGTAATCGGAACATTGAGTCTTGTGGCTCTCAACATTGCTGTGTTCAGCTTCTACGGTGTGTCCTGGGGCTTCACCATTCTGGCGATTTCCCTGCTTCTGTTCTTTTCCGGTTTTTGGTGGGTTGCTCATTCCAAGACCCTTGACCGTTATTCTCTGAAAAAGACCATCGATTCCACCTCTGCTTCGGATGAACAGCTGTCTGTATGTGTTGGCGATGAAGGTGTTGCACTGACCCGTCTTGCGCTGGTCGGAAATGCCGACATTGACGGAAAAGAAGTAGAGGTTAAGTCGTCTGACGGTATGATAGACGAAGGTACTGCTGTCGTGGTGAGCCGTGTCAGCGGTGCATCCGTGTGGGTTAGACGCAAGTGAGTTTTTTTGAAATTTGAAATCAACAAAGTGTAAGTTATATGGTATTAAATTATTATGTTCTTGTGCCGGCCATAGTGCTGGGAGCGGTGATACTGCTTTCTGTGTTTTTCCATTTTGTGCCGTTTTTCCTTTGGCTTTCGGCCAAAGTTTCCGGTGTGAAGATTTCGCTCATACAGCTTTTCCTTATGCGCATAAGAAATGTTCCGCCCGGCATCATTGTGCCAAGTCTGATTGAAGCCCACAAGGCTGGACTTACCAATGTTACCCGCGATAATCTCGAAGCTCATTATATGACCGGCGGTCACGTACAGAGAGTAGTTCATGCTCTCGTGTCGGCTTCTAAGGCCGGTATCGAACTCAGTTTTGAGAAAGCTACGGCTATCGACCTGGCCGGTAGAGACGTTTTTGAGGCCGTGCAGACAAGTGTCAATCCTAAGGTTATAGACACTCCACCCGTTGCAGCTGTTGCCAAAAACGGAATCCAGCTCATAGCCAAGGCGCGTGTGACGGTGAGGGCCAATATCCATCAGCTTGTCGGCGGTGCCGGCGAAGATACAATTCTGGCACGTGTCGGCGAGGGCATTGTCTCCAGTATAGGTTCTGCCGAATCGCATGAGAATGTGCTCGAAAATCCGGATTCTATATCAAAGCTGGTGCTTCGCAAGGGACTTGATGCAGGTACGGCTTTTGAAATCCTTTCCATTGATATTGCTGATATAGATGTCGGCAAGAATATCGGTGCTACATTGCAGATGGATCAGGCAAATGCCGACAAGAACATTGCTCAGGCAAAGGCCGAAGAGCGTAGAGCCATGGCTGTGGCGCTTGAGCAGGAGATGAAAGCTAAGGCACAGGAGGCTAGGGCTGATGTAATACAGGCTGAAGCTGAAGTTCCTAAGGCGTTGGCTGAGGCTCTTCGTTCAGGAAACATAGGTTTTATGGATTATTACAGATTAAAGAATCTTCAGTCGGATACTTCTATGCGCGATAATTTTGCTCAATTCGGCAAGGCGGATGTGAAGAATGCAGTAGATTCCATCATTGATCCTGAAAAGAAAGGTTGATATATTGATTATATATGCGTGTGCGGTCTGAAGGCTTAGGCTTTCAGACCGTTTTTTTTATTTCAATACTTATGTAGTTTCATTTTGTTTTGTGTTCGAATGGCTTCTTTGTGATTTTGTCTTTATTTGTGTAATAACATTTTGCTATTTATTGTGTGATTTTACTATGAATATGTTTGATTTAATAGTGATTATATGCTAATTTATCTGGTTTTATATGTTTTAGAAAGAATAATGATAAAATTTATATTGTAATATTGTGTCATATTGAAATTAATTTATTACTTTTGCGCTCAAATAGAAATTGAAAGTGATAAAAAGGTGTCAATAAGTAACGCAAAATCAATATAAGATGTTGGAACAGAAAGAAACACAGAGGCTTGCTTGCGAGTCGGGAGGCTTGTACAGCAGAGAGAATGAACACGACGCGTGTGGCGTAGGAATGATAGTAGACGTTCACGGACGCAAGTCGCATGAACTTGTCGACTCGGCTCTGAAGGTTCTCGAAAACATGAAGCATAGAGGTGCGGAAGGTGCCGACAACAAGAGCGGTGACGGCGCAGGTATAATGCTTCAGATTCCGCATGAATTTATTCTGCTTCAAGGCATACCGGTTCCGGAGAAGGGACGTTACGGTACAGGTCTTGTGTTCTTGCCGAAGGATGAGAAACGTCAGTCTGAGATCCTTGGTGTCATGCTTGATGAGATTGAGCGTCAGGGCCTTAAGATGATGCATCTCAGACAAGTCCCTGTGGATTCTTCCGTATTGGGTGAGATGGCACTGAGCACAGAGCCTGACATAAAGCAGGTTTTCGTCACAGGCGATGTTGAGCCTGACGAACTGGAACGAAAACTGTATGTGGCACGCAAGAAGATGGAGCGCAGTATAAATGATAAGGATTTCTATATAGCTTCTCTTTCGAGCAAGAACATTGTCTATAAGGGCATGTTGTCTTCGACTCAGCTCAGACGTTATTTTCTGGATCTGACACAACCTTATTTCACCAGCGGACTGGCTGTTGTGCATTCGAGATTCAGTACCAACACATTCCCTGCGTGGGGATTGGCACAGCCGTTCAGATTGTTGGCACACAACGGAGAGATAAACACTATTCGTGGAAACCGTGCATGGATGGAGGCCCGTGAAAGTGTACTTTCTACCGAACTCTTGGGCGAAGTGGGCGACATACGTCCTATACTTCAGCCGGATATGAGCGACAGTGCATCGCTCGACAACGCACTGGAATTCTTTGTCATGTCGGGACTTTCGCTCCCTCATGCAATGGCTATGCTCGTGCCTGAGTCTTTTAATGACAAGAACTTTATTAATGAAGATCTCAAGGCGTTCTATGAATATCATTCCATCCTGATGGAACCGTGGGACGGTCCGGCAGCACTGCTCTTCAGCGACGGCCGATATGCAGGAGGTATGCTCGACAGAAACGGACTGCGTCCTGCACGTTACCTCATCACAAAAGACGATATGATGGTGGTTGCCAGTGAGGCCGGAACGATAAGTTTCGAACCGGGCGACATCAAGGAGAAAGGATGTCTCCAGCCGGGTAAGATTCTGATGGTCGACACGCAGGAGGGACGCATATATTATGATGACGAAATAAAGAAATGTCTCGCCGCAGAGAAGCCTTATAGGCGTTGGCTGGCAGACAACCGTATAGATTTGGATGCTCTGAAGAGCGGACGTAAGGTAAGCAACTCTGTGTCTGACTATCCGCGCAGGCTGTTGGCTTACGGCTACACACGTGAAGATGTAGAACGCATCATCAAGCCGATGTGTGTAAACGGTGCCGAACCGGTAGCATCCATGGGTAATGATACTCCGCTGGCTGTGCTGTCGGACGAACCGCAGCTGTTGTTCAATTATTTCAGACAGCAGTTTGCACAGGTCACCAATCCTGCCATTGACCCTATTCGTGAGGAACTCGTGATGTCGCAGACTGAGTACATAGGTGCTGTCGGTACACATATTCTTACTCCAGATGAATCGCACTGCAAAATGGTCAGACTGACTCATCCGGTGCTGAACAACACGAAAATCGACATGCTCGAAAATATCCGCTACAAAGGATTCAATACTGTCAAACTCGATATGCTCTTCGAAGTTGCCCGTGGAAGAGCAGCTCTTCAGGAGGCGTTGGCCGGACTTTGTGCAAAGGCTGAGCAGTCTGTAAAGGATGGTGTGAACTATATCATACTTTCTGATAAGGGCATCGACGACAAACATGCGGCTATCCCTTCACTCTTGGCTGTGAGTGCGGTACACCACCACCTCATCAAGGTGCAGAAGCGTGTGCAGACTGCTTTGATAGTTGAAAGCGGTGAGATCCGCGAAGTTATGCATGCCGCCCTCCTCCTGGGATATGGAGCCAGCGCCATCAACCCTTACATGGCTTTCGCCATACTGGACGACCTTGTGAAGAACGGAGAAATCCAGATGAACTATGAGACAGCTGAAAAGAACTATATAAACGCCATCCGTAAAGGACTCTACAAGATTATGAGCAAGATGGGTATCAGTACCATCAGATCATATCGCGGTTCGAAGATATTCGAGTCTGTCGGATTGAGCGAGGAACTGTTGAGGACATACTTCGGAACGACAACTTCTACTGTCGGCGGTATTCGTCTGGACGAAATAGCAGAAGACTACACCAGACTGCATGATCAGGGATTCGCAGGTGTCGAACCTGAAGCTTTGCTTCCGTACGTCGGCCAATATTCATGGCGCAAGAACGGTATCGAACATGCTTGGAATCCTGAAACAATCAGTGAACTGCAGATTGCAACACGTCTTGGAAGCTACAAGAAGTTCAAGGAGTTTACTCACAAGGCTGATGAAAAGGAACATCCTATATTCTTACGCGACTTCTTCGGCTTCAAGAAGAACCCGATACCTGTTGACAGAGTAGAACCGGTGGAGAACATTGTGAAGCATTTCGTTACAGGTGCTATGTCTTTCGGAGCCATAAGCAAGGAAGCACACGAGGCTATTGCTTTGGCAATGAACAAACTCGGTACACGAAGCAATACAGGTGAAGGAGGTGAGGATTCCGCAAGATTTACTTCAGAGTACAACGGCATTTCACTTTCAAGCAAGATCAAGCAGGTGGCATCAGGACGCTTCGGCGTAACGGCTGAATATCTTGTGAATGCCGAAGAAATACAGATTAAGGTGGCTCAGGGTGCAAAACCTGGTGAAGGTGGACAGCTTCCTGGATTCAAGGTTGACGAGGTCATAGCCAAGACTCGTAACTCCATACCTGGAATTTCGCTCATCTCGCCTCCGCCTCATCACGACATATATTCAATTGAGGACTTGTCGCAGCTGATTTTCGACCTCAAGAATGTTAATCCAAAGGCTAAGATAAGCGTGAAACTCGTTGCAGAGAGCGGTATCGGTACGATTGCTGCCGGTGTTGCCAAAGCTAAAGCCGACATTATTGTAATCTCAGGTGCAGAGGGTGGAACCGGTGCATCACCAGCTTCTTCAATGCGCTATGCCGGTATATCTCCTGAAATAGGATTGAGCGAGACACAGCAGACATTGGTGCTCAATGGATTGCGCGGTCAGGTGGTTCTTCAGACCGATGGACAGCTCAAGACCGGACGTGACATCATCAGTATGGCGTTGCTCGGTGCAGAGGAGTTTGCTTTCGGAACAACATCGCTCATCGTGCTCGGATGTGTTATGATGAGAAAGTGCCACACAAACATGTGTCCGGTTGGTGTTGCAACTCAGGATCCTGCTTTGCGCGAACACTTCAGGGGCAGATATGAGTATCTTGTCAACTATTTCACATTCCTGGCTCAGGAAGTGAGAGAGTATCTTGCAGAAATGGGATTCGAAAAGCTCGAAGATATAGTAGGACGTACAGACCTTATCGAGATTGAAAGTTCAAAGATGAATGCGAAGACTCGTCTGCTCGATTTCGGAAGAATGCTCCACAAGGTCGACAGTACAGCCGCCATCTGTAATGTTACATCGCAGAGACATGACATCGGCAGTGTAAAGGATGTAGCCATCATATCGGATGCAAAGGATGCATTGGACAACAAGCGCGAGATATCTCTTGAATATGCAATCGGAAATACGGACAGGTCCGTGGGTGCAATGCTTTCCGGTGAAGTGGCTTCAAGATATGGGGCACAGGGATTGCCTGATCAGACCATCAATGTAAAGTTCAAGGGATCGGCTGGTCAGAGCTTCGGAGCTTTCCTTGCACACGGCATCAGTTTCCGTCTTGAAGGTGAAGCCAACGACTACTTGGGTAAAGGACTCAGCGGTGGACGCATATCAGTTTTGCCTCCTGTAAGAAGCAACTTTGATGCTGAAAACAACAGCATAGCAGGAAACACTTTGCTTTACGGGGCTACAAGCGGTGAAGTTTACATCAATGGCCGTGTTGGAGAGCGATTCGCTGTAAGAAACTCTGGAGCAATTGCCGTAGTAGAGGGCGTAGGCGACCACTGTTGCGAGTACATGACCGGCGGACGTGTTGTTGTACTTGGAAGCACGGGGCGCAACTTCGCGGCGGGTATGAGCGGTGGTCTGGCTTATGTTTGGGACCGCGACCACGACTTTGACGAACGCTGCAATATGGAGATGGTAGAGCTCTCGTTGCTTGAGAACTCGGCATCGCGCAAGGAACTTCATGAATTGGTACGTCTGCATTATCTCAACACTGGTTCGCAGCTGGCAAGAAAGATTCTTGATGACTGGAACAAGTATGTTGATGATTTCATCCAGATTACTCCGATAGAGTACAAGAGAGTTCTTGCTGAAGAACAGATGCGCAAGCTGCAGCAGAGAATAGCAGAAGTGCAACGTGACTATTGATGTTTAATTATCCGATTTTTATAATAGAAAATAATATACAAAGATATATGGGAGATCCTAAAGCATTCATGACAGTTCCTAGACAAGAGGCCGGCTATAGACCTGTTCATGAGAGAATTGCTGATTTCAGTGAAGTAGAACAGACTTTGAACACCAGCGACAGAAAGCGTCAGGCCTCAAGATGTATGGATTGCGGTGTTCCGTTCTGCAACTGGTCTTGTCCTCTAGGCAACCGTCCGCCGGAATTTCAAGATGCCTTATATAAAGGTGAATGGAAGAAGGCTTATGAGATATTGAGCGGTACAAACGATTTTCCTGAATTTACAGGACGTATTTGTCCGGCATTGTGCGAAAAGGGATGTGTGTTGAAGTTGACAATGGATGCACCTGTGACAATCCGCGAAGATGAGTGCTCTATTGTTGAAGCGGCTTTCAGAGAAGGATATGTTGTTCCTGAAACTTATCCGCGCAATGGAAAGAAGGTGGCTGTTATCGGTTCCGGTCCTGCCGGACTTGCGGCTGCGAATAATCTTAACAAGAAAGGATATGATGTTATGGTATTCGAGAAGCTTGAATATGTCGGTGGACTTCTTCGCTTCGGTATACCAAACTTCAAACTTCACAAGACTATTATCGACCGTCGTGTAGATATAATGAAGCAGGAAGGCATCGAGTTCAGGACCAATGCTCCTGTAGATTTCAACAATCTTCCTGCTGGATATGATGCATATTGCATCTGTACTGGAGCGCCGCAGGCTAGAGACTTGTGTGTGGAAGGACGCGAACTCAAGGGTATATATTTTGCAATGGAACTCCTTGCTCAGCAGAATAGAGTTCTCGCAGGACAGACCTTCAGTGAAGATGAGCGTATCAATGCTAAAGGAAAGCATGTCGTTGTTATAGGTGGTGGTGATACCGGAAGCGACTGTATCGGTACAAGCAACCGTCAGGGGGCATTGAGCGTAACTCAAATAGAGATTATGCCGAAACCGCCGGTAGGCAACAACCCTGCAACACCTTGGCCGAACTGGCCTGTAGTGCTTAAGACTACAAGCAGTCATGAAGAAGGATGTGAACGCAGATGGAGTCTTGCTACTTCAAGATTTATCGGTGAGGACGGTCGTCTTACAGGACTCGAAGTAGAGGAGGTTGATTGGGTATGCGATGACAAAGGCGGAAGACCTAAGATGGTGCCTACAGGCAAGAAGGAAATCCTCAAGGCAGATATGGTATTTCTCGCAATGGGCTTCTTGAAGCCTGAAATAAAGGTCTCATCCGACAATGTCTTCGTTGCAGGCGATGCTGCAACAGGCGCAAGTCTTGTTGTCAAGTGTATAGCGGGCGGACGCAAGGTTGCAGACGAGATTGACAGATATATAAAAGGTAAGGAATAATGAAGGTTTAGTAACCATTTAAATAGAAATGGCTTATGTGCGGAATTGCAGCTATATTCAATGTGAAGGAACAGACAGAACAGTTGAGAGACAAGGCCTTGTGCATGGCGCGCAAGATAAGGCATAGAGGTCCCGACTGGAGCGGAATATATGCCGGAGGTTCGGCTATAATGGTGCACGAAAGATTGTCTATCGTTGATCCTGAAAGTGGCGGTCAGCCTTTGTATTCACCCGACAAGAAGGTGGTGCTGGCTGTAAATGGTGAAATCTACAATCACCGTAATATACGCCAGAGATTCGAAGGCAAATATCACTTCAGTACCGGCAGCGACTGTGAAGTCATTCTTGCGCTCTATCAAGAGCGTGGTATCGACTTCCTCGACGAGCTCAACGGCATATTTGCTTTTGCTCTCTACGATGAGGCTCGTGACGAGTTCCTTATAGCCCGTGATCCAATAGGTGTAATTCCTTTATATATAGGACATGACGATGAAGGACATGTCTATTGTGCCAGCGAACTCAAGGCGCTTGAAGGTGTATGTTCAAGCTATGAGCCTTTCCTTCCCGGTCACATGTACAGCAGCCGTGAAGGCAAGATGGTACGCTGGTACAAGCGTAAATGGTTTGAATACGATGAGGTCGTAAAGAATCCAGTTCCTTCGTCACAGCTCCGTGAAGGTCTTGAAGAAGCCGTTAAGCGCCAGCTTATGAGCGACGTTCCTTACGGTGTACTTCTCTCTGGAGGTCTTGACAGCTCAGTCATATCTGCAATTGCAAAGAAGTTTGCTCCAAGACGTATTGAAACCGATGGAGTCAGCGAAGCCTGGTGGCCGCGTCTTCACTCTTTTGCAATCGGACTTGAAGGCTCGCCAGACCTTGCCAAGGCTAGGGAAGTTGCAGAACATATCGGAACTGTTCACCACGAAATACACTATACTGTTCAGGAAGGTATAGATGCGCTTAAGGATGTTATCTATTACATTGAAACCTACGATGTTACAACAGTAAGAGCTTCCACGCCGATGTATCTCCTTGCACGTGTCATCCGAAGCATGGGTATAAAGATGGTTCTCAGTGGTGAAGGAGCAGACGAAGTGTTCGGCGGATATCTCTATTTCCATAAGGCACCTACTGCACGTGCCTTTCATGAAGAAACAGTCAGAAAGCTGTCCAAGCTTCATCTATACGACTGTCTGCGTGCCAACAAATCGCTTGCAGCATGGGGTGTTGAAGGCCGTGTACCTTTCCTCGACAAGGAATTCCTCGATCTCGCCATGTCCATCGATCCGGAAGAGAAGATGTGTCCGGGCGATACAATAGAGAAGAAAGTCGTCAGAAAAGCTTTCGAAGACCTTTTGCCGGAGAACATCGTATGGAGACAGAAAGAACAGTTCAGCGACGGCGTAGGCTACAGTTGGATTGACTCCCTGAAAGATTTGACATCCAAGATGGTAAGTGATGAAGAAATGGCCTCTGCTGCCGAGCGTTTCCCTGTAAACACTCCAAGATGTAAGGAAGAATATTATTACAGAAGCATATTCGAGAGCCTGTTCCCGAGCGAGAGCGCCGCACGCAGTGTGCCGAGTGTACCGAGCGTGGCATGTTCTACTGCTGAGGCCCTTGCGTGGGATGAATCCTTCAAGGGTGTCAACGAGCCTAGCGGACGAGCTGTCAAAGGTGTTCACAATGATGCTTATTGATAGGCCATGACAGATCGCTTTGTCGGTAATTCTGCTTTCTCTGTTATAAAAAGGTACGGCGGAGCCTTTATTCGTAAGTCCGCCACGGATTGAAGATTTAATTACATATTTCTTAGTAATATTTATTATTGTATGTCTGATTTGAGATTTAGGGTTGTTGAAAAAGCTTTTCAAGCTAAACCCGCAATTGTTGAAACCCCTGCCGAACGTCCTAGTGAATATTTTGCTAAGTACGTTTTCAATAGGGAAAAAATGTTCAGGTATCTTCCTGCTGATGTTTATGCCAAGCTGGTTGACGTTATTGACAACGGAACAGTTCTTGACCGCAACGTCGCAGATGCTGTAGCTGCAGCTATGAAGAAGTGGGCTTGCGAACTCGGTGCCACACACTACACACACTGGTTCCAGCCTCTTACAGAAGGTACTGCAGAAAAGCATGATGCTTTCGTTGAACATGACGGCAAGGGAGGAATGATAGAAGAGTTTTCAGGAAAACTTTTGGTTCAGCAGGAACCGGATGCGTCGTCATTCCCTAACGGCGGAATAAGAAATACTTTCGAGGCACGTGGATACAGTGCATGGGACCCTTCGTCACCGGTATTCGTTGTTGACGATACTCTCTGCATTCCTACTATATTCATTGCCTATACGGGAGAGTCGCTCGACTACAAAGCTCCGCTTCTCAAGGCGCTCAGAGCTGTCAACAAGGCTGCAACAGATGTTTGTCATTATTTCGACCCGTCAGTTAAGAAGGTTGTAGCTTACCTCGGATGGGAACAGGAGTATTTCCTTGTTGATGAAGGACTTTATGCTGCACGTCCGGACCTGCTTCTTACCGGCCGTACACTTATGGGCCACGAAGCCTCTAAAAACCAGCAGTTGGAAGACCACTATTTCGGTGCAATTCCTTCAAGAGTAGCCGCTTTCATGAAAGATCTTGAAATCCAGGCTTTGAAGCTCGGTATACCTGTTAAGACAAGACACAATGAGGTTGCTCCTAACCAGTTTGAGCTTGCACCTATATTCGAAGAGTGCAATCTTGCCGTTGACCATAACATGCTCATCATGTCACTCATGAGAAAGGTAGCCAGAGCACACGGATTCAGAGTACTGCTTCACGAGAAACCATTCAAGGGCATCAACGGTTCCGGCAAACACAACAACTGGTCGCTCGGAACAGACAACGGTGTTCTGCTCATGGCTCCTGGCAAGACTTCAGAGGAGAACCTGCGCTTCATCACTTTCATCGTGAACACACTTATGGCCGTATACAGACACAACGGTCTGCTCAAAGCTTCAATCATGAGTGCAACCAATGCACACAGACTTGGAGCAAACGAGGCACCTCCAGCAATCATCTCTTCATTCCTCGGCAGTCAGTTGAGCAAGATTCTCGACCACATGGAGAAATCTTCCATCGATGACCTCGTTTCGCTTGCAGGCAAGCACGGAATGAAGCTCGATATACCTCAGATACCGGAACTTCTGATAGACAATACCGACAGAAACCGTACGTCTCCATTCGCATTCACCGGCAACCGCTTCGAATTCCGCGCCGTTGGTTCTGAAGCAAACTGTGCCAGCGCAATGACTGCACTCAATGCAGCAGTTGCAGAACAGCTTGTTGAGTTCAAGGAGAAGGTCGATGCACTGATTGCAAAAGGCGAGCCTACCGTATCAGCCATCGTAGAAGTAGTCAGAGAATATATCAAACTCTGCAAGCCTATCAGATTCGACGGCAACGGATACAGCGATGAATGGAAGGAAGAAGCTGCCAAGAGAGGGCTCGACTGCGAGACAAGCTGTCCGGTAATCTTCGACAGTTACCTGTCTCCTGCAAGCGTCAAGATGTTTGAAAGCACAGGCGTACTTTCAAAGAAAGAGCTTGAGGCACGCAACGAAGTTAAGTGGGAAACTTATACAAAGAAGATTCAGATTGAAGCACGTGTACTCGGCGACCTTGTCATGAACCACATTGTGCCTGTTGCTGTTGACTATCAGAGCCGTCTTATAGACAATGTTTCAAAGATGGCCGCTATCTTCTCTAAGGAAGAGGCTGAAAAGCTTTCTGCGGAGAACATTGCCATCATACGCAAGATTGCCGAACATACTTCTTACATCAAGGAGCATGTAGACGCTATGGTCGAAGCACGCAAGAAGGCCAACAAGATTGCTTCTGAGAGAGAAAAGGCTATTGCATACCACGACATCATCGCTCCTATGCTTGAGCAGATCAGATACCACATCGACAAGCTTGAGCTCATGGTAGACGACAGAATGTGGACATTGCCTAAATATAGAGAACTGCTTTTCGTTCGCTGATAAATTTGAAAAACGTTTGACTGCACGGTCCGTTTCCTTTCGAGGAGGCGGACCGTTTTTATCTGTGCTCGTAACGATGCCTCTACTTCAGCGCAAATAGTCCGGTGCGTGTTCGAAAATATTCAAGGATTTGTTAACAGCGTTGGCGTTTGTTGTGCAGTATGTCAAGCCTGGTTGTTTGTAAGCTCATATTTTATTGTTAAAGTGAGTCGGAATGGTATCAGAATATTCATTTTGTGTGCTGATATGCAATTGTGCCGACTCCTTTTTATTATCTTTGCTAACGCTAACTAATAATCTCTGTTATATGTTGTCTGAAGATATATGACATATAACACCAAAAATATTTTATATGAATACCATGCATCATTTTTTACGTCTTATTTTGGTGATGGCTTGCGCCTTCTCCGTTTCCTTGTCTTTTGCCCGCAACGATAACAAAGCCCGTGTGTACGATATGACGGTAGAATCTGTCGTCAATCCTTTGGGAGTAGATACACGTTCGCCGCGTCTGGGATGGCGTCTGGAGTACGATGGCGAGAAAAGAGGTATCTGTCAGAAAGCATATCAGATAGAAGTGACGGACGAGAATGGTGAAGTCGTTTGGAACAGCGGACGCGTGAAGAGCGATGCTTCACAGTATATCTTGTACGGTGGAGAGCCGTTGAAGCCCGAAAGCAGATATGACTGGACTGTCAAGGTGTGGGACAACAAGGGCAATAAGCTTGTTGGAAAGTCATGGTTTGAGACAAGTCTCATGACTTCTGACGGCAAGGCCGGATGGAACGGTGCCTGCTGGATAGGAGGAGGTGATGAAGATATGGTTCTGTATGCCCATTACCTGCCGGTGTTCAGAATGGATTTGTCGTTCAAGATGAATCCGGATGCCGTAAGCAAAAAAATAGGATTTGTCTATGGAGGCAACGATGAGAGACTGATGGATGCCAACAAGAATCTTTTCCATCTCAAGAGCGACCGTAACCGCTCGTTCGTGAAGGTCGAGGTCGATATGTCTCCTCTCTATACTGGAGGTTCTGCTGTACTGAATGTCTTTAGGGTCGGCTATCATCTTGATGATAAGGCCGATAAGCCATTGGCTTCGTTCACGTTGCCGGCAGAACTGGTGAATCGTAAGAATGCCTGTCAGGAGCATAACATTACCTTATATTCCAATCTTGGTACTACCGATTTCTATATTGCAGGAAAGAAAATCGGATGGTGCAATGTCAATCCTTTGGGACGTGGCGGCGACTTCATAGCTTTTCCTGTTGTCGGCGATGTCGGCTTTGCCTTGGAGAACAAGAGCGATTTTGCTGATGCTTCCATCTGTATCCGCAATTTCAGAAGTCCTGAGAATCAGTTGACCAAGGTGCGCATGGATGCCGAACAGCTGGCACTGGCCGATGGAGGAATGTATCTTATAGACCCAAGCCGTAATTCTATGCCTATGTTGCGCAGTGTGTTCCGCGTTGCCGACAAGAAAGTCCGTAAGGCCAGACTTTATGCCACAGCCAGAGGTGTCTACGAGATGTACATCAACGGTCAGCGTGTGGGCGAGGACTATTTCAATCCTGGTTGTACACAGTATAACAAGACCCATCTTTATCAGATATATGATGTGACTTCGCTTTTGTCTTCCGGCAACAATGCCATCTGTGCATGGCTGGGTGAAGGATGGTGGAGCGGTGCATCTACATATTCCGGCGAGCACTGGAACTTCTTCGGCGACCGCCAGTCTCTTCTTGCCCAGCTCGTCATCACTTATGAAGACGGTGAACAGCTGCGCGTGGTTACCTCGCCTGAAACATGGAAGTATTATTCCGACGGACCAGTGGTCTACGGCAGTTTCTTTCAAGGCGAAGTCTATGATGCGTCGAAAGAGAACGCTGTTGAGGGATGGAGCACAGCCGGATACGATGACGCTGCGTGGCATCGCGCTGTCGAAGTCGGCATCGAGAACCATGTGAGTCATGCCTACAACAGCACAGAACCGCGTGTGGACGATTATTCCGAGTATCAGCTTACGGCGCAATACGGCCGAAACGTAGCACCAGTCAGGAAACTTACGGCACTGTCTGTTGAGGAGGTAAGACCAGGCGTTTACGTGTACGACATGGGACAGAATATGGTTGGCGTTCCTGAGATTGTGCTGGACGGCATGGGTGCCGGCAAGGAAATCAATCTGAGATATGCCGAAGTGAAATATCCTAATCTTCCGCGCTATGCAGGCAATGAAGGAATGATTATGCTGGAAAACATACGTGCCGCCATGGCGCAGGACAAATATGTCACTAAGGGCGGACATGAAACTATAGCTCCGAGGTTCACATATCATGGTTACCGCTATCTGGAAATCACTGGCATAGATGCACCTCTGCCGATTGAAAATGTCAGAGGGGTGGTGCTCAGCTCAATCGGAGAACTGGCATCCAGCTATGAAACTTCAAATCCGAAAGTAAACCGCTTGTGGAAGAATATTGTATGGTCGGCCTATGCCAATTTCTTCTCTATTCCGACTGATTGTCCTCAGCGAAACGAACGCTTGGGCTGGGCCGGCGACATTTCCGTCTTCTCGCGTACGGCTACATATCTGGACGATGTGTCCCAGTTCCTGCGCAGATATGTGCGTGCCATGCGCGATGTGCAGCGCTCCGACGGGCGTTTCCCTGATGTTGCCCCTCTTGGCGGAGGATTCGGCGGACTGCTCTGGGGAAGTGCCGGAATAGTGGTTCCGTGGGAGGTCTTTCAGCAGTATGGTGACACGCTCATCCTGACGGAGCACTATGATGCCATGCGCCGATACGTCGATTTTGTTCAGAAAAACTACATAGACCCTTCTACAGGCATACTTGTTCAGACAAGAGCTTGGGGCGATCTTGGTGACTGGCTCGGGCCTGAAGACAACAAAAACGACAAGACCTTGATGTGGGAAGCTTATTTCCTCTACGATTTGGAGATAATGTCGAAAGTTGCTTCAGTCTTGGGCGAAGATGAAGATGTCGCGATGTACAAGGAGTTGTATGACAGACGTCTGAAACATTTCCGCGATACTTACATCGATTCAGAAACAGGCAAGACTGTTTCGTCGGGAGCCAATGGCCCTGCCAAAGGTCAGCTGGTGGATATACAGACCTCTTATGTACTGCCGTGGGCTTTCGGTCTCGTAAGTGACGAGGTTAAGGAACGTTTTGCCTCAAATATGTTTAACTCGGTGAGCCGTCCTAATGTGGCGGACGATGGAACTGCTTGTCCTCCATATTCATTGATGACAGGATTCATAGGTACGTCATGGATAAGCAAGGCGCTGTCGGATGCAGGTCGTGACGATGCAGCCTACAAGCTTCTGCAGCAGACATCCTATCCTTCATGGTTGTACTCCGTGGAGCAGGGAGCTACTACTATCTGGGAGCGCCTGAACTCTTATACACATACAGACGGTTTCGGTGAAAACAACCGCATGAACTCTTTCAATCACTATTCATTTGGCGCTGTAGGTGCCTGGATGTATGCTTATTCGCTTGGCATAATGCGCGATGAGGAGCATCCTGGTTTCAAGCATTTCATTCTGCGTCCTAGAATAGACCCTACGGGTGGAATGACATACGCTGAAGGACACTATGATTCCCGCTATGGCAGGATAGAAAGCGGTTGGAAGGTTACAGGAGACGGTGTGGATTACGAGTTTGCCGTTCCTGCCAATACCAGTGCTACGTTATATTTGCCGGCTTCATCGGCAGATGATGTGACCGAAAGCGGTTTGCCGTTGAAGAAATGCAAAGGTGTATCATCTCTAGTTCTCGAAGATGGTTTTGTGAAGTTGGTACTCGGTTCGGGAAAATATAAGTTTCATGTAAGGAATTCTTAAGAATGACAAAAATATGAGGGCTCGCGGATGCAGACGCGAGCCCTCGAATTTTTTATTACGAGGGCTCACAGCTGGCAGAACAGTAGTGCTGTCTTGACAAATGTAAAAAGTTTTGCATCCATCATGTATATTTCTTTTAACGCCATTTTACAATTTGGCACGTATTATATAACTTTGTATGCAAAATAATTTATGATGACGATGAACAACTTTTTATACTCCCCACGTCCGAGGGTTCTTATCATTTATACAGGAGGTACAATAGGAATGATACGGAATCCGGATACAGGTGCGCTGGAAAGTTTCAACTTCGAACATCTGCGCAAGCACGTACCCGAAATAGACTGCTTCGATTATGTCATCCGTACATATCAGTTTGTTCCAGCTCTGGACTCGTCCGATATGGATCCTTCTCACTGGGCCAAGATTGTGAGCGTCATCGAGTACAATTATGATTTGTTCGACGGTTTCGTTATTCTTCACGGTACGGACACTATGGCCTATACGGCTTCGGCACTAAGCTTCATGTTGGAGAATGTGGCCAAGCCTGTGGTGCTTACTGGCAGTCAGCTTCCGATAGGCATGCTGCGTACCGACGGGCGCGAGAATCTGATTACCGCCATCGAAATTGCCGCTGCGCACGACGACCACGGCAGACCTCTTGTTCCGGAGGTGTGTGTGTTCTTCGAACAGCGTCTTCTGCGAGGCAACAGGACAACGAAGATGAATGCTGAGAATTTCAATGCTTTCTGCTCGTACAATTATCCGGAACTGGCGCATGTGGGCATCGACATAAATTATAATTTCCCAATGATCAAGCGTCCTGACCCTTCAAAACCTTTCAAAGCCCATAAGGAATACTATACCGGTGTGCTGGCACTGACGCTGTTTCCTGGTATCAGACAGGAACTGATTGAGGACGTTCTTGAGATAAAAGGTATAAAAGGCATAATACTCCGAACGTTCGGTTCGGGAAATGCTCCGCAGAGACTTCGTTTCCTTGAAGCATTGCGCAAGGCCGAGAAACGCGGCGTAGTCGTGGTGAACGTTACCCAGTGTCAGGCAGGAAGCGTGCGTATGGGACGATACGAAACCGGACTTCGTCTTCAGGATGCAGGTGTGGTGAGCGGTTACGATACGACGATCGAGGCAGCCATTACGAAACTCATGTGCCTTTTCGGACAGGGATATTCGGCTGCTCAGGTAAGACAGCTGATGAACCAGTCTCTTGCCGGAGAGATTACGGTTTAGCTTTTTTGTTGTATATTTATAACATTGGGCATTCTTTGTTTTACATGTTTTGTTATATATTTGCCTATGCATGCGCTTCTTGCGCCATGCGGTTAAAGAAATGTATAATCATTTAATGCAAGGAATAATCATGGACATAAGGACTGAAAAGGAACTTGAGGAGTGCATATTTGATCTTGTTGAGAAATTTGCAGAAGGTGCTCACGAAGAGACAGACGGCGTGCATGTTGTCGTTGTTGACGATGATACTGTAAGAGTTGAAGTTGTTGAAAATGCAGACGAATCGGACGATGAGGATGTTTATCCGTTTGCCGATTTTGTCTTGTACACGCTTGAAGACGGAAAGATGCTGACCGACATCAATGCCGAATATGTGGCAGATGTGGCAAGTGCGTATTTTCCTGAAAACTGATGCCGCATGGCTGTGTGACTGTACTGGAGGCTTGTCTGCAATCATATTTTTCAAGGATGGTATGGCGGATGCTTCTGGAGGCGGTCGGCACTGTGGCTTGAATGTGTGGAAGTTTTGTTTATGCCGGCCTGTTGGCTGTTTGTTGACATTTAATTGATAAAAGGACCGTTTTTCTGCATGGCATATATGTTCCGACGGTCTGTTTTATTTATTTGATGTATAGGCTATGAAAGGGTACTGCGGGTATGCTCTCGTTTCATTTCTTGAAACGTGTGGAGCTGTCTCGGCAGTTTTAGATGTCTTTTATTCGGTATTTTCACTAAAATTTCGCAATTTTGCACACATTATGCAGTTTTTAGCCAATTTACCAAATCTACAATATATACCTTGGCAGCAGACCATCGGCGTTTTCGAGATGATCATTAAAGGTACTGTCATCGGAATTGTGGCCTCTGCACCTATGGGGCCAGTGGGAGTACTGTGCATTCAGCGTACACTGAATAAAGGACGCTGGTATGGTTTTGCCACAGGACTTGGAGCGGCTCTGAGCGACATGTTTTATGCTCTCATAACCGGATACGGTATGTCGTTTGTCGTTCCTTTTATTGAAAATCAGCAGACATTGTTTTGGATAAAGCTTGCAGGAAGTTTCCTGCTTTTGCTTTTCGGTTTCTATACTTTCAGAACCAACCCGGTGCAGTCCATGAAGCCCGTTTCGCACAATAAGGGCACGCTGGTGCATAATTTTGTCACGGGATTCTTTGTTACGTTCTCAAATCCTCTGATAATATTTCTGTTTGTGGCCATGTTCGGCCAGTTGACATTCATTGTTCCTGATAACCCTTTGCCTCAGGTCATAGGTTATCTGTTCGTGGTCGTTGGAGCCGTGACATGGTGGTTCCTTCTGTCGTTGCTGGTCGATAAGGTGCGCAACCGCTTTAATGTCAGAGGTATATGGATGATAAACAGAGTGATAGGAGTTCTGGTCATCGCTGTATCCATCGTTGTCATCGTACTTACTCTTACAGGCCATTCTGTGGCCTTTGCTCATTAAAAATAAATGGAGGCCTTATGTTTACAGCACATAAATTGAGAGAAGAGAACATTGCTGAGTACCTGCTTTACATGTGGCAGGTGGAAGACCTGATACGTGCCAACGGTTTCGATATCGACAGACTCAACAGTACGTATTTGTCGAAATTCGGCCTTGATGACGAGAAGCAGAAGGAGCTTGTTGAATGGTACAGCAATCTTATCGACATGATGAGAAGCGAGGGTGTGATGGAAAAAGGCCATCTGCAGATAAACAAGAATGTTGCGGCATCGCTCTATGAGCTTCATCTGCAGCTTCTCAAGTCGCCAAAGCATCCGTTCTATTCGGCTGCATACTATCGTGCTCTTCCTTTCATCGTGGAACTTCGCGGAAAGGGGTGCGCCAAGGATGAGTCGGAGATTGAAAACTGTTTTGACGCAATGTATGGACTCATGATGCTGAAGCTTCAGGGTAAGCCGGTTAGCAAGGAGACGGCTCATGCAATGGAATGCATCGCCAAACTGTTGGGCATGCTTTCGGAATATTACAAGAAGGACAAAATCGGAGAGGTTGAGTTCTGAACATGTGTGAAGTGCTGTGGCCTGATGGCAGTCGGCACTTTTTTGTTACGGTAGAAAAGATTATTTGTTTTTTGACTAGGATATTTGAAATGAACAACGTTTTGGTAACGGGGTGCAACGGACAGCTTGGCAGCGAACTGCGCCTGCTCACAGAAAAGGAAAGTACCCGTAATTTCATATTTGCCGATATTGATTCGCTTGACATCACGGATTCGGTGGCGGTAAAAAGATTCATAGAGGAAAATTCAATTGACATTGTCGTGAACTGTGCCGCATTTACTGCTGTAGACAAGGCTGAAAGCAGTGAGGAGGCTTGTATAAGAATAAATGCCGAAGCACCGGGATATCTGGCTGAGGCTGTGGCAGGTAGGGGCGGATCGATGATACACGTTTCGACCGATTATGTTTTTGACGGAAGCGGATGTCTTCCTTATAAGGAGGATGATGAAACATGTCCTGCAACAGTTTACGGACGCACTAAGCTGATGGGAGAGAAGAACGTGATGGAGAAATGTGCTTCGTCTGTCATAATCCGTACTGCTTGGCTGTATTCTTCTTTCGGCAATAATTTCGTGAAGACGATGATACGTCTCGGACGTGAGCGCAAGGAGCTGGGAGTGGTTTTCGACCAGATCGGTACTCCTACTTATGCACGCGATCTTGCCAAAGCAATTATTGCCATATTGGATAAGGGCATAGTTCCTGGTGTATATCATTACAGCAACGAGGGGGTAACTTCGTGGTATGATTTTGCGAAAAACATCCATCGCATTGCCGGTGTTGAGGGCGTGAACCTCAAGCCTCTGCATACGTATGAATATCCTGTACCTGCAAAGCGCCCTTACTATTCGGTGCTTGACAAGACTAAGATAAAGCAGACTTATTCTATAGAGATTCCGTATTGGATGGATAGTCTGGAGGAATGTATAGCTGTTTTATCACTTTCATAATTCGCTTAAAAACAATATAATACATATATATCATATTGACCGATGAACAACGAGATTGAGAGAAGAAGAACATTTGCAATCATAGCACACCCGGATGCGGGTAAAACATCATTGACGGAAAAATTCCTGCTTTTCGGAGGCCAGATTCAGGTGGCAGGTGCGGTTAAATCGAACAAGATAAAGAAAACTGCTACTTCGGACTGGATGGATATTGAAAAGCAGCGTGGTATCTCTGTTACAACTTCGGTAATGGAGTTCGACTACCGCGACTACAAGATAAATATTCTTGATACTCCTGGACACCAGGACTTTGCGGAGGATACGTATCGTACTCTTACTGCTGTAGACAGTGTTATCATTGTTGTCGATGGTGCGAAGGGTGTTGAGACTCAGACAAGAAAACTTATGGAAGTTTGCCGTATGCGCAATACTCCTGTAATAATATTTGTCAACAAGATGGACCGCGAGGGTAAAGACCCATTCGATCTTCTTGATGAGCTCGAAACGGAACTGTGCATCAATGTACGTCCGCTTTCATGGCCAATCGACCAGGGACAGCGTTTCAAGGGTGTTTACAATATCTATGAGCATAATCTCAATCTTTTCAAGCCGTCTAAGCAGGTTGTAACTGAAAAGGTGCAGGTGGACATTAATTCTGAGGAACTTGATGAACATATCGGAAGCGCTTTGGCTGAGAAGCTCAGAAATGACCTGGAACTTATCGAAGGTGTTTATTCGGATTTTGACGTACAGGAATATCTTGACGGAAATTTGGCGCCTGTGTTCTTCGGTTCGGCACTCAACAACTTCGGTGTGCAGGAACTTCTTGACTGTTTTGTAGAAATCGCACCTAGTCCGCGTCCTGTAAAGGCTGAGGAACGTACAGTTTCTCCTGATGAACAGAAGTTTACCGGTTTTATCTTCAAGATAACAGCCAACATCGATCCGAACCACCGTTCGTGCGTGGCTTTCTGCAAAGTGTGCTCGGGCAAGTTCACGCGCAACACTCCTTATCTGCATGTACGTCAGGGTAAGACAATGCGTTTTTCTTCGCCTACACAGTTCATGGCTCAGCGAAAGACTACTGTCGATGAGGCTTGGGCTGGTGATATTATCGGTCTGCCGGATAATGGTATATTCAAGATAGGTGATACTCTTACAGAGGGTGAAAACCTTCATTTTAAGGGACTTCCTAGCTTCTCGCCTGAAATGTTCAAATATATTGAGAATGCAGATCCGATGAAGGCTAAGCAGTTGAACAAGGGTATCGATCAGCTTATGGACGAGGGTGTAGCACAGTTGTTCATCAATCAGTTCAACAACCGCAAGCTTATCGGTACTGTAGGCCAGCTTCAGTTTGAAGTTATCCAGTACAGATTGGAGAACGAATACAATGCAAAGTGCCGTTGGGAGCCTGCCAGCCTCTATAAGGCGTGCTGGATTGAAAGTGACGACAAGGAACAGCTTGAGGCTTTCAAGAAACGCAAGTATCAGTATATGGCAAAGGATCGTGAGGGCAGGGATGTGTTCTTGGCTGACAGCAATTATGTCCTTCAGATGGCCCAGCATGATTTCGAACACATAAAATTCCACTTTACAAGTGAATTCTGATGTGCTTGTTTGGAATGGCAGAATATGAATATCTTTTAGAAAAATAATGTCTTATGTTGCAGGATGAAGTAAAAAAAGCGGTCGAAGTGATGCGCAACGGCGGAGTGATATTGTATCCGACCGACACAGTATGGGGCATAGGTTGTGATGCTACCAACGAAGAGGCTGTAAAGCGTGTTTATGAAATTAAGAGAAGAAGCGACAGCAAGGCTCTGATTTGCCTCGTTGATTCAGAAGCTCGTCTTACCAGATATGTAAGACGTGTGTCTGACGTGACATGGGACATGATAGAGTTGGCTACAAAACCTCTCACTGTTATCTATGACAATGCTACAGGATTGGCACCGAACCTTCTTGCCGAGGACGGTAGCGTGGGTATAAGAATCACTAAGGAAGAGTTTTCTAAGGAACTGTGCTTCCGTTTTCAGAAACCGATAGTTTCAACAAGCGCCAACATAAGCGGGGAACCGACTCCTCAGACTTTCGACGAGATAAGCGACGAGATTAAGAATGCTGTCGATTATGTTGTCAAATATAGTCAGAGATGTAAGGAAAAGCATCAGCCGTCAAGCATCATAAAAATCAATGCTGACGGTGAGTTTACGATAATCAGGAAGTGAGTTTTTCATTATTATAAGATTTTAAAAAGTGTAGGAAGGATCTTGATATGATTTTCATGAGCATTGCAAACCGCAAGAAGCGGCTTTATTACCTTAATGCTTTTACGGAATGGATAAAAAGGCATAACAGCGAGAAAAGACTGATTCTGATTCTCAGCCTTTTGGTCGGTGTGCTTACGGCTCTGGCCGCTGTTCTGCTCAAATATCTGGTTGAAGAAATCAAGATTTTCCTGACTGCGGGTTTCAGTGTAGGCAATATAAACGGTTTGTATCTCTTGTATCCTGCGGTCGGAATACTTCTTACATCTTTGTTTGTCAGGTATATTGTGAAGGACGACATCAGTCATGGTGTCACGAAGATTCTGTATGCCATTTCGCAGAAAAAGGCAAGAATCAAGACCCACAATATGTTTTCGAGTATATTTGCCAGCTCCATTACTATCGGTTTCGGTGGATCCGTCGGAGCTGAGGCACCTATAGTTCTTACTGGTTCAGCTATCGGTTCGGAGATTGGACGGCGTTTTCATCTGCGTCCCAATACTCTTCTTCTTCTTGTAGGATGCGGAGCGGCAGGAGCCGTTGCCGGTATTTTCAAAGCGCCTATAGCGGGGCTTGTGTTTGTGCTTGAGGTACTTATGCTGGATTTGAATATGGCTTCGTTGCTTCCGTTGCTTGTCACATGTGTGACGTCAACGTGCGTTTCTTATGCATTCTACGGTACAGAGTCCATGTTCTCTTTCTCCATAGATAGGGTTTTCTCAATACATGCAATACCTGCCTGCATAATGCTTGGAGTGTTCTGCGGATTGGTTTCTTTGTACTTTATCCGTTCTATGAACTGGTTTGAAGGCATTTTTGCCGGACTGCGCAATCCTTGGATAAAATTTGTAGTTGGAGCATCAGTTCTCGGTGTGCTGATATTTTTATTTCCTGTCATGTATGGTGAAGGATATGATGTTATCGCACAGCTTATCAACAATGCAGATGCTTCTACAATCATGCACAACTCCATATTTTATGATACGGAGAATACTTTGCTGTTGTATCTTGCATTGGTGCTGATATTCAAATCTTTTGCTTCTACAGCTACTAATGGTGGAGGCGGATGCGGTGGTGTTTTTGCACCAAGCCTGTTCATGGGATGCGTTGCCGGTTATGTGTTCTCTTGTCTATGGAATATATGCGGAGGTATGTATAGTCCGCTTTCGACTAAGAATTTTGCCCTTTACGGTATGGCTGGACTTATGTCTGGAGTTATGCATGCTCCATTGACCGGCATATTCCTTATTGCAGAACTTACAGGCGGTTATCAGCTGTTTGTTCCTATCATGATTGTGTCGGCTGTGTCATATCTTACGATAAATATTTTTGAGCCTCACAGCATATATGCGATGCGTCTTGCCAAGAAAGGTGAGTTGCTGACGCACGACAAGGATAGTGCGGTGCTTACCCTGATGAGTGTAAGTGCGCTGATAGAACGAAACTACAAGTCTGTCAATCCTGAGATGGACCTCGGCAAATTGGTAAGTGCGATTTCTGAATCCAAGAGAAATATTTTCCCTGTAGTAGATAAGAGCGGAGCTTTGGTGGGAGTTGTTTATCTCGATAAGGTTCGTAAGTACATATTCCGGCCTGAGCTTTACCACCGTTATCTCGTCAGCAACTTTATGGAAGAGCCGCCGGCAGTCCTGCTGACTACGGACACAATGAAAGTTGTGGCTGCAAAGTTCGAGGAAACCAAGGCTTGGAATTTGCCGGTTGAGGACGAAAACGGAACTTTTGTAGGATTTATATCCAAGTCTGGTCTGCTGAGTTCTTACAGGCAGATATTGGTTAGTTTCACATCCGATTGATAAGTGCGTGATTCAGACCTGCGAGTGTAAATATGGCATAAGCTTTTGATTTTATGTATCTGTTAAAACGTGTAGAGTGATGGATAAGAAAGATTTGAGAATTGTTTATATGGGTACACCTGATTTTGCAGTTGAAAGTCTTAGGTGTCTTGTTGAGGGCGGATATAATGTTGTGGGTGTCGTAACGATGCCTGATAAGCCTATGGGGCGTCACGGAAGTGTGCTACGTCCTAGTCCAGTTAAAACCTACGCGGTAGAACATGGATTGAAAGTTCTGCAGCCTGTTAAGCTTAAAGATGAGGCTTTTTTGGAAGAACTGCGCTCTTTGGATGCCAAACTTCAGATTGTTGTGGCTTTCCGTATGCTTCCTGAGGTTGTTTGGAATATGCCTGAATATGGAACCTTCAATCTTCATGCTTCCCTGCTTCCTCAATATCGCGGTGCTGCACCTATTAATTGGGCTGTCATAAACGGCGATAAGGAGACTGGAGTTACAACATTCTTCTTGAAACATGAGATTGATACAGGCGATGTTATTCAGCAGGTGAAAGTACCTATTGAGGATACGGATGATGTCGAGGCTGTTCACGATAAACTTATGCTTCTTGGCGGAAAACTGGTCATAGAAACAGTTGACAATATATTGGCCGGCACAGTTAAGAGTATTTCGCAGGATTCGATGTCTGTCTCTGATGATGATTTGCGTCCGGCACCGAAAATTTTCCACGAGACATGCCGTATTGACTGGCAAGATAAGAGTACGAAACAGATTTATGACTTTGTTAGAGGTTTAAGTCCGTATCCTGCTGCTTGGACAGAATTGGAATCAGATGGTAAAACATACGAAGTTAAAATCTTCAAGACTGCCAAGCTTGATGCTGTAAAACCTAAGGATGCTGAGCTTGGTTCTGTTTTGACAGACGGAAAATCTTATCTGAATGTTGTGACGACTGACGGTCTGCTCGGAATTGAGGAATTGCAGTTGTCGGGAAAGAAACGCATGTGTGCAAAAGATTTCCTTAACGGCTTCAAGTGTGGTGAAATGATGCGCTTTAAGTAAAGAATGTATCTTTTTCTTGCGGATTCTTGCATGTTTGAAAACTTTTGTATTATTTTTGCATAACTGATATATTAACCGATTAAAATCATTCTGCCTATTGAATATACTTTACGCATTAACATTAATATGCAACGTATATGATAGAATATCATAGACAGACAGATGAGATGCTCGTCCGTTTGTACAACAAAGGAGATAATAGCGCATTCGATGTACTTTTGAAGCGTTATGAAAGTAAAGTATTTACATATATCAGCTATTCAGTACATAATACCGAGTTGGCAGAGGATCTGTTCCAGGAAACTTTTATAAAGGCCATAGTTACATTAAAGCAGGGCCGCTATACTGAAAATGGAAAGTTCAGTGCTTGGATAATGCGTATAGCTCATAATCTTGTGATTGATCATTTCAGACAGAATGTCGGAGACAATGTGATATCTCGCGATGAGAATCCTGTTACAGATATTACATGTGACATGACTGCTGTGACAGATGACAATATTGAAACTCGTCTCATTAGCGAGCAGACACTTCGTGAAGTCAGGTCGCTGATAAGGCTTCTGCCTGACAGCCAAAGAGAAGTTGTCATTATGCGCTTCTATCAGGATATGAGTTTCAAAGAGATTGCTGATGTCACGGGTGTGAGCATAAATACTGCACTTGGACGTATGAGATATGCACTCATGAATCTTAAAAAACTTGCTTTGGCTAATGATATTTCTATGGCAAGCTGAAGTGTTTATGCCAATGTGTCTTTAAAGGTTAGTATAAAACAACATGCAGAGCTTTTTGCTGATAAGGCAATAATGCTCTGCATGTATTCTTATGTTCCAAACTGTTTCTGATCAGCTGAGCCTCTAATATGAGAGTTGGTTTTCCACAAGGCTCTCGGAACATACTAAATTTATACACCCTGCTGCTTCTTAATGCGGGAAGCCCCCAGTTAGTTTCTTAGAATAGTCTTAAGTTCTCTTTGACGCTTTTGTAAGTATTTTTCATGTTGCATCCCGCATACACAAATATAACGCCTTCTGTACCTTTCGTAAAATCGTTTTTGAGCAATGTATGCCTGATATTGGTCTTTCTATGCCTGTTCGGTCTGATATTGCGCTTTATCGGTTAAATATTTATGGATACAAAAATGGCATGCGTTGTGGTTGTTGGTTCCACGTAACGCATGCCATGTTTGTTTCAGTGCTTGTCATTCATGTTATCTCAGAAACTCCATTATTTTACCGCTGAGCTGAAGCAGAGATATTTCGCACAGCTTTATGTCGTACTGCACAGACAGAATGCGTTCTTCTGCATCCAGAAGGCTCTGCTGTGCCTCTCTCATCTCTATACCTGACAAATCTCCAAGCATATATCTTTCCATTGCAATTTCATGGTTCTCGCGTGCTGTGATGAGGTTCTGTCTTTCCAGATTCAGCAGGTTGAGATTGTTTTTATATGCTTGCCACATGTTTGTCAGATCAGCCTTCAGGCCCAGCTCCAGTTCATCACGCAGAAGCCTTGAATTCATTATCTCGATTTTGGCATTTTGACGTTCTCTCTTTCTGTTTCCGTCAAATATGTTGAAACCAACAGTGATTCCTGCATTGAATCCAAGTTGTCCTCTATCCTTTAGCGATGAAGTAGCTGCAGAGTATTTGTTGTATGTGTACCCATATCCGGCATTGAGTTTCAGATAAGGATAGTCTCTCGAGCGGACTTTCTTGTAGTCAAGCTTAGCAATGTCTATATTCTGGTCAGCTGCAAGGAGAGATGCATTTGTAGCAAGCGTAGCATTCCACAGTTCGTTGAAATCCAGCTGTGTGTTTACGTCAATCATAGAATCTTTGATGACAAACTCTTCATCTACATCCTGAAGTGCCATCAGCTCGTTTAGCCTGATTCTTGACGTGTGCAGAGCTTCTTTCTGTTTGATGTATTGTGCACTGTCAGCATTGAAATCCACTTTTGACTGCTGATAATCAAGTCTGGAGAAGTTTCCTATGTGGTATCTTGCTTCAACGATTCTCATTCTTTCCTTTGACAGCGAAACTGCGTACAGGAAGTTCTTCAGTCTTATGGTCTGCTGTACATAGTTGTAGTATTCCGACGCCACATTGGCTATCATGTCTTCTATGGCAAGTCTGGTGTTTGTTTCTCCCTGCTGTTTCAGAATTTTCAGCTGCTTGTAGTTAGACGTCATGTCAAAGCCGTCGAAAATCGTCCAGTTGAGATTCAAACCTACGTTCACATCCTGGTCATATCCTCCATTTGTCTTGGTCTTCACGCCGGTACTTCTTTCAGTGCTTTGCGTATTGTCCACGTTACCAGTGTATCCGGCAGTAAAATCAAGTGTCGGAAGCATTCCTGCATTGGCCCATGTGGCATTGTTGTCGCTGACTTTCTTGTCGTTGTGTGCTATTCTAAGCGAGTAGTTGTTCTGCAGACCTTGCTCAAGACAATATTGCAAGGTGTAAAGCTTCTGTGCCGTGGCTGCGGTGAATATTCCACCTGCAGCCAACATTGTCAAAAATATCTTTTTCATTCTGCATCCTCATTTGAAATTCTGTTTGTTGATATGTAGCTGTAGATAGCCGGTACGATGTACATGGTAAGGAATGTCGACACAAGCATTCCGCCCATAACGGCTGTTCCCATGGCTATACGCTGATTGCATCCTTCTCCGCTGGCAAAGGCCAGAGGGATGAGTCCGAGTATTGTTGAAGCACTCGTCATCAGGATCGGTCGCAAACGCTGCAGAGCTGCATCGTGTATGGCGCTCATTTTATCCTCACCTGCCGCCTGTTTCTGGTTGGCAAATTCAACGATAAGGATACCGTTCTTTGCCACCAGTCCGATAAGCATAATTATACCGATCTGACTGAATATGTTCATCGTTATATCCCCGAAATACATGAAAACCAGCGCACCTGCAATAGCCAGAGGCACTGTAAGCATAATTACGAACGGATCCTTAAAGCTCTCGAATTGTGCCGACAGAATCAGGTATATGAGCACGATGGCGAGGAGGAATGCAAACATAAGGCTCGAAGAGCTTTCCCTGTATTCCTTCGATTCTCCTGAGAGGGCCGTTCTGAATGTATCGTCGAGAGTCTCTTTTGCTATCTTGTCCATCTCGTCAAGTCCCTGACCGATGGTCTTTCCTTCAGCCAGTCCGGCCGACACCGTAGCCGATACGAATCGGTTATATCTGTACAGCTTTGGAGGTGCTATACCGTATTCCAGTTCAATAAGGTTGTCCAGCTGAACCATATTGCCGTCGTCGCTTCTCACGTATATGGCTTTGAGGTCTGCCGGCTTGTTGCGTTGCTGACGGTTTATTTCACCGATTATTTCATATTGTTTACCGTTCATGTAGAAATATCCCATTCGCTGTCCGCTGAGGCCATATTGCAGTGTCTGTGCGATGTTCTTTGTGCTTACGCCCATTATGCTGGCCTTGTCTCTGTTGATGTTTATTCGAGCCTCTGGCTTGCTGAACTTGAGGTCTACGTCGGCCATCTGGAATGTCGGATTGCTGTACACCTTGGCCATGAATTCAGGCAGGATTTTCTGCATTTTCTCGATGTTGGTTGCCTGCAGAACATACTGGATAGGCATTCCGCCACGTCTTCCTCCGAACGATGAAGACTGCTGTACGAATGCTCTGGCCATCGTCTTGCTTTTAACTGCTTTCGAAAGTTTTTCTGCCACATCCATCTGCGAGTAGTTGCGGTCCTTCATGTCTTTCAGCGTTATCTGTACGTTTCCGCTTCCGCTGGACACTCTGGCCGTCACTTTGTCTGCATCAGGAATAATCGAGTCTACAAGCGCATTGATGTCTTCCGTGTAATCGCGTATGTATTCATAAGTCACACCTTCTGCACCTCGTGTGTTGATTGTGATCTGCGAGCGGTCCTCAAGCGGAGCCATTTCGGCCGGTATTGCATTCCACAATATACCGATAAGAGCCAGTGTGATGACTGTAAATGGAATCGCAATCCAGCGGTGTCTGAGTGTCGCTTTCAGTGAACGGCTGTAGAGATTGTTCATTCCTTCGAAGAAAGGCTCTGTTTTTCTGTAGAACCAGTTTTTCGATTTCTGTCTCTTCAGCAGCTTCGTCGCGAGCATCGGAGTAACCGTCAGTGCGGCGAATGTCGATATGACGATACAGCCCGAAACGACAAAACTGAACTCTCTGAACAATCGTCCCGTTGTTCCTTCCATGAAGACGATAGGGAAGAATACAGCGATAAGTGTAATACTGGTAGATATGACGGCAAAGAAGATTTCCTTAGAACCTTCTATTCCGGCCTTGCGCGGACTCATGCCTTTTTCTATTCGTATGTATATGTTCTCTGTCATGACTATGGCGTCGTCCACCACGAGTCCCACGGCAAGCACCACGGCAAGCATTGACAGCACGTTGATGGAGAATCCGGCAAGGTACATGACGAAGAAAGCTCCGATGAGCGATACCGGTATGACAATGCACGGTATCAACGTAACTCGCCAGTCGCGGAGGAAGAGGAAAATGATTATGATTACCAGCATGAAGGCTTCATACACAGTACTTTCAACCTCACTGATAGAGGCGCGGATGAATTTCGTGTTGTCGAATCCGTAGTTGTAGTGAACGTCCTCCGGAAGGTCTTTCTTCATGGTTTCCATACGTTCATATACAGCATCGGCTATGTCAATATGGTTTGCACCCGGCTGTGGAACAACAACAACACCGACCATCGGCACACCGTTCATTTTCATGTAGCTCTTGAGGTCGGCCGGACCAAGTTCTGCACGTCCGATGTCGCTGAAACGTATAATCTGATTGTTTTCTTCCTTTATTATGACATCATTGAATTCTTCTGTCGTGTGCATCAGACCCAGAGTTCTGATAGTCAGCTCTGTAGTGTTTCCTTCAATACTGCCTGACGGAAGTTCTATGTTTTCCTTATCGAGGGCATTTTTCACGTCTACAGGTGTTATTCCGTATCCTGCCATCTTGGTAGGATCGAGCCAAAGACGCATTGAGTATTTCTTTTCACCCCAGATGCTCACACTGCTCACGTCCGGAATAGTCTGAAGCTGTTCCTTCACGGTGAGGTCGGCAATTTCACTCAGCTCCAGCAGTGAGCGCTTGTCGCTCTGCAGTGCAACCATCAATATAGGCGAAGCATCGGCATCGGCCTTTGATACAGTAGGAGGGTCACAGTCGTCAGGCAGATACCTCTGCGCACGCGACACCTTGTCTCTCACGTCGTTGGCCGCAGTTTCCAGGTCGACAGACAGTTCGAATTCAATAGTAATACGGCACTGTCCCTGCTGGCTGACGCTCGACAGCGAACGTATGCCCGGAATACCGTTGATGTTCTGTTCCAGCGGTTCCGTAATCTGGTTTTCAATGACATCGGCATTGGCACCCGAATACGAACAGGTAACCGATATTATCGGATTATCCACCGACGGGTATTCTCGCACACCCAGATAGGTATATCCGATGATACCGAACAGAATGATTATGATTGTAAACACCGTCGCCATTACAGGGCGCTTGATGCTTAATTCTGATATGTTCATGGTTTAGACTTGTTTATTTAATGTTGTCAAGCTTCACCGGCAGTCCGGTACGAAGCTGCAGTGTTCCGGATGTAATAATCGTATCTCCAATGTTGAGGCCCTTGACTACCTGCACGAGAGCTTCGGTTCTTATTCCGGTAGTGATGTCCACCGGCTGTGCCTTGCCCGATTTATACAGATACACCTTGTCTTTTCCCATTTCAGGCACGATAGCCTCTGACGGAATGGCAAGTGCGTTCTTCACCTCATCTTTCTTGAGTTCGATGCTGGCATATCTTCCAGGTTGCAGTTTTCTGGAGCTGTTGGGATAGAGTGCCCTCACTGTGAGCTGATGCAGCTCCTGGTCGATGGTCGATTCCACTGCGTACACCTTGGCATGGAAAGCTTCCAGGAAACCTTCGATATGGAAATCCAGGTTCACTCCGTTCTTGAGCTGTCCTGCATATCGTTCAGGCACGGCAAATTCCACCTTCAGCGGTGCTGTCTTTGTAAGTTTTGCAATGATTGTTGTAGGCGAAGCATAAGTACCCACACTGACCTGTCTCAGACCGATTACACCGTCGAATGGCGCTCTCAGTTCTGTCAGAGCTATGTTTTCCTTTACAATGTTGATGTCGGCCAACAAAGTTGCCAGATCGGTCTTCACCTGCTCGTATGCCTCCTGACTTACGGCATCTCTCTTGAGCAATGTCTGCTGTCTGTACACTCTGTCCTCAGCAAGTTTCACCTGAGCCTGAAGACGTTCCAGCTGAGCCTGCAGCTGGCGGTCGTTGACTTTTGCCAGAAGCTGTCCCTTTTTAACAGCCGAACCTTCCTTGAAGTTTATTTCCACAATCTTTCCTGAAGTTTCGAATGTCAGATCCACTTCTTCATCCGGCAACAGACGTCCGCTGATCTTTATTTCGTCAGTCAGCGATTCCGGCTTTATAATCTTCGCGTTAACATTCAGAATCTGTTTTTCCTTGGCATCTTTTCCCGACACCTCATCTGCTGCTTTCAGATCCTCGTTCGTTTTCGGCAGTTGAGAGTATATTCCCCATCCTGCAAGACCTATTGCTATAAAAGCAATCAGCCCCCATCTAACTTTTTTGTTCATGGTATGTCAAAATATAATTTATAAATATTTCTTGCCTAAATGTCGCTTTTTTTGTTCCATCACCTATAGCCTGCATATACGCCATTATGGCCATGCCCATTCTGCTTGTCGTAAACATGGTTGTTTATGCAGAAAAGTACAAGGTCCACTTGTCTCGTCAGCATCAGTCTTTCTACTGTGCCTTAGGACCACCCGTTGAATTTTGGTAGTCCGTCCGTAATGTCGTTTATGTCAATTTGTTGTTGAAATAAGGTTTTTACTAGGTTAATGTCTCTTTTATGCTACAAAGATAGGTCTATTTGACGGCTCATCACAAATGGATACGTTTTAAATATATGTGAAATAGTGGTAATTTATAGTTAAAACAACAATATACCGTTAAGAAAATATATGATTCTAGAAAATCATGTCCATTGTGCACAACTATCTTGTTCGCTTTATTTATTGTTGTATGAGCCCTTATTTTGAAAATTATGAGCGCTCAGAACTATAATTACGAGCGCCCCCAAATTATATCGTGAGCGCTCGCAGTTATGTTTCTGAAATATATGATTCCTGCTTTTTGCACTAATTTCAATGATAGGACTTTTGTTTTCATTTTAGTTACATTTTAGTTAATTGTAAGTTGCATGCCTTTTATTTTATAATATCTTTCACTGCTGTCCGGAGAAAATTCTCCAAAATAGCTATTATTGATTAATACTCAGTTAGTTACGAGGCTAATAATTTTTTTCGATTAGAAATCATAGTTTTGCAAGAAGGTATAAACAGCCAATTCTGCAAGCTATGAACAAAGGAAAAACAATATTTGCACAGGTTATGTCTCTTATAAACGTATACGAATTTAAGAAGTGCGTCAACCGCCATAAGGGTGACAGGCACGCCGTCAAGTTCACTTGCCGTGACCAGTTCATGGTAATGAGCTTTGCCCAGTTCACTGACAGATCCGGGCTGAGAGACATAGAGACAACACTTAACCTTTGTTCGCCCGATCTTTACCGTTCTGGTATCAAGGTAATGCCAAAATCCACCTTGGCCGAAGCGAACGAAAAGAAGGACTGGCGTATATATCGGGACTTTGCACAAGTTCTGATACGACAAGCAAAGGAAGCATATAAGGGACAGAAACTTAGACTTGATCTGGATGAAATGGTCTATGTCTTTGACAGCAGCACTATTGAACTGTGCCTGAAACTTTGTCCATGGACTAAGTTTCATCATGAGAGAGGAGCAATCAAGATGCATACCTTGATGGATCTTGGGGGGGGGCCATCCCGACATTTGTCCATCTGACAGAAGGAGCAGTTCACGATTCCCGAATTATGGATAAGATACCTGTAGAAGCCAGCTCTTACTATCTTATGGACAAGGGATATGTCAAGTTTGACTCTTTGTTCCGGCATTTTCATCTTAATAATGCCTTTTTTGTAACAAGAGCAAAAGAAAATATGCTTTACGAGGTTCTTGATAGTAGAGATGTAGACCAATCTGCTGGACTTTTCTCTGATGAAACAATCAAATTGACTGGACCACTCACCTCCAAGAAGTATCCCGATTCTCTTAGACTTGTTGTGTATGAAGACTTCAGCACAAATACAGTCTACCGTTTCCTCACCAATAACTTCAAGCTTGAGGCATTGACTATTGCCGAGTTGTACAGGGAGAGATGGCAAATTGAACTGTTCTTCAAATGGATAAAGCAGCATCTGCACATAAAGACATTCTATGGAACTACCAAGAATGCCGTGTTCACACAGATATGGATTGCCATCTGTGACTATCTTTCTGCTTATCATTGCTAAGAAACATTATATGTTGAATCCAAGTCTTCATTCCATTTCAAACTCTATTGGTCAAGTCCTCTTCAAAAGAGGCGACATCAAAGATATATTTAATCAAACCGACATCACTACTAATGTTCCAGAGGGTGATGGTCCTAAGCAGCTTACGTTATGGTAAATTTTCTCCGGACAGCAGTGAATATCTTTTAAATAGAATATTTTTTGTATTAAAATGTGAAATGAATTATAAAATGTATATATTTGTACAGAATTATATGCAGTTAGTCATATATCTCTTTTGTTGAAGATGGGTATGTAAGCTTGTATCCTATTTTAATATTAGAGGTATTGGGCATTAATAGACATAGTTATTAAATAATATATTGGGCTTTTAAGCTCTTGTTCTCTTCTATCGAAAACCGCCAACTTTCGCACAATGAGGACAAGTAGACTTTAGGTTCACGCTCTTTGGGCGTGAACCGTTTCGTTACTTGTTATTGTGCGGGTTGCTTGGCGGTTACCTGATAGGAAACAAGTTAACGAGCGGTTCACGCCTTTTTGTATAATTAAATTGATAAGTGAGCGATGAATTTTAAAAGGATTATTTCTGCACTATATGCAGTGCTTTTATTTTCAGCAACTGGTTTATGGTATGGCCATATAATTTTAAGAAATGGTCAAGTTTGTGATGTAATATTGATGTAAAAGATGGTTTACCATCGTTTTATATTGTAATATATATTGGGGAATAGATAATAGATTGTAGACTGATTAGAACTTTAGATGATTTGAATATCTGATACTGTGAATTTGAAAATATTTTGATTTTGCAAAAGAGAAATTTCTTATTACAAAGTTTTATATAAATCAGTATTGAATCTTGTTTATATTCTTAATGTAGAATTGAAAAAAAATATATATGGGAGTGTTTTTTTCTTTGTTGTTTGAAAGTTTCTCGTGTATCTTTTATGGGGTGGTTTTAACTGCTTTTATAATGGCTACTTTGTTTTTTTTGCTTAAAGGTTTAAGTAATGGCGTATATCGCTCTGTTTCATTTTATATAACAGGTGTTATTCTTGCAATTTTGCTTTCCATTAATACGACTGTTATTATTGGTGCTTTTTCTGTAAAGAATCAGACTGAATCTATGTACTTGTGGTTGAAGCAGCAACTTAATGGAATGGAAGGTTTTGCCGATATTGAAAACAGCCAATTGATAGGTGAAAAACTTAATGACAACTTTCCAATGCTTGGATGTTTTTTCAATCTTTTTGACATGAGCGGGTATGCAATCAGCGAACTTCCTGATGTCTTTTGTGAAATGATAAATTCAGAGCTTAACAGTATCATAATAAATAAGATATTGTGGTCTGTCGGGTTTATTGTAGCTGCGGTGTTGGTGGCATTGTATTTTGCAAAGGATAAAAAAGTTGATGTAAAGCGTAAATCTGGCATTCGTCCAATCAGTCCGCATAGAAGGAATCATCGCGGCTTTTGAATATAAATATAGAATATATAACAACCTTAAAGAATGAAATTATGGCAAATCATTTAATCATTGGTCTCGGTGGTACTGGAGGTAAGATACTGCGTGCCATGCGAAAAAGAGTTTTTGAAGAATTCGGAACAAATAATCCTGATACCAATACGCATTTTGGCTATATTTATGTGGATTCTGACTTGAAAGATCTGAAAGATGATGCAAGTTGGAACTATATGGGAAATGATGTGAAGCTGATGCCGAATGAAAAGGTCAATATTCATGGAATGGGAGGTGGTGTGCTGGCCAATCTTCCTGCATTTCCGGGAATTCATGCTTTTGTGACGGATGAAGATAGCCGTACGATGCGTGATGATCAGGTAACGGCCATCATAGATGCCGGTATAGGAGGGCAACGCCGTCGTTTTGGTCGCATGTTGTTGGCCAACAATATTACCAATGATCCTGTGAATGGTTTTGCAGCTGTGTTGCGTAGCCGTATTATAAACATGACTCAAAAGAACGGTGAAGGAAAGGTTACCTTTCATATATGTGCAGGTTTAGCTGGAGGTACAGGTTCTGGTTCGATTATAGATGCCGTTGCTCAACTGCACAAAATCATTGCTCCGATGGGAAAGGCTTTTGATGTTTATTTGTATTTGTATGTTCCTGAAATTTTGGTTGAACAAGAAGTAAATGTGCAGGGTTTCTACCATGGCAACGGTTACGCTGCTTTGCAGGAACTCAATGCATTGGCTTTGGGAAAATATAAACCGGTAGATATCAGTGGAGAGATGGATCACGTAACAGGAAAAGTGAAACGTTTGGTAGATGGAATGAATGCTGTAGCATTTAAACAAGCTTATCTCTTCTCAAATCGCAATGAAGAAGAAAAGGTTTTGAGAAAAGACACGACCTTGCCGGAATCGGTGGCTGACTTCTTATATCAGCATATTCTATCAGAAGAAAACGGCAATACTCATCTTGGACGTGTGATGGAAATGGAAAATGCTGGGACCTCTCCAGAAAAAGATGCTGGTGGCAACAATGTGCATGCACGCAATTTTATGACTTTTGGCATAAAACGGGTGGAGTATCCTGATTCGGAAATAAAGTCTTATTCGTATGATAAGAGTGTCTGGAGCACGATGATGGCACTGGTATGCAATCAATGGGTGCATGGTCGTGGCTATATGCCTTTGTCTGACGAACAAGCAGGTGTAGGATTGGCACAAGAAGTGCAACTTCCTGCTACAAGGGAAACATTGTGGCTTGATGATGTACACCTTACTTTGCAGTCACCTGTGGAAAGTTTTGCCGGTACGGAAGCTTGGAAATCGCACGATGAATACTGGAAAACCATTTGTGAGTTTTTCTCCAATGATGTACTTGAATCTGAACAAGACAGATATCTGTGGGTGGGACGATTCTTGCAATGTACAGAACTTAACTATGAGTCTAATTTCCGCAATTTGGGTGTGAACGGCTTTTTTGCTTCGATGAAGGAGGGTCGTGAAATTCGTCGCTATGCTTCAGTAATCATCAAACATATTGAAGACAAATTATTTGCAGAGTGGATTGAAGGTGAGCACAACAAAAAGCCGATGTCTCTGCAGAAAATTCGTCTGTATCTGTATGAATTGGAAAAGGACTCAAGAGCTCGTTTGCCTAAGATCGGTGAAGGTATGGTGAACTTGAAAAATGAACTGGATAGCTATGAAGCTGAGGCTGAAGAATTGAAGAATGATTTGGAAGATGTCGGTTTTTTACGCAATTTGCTTTTCAAAACTGCGAAAGAGAAATTCCAGCAATATACTTCCGTCAAAGCGATTACATACGGTCTAAGAACTCAGCTGGAATCTTATGCATACGCAGAACTGTTGTTGGCTGAAATTATTTCCCGTTTGAATGAAATGTACCGGATGGTGGTTCGTTTGGACAATTTGTTGCGTCAGGCCGAAGATATGGCTATTGCTAATGCAGAATCCGCCTGTCAGTTGAAAAGTGAATATGCAACAAATGAAGTTCAAGTGATTGACAAACGTGGCAATCCGGAACAGGTACGTACCATTGTAGAGGAAACGTTGTTGAAGGATGAGGATTTGCAAAAGAGTATTCGTCATTCAGTGATGGATAAATTTAAAGAAATGGTGGCTCAATCCGGTAAGGCTGCTTGTTTTGCAACGCTTTATGAGTTGATGGGCGGTGCTGTGGCTATGGCTGGTGATGATTTAGTTGAAAATACAGAAGGAATAATTCGTTTTGTCAGTATCCAAAGCCAGGAATTGATAGACCAGAAACTGAATAAGGTGGCTGAAATGGATGCGTCCAACAAACTATTGGGAGTCAATATTCTGGAACGTCTGAAACAGGAGTTTCCTACAGATCAACTGCTGGATGCTTATTTGGATGATTTGGTCCGCTCCTGCCGTGCCTTTTTACAGTTTAACCAAGGTGAATTTGGTAAGGTAACAGGTGATGGAACCACAACAACTATGGGACAAGGAGTACAAATCTGCATACCAGAATACAATGATCCTACTAATTTCCGTGATAAGTTTATTAAACATCTGACAGGAAAATTTGAAGGTAATCTGATTACGGCCAACAGTGTAACTGGTAATGCGAAGGAAAACCAGATTGTCATCATCATGATTTATAGTGGTTTCCCTCTGCGTTTTGTTCAAAACATCAATTTTTTGAAAGAGCAGTATGACGGTATGGTTTCGCCTCATAATCCAAGAGGTAAGGTGAACAAGCTGTTGCTTCATACCGAATCTTTGTCAGAAAAGGTGCTTCCGTCCCTGTTTGAAGAAAGTGCGGCAACCATTCGTGGTCAAGTGATTACTTTAGCACTGAAAGCTTACAATATACCAGGCATGATTTCGCAAGGTGAAAATCCTGAAACAGGTGATATGCAGTCGGAAATCAATGTTGGTACACGTATGGATGAAGTCATTTATGTTGTAGGCAAGGACTTTATGAAGACCGTGGAATTGTTGAGTTCTGATGCCCGTTTACGCCAGAAGTTGACCGGCCACATCGAACAGGCTTATGATGATATTACAAAAACTTCATTAGCAAAAAAGGAAATGGCAGAGAAACTTGAAAATTATCTTTTCGATGTTGTGTTGCCACTTTGTGGAGGCAACAAACGTAGTCAAGAATTTGGCGAAATTAAAGAAGTCGTGAAAGTAATGTTAAATGAATTAAATAGCTGATTTATGCTTAAAAAAGGAAAATGTGTCAATATAGGTCTACCTTGTTCGAAAGCTTTGAAGAAGGAAATTCAAGAAGTGGACAGCTTGAACTTTATTTGTCCCGAGTGTGGACAGCCTTTGGTAGAGGTTGTAGGTATAGGAGGGAATAAAGGCCAGAAAGGTACTAATGGACCAAAAAATCCAGGAGATATCATACCAGAGCCTCCCCGTAAAACTTTCTTACAAAAATATGGAAAAGTGATTGGGATTGGGGTTGGAGTGTTGGCCATTGCAGGAGGTGCATTTGCATTTCTAGGAAATGGGTCTGATACAACTGAAGAAAAAGAGTTTGTCGAAGTTGACTCTGTTCCTCGAAAGACAGAACCTGTAGAAGTTCCAGAATCTGCGCCAGAGCCTGCGCCAAAGAATGAAATCAATGAAGAAACTAATAATAGAATACCACCGACACAGCCTCAGACGCAATCTAAAGCACCGACTCAGATAACGTCGCAGGTTGTGACCAAGGATTTTGGATATGCTGTTTGGACAGGTAAAATGAAGAATGGAAAGATGCATGATACACAAGGAACTTTGACTTTTAAAAGTTCTCATATCATAGACATTCGTGACGATAAGCAACGTGTGGCCAATGCCGGTGATAGGGTTATCGGAACATTTGAAAATGGCCATCTTGTGCAAGGACGTTGGTATAAAAGTGATGGCAATACAGAGTCCATCATTTTGGGCAGCACTGATTGATTTCTATGAAACGACTGTTGATTTTGTGTGCCTTTTTGAGCAGTACAATTGTTTCATGGGGCCAAAAGAAATTCGAGAGCTCAGTGTTGCAACAGGCAGCATCTTTACTCTCTGGAGAAAATGATTGTGCTTCGGAGGTCTACAAATTTGCAGAAAACTATTTTAACCGTTTGTTGTCTATTACGCCACAGGAACGCCTGTGGCGTATGGCTGCTGACAATGTGAAAATAGAGACTGGAAAATTGGAGAATTTGGATTTGATCAATAGTCAGACTTCTTTGTGTGTTTCAATGAAAGGTGCACGTGGTGTCTTATCTGTTATGAATGATGATTTTCCTATTATCAGTATTTCTTTCCCAATGTCTTACCAACTCATCAGGCAAAAGAACCAGATAGAATTGGAAGAGATGTTGATAAATGATTTAAAGACATTCTCAGCACGTGGAACAGTATTAAGGGATGTGGACAGTTCTCATCTGAAGAAGACTGCACCTTCTCTGTTCGTTGAAAAAAGAAATTCGTATTATATAGATGCCATTAATAATGACCTGTATTATCATGAAAACAAGAAAAAGAAATTGGCTTTGGTATGTTCTGTCGATTATCTGCTGGAGAGTGTGTCAAATCTTCTTTTGGAAGAAAATGCAGATTGCCGATTTTCGTTTGACATGCGGGTACATCAATATGGTTTCAAGATTGACAGTTTGCAATTAGACTTGAACAATTGGATTGCCTATTGCAAAGATTCCGGCTGTGAATTGTTTGTAGGCATCAAAAAGATAAGTACAAAGAGTGTCAGTGCAACAGTTTTTGCTGTTAATCATTGTTTCCATTACAACCATGTGGTAAATGTAGATTTCCCCATAACCGTTTTGGAAGATAAGAAGGGTATGCTGAAAGCCGATGCTTATATCTTTATACCTACGCATAATTTATCAGGTTTGTTTGAAGAAATGAATTTTGTGACTAAAAAGCAAATGAAATGAAATTAGTAATCTTTTTGTTTTTTGCCTTGGGGCATTCGCTGGCAATGATGGGACAAGATATTGATGTGAGAAAGAATATCAATAAGATCAAAAAGTCCAATCAGTATCTTTCTGCCGAAGCTACGTTGGATACAGAGGAGGCCGCTTTGAATACAGCCAATGAGCTGCTTGTTAGTGAAATTAATGACTGGGTGAAGCAGAAACGTAACCGTGAAGATGTGAAGCAGATTGTGCTGCAGGACATCAGTTCGAGTTCGGAGAAACTCAATATGAAGCGTGGTGCAAAAGTGCGTGTGTTTGTTTATGTCAAGAAGAGTGACATTGTACTCATCAAAGGTGCTGGACAGATTGTACTCAGTGAAGATGAGAAAGGCAATGACTTGCAGGCACTTTCTGATGTGGCTGGAGATATGAAGTTGGAGAAACCGGAAAAGAAATCAAAAGATAAAAGTGAGTCGGAACTGAAAGAAGCACGAACTATGGCTCTTTCAATGGTTACCGAAGCTAAAAACATGGTCGATATGAAAGATGTTTTTACCAGTCTGAAAGGGGAGAAACGCATAGAATATGGTAAATATCCATCAGATGGCTTGCCAGAATCTTACTATCTTTTATTCTACACACGTACTGGCGATATTAAAAGCGTAGTGGAAGTATCCAGTGGAAGATATCGGAGCTTAAATACGAACCAGGAAGTGCAACTGAATCAGTTTAGTGGTTGTGGGGCATATTGGTTTATATTGAAATAGAAGAGTTGCAAATATATGAAGAAACTAAGTTTGTTTGTTATGGGATGCCTGCTGGGCATATCCTCTATGATGGCACAGAATGTAGAAAGTTCTGTGCAACTGACTGTACAAGATGGAGTGTATGGTGGTTTGAAAGAACAGATAGAGCAATCTACCACAGAACTGCTTACAGAAATCAATCAGGCATTCATAGAGAACCGTAGTTTACGTACGGCTGGACTGAACATGTCACAAGAAGCTGTTGATGGACTGACTTCCTTGTGGGAAAATGTACATTTTTATTGCGATGATTTTGAAGTTGTACAATCTGCTTTGCAGACAAAAAACGGGTATCAAGTACGCCAGATACCATTGATGCTTCGTCCTGACGAAAAGGTTCCAACTGCCGATGACGAATATCAGGAAGCCGTAATTAATTTCGATGGTAATGGTAGAATTACCCGTTTCAATCTGACAATTGCCACCAATATCTATCAGAATGTGATGAAGAAGGGTAAGACAGTGGAAGAAGTGGAACGTCGTCAGCAGATTCTATCGTATGTTGAACATTTCCGTACTGCTTATAATGAAAAAGATATCCAGTTCTTAGATCAGGTGTTCAGCGATGATGCGTTGATTATAACCGGTACGGTTATTAAAGTAAGAAAAACCGATGGAGTTGGTATCTCACACAATAAGGTAACCTACCGCAAGCAAAGCAAACAAGAGTATCTTACGCGTTTGAAAAGGAGCTTTGCGGCTAATAAATATATCAGCGTACAGTTTGATGACGTACGCGTGGTGAAGCACCCTACCAAGGAAGGCTTCTATGGAGTAACAGTACATCAGCTTTACTCTAATAGTAGTGGTTACAGCGATGACGGTTATCTTTTTCTTTTGTGGGATTTCCGCGATGCAAATAATGTGCAGATTCATGTGCGTACTTGGCAACCTAAATATCTGAATGAATCCAAGACTGAAGAGTTGCCGGAAGAGGAAATCTTTACAGCAGGTGATTTTTCTATTGATCTTTAATGACTTTAGAATTATGGTGATGCAAAACAATTTGAAAATAATTTTGGCAACTCTCCTTACACTAACGTTTCTTCCGCTGTGTGGGCAGAGTCTGTCGTTAGATAAACCTCAAGAGGTGGTTGGAATGAAGGCTGATGCAGGAACAGCCAAACTTATAATTCTTTCTATCAGTCCTAATCTAAATGTATCTCACGAAATGGGGAGTGAGACGGCAAAACGCTATGCAGAAGGAGAGAATGGGTATCGTTATGAACTGATACATGTATTGACTGAAGACGAGATGGAGTACGGTGGCTTTTGTAAGACAACTGTCAGTCTCGCACTTCCTGAAGGTACACAGAAGTTCCCGATAACATTCTATTCTGGTAAATGTTATCGTGGGCGTTTTCAGCCGGCAGGTATTACGTGTATGAAAAATACAGGTGGGGTATTTCCTGAGGCTGGTAAAGCAAAGGTGACTTTTTCTTCAGCATTGAATAATTTGTCTATTTGGTGCGATGGTGTACTCATTTTCAATAATGGGGAAGTGGTTGCTACAACAGGTACAGTGAAAGCCGAGAAAAATACTGAAAATAATCTGTATGCTTACGAATTGATTTTTAATTTGCCAACTAATTCAGAGTCTTCGTTACAGCCTATGCTACGTGTGAAAAGTTCTAAGTCTGGTATTGTTGATGTGGCATTTGATGACCAGCTGGAGGCACGTAAGTCTTATAATTTTAGTGTCAGCCCAAGTATCAAGACTGTGAAACGCGCCTATACCTTTGCCGAAACAAAGGCTATTGCCGACAAGTATTTAGCTGAATATGCATCGCAGTCTGAAAGTTCTTATTTCGAAGCAGCGTCTAATGCTATAGATGAAGTGTTGGCACATAAGGATTGCCCACTTGAAATTAGAGATTCTTTATTGAAACAGCAATATAAGATGCAATATATACGTAAGTATTCGTATTTCATGGATAAAGCTAGAAAAACGAAAGAAGATGTTGTGAAGAAAGAAGGATACGAACATGCAAATGCTTTAAAGTGGCTGGTCGCTGAGCGTAAATTTTGTAATAACATTATTGAAGAATATCCGGAGATGACTCACTATGCCACTCTTCTTTCTAAACTGGATACAGAGTTGAATAGTCATCCTCTGTCTCAGGTTGCAGTGCAGACTACAGTTCATCACGAATATCAGGTGATAACTGGTAAAGTTACTAAGGACGATAGCTTTATAGGTAGCGTAGCTGGTGTGGGAATTTATGGAACAAATATGGCTGACGGAACTATGGGAAAAACTAAAGACATGACATTGTTGGGAAAAGTTGGTAGCAATGGAACCTATCGTGTAACATTGAAGAATCCTTATCATTATCTATATTTCTACGGCGAGAAATCATCACGCCCTATTACATCTGAGACCAAAACATTGGATGTAATACTAACTCGTGAATGATTGCTTATATAAAATAATTTTTAATGTTACTTATTAAAATTTTAGAAAAAATGAAAAAGTTAAACTATTTATTGATGGCTTTGTTGGCCGTATTAGTGGTGATGCCTATTTCTACAAATGCGCAAAGTAATAAAAAAAAGAAAAAGGCCAAGAAAGAGTTTGTGTGGGACTGGAATCATGAAAAGTCTGGTAATGAAGATGTTGATGCTTATCTGATGGCTTGTGATACACTTTGGAATGATATAACTCAATATCAAGAGAATATTACGGCCTATGAATTTAAAGAAGATACATTTAAGTTGGGGGACAAGTATTATGTTCAGGCTTGGATGCAAACCAAAGACAATGCTTTGCTTACGAAGGCCGCTGCCAATTGGCAGTTGGTGGAATCTGTTACTAGTGGTATAAGCATTGTTGCTAATAGTGTGCAGATTGCAGCACAAACGGCATCTGCGACAATGGCTCTTCCTTCATTGGGCTTGAAAGCTTTTTCTTATGGTAAGTATGTAAAAGCTGGCCCAATAATTATCGGTAAGGCAGGTAAAGAAATTAAAGAAATTGTAGTGTTGCGTAAAGAACAGATGAATAAATGGAAAGCCATGCGTAAGGACGCTATAGATCCTGCAACTTTGTTCCCTGATATGGATCCGGCTTTGTTAGAAAAACTTTCAAAATCTTATTTTATCAAGGAATTGAAACCAGAAGAAGCCGGCTATGATGAAATTAAAACGGTAATGGAGCAGAAATCTCCAGAGGAGTTGGCACAGGATCAGAAAGATTGGTTAGCGGCTTTGGAGGCTAAGACCGAATTGCCAGAGGATGCTCAGAAAACTTTGAAAGATGATGATGATGCATTTATGAAAGAAGCAGGAATGGAACTTCCTGAAGAAGCTTAATATATAAAAGGATATTTCTCTGATTATAAATGTGACAGAAGTGTGACTTTATTGGCACAGGTGCATAAGGGAGACCACATTGCATTTGTGCCTATTCTTTTTGGAGACATTCTGTCTAGTCCTAAAATAACGTTACAATAAAAAAGTAACAGTTTAGAAAAGACCTTAAAGAATGAATTTATGGCAAATCATTTAATAATTGGTCTTGGAGGCATGGGAGGTAAGATTTTATGTGCCATGCGAAAAAGAGTTTTTGAAGAATTCGGGACCAATAGTTCTGATACAGGGACGCATTTAGATTATATTTATGTGGATTCTGACTTGAAAGATCTGAAGGATGATGCAAGTTGGAACTATATGGGAAATGATGTGAAGCTGATGCCTAACGAAAAGGTCAACATTCATGGAATGGGTGGTGTGCTTGCCAATCTTCATGTATTTCCCGGCATCCATGCTTTTGTTACGGATGAAGATTGCAGTGCAATGATGTGTGACAATCAGGTGAAGGACATAATTGATGCTGGTATAGGAGGACAACTACGTCGTTTGGGGCGTATGCTGTTGGCCAATAATATTATCAATGATCCGGTGAATGGCTTTGATGCCGTGTTGCACAGTCGTATTATAAATATGACTCAAAAGCACGGTGAAGGTAAGGTCACTTTCCATATATGTGCAGGTTTGGCTGGAGGTACAGGTTCTGGTTCGATAATTGACGCAGTTGCTCAGCTGCACAAAATCATTACTCCTATGGGAAAGGCTTTCGATGTGTATCTGTATCTGTATGTTCCTGAAATCTTAGTTGAGCAGGAAGTGAATGTGCAGGGTTTCTACCATGGCAACGGTTATGTCGCTTTGCAAGAACTCAATGCATTGGCTTTGGGAATCTACAGACCGGTTGATATCAGTGGTAAGATAGATCATGCAACTGGAAAAGTGAAAAGGTTGGTAGATGGAATGAACGCTGTCACATTCAAACAGGCTTATCTTTTTTCAAATCGCAATGAAGAAGAGAAGGTTTTGAGAAAGGATACTACTTTGCTGGATTCTGTGGCTGAGTTCTTATACCTGCATGTTTTCTCGGAAGAAAAAGGTGATACTTATTTACTTCGTGTAATGGACATGGCCGGTGTGTTGAGACTGCCAGAAAAGGATGCTGATGGCAATAATGTACATGCACGAAATTTCATGACTTTCGGCGTCAAACGGGTGGAATATCCTGATTCTGAAATCAAGTCGTATGTGTACAACAAGAGTGTTTGTAGTACGATGATGGCACTGATATACAATCAATGGGTGCATGGTCGTGGGTATATGCCCTTGTCTGACGAGCAAGCTGGTATTGGCTTGGCTCAGGAAGTACAATTGTCGGCTATACGTGAAGCGTTGTGGCTGGACGATGCACACCTTACGTTGCAGTTACCTGTGGAAAGTTTTGCAGGTACGAAAGCATGGATGTCACATGATGAATATTGGAAAACATTTTGTGAGTTTGCCTCCGAAAATCTTCTGGTGTCAGAACCTGACATATTTCTGTGTGTGGAACGCTTCCAGCATGATACTGAATCTTATTACAGTTCTGGTTTCCGCAATCTGGGAGTGAATGGTTTTTTTGCTTTAAAGAGGGAAGAACGTGAAATTCATCTCTATGCTTCAGTAATTATTAAACATATAGAAGATAAATTGTTTGCTGAATGGATTGAGGGAGAGCACAACAAAAGGCCGATGTCTCTTCAGAAGATTCGACTGTTTCTGTATGAATTGGAAAAAGACTCTAGAGCTCGTTTGTCTATAATAAGTGAAGGAAAGGCAGAGTTGAGAAATGAAATACCCAAACTAGAAGATGATGCTGAAAGATTACGATTTGAATTGGAGGGCCTAAGAGGGAGTGGCATTCTACAAAGATTTCTTCACAAAAAGTCTTTAAAAGTAATGTTCCACGAATTTACATCCGTCGTGGCAAATATTTATGCACTTAGAACTCTATTGGAATCTTATGACTATGCAGAACTGTTATTAACTGAAATTATCTCCCGCTTGAATGAAATGTATAGAATGGTGGTTCGTTTGGACAATTTCTTGCGTCAGGCAGAAGATGAGGCTTTTGCTAGTGCTGAATCAGCCTGTCAGTTGAGAAGTGAATATGCTGCCAATGAAGTGCAAGTGATAGACAAACGTGGCAATCCGGAACATGTACGTGCCATTGTAGAAGAAACGTTGTTGAAGGATGAAGATTTACAAAAGAGTATCCGTCATTCAGTGATGGATAAATTTAAGGAAATGGTGGCTCAATCCGGCAAGGCTGCCTGTTTTGCAACGCTTTATGAGTTGATGGGTGGTGCTGTGGCTATGGACGGTGATGATTTGGTTGAAAATACTGAAGGAATAATTCATTTTGTCAGTATTCAAAGTCAGGATTTGATTGACCGGAAATTGGATAAGGTATCTGAAAATGATGCGTCAAATAAGCTGTTGGGAGTCAATATCCTGGAATGTCTGAAACAAGAGTTCCCTACAGACCAGCTGTTGGATGCCTATTTGGATGATTTGGTATGTTCTTGTCGTGCTTTTTTGCAGTTTAACCAAGGTGAATTTGGTAAGGTAACAGGTGATGGAACTACCACAACAATGGGACAGGGAGTGCAAATCTGCATACCAGAATACAATGATCCTACCAATTTCCGTGATAAATTTATTAAACATCTGACAAGTAAATTTGAAAGTAATCTGATTACAGCCAACAGTGTAACAGGTAATGCGAAAGAAAACCAGATTGTCATCATCATGATTTATAGTGGTTTCCCTCTGCGTTTCGTCCAAAATATCAATTTCTTAAAAGAACAGTATGATGGTATGGTTTCACCTCATAATCCGAGGGGAAAGATGAACAAGCTGTTGCTTCATACTGAGTCGCTATCTGAAAAAGAACTTCCATCTATTTTTGTGGAAAGTAAAAGCACACTTCGTGGTCAAGCGATTACTTTGGCGCTGAAGGCATATAACATTCCAGGCATGATCTCGCAAGGTGAAAATTCTAAAACTGGTGACATGCAGTCGGAAATCATTGTTGGCACATGTATGGGTGAAACCATTTTTGTTCTAGGCAATGACTTTATGAAGACCGTGGAATTGTTGAGCTCAGATGCCCGTTTACGCCAAAAGTTGACCGGCCACATCGAACAGGCTTATGATGATATTACAAAAACTTCATTAG
>OGHV01000107.1_pt1 | contig 62465 bp, 36 predicted proteins | sample 1571551 | NCBI WGS metagenome assembly OGHV01 (sample SAMEA2581960, study PRJEB24529) | metagenome | biome: Human gut stool | place: China | collected 2011 | reverse complement strand
CAGTGCAGGATGGGAAAAGAAGAACTTACCACAAGAGGATTTCTAACATCAAAATGGGTAACATAAAAAGGACTATGAAATAAAAGAAACATGGAAAAGCGTTTTTTACGTTTCCCGACCGTGAAGCGTACGGCTCTCTCTGCGGAAACCTACGTTTCCCACATGAAAAACGTAAGGTTTCGATGCAGGAAACGTAGAACAAGCAAGGGAAATCGCAGAAAACCGTATATAAGTTTCCTTATTTCGATGCAGAATACATTTTATGTAAAATATCAATTATCTACCGGAATAAATTTAGCAAGTTTATTCTTCAACTCCTTATATTTCAACTCACCTGCTAAATTATGATATTCAAATTTATCCTTGGAACGGTCATATAATTCTTCAGAACCATCCTTATATCTGATATAATTCCAGTTATCCAAAACAACAGAAACATTGCCCTTCTCATGTGTTATCACGGCAGGAATGTCTCTTGGCTTGTCCGGATCTGTCAACCAGTCCACTATAGAGTGTCCTTCCAAGAAATCCGGTTTCTCTACCTTCAACATATCAAGTATTGTTGGATATATATCAAGAAATGAAACAGCCCGTTGACATACCTGTCCTTTTGACTGACCTGGATATTTAATAATCAAAGGGACATTGGTAGCCATCCGCCACAAAGAATATTTTTCCCAGCGATTTTTATGACCTAACTGAAAGCCATTATCCGTTAATAATACCACAATTGTATTATCACTATATTTGCTGTTATTCAAGGCAGTCAACACACTACCCAGCACATCATCGGCAAATGACATACAGGCCAAATATCCCTGAACAGCTTTCTTCCACTCTCCTTTTTCTTTTATCAGCTTCATGAAAGAGGTAGAAAAATTTGTTTGGGCGATTTGAGGAACATCATTCATGTCATCTTCAGGAGTTTCAGGCAATTTGATCTGATCAATAGGATACATATCAAAATACCGTTGAGGAGCAATATGGGGTGCATGTGGGGCAAATATTCCACATGCAAGAAAAAAAGGCTTGTCATGATCCTGCTTTAAATAGTCCACACAGAATTGAGCATTCTTCCATTCATTTGACTCTTCTTTAGTATAAGGCACAGGCCCCCATACACCTAATTTTCCTAAATAACCTTTATATTCACCATTATGCCATTTACCTAGTCCTTTTTCATTTTGATATATTTTCACTCCCTTAATACCCACCAAACTCTTTGGCTGAATATCCCATGACTGAGGGTCCGAATAAGGATTTGCTTCTTTCCCTTCACCACGCGGGTGATGAAAAACCTTACCCGCTGATGCAGTTTCATATCCTATACCTTGCAAGTATTGTGGTAAAGTGATAAGGGTCTTATTGTTTCTTTTATCTCTGAACACACCTTGGTTATTATATTGCCCTGTCGTTTCCGGACGCAAACCTGTAAACAAAGCCGTTCGTGAAGGGTTACTGGCCGGAACCACACAATGCGCATTTGTAAATTTAGTAGCTACATTCGCTAATGAATCAATATGGGGAGTAATTGCCATTCCATCAAACTCTCCAGGCCAGATATTCATATCATCAATCGTAATAAACAACACATTTAGCGGTCCCCTTTTCTCTGTCCCTTCAGCCATCAGGTGAGACGATGTCATAGGAAGTATCCCTCCTATAGCACATATTACATTTCTATATAAACTTTTCATTTTACAATAAAATTATTTAATGATTTATTTGATATATAAGCACTTACATTCTCATTTGTCAGCAATACCCCATCTATCAAGAAATCCTCCACTTGCACATGAAAAGAGGGATTCTCAATTTTCATGAGACAATAAGGTTTTTGGGGCAATCTTACGTTCTTAATGACAAAATTTCTCACTTCCGGAGTAGAAAGCCAGGATTTTCCATCATTATCCATTACACAAAAAGACCTGACCGGAGCATAAAATCTGATATTCTCAAAACAGACATCTTCTATCACATTAGGAACATCCGGTTTACGCCAATTAATAAAGCTCCTTACGTATTTACATTCTTTCTGATTATTCAAATCCCGAAATACCGTTATATCCTTCACACGAATATTCTTTCGGGAACCATAATTTCCCCAACCAAACTGGAAAGTGTGCCCATTTCCCTGCAAATAGGTAGAAAGCCGTTCGACTTTTATATCGGAAATATACAGTTTCACATGATCATCATTCACTTTCGAAAAACAATCCAATATCTGCGAACCGATATAAGCATCTGTCTCATACAAGAAAGAAAAAGCTTTTACACCTTCGTACACAGTGCCATTCCCAGGCCATACCCAGAAATGATACATAGCAGGCTCGATTGATGTCACCCCTGTTATCTTCATCCGAGTATCATTCCCCCTTACAGCCACATTACATTTAAATGGATTATCTTCATCTTTCTCATAACCAGAGTGCTTTATCCCTTCCTGCGAAATAATCCCTAAGCCATCCACTTGTATATCATGATCTGATATAATATTTCCCCGATAATAAGCTCCCAAGGGTATATATATTCTATTAACCGAAGAGGGTACTTTATACGTGCCTTTGTGATAGCCATCCAATACCACGACTGAATCTGAAGCAGAAACAGTCTGTGGAGCATCCACAAAGATAAAAAGAGGCTCTGATTCATTTCCATCTACTACAATCATGCCACGCTGGGCTATACCTCCCTTGACAGACAAGCGTAATTTATTTCCTACAAAAGAAACAGATGAACCCTTCAGCCCTTCAACCTTTGTACGATGTGGAGCCATTCCATTTTCCTGGTTCAAAATCAGCTCCAATACTTTTTCCTCATTCTCCCCCAAAGCCAACTGAATCCAATGATTATTCGTGGTGGTATTCCATATATACCCTAACCTTATAACAGATTTGTTTTTATAATAATTATAAACCGCCAATTCTTTGCCGTCTATATAAGCTGAATATAGCTCTGATAAACGAAAGACTTTCAAGCAATCATCCAAAGAAGCATCTGCATCGCGCGCTTTCAACACTTTTTCAAAATCGCTTCTCAACACATAAGTCTGCCCATTCAAAACATTCAATGGCAGCCACAAGACATACAATATCCATATCCACAAGTATCTCATACTATAGAATTTAATTACAATGCAAAAATAAAGGTGAACAATAAGACATCCTTTGTCTATTGTCCACCTTTCTATCGTGATTGTACAAAAAGCTATTGTTTGGCAAAATCAGATGGCGTTACGCCAAACTTATTTTTAAAGACCTTACTGAAATGGGAATTACTTCCAAAGCCCGTCTCATAGATTATCTCCGTAATATTCATATCCGTATGCTTCAGCAGATAAGCTGCTTTGTTCAGTCGCATATCCCGGATGAAATCACCCAATGACTGTCCGGAAATCTCCTTCACCATGGCATAAAGTCTTGTCCGACCCAGCCCGAAATGCTTGCAGAGCATGTCTACAGAAAGGTCCGGATTCGATATATTTTCTTCCAGGAACCCGTTCAGGCTTTCTATAAATTCCTTGTCTTTCTCCGACTTTATGGATTTACGAGTTGCTTCCGGTTCTGCCAGTTCCTGCCCCTCCATCTGTTCCTCCGGATTAGCCTCCACGGGCATTTCCTGTGCATGCCCGGCCTGCATCATCCGGAGTTTCTGTGCCAGAAGTCTGGCCACATTAAGTTCCAATATCTTCATGGAGAAAGGTTTAGGAAGATACAAATCGGCTCCCGATTCATAACCCTCAATCTGATTTTCTACCGTACTTTTTGCTGTAAGGAGAATTATCGGTGTATATGCTATCGACAAGTTATTTCGGATGGCCTTACACATCTCTATTCCGTCCATTAACGGCATCATCACATCACTGATAATCAAATCGGGATAGAATTCCGTACATTTTCTCAATCCCTCCTCTCCGTTTTCGGCAGTAATCACATGGTATTTCAACTGGAAATGCTCTTTCAGCAGGGATAACAATTCTACGTTGTCCTCCACTAGCAACAGGGTCTGCTTGTCCGGATCACCATCTGTTTCCTTATCTTCATCTACCGATGCTTTCTGAGGTTCCATATCATAGTTATATTCCACGTGAACTGATTGCAAATAGTCATGCACATCAAATGTATTATTTTTATCCTGCACTTCTTCTTTCAATCTCATGGGCAATGTCACAATAAATTCCGTACCCTTCATCCGCTCACTGCTCACTATGATGTTCCCACCATGCAGAAGCACCATATTCTTGGCAATGGCAAGTCCTATGCCCGAACCTAAATGTACCGAAGAGTTGTCTCTTATCTGAAAGAAACGATCGTAAATCTTACTGATTGTTTCCGCAGAGATTCCGACTCCCGTATCGGAAACTTTTAAGATACAGACTTCTTCGCCCCATATCGTGTCACCCACTTGGAAAGAGTTTTCATATTTAGGAGAAGGAACTACATCTGTGCCGGTTGTAAGAGACACTTCCACACGCCCCCCATTGGATGTATATTTCATGGCATTGGAAAGCAGGTTGGTCAGCACCATGGAAAATTTCTCCAAATCAAATTTCATCAGCACGTTCTCCTGCACCGAGGTGGTAAATTCTATTTTCTTACGCAGGGCCCAGGGAGAAAATTCCTGTACTATCTGGAGCACATATTTATCAATTCTGTCTTCTTGCAAGTTCAGGTCCGCGATGTTCAGGTCACTCTTTCTGAAATCTACCAGCTCTGTAATCATGGTCAGCAGTCTGTTGGCATTCCGGGATACCGAATTGAATGATTCCTGAATTTTCTGTGGGACCTCTCCTATTGTTCGACCAAATTCATCTTCCATTCGTTCTACAGACGACAAAATAAGCGTTAAAGGCGTCTTGAATTCATGGGAAATATTCATGAAGAACTGCAGTTTCAGCTGATGGTTTTCCTCATCCTTTTGCTTTTCCATGTCATGCAGAGATATTTTATGTTTCATATTCAGTTCCTGCACATACAGGTAGAAGATGAACAGCACCAGTGAAAAGGTAAATATCAGATAAGTGATTTTAGCCCACGGAGAAAGCCACCAAGGGGGCAGCACTTCAATCTGCAGTTTTTTACTTACCGGATTCCAAGTCTGTCCATTATCCGTAGAGTACTGCAGTTCGAAGTCGTAAGTGGAATAATCCAGATTGGAATAAAGCACTTTATTCTCACTCACCGGCACTTCCCTCCACTCCGCATCATATCCGCCCAATTTATACCTATACATAATTCTGTTCGAAAGACGATAGCCCAAGGCAGAAAATTCTATAGAGAAATCATTCTGGTCATGGTGCAGTGTCAACTTCTCCAGTTTGTCCAAAATCTCAGGAAGCACAACCACCCCATTTATCTTCTCACCGACCCGAATTCTCTCTCCATGAACATATAAGTTTGACAGATAAAGCTGATACTTTTCATTCCCAGTCTGCACATGATTGGGATAAAAATAGCTCAAACCATCTATTCCACCCATGTACATCATTCCGTCCTTTCCTTTGTAACCAGCTCCATATTTGAAGAAGTTGCCTTGCAATCCGTCCAGGTAATCAAATCGAGAAAGAATGCCGGTTTGTGTATCCAGCTTCATAATGCCATAGCCGCCAATCCACACATTACCATTCTTATCTACCATCACAATTTCCGCATCATTGCTCATCATACCATCCTGCGTCATATAAGACGTTGCAGAATAGGCATTGTCTGTATCTCCATTGATAACCAGACGGTTCAGGCCTCCTCCCAACGTTCCGACCCAGTAAATCGAATCATTCTGTTTGTCAATGCAGGCCAGGAAGTTATTCGATAAGGAATGAGGGTTCTTTAAATCCACTCCATAAGAAACTACTTTTTGAATGCCCAGTTCAGTACCTTTCAAAATAAATCGAGAAAGCCCTTTCCGGGTACATACCATCATTTCATTCTTTTCCTTATCGAAAAACATATAGGGTATGCAGGCCGACTTCAATCCATCGCCAATACCTAAATGCTTCACAAACGTAAGTTTTCCATTTTCTTCCTTAAAACAGTAAACACCGTTCTTCCAAGTACCTACCCATAAAAAACCGTTCGCATCATACTCCATTCGGGTAACATCGACGGCAGCCTTTACCAATGCCTTCTCATTATTAAATATAACATACGACATCGAATTTGACTTTACATCATACGCCACCAGTCCATTTATCAATCCCACATAAAGGATGCGTTCATCCTTATTGAACTTTACGGTCTTGAACACATTTCCCTTTCCCAAGAACTGAGAGAAATCCGTAAACATCAGCAGCCCGTCATCCGTACGAAACTTATTCAGACCTTGTTTTTGAGTAAGAAGCCAAAGTGTACCGTCCGAACTTCTTTCAATCCCCTTGACAAAAGTACCCTTTATCGAATGCTCATATGAGGGGTTATCGTATATCGTACCAAATAAAGGCATCGACAGAGATACATAATTCAATCCCTTTCCCCAGGTTCCAATCCACAGATTATGAAAACTGTCAATGAATAACGTAGAAATAAAATTAGATGAAATAGAAGTAGTATATGCAGATTTACGGGCATGAATATCGGCGTAAATCTTACCTGAATTTGTAGATATCTGCAACAAGCCTATATTTGAAGCACACCATAACGTATTGCTTCGGTCTACAATCAGTTTTCCTGAAGTATGTTGAGGAATATGTGCATTCAAGCTATGGAAGTCATAAAAATCATAACGTGACAAGTTCAGACTGCCATCTGTATTTAACGGAAATCTGGCACAGCCGGAAGATACTCTCAGATACAGGAAATTGTCTCGGATATAAAGTGAAGAAGAAGCCTCATTCCTTCGGGAAATTTCACGGCATTTATATGAGTTCACAATTTTTACTCTGCCCTGAGTTAGTTTCACCTGTAAAAGCATATCGGGAGTACACAACCAAGTATAATCGCCATTTTTCACAATCGTATGCACATTTTTCTTTGCCGACAAGACCTCAGACTCTTTCCCATAAGAAGAAAGCAAGTTTCTTTTACGATTCACATTCACCACATACATGGAATCAGAAGTTACCACCCACAAAACTCCTTCTTCGGTGGCATATACTTTGTCGACCAAAGTGGATGACAATACCTGAAGGTCGGCAGACAGTTCAAAATCGGCATAATTCCCCTGATTATAATTAAATCTCAACAAACCACTTTCTGTACCAATCCACAAGTTACAGGAATCAGCAGCCAGCGAAGTAATGCGGTCGTGAAGATAACGGATTCTGTCCGTCGGCTTATAATAGTCATACGACTGCAGGTTATAACCATCAAAACTTTGCAATCCGCCATTGGTTCCAATCCAGATAAGTCCATTTACATCCTGAGTTACACAGGTTACATCTGTATGTAATAGTCCGTTTTCCATTGTCAACGTCCTGAACTTAGGAGCAGTTGCAGCAGTCAAACTCAGACTGATAAAAACTAACAAACAGCCAAAAAGTATTCTTGTTTTTTCTTTTAAGGACATCATAATATTACATTTTCAACAAAGATAAAATATATAAATACATTAATTACCACTCATTCACAAAAAAAAGAGGAGTTACCCCCTCTTTTTACTAACCTATACAACATTACCTTTATGAAAACCAAGAATAACATCCTTCATACAAACATGTTATTCAATTATTAAAACCCTATTGAAAACATCTCCACAAAGAAAAAAACAATTAGCCAGTTGTATTTGATTTATTGTACGGACTCTTATTTCAAATGTACAAATATTACCTGAAATCAATCTTTTTACAATTTAAGATAGACCATCTCAATATCTCATGCATATTTTTTTCAGTCAGCACCTTTCCGTTTACCCTGAAATTCTCAAAAACGAGTCCACTCAACGGAGTCTTACCCTTCACTCCTTCCATATAATTCTTTTTACCTCTTGAAACATCCACCCACACATCCCAGTCCTTAAACAAGAAATTCTTAATCAACTGGTCTTTATCGCCCAATGGAGATAATCTGAAAACATGTGTCACCGGAGTATCCGTACGCACGTCTTCAAACACAAACCCTTCATCTGCTCCACCACCGTTCCGGCAACTTAGAATACCATTGTTAGGTCTGTCTGAATCCCATTCTGCCCGGACTATATCCACCCGGCTTACACGGCAGTTTCTTGCCACAGAATTACTCCAGTTCAACTGAATAATGGCTCCATTGTCCAATTGCCAGCATACCACATCTTCTACCACAATATTATCTCTATATATCTTGATATTGTCATCATTTGCCCAGATAAAACAATTCCGGATTGTAGAGTTGGCATAAGCAGCAATGCCGTCACAATTATAAATCCATCCTCCCACAATCTTCGTCCAGGACACTTCATTATCCGCCCCCAGCAATCTTACAGCAAAGAAAGAATAGTCTGCAATCACAATACCATCCACTATAATGCCGTCGGCTCCATTCTTAGCCTCTACCATGTGCGATTCACGCAGATGTAAGCGTGCTCCTGACAAAACCCCTCTTCCGTAAATCTTCACATTGGAACAAGCCTTTCCATCCATAATGAAAGAGCCAAATACCCAAGCTCCTCCTTCCAGGTAGATGCGTTTTATATTTGAAGGAACTTTATACACACCTATATCATGTACCCCTTTCTTAAAATAAAGGGCTGAATCCTTTACAGAAACCGTAGAAAGGAGTGTTTTATCTCCCTTTTCTATCACTTTCCATTTTGACAAATCGGCCGGGACATCCGTTTCCATCGGATCTGCAAAAATCAACAATCCTTCCTTATAGCCATCTTCACCAATTTCCACAGAAAATTGTCCTGAACGGTCGAGCACAAAAGAGAAGCAATTGGCATCCTGCTTTGTCACTTTTATATTGTGTCTGGACGGATACACTTTTATTTCTTTTCCCTCTATATTCTTATTCACCTGTACCGTAACTTTCACCTTTCCCTGAAACGAGAAATGTCCCCAATGAATGCTTCTGCCTTTGAATTTAGTCAAAGGCTTGTCATCGTTTTTCCTTTGTCCAGGCATCCCCATGAAATAGGTGTTACAGACATTCTTGAAAATAGTCACGTCATTATCCGTGTCATCATTCAGATACACACGATACAATTCAGACTGTTGTACCCGGAGATTCTTTTCCGGATATGTCACAAGTGTAGCTGTTTTGTTTCCTGCGTAAATGGAATTCATCCATGAAATACACAAGCATACAATGAATAATACTTTTGCTTTCATACGTTCTTCATTCTTACAGCGACAAAATTACAAGCAACCAAGCTATCAGGTTTATTTTCGTGTACAAATAATTTGTACTAGCGTACAGAACCCGCAGTGTGTACGCTGGCAACAATTTCAAGAACGCATAAGCCAGTGGTTAATCTGTTCCCAGGCTATTTTTGTATAAAACATTATACATTATGAGAAAATTCATCTTTTTATTATGTTGCGGTGTATGTTTTTCCGCTTATGCACAAAAGTGGGAAATGAAGCAAGCTCCTTTAATGACACCTTGGAGCAAAAACATCGACATCCATCATGTACTTCCAGAATACCCTAGGCCACTCATGCAACGGGAAGACTGGAAAAATCTCAATGGAGTATGGGAATTTGAAATGCGTGCAGAAGGAGACCGGCTACCGGCAAAAAGAAAACTTCATGAAAAAATCCTCGTTCCCTATCCATGGGAATCGGCTCTTTCTGGAATAAGAAGACAACTCTCCACCCAACGGGCATGGTACAAACGGACTTTTACTCTTCCCAAAGAATGGAAAGACAAGAATATCATTCTAAATTTTGGAGCCGTTGACTGGGAATCAGAAATCTATGTGAACGGAAAACTAGTCGGACCCCACAAAGGAGGATACGATCCGTTCTCTTTCAATATAACGTCTTATCTTGACTTATCGGCCAAAGAACAGGAACTTATTGTCAGTGTCTATGACCCGGGAAACAGCAAAGCCATTCCACACGGCAAGCAAAACAACACTCGTTTCTCCGAACCGAAAGGCTATAGTTATTCCCCTTCTTCCGGTATCTGGCAAACCGTATGGATAGAACCGGTCAACAAAGATCATGTCACAGCCATACATACGATTCCTGATTTTGATAAGAAAGCATTCCACGTAGAAGTCAATGCGTCCGGCAATCAGAACCTGAAGGTAAACGTCTGTATCCAGTCGCAAGGGAAAACAGAAAGCCAGCATTCAGGCGTGCTTAATACCAAAATTACCTTGCCCCTGCAAAGCATTCGCCCATGGAGCCCCGACACACCTCACCTGTATGATGTGGTAGTCACACTGACCAACGAAAAAGGAGAAACGGTGGACAGCATCAGAAGCTATGCGGGTATGCGCAAAATCTCATTAAAGAACGAAAACGGTGTACAGCGTCTGGCACTTAATAACAAATTTATTTTCCAGATGGGACCATTGGACCAGGGATATTGGCCCGACGGCATATACACTGCCCCCACAGATGAAGCTTTGAAATGGGATGTACAGCAGATAAAAGAATGGGGCTTCAATATGATACGAAAACACATCAAAGTGGAACCGCAGAGATGGTACTACTGGTGCGACAAATTAGGTATACTGGTATGGCAAGACATGCCCAACTGTTTCAAGACACGAAATGAAGAAGAAAAGGAGCAGTTTGAAGCCGAACTGCAACGCATGATTCGCACCCACTGGAACCATCCTTCCATTGTCAACTGGATTGTGTTCAACGAACATTGGGGAATATACGATTGTGAGCGTATCACAGAAAATGTCATGAAGCTTGACCCGAGCAGACTTGTCACAGGCAATAGTGGTATCGATGCCCGGAAGCCCAGTATCGACTATGAAGTGGGCCACATTAAGGACAACCATTCCTATCGGCCTCCTCACGTGCCACTTATCAGCAGCAAAAGAGCCACCGTCAACGGAGAATACGGTGCCATCGGTTATAAAATCGAAGGCCATATCTGGGATACCGACGGACCTTGGGTACACCACAACTATAAGAACAAGGAGAATGCGACAAAGGAATACGTAAAATTCATCCAGCAAATCAACGAATACATACGTCGCGGACTCAGTGCCGCTGTATATACCCAGTGGACTGATGTGGAAAATGAAATGAACGGACTCTATACCTACGACCGTAAAGTAGAGAAATTAGATAAACAAAAAGTATCCGAAGCCAACCGCTCGACCTATACAGAGAAAGAGCAGATAAAAGGCCAGACCGATGCACAATACATTCAATAATCTTTTAATTACACTTTATGAATTCTATTAAACTGATTTCACTTGCCGCATTGGCAACATCACTCATGCCCTCCTGGGCTGCTCAAAAGCAAAACAAGCCGAACATCATTTTTGTCATATCCGATGACCATAGCGTTCCGTTCTTAGGGTGCTATGGAAATAAAGACATCAAGACTCCCAACTTCGATAAGTTCGCTTCCGAAGGAATGACCTTCACCAGAACCTACGTGACGGCCCCTCAAAGCGCCCCTTCACGTTCTTCCTTTTTCACAGGACGTTCTACCATCTCTACTACGATGTCTATGTTTTCTCTGCCCTTGCCCGGAAATGTCATTACCTATCCTGATATTCTGAAAGAGCATGGATATTACATCGGAGTGACCGCCCGAAGCCATCACCAGGATGGGCTGAAACGCAACAAAGACATTCAGCAGGCCATTGAAAGAAACGACATGGCTACCTTCGGCCGTCGGTTCGATTATCACAGAATTGGCGGACAGCCGTTGCCGGAACTGAAAGTCTTTCTGGACAAGGCTGCCACAGAAGGAAAAGGAAAGCCCTTCTATGTTCAGGTCAGTTTCTACGACCCTCATCGCCCATGGGATAAGAATGCTATCCCAGAACCTCATGACCCTAATACCATTAATTTGCCAGACAATTATCCGGATAACGCACTTATTCGGGAAGATTTTGCACGTCATTACGATGAGATAGCCCGTATGGATACCCAGTTCGGACTCATGATGGAAGAACTGGAGAAACGAGGATTGGCAGACAATACTATCGTCGTATTTGTAGGCGATAACGGTTCAGCCCTGTTAAGAGGTAAAGGAACCCTTTATGAAACCGGTATCAATGTACCACTTATCGTACGCTGGCCAGGAAAAATCAAACCGGGAAGCTACAGTAATGTACTTGTATCGGGAGAAGACTTTGCTCCTACCCTTTTGGAACTAGCAGGATATAAAGCCGACCCTAAAATGACCGGCCACAGCTTCGCTCATACCCTGTTGGGTAAAGCAGGAACCGACAGAACGTGGGTATTCTCTGCCCGTGGAGCTCACGCAGAAGACCTGCCTGTCACCACCAAAGACTTTGACCTCATCAGAGCCATAGTGACCGACAGATACAAGCTTATCTATAACCCGGTGAGAGAACTTCCTTACTGGCCGGTAGATTTCTCACATGAACCATTCTGGCTCGACCTGGTAGAACAAAACAGAACCGGCTTCATACCACGGGAATGGAAAGAAAGATATTTCTCAGAAAGACCGATGTTCGAACTGTATGACCTCAAAAACGACCCGCAAGAATTACACAACCTTGCAGGACTTAAGGAATATGCAGAAATAGAAAAGAAACTGCGTGACACCATGGCCGAAAAAATGCTGGTAGATCGTGATTATGTGCCACTTCCTTTCTATTCGCTGGACAAAGAATATAAATAGAACGTACAAATTCAATAAGAATGCGGACACAGGAACCAACCGTTTTCTCTTAGTCCGCCTAACTTTGTGACAATAACCAAATAATTATAAATCATGAAAAATAAAACATTCTTATCTGCCGCACTGGCTTTCTTCATGCTGGCCGGCTTTAACCAGACGACTCAGGCTACCACTCCGCAGATGCCATCTGAAGAAACAGTAAGCAAATGCAAGGTGGCTCCCACTCCTCCTATGGGATGGAACAGTTTCGATGCATACGACTGCCGTATCAACGAACAGGAATTCAAAGTCATCGTAGACTATATGGCTGCCAACCTGAAACAGCATGGTTGGGAATATGCAGTTATCGACTACTGCTGGTTTAACGATAACCCTGGAGGATGGAATAACCCCAGCAAACGATATGGGCATCCGGACATCCGATTGGATAAAGAAGGCAAACCACTCGATGTGCTTTGCATGGACGAATACAGCCGTCTGATTCCTTCTGTGAAAAGATTCCCTTCTGCTGCAAACGGAAAAGGATTCAAACCGTTGGCCGACTACGTACACAGCAAGGGTATGAAATTCGGTATCCACATCATGCGTGGTATAGCTCGCCAGGCCTACTTCCAGAAATCAAAAATCATGGGAAGCAAGGCTACGGCTTACGACATTGCTGAACCTTTCGACACATGTAACTGGTGTAACAACATGTATGGAGTGGATGCTTCTAAAGAAGGTGCACAGGAATACTATAACTCCATTTTCAAATTGTATGCAGAATGGGGTGTTGACTTTATTAAAGCCGACGACACCATGTATCCTCCCTATCACAAAGGAGAAATCGAAATGATGCGCAAAGCCATTGAAAATTGCGGTCGCCCGATGGTACTGAGTTTATCTTGTGGTGAAGCTCCATTAGGCCGTGCGGAACACATCAAGAAGAACGCTACCATGTGGAGAGTTTCAGCCGATTTCTGGGACAATTGGGAAGATTTGTATCACAATTTTGACTTACTGAATGCCTGGTCTTCTCATATCGGCGAAGACAGTTGGCCGGATGCGGATATGATTCCGTTTGGAAAACTGGCACTTCAAAACCGTCCGGTAGGAAAAGAACGCATGAGCCGTTTCACTCCAGAAGAATATAATACGCTCATGACTCTGTTCTGTATGGCACGCTCTCCGCTGATGATTGGAGCCGACTTGCTTTCTACCCCCAAAGAAATCATCGACAAATATTTCAAGAACGATGAAATTCTTGCCATCGACCAGCACTCCACAGACAACCGGCAGGTATTCAAGAACAAGAGTTATGCCATCTGGACTGCCACTGTTCCCGAAACAGGCGAACGCTATATTGCGCTGTTCAATCTGCAAGACAAACCTGCTACCGTCACTTTCAATATGGAACTGGAATCTCTACGCGGAAAATATCAAGCACGTGATTTGTGGAAGAAGCAGAATATCGGTATTGTGGAAGGAAAACTTTCTGCTCAGTTGGGAGCACACGATGCCACTGTATTCAAACTCACAAAAGTAAAATAATCCAGAAAGTAATCTCAATGAAAAAAATCAATATTCTACTTATTGGTATATTCATTACTTTTCACACGCTATACGCCCAGACCCCTCTTTGGCAGGGGAAAGGGCGTATTGCCATAAGTAGCGACGGTAATGAACACGATGATGATGACTGGGCTGCCACTCCGTTGTCGCTCGCTATGATTGCAGCTAAAGGCTTGCAAGACAAGCTTGTATTGTATACCTACAGCGACCATATCTGGGGGAGCAATCAGGATCGCCCTAACAAACATGGCATCAGTGCCTACGAGCACATGCGTCTCAGTGCACTGGGAAGCAAGAAATGGTTTGGCTTTCACAATAGCCGTTTCATTTGTGCCGTAGACAATGCTGAAATTGCTTACAATGCCATGAGAGACGTAATCAATGCTTCCTCCGCAGAAGATCCGTTAATCATCGTAGCCGCCGGACCTATGCAAGTGGTAGGAGAAGCTCTTCAACGCTCCGATAAAGAAAAGCGCCAATACGTTACCCTGTTGTCCCACTCTCAATGGAACAATCGTCACAGCGACAATCCGGAAAGAAAAAAAGGATGGGATATGCATTCTGGCTGGACATGGGACGAAATGAAAGCTGCATTCGGTACTCCGGAAGGAGGTAATGTCCGATTCGTACAGATTCTTGACCAGAATCATGGAAAAGATTATATTGGTTTCTTCTGCCCCAAAGAAAACTACGACTGGATAAAGACCTCACCGGCCAGAAACTCTCCAGCCTACCAACCTGGAGCATGGGACTTTTTGTATGAACGTATTTCCACTTGTATCAAGAAAAAAGGTACTTGTTTCGACCCTTCCGATGCAGGCATGATTGTATATCTCTTCACCGGCATTGAAAAAACCAACCCGGACATGGCAAGGGAAATCATGGAAAATCCTGAATTTACTTATCAAAACCCAATCCGTTCGGGAATCGACCCCAAAGGATTAAGAGACTGCCAGGTGCTGAAAGACCAGAATACCTGGTACCTCACAGGTACTGCTTTTCCTCATTGGGCACGACAGGAACAGAACGGAAAATTGAACCAAGGAATTCCCCTCTACAAATCCACGAATCTGACCGACTGGACTTTCGTAAAATACATCGTAGAAAGGCCCGATTCCAGCAAATGGTATTACAACCGTTTCTGGGCTCCTGAGATTCATAAAATCAAGGGAAAATATTACGCTACCTTCAACTGTTCCAACCCCAAGCATGGGTATCCCGGACAACACATCGGTTATGCCGTAGCCAATAGTATTGAAGGCCCCTACAAGGTGATTACAGAAGAAAAGCCACTGGCCAACGGAAACGACTTGACATTGTTCGAAGATGAAGACGGAAAAGTATGGGCATTCTGGAACAGAGGACGTGAATTCGGTATTGGATATGCGCAACTGGATTTAGAAACCGGAAAATTTCTGACCACTCCTCAGACGGCTATCCAGCCTGGGAAGGTAGATTATGAATACGATAAGGAGGGAAAATTAGTACACGAACCCGGATACGACGGACGCCCCATCCCCAAAGTAAAGAAGTATTACTCCTGGGATTCCATCGGTATAGAAGGGGCTTACGTCATCAAAGAAAACGGACAATACTACCTTTTTTATTCCAGTTGGACCAGAGGATATGAAATCGGCTATGCTACCGCTTCTAAAATTACCGGGCCATGGAAAAAGTATGAAGGAAATCCCTTCTACGGAGCACAAAGCAAAGCCGCATGCAACAGAAACGGATTCACCTGGGAAGGTAATACGCACAGTCCGTTCAACCAAGTGGGCCACAATGAAATATTTGTCGGACCGGATGGAAGATATTGGATTTCCTGCCACGGAATTACAAACGATGCCCCCGAAAGTCCCTCATTGGTTATTGACCCGATATGGTTCGACCACGACGGGAACATCCATAGCAACGGCCCAACATACACTCTCCAAAAGGCAAACTATATAAATAATCAAACCACTAAGGCTAAATAACTCATATTTTAAGGTTAATCCCCCGGTGCTTGTGAAAGTGCCGGGGGTATCTGATTTCTATTTATACAATCTTAATCCATAAAACTTTAATCACATGAAAATATCTCTTAAAAAACTCCTGTTCATAACAGGAATATCGCTAACTTTTCACATAATCCCTGCAATGGCACAAGAATTATCACGCACCCAAGCCACTCATTTGTTGGCAAACACCTGGATGCGTGACCCCTACATCGTAATCGGACCAGACCAGCACTATTATCTCACCTACACAAACGGAAAAATGGAAATGCCTGTATGGAGAAGTACAAACTTACAGGATTGGGAAAAATTAGGTGAAGACTATAACATGAAAAAATTGTCTTATTACCAAAATATTCTGAATTCTCAGAAAGAGTTGATAAAAGAAAGAGGAGAAGCCAAGCTCTGGGCACCCGAAATATATTACATTAACCAACAATGGGTAGCTGTTCATACCTCAAATCTCAAACAATCCTCCATCATAACTTCCTCCTCACCTGAGTTTGAAAACATAAGCGAACCCATGAAACAGGAATTCGGTCTGAAACATGACCCATCTCTATTCCAAGACACCGATGGGAAAATCTGGCTAATAAACAAATGCGCAGAAATCCAACAGTTAAAACCAGATTTTACGGGATTCATAGGAAAACCTGTAGCAATTCATCCTGCTAACCGGAAAATGGGACATGAAGGATGTCAGATTATCAAAATAGGCAATAAATACGTATGGTTTGGTACCGCATGGTCAAAAGACACCCTCCGAAAAGGGACGTATAATCTGTATTATGCTACTGCTGATAAAATCGAAGGTCCGTATAGCAACCGGAAATTCGCAGGAAGATGCCTGGGTCACGGCACAATCTTCAAGGATAAAAACGGGAACTGGTGGTGTACCGCTTTCTTAAACGGTGATTACAAATCTCCTACAGAAGTCAATAAAGGAGTAAATCCCAATATTGCCACTTCCATGAATAAACAGGGGCTTACTTTAGTTCCGATGAGCATAGAAATAAAAGATAACGACATCGTAGTAAAGACACTAGACCCGCAATATGCTCAGCCTGGCGCCGAAGAAAATCAGAAATTTTAAACCTGTCTATAATGAAAACGAAATTAATGTTATCCACGTTGCTGGCTTTTCCGGTGTTAAGTCATGCACAGACTAACTTTATCATCATCCTCACCGATGACCAAGGGTATCAGGACATAGGATGCTATGGTTCACCACTCATCGAAACTCCCAATCTTGACAAAATGGCAGAAGACGGACTCCGGCTTACCAATTTTTACGTATCCGCTTCTGTATCGAGTGCCTCGAGAGCCGGACTGCTTACCGGGCAGTTAAACACACGCAATGGAGTGAAAGGTGTGGGCTGGCCAGATTCAAAAGGACTTCCAACAGATAAAATCACAATAGCTAATGCGCTAAAGACAAAAGGGTATGCTACCGGATGCTTTGGCAAATGGCACTTAGGCGACCTTGACGGATATCTTCCTACCGATCGTGGATTTGATTATTATTATGGTATCCCTTATAGCAACGACATGTATATAGGGTACACACATAAATTCTCTCCCAACTGTGTGTTTACCGAAGGGTATAATCTTGATAAAGCCTTACAAGACCAGCAGCTGGTAAAAAGAACTAAAAACAAAGCCCAACTGAAAAAAGAACTGAATTATGCTTCTCCTTTGTTCGAGAACAAGGAAGTCATAGAATATCCATGCGACCAAGCTACTACCACATACAGATATTTCAATAAAGCAATGGAATTTATCGGGAAAAACAAGAACCAGCCGTTTTTTGTATACCTGACTCCTTCCATGCCCCATGTGCCACTTTTTGTCTCCCCACAGTTCAAAGGAAAAAGTAAAAGAGGATTATATGGAGATGCCGTAGAAGAAATAGACTGGAACGTAGGCCGACTGCTTGATTTCTTAGAAAAAGAAGGGCTCAGCGAGAATACAATGGTCATTTTCACTTCCGACAATGGCCCATGGTTAGGAATGAAAGAAAACGGTGGATCTGCTCTTCCATTGAGAGACGGTAAATTCTCGGCATACGAAGGTGGTGTCCGCACTCCTTGTATCATTAAATGGAAGAACCACATCCCGGCAGGAAAAGTGAGCGACCATATCATTGCAAGTATCGATATCTTCCCCACTCTATTGGAACTTGCCCAGATGGACAAATCAAAATATGATCTTGACGGTATCACACTTACCAAGTTCATAAGCAATCCAGATAATGTAGAGCCTCGCGACCGCTATTTGTATGTCAAAGACGGAAAGATTGTAGGCATCAGACAAAATGACTGGATATACCTGCCGCAAACAGGACTCAGAGTCACTCCCAAAGAAAACTTCGAGCAAGAACTCTTCAATATCCGTAAGGACATTGGGCAAAAATCAAATCTGTTCAAAAAAGAAACCAAGAAAGCTCAGGAAATGGAACAGCTATTACAGCAACAATCTCATTAATCCCTTTTGAGCAAGTGTATATTAAAAAGTCTGGTATGAACCACAGCAGGTTACATACCAGACTTTTTTTACAGGATCTATCTATTACAGACAAGCAGGTTATTTGGTTATTTGTACATCACAAACTGATTCTTGCCAGAATCTGGAGTTACCAGATAAAATCCGTTGTCAAGCTTCTTGTAGCTGGCATACTGACATTTCAGAAGCGGCTTGTCACTATATATCATAAAAGGTGCATTCTCCTTCAAGGATACTGTCAACTTATTCTTTTCAGCCTTATACTTCTTTACTGCCACCGGACTGAGGTACTTGTTCTCCAGCCCTATAACCGACCAGCCGTTCTCGATTTCACACAGCAACACCAGACGGTCCTCCATATTCTTCAGGTTAAACGCATACTTATCTTTCAGCACGTTTCCTTTCTTCGCATACCAGTCATAATATACCAGTCCCTCTGCCGGAAGTTCACGCCGTCCCGGATACGGCTGTACCATCGCATCCGCATATGTATAGTCTTCCGCAGTAACCTCTACCTCCATTATATTCTTGGTATTTTTGTTTGACAGGCTATAAGCCACCACTGCAGCAGATGTTTCAGTCAAAGGAGCTATCACATAATACACCCCATCTCCTGTCAGCACATTGTTAAACAGAGACTTGGGCAAAGAAGTTCCCGGAGCCATAGGACGCAAGATTTCACCGTCTGAAAAAGCTAATGGAGAAATATAATCATCCACAAAATTCTTGGGAGGGTCAGACAGATAGATAGGAGCCGCCGACATCGCTTTGCTGACCGCCATCAGACGTCCCAGTCTGGCATCTGAAGAATGAAACATGTCATGATCCGGCCAAACCGTCTGCCCCATCCATAATGTGTTCTGGAATCCCTGATAGATATGATTTCTCGCCAATGGAATGCTGTTCAACTTATAATCCACGCTCACACGCGTCGTTGCACTGTATTTGGTATTAAATGCACAAGGCAGGTTCTGAGCCATACAGTTCATCAATCCATCCAGTTTCTTTTTGGCATACCGCTCCAGTGCTGCCGCATTGTTGTGATGCGCCTCCACCGGATTGGATGTCATCAGATAGTTGTTAAAGTCACGTGTCTGAACGTCTATTTTAATGAAGTCAAAATCATTGTCCGATGCAGAAGAAACCATCTTGTTATAAAACAAATCGGCAGCTTCCGGCGAACCGTTTATGATGATACGTCCTCTGTCATTCTTCATCAGATAAGGCTTTAAATCATCCATTTTATGATTGGCCGATATACCACCCCATATTCCATACATGCAATGCCACAATCCGAACCACTTTATCTTGTCCGAACGTTTAGACAACAAAGGAGACCATCCTCTTGGGAATTTCTCTGGACTCACCTCAAAATTGATAAGTTTGTCTTTCACCTGAGTCTGGTGTCCATGATCCACCAGAACCCAGCGAATGGGTACATCAGATTTTTCTATCCCATCCACAGCCTCCAGCAACACTTTTTCATTGATGTTTTTCCGGAAATGCTCCCACGAACACCAACCTAAATATTTGAACGGCTCCGGATAAACCTTGTCCTTTCTTAATTTCAGATTATCTGCTATGTATTTATCCTTTACCAAAGAACTCCAGATTACATTCACCACTTTATACACATCCTCACTTCTTCCATAAGCAAACACCGGAGCGTCTTTCAGTTCCACTTCTTCCGTTCCCATGGTGCCGTATTTGATGTCAATATGATTATCGTCCACCACTTCTATCCAGCTCATGACTGAATTAATGGCTACTGGCTGTACTACCCAGTAACTTCCATCCTGAAGTTCCAGGACGAGAAAAATACCACAGTTGACAGGCTTATCAATAGTGGGAACCGGTTCAAACGACGCATCAAAAAGCGCGGACAACTTATCCACGGGCCATGAAAAATTCTGGTTTATCCCGTCAAAACCCTTAAACCGGGAAGCATAGAACAAGGCCTTCTTATACGCAGGTAATTCTATGCGGTAACTCTCCAACACTCCCTCTGCAGGCTTTCCCGTTACAGAAGTTCTAAACACAGCGCACGAATCTGAAAAAGACAGATTCAGGTCTTTTGCCTTCAACGGAATACCTTGTATCCACATCAAACACATCAAGACCAAATACATAATATTCTTTCTACACATAAATCCGGTTAATTATCATTTTATGATGATGCCTTCTGTCGTATTTTCGTCAGTCAGCAAATTCGCATCAGACATATTTTTCCACGATTTGCCATTCACCTTAATATTTTCCAGAAGCACGTTGCTTACTTTATGAATAGAATCATGCCCCATAATGATATTTCTCATTTTAGGTTGGGTATAACACTCAATATTTCTGAAGGTAAGATTCCTGATTTCACCTCTTTCCGGATCCCAGCTTCCAAAACGGTTGGGTTTTGTCATGATATGAAACAGACGATGCTCGCAGTTATCAATCCGAATATCCTCATACAAATAATTAGTCATAATACCATTACTACCATGAATCGCATCAAACACAGCCTCGTTCGGATTATCCCAAGGATGCTCCACCCGGATTATATCCACGTCATAGACATGAAAATTCGTGTTATCCCCCGGCATATTCCACCCTATCTGAAAAGGGGCTCCGTTTTCCATCTGCCATATCACGCATCTTCTTGCTATCGTATTGCTTCGATACAATTTGATAGCATCATCATTTACCTTGAAAAAACAGTCTTCTATCAAACTATTACTCCCAATTCCGATTCCATCCGTACTGAACCACCAGCCCATCATTTTCAGGTTCCGGCATATCTGGTTAGTGCCACTCAACGACACACAATATCTCGGTGCATTGATGATAGTCACTCCTTCAATCAGTACATTGTTGCAATTTCTGAAAGAAATCATGTGGTTATGGCTTCGTGCAGGATATTCCTCTCCGCTTATAATACCCTGTCCCATAATCGTGATGTTCTCCTGCCCGTCAGAAACGAACTGTCCTTTTACATAAGCCCCAGGAGCAAGGTATACCGTTTGATTGCTTTTCAACACGTAATTGTCTCCAATCTCGTGTATCCCTTTTTCAAAAACAATCAGATTAGGAGTATGCTCAGCTGGTTTTCTGAGAGGATACGTATCCACAAAAATTAGCAAGGGATGGGCAATAGCCACTCCCTCATCAAATTCCACTGAATACTGCCCAGGGCCTGGCAATTCAAATTCCACAATCGAATCATTCAGAATACGACATTCCACATTGTACTTACGAGGCAATACCCGACATACCTCAACTTTGTAAGCATTTGTCTTTACCCTGACAACCGGCTTCGTATCCGTAGCGAACGAAGTCCATGAAGTAGTCTTACACCGGTTGGTCTTCCATTGCGCCACATCGGTATACACAGGAGACTCCAAGAATTCTCCTCCACCCGAAACTTCAATTTCAAACAAAGAAGATTTCCTGATGCCATCGGCCATAGGATACACAAACACATCGGCTAAAGCCACATCTGAAAATAAAGCGGTAAAGCATAATATCGTCAACAGTAATTTTTGTTTCATAATTTGATAAGCTTAAAAAGTTATTTACGGAAGAGTTATCACACATTTAAAACCGTTTTCATCCGGATATACACGGTCAACGCAGAAAAACGGTTCCGCATATTTATCCTCACTATGATACGAAATATACCACTTGTCATTCAATCCTTTAAACAACTGCACATTGCCTATAATCTCGCAAGGAGGAGCAAAGACAAGCGGATTGTCATATTCACCATGCAACTGAGTAGGAGCCTGATCTTCCGAACGATAAAACAAGATTTCATCAGAAGCTTTCCAAGGACCAAGCGGAGACTCAGACACTAAATTCGCAGCATAGTATCCCCCTTTAAACACCGTATAGAAAAGATAAATCTTACCTTTGTATTTTAAGACGGAAGGAGAATCCAGAAAACGGTCATCTTTTCTAAACTGGCGAGGAATGGCGATTACCACAGGTTCTCCAGCAAGATGTGTGAGCGCAGTATCCATCAATGCACCACACAAGCTTCCGTCTTTCTCCCAATAGGCATACACTTTTCCATCTTTATCATCCTGCCATAAGGTAAACCTGTTTCCTTTGACAACAGGTTTATCTGTCACAATTTTATAAGGCCCTTGAATCTTATCACTTATGGCTACAACCGTTTCCGTAGTGCTATAAGGATTTACTTCGTTGTTCCTGCCTCCGAAACACAACACATACCTACCGTTTATCTTATGAATTTCCGGAGAATCAAAACCGTCTTTATACCAGGAATCGGCTGGTATGCTTTTCCGGTCAACTAATAGAACGGTTCTCTTCCACTTCTTCATATCCTTACTTTCATATAAAGATATGCCTTCTTTATCTTCACCCGGAGGAGCTATTTCCGTCCCCACCATATAGTACCGGCCTTTTTCTACATAAATATGACAATCTCTGATTCCATATTCAGGCAAACCTTTACGTATCGGATTTCCTGCCAACAAGTTGTTTATACAACACATTAATACAAAAGCCCATCGAACTGACAAACTTTTAAATGATATAAGATTCATTACACAAATTATTTATTGAACCATATTCACTTTCACTTCTTCAACCTTTTAGGATAAACTTTATAGTCTGTTGCCCATTTATTCCAATGAGAGATTAAATCTCTCAAAATTTCAGGATGGCCATCCGCTTCATTATGCCGTTCCGTCCTGTCAGTCTTTAGATTATAAAGTTCCCATATACCATTCTCGCCACATCTTACAGCTTTCCAGCCATCCTTGCTGCATGCCGCATTCGAACCATGTTCCCAATACATATACCGATGTATTTCTTCGGTAGAAAATCCTTTCACAGCTCCTAACAAACTTTGTCCCACCAATGGAGTAATCACATTTCCACCATGGTACGTTTCCGGATAAATACTGTTTGTAGCTTCTATAATGGTAGGCATAATATCCGGTAAATACCCTTTTACGTCTATAATCTTCCCATCTTTTCCTTCGGTTTCATTTTTCCAGCTCACAATCAAAGGAGTTGAAATTCCCCCTTCATAACTTCGATTTTTGTATTTTCTATAGGGGGTATTACTAACCTGAGCCCATGCCCTTCCATAAGATACAGAGCCCGACTTCGACGGATTATTTATATCTTCAATAGTTCCTCCACCAAGTTCTTTATATGGTTCCGCACAAGCTCCATTGTCACTAAGAAAGAAAATAAGTGTATTGTCAAGCATTTTTTTATTTTCCAACTGTTGAATAATACGTCCTATATTCCGGTCCATGCAATGTACCTGCGCTGCATACACAGCCATTCTATAAGCAGCCTCATCTTTCTCTGTATCCGACAATTCATCCCAATTACGATTTTCCCATTCAGCAAGCCCCCATTCTTTGTCAATGAGTCCTGATTCAATCATCCGTTTTCTACGTCCTTCGCGTATCTCATTCCAGCCTTTATCCCTATAATATTTTACGAACTTATCGATATCCTCCTGATGGGCTTGTAAAGGCCAGTGTGGCGCATTATATGCTACATACATGAAAAAAGGAGCGTCATCCTTCTGTTCTTCAATAAATTTTAAAGCATAGTCGGTAAACGCATCAGTCGTATAATACCCGCTTTCTGGCGTAGGCAATTTTTTATTATCCAATGTCAGCCCTCGTCCACCGGATGGACGAAGATAGCTACAAGCTCCCGACAAAATTCCATAGAACCGTTCAAATCCTCTTTGCAGAGGCCATTTCTCCACATCGTGCATTCCTAAATGCCATTTTCCAACCATATAAGTGTGGTATCCAGATTCTTTCAGCACCTCAGCAATTGTCACACAATTTCTATTTAAAAAACCTTTATACCCATCTGTTCCCCAATCATTATAAGATGTACTTGGCTGATAAGGGCCTAAAGGGTCTTCGCTCATCTGTCCGATTCCAGCCTGATGCTGAAACAGCCCTGTCATCAAACTGGCTCTTGAAGGACAACTTCTGGATGTATTATAGAAATTCGAAAAACGGACTCCGTTTTCTGCCAACCTATCAATATGGGGAGTCGGAATTTCTCCTCCATAACATCCTATATCACTATACCCCATGTCATCCGCCAAAATCAACAGCACATTTGGACTGGTATTTTCTGCATTTATATTTGCACAAACGCTTGAAAACAAAAGCGTAGAAAAAACTACCTTATTTCTCATATTATTAGATATATCTGATTCTATCACTTCGCATTTTTCCATTCCGTAAGCAACCGGAAGAAACCTTTTTTTCTTTCACTGTTAATACCCCAGTCCACAGGAATGCATTGAAAACCCTGTTCGTAGGGTTCATCCTTTTTTCTGAAATCAAAATAACCCCATGAAGCATAAGCCTCTGTAGCTTTTACAAAATTATTTACTTCCTCATCAAACTTAAAATGATCGTCCTCATTGTACACTACTGGCTTGGGAGTATAAGCCGGCGATTTTCTCACTGAATCTACCTGCAGGGTTATTCTTTCAGGTTTCCATACCCCATTTCCATGAAGCAAGACAAAGTCGGATGCGGCAATGACCTTGTCACTCGGAACGACTTTTCCAGCATAACTGGTGCTTACCAACAGACGTCTTCCATGATAAGTAATAGCCTTTGCATATTCAATAGACTCATGCACGGTTTCCGGACTCAACCCATCCAACTTAAAGAAATCGCACTCATTGTTAATCTCAAGCAACACGTTCTTATAGCCGTTCGTCAGCACCCACTCCACAGCATTCTTTATTCCATTTCTGGCAGCCTCCGCATCATCCAGATATTTCTCCTGACCTACGTAAAACAATCCCAATATCACCACCATTTCCAGTTCATCTGCTTTATCAAGAATCAGCTTCAGCCGTTTCATGTACTCCGTATCCAGACTTCCATCCGAAAGAATGGCCGAATTATGCCAAGGCTGTGTTTCCGAATATCCTTCTGGGCTTCCTCCCTGCAAGTTAATGGTAAAAGCAAGCAACCCTTTTTCTTTCCATATCGGCATATTCTCTACAAACTCTCTTGTATTGCGGTTGGCATCCCACACTTTTGTATCCGGATACACCCATTTATAACGCGTAGAATCCGTCTTGTCATCAAAAATTCCATTCACAAGTCGCGCATTAGGAAGCAATCCCTGTATTTTCATCCCCCTCCACGTCTTACCTTCAAACGTAGGTTTTCCGTTAATATAGAACTCCTCACCTACAATAGAAACTTCAGTGCGGGAAACACGATTCTCACTGCAAGAAGCTGTTAATAATATCAGAAGAATCAATAGTATATGTTTCATGGTATTCAATTTATTTATTTGTTAAGGCTCAATTGAAAAAGTATCTTTATATTTTTTAGGTTTCCCCGTGCAGAACCCTACGTTTCCCGTATGGAAAACATAGGGCTCCGCCTTGGGAAACATACAGCCCGTAATAGAGAGACATAAAACAGACCAAAGTATATTCTCATCTATTCATCGGCGTTCCCAACTCCATATAGAAGTCTGTTGAACCACTGTTTTAAAGAAGATGCAAAATCACTTATTTCTTTTTCTCCCAAGGGAAAGACTTTATGCCATTAGGTCTGTAAACCGGTAAGATGTTTCCGGTTTCTTTTGCTCTTTTCACCTTCTTCTGATAGTCTGCAAAAGTCTCATCCGGCGTCCAGTACCAGGGATGGGGAGTAAAGGAAGAATCCATAATCCGAACGGCCTCTTTCACAATCTCCGGATAATTGAAAGCCAGGTCTCTTTCCCAGTAAGTATCTTCTTCCGTCAGATACAACTCTACCGGAGAGTTCTTATCTGCTCTGTATGCCGAGAAAGCTCCTAATCTTACACCTTGTTCTTTACCTCTGGAGAAATACAGGTATTTATGACCTTTATAGTTTTCTTTTTCTCCTTTCAGCAATGGAAGAAGGGAAATACCATCGGTTCTTCTGGCATGCGGATCAAGTCCGGCAATTTCTGCAGCTGTGGGGAAAAAGTCGGGCAGCCACACCGGAGTGCTGATGACTTCCGGCTTGAACTTCGACGGACAGGATACGAAGAAGGGCACACGCAGACCACCTTCCTGTGCCGTAAATTTTCCTCCCCTGAACGGTCCTTTATTCTTCAGCCAAGGATCGTCCGGCCAGGAAGGTCCGTTTCCTCTTTCGGTATAACCGCACATGGAATAACCGTTGTCGGACGCAAAGAAGATAATGGTATTTTCATATTGCCCCGTCTGTTTCAGGTAGGCCACCAGTTTCCCTACAAAAGAATCCAGTTTCATGACCATGGCTGCCCATTCCCGAGAAAGCTGGTTCACTTCAGGATGGTCCTTCATTTCGCCCAACTCATCCACGATAACCGGGCCATGCGGCAACTGCGTGGCATAATACAGGAAGAAAGGCGATTTATCTTTCACTTCCGTCTGTCGTTTCAGAAAGTTCATGGCTGCTTTCTCCATCTCATTCTCTGAATACGCATAGCCATACGGGTCCTTCAGTTCGCTGATATACAGACGACCGTCTTTATCATACGTATTTTGTGCCTTGTTACCTTTATAATCATATCTCCGGGCCATTTCAAATCCCTTATTTTGCGGATACATCACTTTCCGGTCATTCTCGTACAGATAGTCCGGGATATAGGTATGTGCCTCGGTCTGGTCATAAAAACCAAAACAATAATCGAAACCCTGTTTGTAAGGCACTCCCTCAGTTCCCTGCAGACCGATTCCCCATTTACCGACAAAGGCTGTGTGATAACCGGCTTCTTTCAGTACTTCTGCCACCGTCACATCACTGTCCAGAATGTTATCCTGCCCGCGTGCGCTGGAGTTCATCCGGACAGAAGAGTGGCCGGTGTGCAAGCCGGTAAGCATGCAGCAACGAGACGGGGCCGACTCTGGTGCAGCCGCATATGCCTGACTGAAACGTACTCCCTGCATGGCAAGGCTGTCCAGATGAGGAGTTCTGTATCGCTGTTGTCCATAACAGCTCAAGTCACGGTAACTCATATCATCGGCCAGCACAAAGATGATATTGGGTTTTTCCGTTTTATGTGCTTCCTGCCCGTTCGCAAACAGGGGAGTAAAGAGGGATACCAGCGGAAGCATCCCTCTCAAACTATATGTTTTCATACCTATTGACATTTTATTTACCTTCATAATCAAACCAGTCAAACCAGACCTTGCTCTTCGAAGACTTTCCATTGGAAGTGGCGTACATACCTACATACGGACCGTTAAATCCGCCGCTCACTTTCTCATCAGAGATAATGGAAAGCGGTTGTGCCACTCCCATATCGGTAAGTGCATCCTCCGATTCTCCATAGTAGAAGCGCATATCCTTTCCGTCAGATACAATCCGGAGCACCACTTCAGCTTTCTTGTAAGGAACACGTGCTAACTCATTCTTGCCTGCCCGAGTAGTCGAAACCAGTACCAACTCGTTTCCAGACTTGATGAACTGCACATGGCCGTTGCTTACACGATACACAATCATACCAGTCTGCTCGTTAGATTTACGGGAAGAGAATTTCATTTTGGCCGACGCCGTAAAAGCAATATGTTCTATACGACGTGCCACAAGAGAAGGATTTACCAGGCTGTCAGCCACTTGCGGACGCAGTTCCAACGCTAGGTGTCCGTCCTTCAATTCATACCATTTCTCCATCGGCGTACGAAGGAAATTCCATTCCAGTGCCAGCTTGTCTGCATCGAAGTTATCTCTAACAGGAGTTTTCTCTACCGGCGACCAAGGCAGATTCGGACGTTTGCACACTTCAGGCACACCGCCTTTTCCCGGATTAAAAATAGGAGTTTCCCATTTCACCCCTTCCAGTTTTTGGAATTCCACCGGAGTCAGGAAAGTCTCACGGGCTAGGTAGGTATATCCGTCAAAACGACGTTTAGCCAGCGATACAGCCCACCATTCGCCATTTTGCGTCTGTACCAGGTCAGCATGTCCTACAGAGTGAATGTGGCTGTCTCTACCCAAGTGGCGGTGAGTCAGCACCGGATTGGCATGGTCCGGAATATAAGGTCCCCAAATACTGTCACTATGAAACACGGTAACCGAGTGAAAATAGCCGGTACCCCCTTCTGCCACCAGTAACATGTATTTTCCGTTAATCTTGTAAATGTGCGGACCTTCTGTCCAGCGGGCATTGGAAGCATGTCCATGCGTAAGCTGTACACGCTTACCTACCAACTTACCTTGCTTGGTATCCAATTCCTGTAACCAGGCTCCATTTTTATCGGGCCAGTCGTTCTTTCCCGACATATTTCCATGGCCTACATAATAACACTTTCCGTCTTCGTCCCAAAACAAAGAAGGGTCTATACCTTGAGAATGGAGCCACACCGGGTCACTCCATGGTCCAGCAGGGTCTTTGGCCGTGATATAGAAGTTGCCACCACACTGCACACAGGTAGTAATCAAATAGAACAATCCGTCATGATGGCGAATCGTCACCGCATAAATTCCTCTTGAATCCTGAAGACCATCGGCAAACTGCATCTGTTCCGGACGGGTAACGCCATAACCTATCAATTTCCAATTAATAAGGTCCTTGCTTTTATAGATTGGAATGCCGGGAAACCATTCAAAAGAAGAATTTACCATGTAATACTCATCCCCTACCCGGCAAATTGAAGGGTCTGGATGAAAACCAGACAATATCGGGTTTTTAAAGGTCGCGTTCTCTGCACATAAGGAAGCTATGGCAAAAATCATTCCCATAGCCAACAGGGTTAGTTTTCTCATACAAATTTAAGATTTATAATTTCAACGCTACGAAATTAGGACATTCCTCTGAATCCGGTTGTTTCATTTGTACAGGAATCTATTCCATTTATACAGAAAAAGACCATTTCAAGTTACCTTGAAACAGTCTTTTTCTCAATTAATTAAAAAGAAAGTATTATTACTCTGCGGTAATAATCGGAGTAAATGTTTCAAATGTCACATTGTTGTTTCTGAAAACCAATGTATCCTGGAACTGATAGTTCTCTCCATTCAAGTCTTCCACAAAGTAATCAAGCGTCATGGTCAAGTGAGGTGTTTCTTCTCCGCTTTGCGGATCCACCAGCCAGGAACCGTGTTCTTTTGCAAACTGTGTGGTAGAGTCATAGTATTTTCCGGTACCGAACACACGGTAGCTGGCACCTTCCGGAGCAGAAACTTCGATAACTCCCTCTCCGTATTCCTTTTCTGTAAATTCTAATATCGTCTGATATTTACTTCCATCCTGCCATTCCCCCATTCGGTCGTATGCTGAACGGTTACGCAATAAGGTAGTGATGTTCGCCGTTTGTCCCTCTTCAAATTCATTATAAGCAAACTCTTTATCAAGTGTATATTCTCCATCTACATCCATCTTAAACTGCTTTCCTCTGTGGAAGAAAACTCCGTCCAGCATATTGATATATTTCACACCAAACAAGGTAAAGAAACGAGGTTGATCAGTAGCCGTCCATTGAGTTGCATCAAAAATACTTGCATTTTCAACAGAAGGAGTTCCCCACAAAATCTTCGGACATGATGAACCGGTAATTCTCAAAGGCAATACATAGTTAAACTTACAAGCATTTTCATCTTCAAAGAATGCATCCGACATGTTCACACGAATTAGCCCGTTGAAACTTCCTTTCGGAATCACTACAGAATTTTCCGGCTCCAGCGTATAATAGTAATCCGGAAGCACTTTCACCGTTACCTCTTCACCTTCTGCATTGGTCGCTTTCATTCCTTCTGGCACTAATGACGGATCTACTTCATAATCCACCGTCCAGGACGTTTCATTAGAATAACCGCCCCCAACACAAACGCCCACATGAAAAGCATTCTGCAAATCTACCGAATTATCCAATCGGGTTTCTCCAAGTACAAGTGTTCTTACCGGATACTGAACCGGAAAATAAATAGCTTGTTCCTGGCTACTTTCAAATTCATGATACTGGTTCTTGCAGCTACCCAACATAGCTGCAATACCCAATAACGACACAATATATAATTTTTTCATAAGACCTATTTATTTATAAGTTAGCACATTTATTCCCATCCCTTGTTCTGTATCAAACCGTATTTCTGAGTCTCTGTATAAGGAATCGGTGCATAAATCATATAATCCTCATACTTTCTCACTTCTACCGAAGGAATCTCACGCATAGTAGATGCATCGTATCCCTTTACGCTCTCATTCATTCGTGAAAGGTCCATCCAGCGACGCAAATCCCAGAAACGGAATCCTTCGAAACACAATTCAATTCGTCTTTCATTTTTAATCAATTCAGCCAATCCTTCTTGATCGAGTGAATTCACATAAGTCTTATCGGCAATTCCTGCTCTTTCCCGAAGGGCATTGATTACTTTACGAGCTGTAAAACCGTTAATTTCCACATCAGGTCCCACCGCATTAGCTGCTTCAGCAAAATTAAGCAAAACCTCCGTATAACGCATACGTACATGATAATGAGGTGTCGTAATCACACTACCGACTTTCAAAGATACCGCTTCATCCAGTAATTTCCGCATATAATAACCTGTACGAGTAGACGTTGTTTTAACGCCAATCTTATCATCTCCAGTCTGCATATTCAATGTGACATTATTCGCTCCTCCTACTTGAGAGCCATTATGATAGATATACAAATCCAAGCGTAGGTCACGGTTTGCATAAGGCTCGTCTGATTTATATACTGTAGATGAATGAGTGATAGGATATCCATTCTTATCAGGGAAACAGTCCACCAGATTCTGCGAAGGATTAATTTCTCCCTTTCCTAACAAAGAAGGAGGAAACATTCGATTTTCTCTATTCGAAGAATTACCAATGGAAGAATACCACAATACCTCATGGCAGGTATTCAAAAATTCCTTATCCGCATCTTTTGTTCCCAAATTATAGAACGTAAGCCCTCTTGTGTCGGCCAGATTATCCAGTTTCCCGTTTGCATTCATCACGGCAGCAGCAGCCTCAGCCGCCTGCTGCATGGCATAACCACTTTTTGCAAAAGCCGGACTAGCCGCAGTCAACAGCACTCTGGCTTTAAGTGCCATTACAGAAAGCCCGTTCATTCTATTAATATTGGTAGCCCCCATTACACGGTCACTACCTTCCCATTTAAGAGGCAGCGTTTTCAATGCTTCCTCACAATCATCTAAAATCTGCTTCACACAATCAGCGTATGAATCTCTGGGAAGTTTTGCAGCCTCTACTTCTTGCATGGTAGAAGTAACAATTGGAAATCCCCATAAATTCCCTTCATTATCCTCTCCCCCATAAATGGTCAGTAATTTTGCCTGCCACCATGCTCTCAAAGCGTATGCCTCTCCTCTCAAACGGTCCTGATATTGCTGCTTGACCTCTTCATCGCTCAAAGGAGCAAAATCTACCCGTTCCATATTTTCTAAAAAGTCATTCACATGTAGAATGGCCTGAAACGCGTTCTTATATTCATTTCCGAACGGTGTGTTACGGGAGGTCCATCCTCCCGTAGCCATTGTCACCGTATTATCTGTCACCAAATTGGTAGCCATGTCGTCTGTTCCATAATCATACTTTTCCGTATAGTCGTTCGGCAGCATGTTATAGGCTTTCAACAATACCCCTTCTGCCAATTTGGGATTGGCCCACACAATTTCATCATCGTAACGTCCGTTTTCATCGTTCTCATCCAAAAAATCTGAACAAGAAACCAAGCCCATGGCCAAAAACAGAATCGCATAGATTTTATTTATTTTCTTCATATCAGTAAGGTTATTAGAATGTAGCTACAAGTCCCAAAGCAAATACTCTGTTCTGAGGAGCTGAACCTACATTGAGTTCAAGTATTTTTTTATCCTTTGCTATCATAAACAAGTTGCTGCCACGCAAATAAGCCTGCAAGCCTTTAATTGCAATATTTTCTTTCAGTTTGAAGTTATAACTCAACTGCAAAGCCGACAATGAGAACTGACTTCTATCGTACATCCAGAATGTAGAGTTACGGTAGTTATTATTACCATTTGTCAGCGTCAGGCGAGGATAAGTCGCATTGGAGTCCGGAGCATCCGGGTTATAAGCCAGCAAAGCATACTCACTATATTTCGCCTCATTTCCCTTAAACCAGTAATAATCACTGTTCATGAAACCTTTTCCACCAAATCCTCCGTTAGCCTGTATGTACAAGCTCCAACGGTCGTATGTAAAGTTCAGGTTCAATGCCACAAAATGGTTGTTCCCGCTTCTTCCCAATACATGCTGGTCATCTTCTGTAATGGATCCGTCACCATTATAATCTACATACTTGATGTCACCCGGACGAACGGCCCCGAATGTAGATTTAGGCAGCCCATCTACTAAGTTTCCATTTTCGTCAAAATCACCTTCAGTATACAAGCGGTCGGCTTCATATCCAATCAATGCATTAGCGTATGTACCTACGCGAGTCATGTGCTTGTTGTACTGAGTATCATACACCTGTTCTTCGTATTTCAGAATTTCAGAAGTAGTATACATGTAATTCAAACCCGCAGAAAGCGTAAACTTATTCCACTTTTCAGTGTGGTTGATTCCAACTTCCACTCCCTGATATCTGGTAGAGTTATAATTTTCAAATACCGACACATTACCCATGGTATAAGGAGTAGAGTTCTTCATTTCAGTCAACTGATCCTCGTATGTACTATTGAAATAAGCGGCTTCCACCCAAGTACGTTTATTGAACAAGTTAGCTTCAAACCCTATATTCAACTCCTTTCTCTTCTGCCAGGAATATACATTACCTAATGAGGTAATCAGTAAGGAATTATTCTTGTTTGCCCCATTGTTATAACTCCAGGTATAAGAGCTGGAGTAATTGGAATCATACAAGAAATATCCATTATAGGTACCCAATGTCCAATTATCATTCTTGATAATACCATACGAAGCTCTCAGTTTCAAATAATCCAGCCATTCCAAATCCTTCATAAAATCTTCCTGGCTCATAATCCATCCTAATCCATAGCTTGAAGAATAGCCCCAGCGGTCATCCGGATTCAATTTGTTACTTCCCTGATTCAACCCTGCTACTTCCACAATATACTTGTCATCATACATCAAATTAGCAGAGAAACCGTATGACATTTTCTTCACATCCTGCGACACAGCATTGGCCCAGTATCTTTTCAGATTTCCCATCAACAACGCTGACACATCAAATTTACCAAACCGTCTTTGGTAATTCAGTGTCAGGTGTGCCTGCATTTTTCTGCCAAAATCCATATTCTTATAATCGATGGTCTGCGAAGTAGTAGTCTTGTCATTACCAATCTTTGTCACTGAGAAATTATTCTGCATGTCTACATTTCCTATCTCATAAATGGCATACGAGTTATTAATCAGCTGGAAATACTTATTAGTAAACTCAAAACTGAACATGCCGTTGGCAGTCAATCCCTTTGTAATGGCGTTCAAATCCAAATCCATACCTGTACGGAATTGTACATAACGGTCCATTTGAGTTACATTTCCCTTTTGAGTTAAATCTCCCAACAAGTTATCCTGATATACAGAAGTTCCTCCCAATACATAGCGGTCATTAATAGTCTTCATCCCGGTCAGTTCTGCCAGATTACTAATGCGATCAGTAGGAATCAACAAAGGAAAAGAATGAGGTAAATAAGAAGAAGCCTTTGTCCAGAAAGTCTCCTCTTCCACTCCATTATCATTATAGGTAGACACATTCGGCGTATTCAAAATATCAAATACCGCTGTAGCATCTACATTCATTCGTAGCCATTTGGTGACATCAAAATCCACTTTACCACGTACGCTCAACACATCCTGCACATTGCTGTCACCAGCTTTGAACCATTGCTCATTGCGTTTCCATCCTAAATTCATATAATAACGGACCTTGTCATTACCTCCTGATGCCTCACCGTAAATGTTGCTAAAACTTACCACATCTTTTACAAACGCATCTCCGTAATAATCGACATCCGGATACAAGAATGGATCTACTCTATTCCGTGTATTATTAATTAACTGCACTGAATAAGGCAAAGAACCCATACTCCCACCATCATTCAAATATGCACGATCATACACCTCCATATAAGTAGCTGCATCTAGGTATTTAGGATAAGCAATAGCTTTCTGCAGACCATATTCCGCATTAAACTTCATCTTATTCTTTCCAAAGTCTCCTTTCTTCGTAGTTATTAATACCACTCCTGTATCAGCATCACCTCCATATAATATCCTTGAGACAGCATCCTTCAATACAGTAATCTGTTCAATCTCCAGCAAGTTAAGGTATTCAATATCTTTTACCACCCCATCTACTACATAGATAACATCACCCATTCCATGCAAATTCACCCCGGTAAGTCCGGTTATCTTATTCTGGAGAGCCGATTGAACATCCTGTCGCGAATCGTATTTCAGCACGTCATCCGGATTCACCACAGACACACTTCCTGTGGTCTGCTTCAAATCCATTTTCTGGTAAGCCAGATTTACCACCCTTCCGGCTTCTTTATCTGTATCTTCTACGGGCAATACACTCTGAGCAAAGAGCAAGTTTGCAGAGAACAAAGCCAATAAAGAACTTATTGCTTTTTTATTTTTCATAACATATTACATTTTAAGTTTATTCCCATCCGGTATTTTGCGGGAATTCAGGATACATTTTAGTCATATCTGTCGGGAAAGGCATCCAATAATGCTTGGGCGCATCAAAAGTACGGTTCAACAAAGTACGTCGTGAGAAATTCTTCCACTCCTTAGTAAAATCAAGTGTCTGAACAGCTTCCTTACTCATAGTCTCACCAACTTTATAACGGCGAATGTCATACCAGTATTGTCCTTCAAAACAAAATTCCACCGCACGTTCATTCAGAATCATTTTCATGAAATCGCCATGTGCTCCTCCTGTAGCTGTAGTAGCAACCTGTCCGGCACGTGAACGTATCTTGTTCACTGCTTGAAGTGCGGTATATCCACAATCTCCTATTTTCTGATCAGCATCTCCTAATGCCTGATAAACCGCTTCGGCATACAACAGATATACTTCGGCCAAACGCATCAAAGGCACCATCATACGCATATTGTTATATTCCGTACCATTATCTGTCTTATTACAGTTCCATGGCCAATACTTATGTATATAATACGGAGTCTGGCAGTTATCTGCATTTCGAGTTTTTCCTCCAGTATACAATTGTAGGATTGTTTTTTCCGTATCTCCCGGATTATCACGATCTACGTAGATTGATTTGCGGAAACGCGGATCACGGTCATCCCACATTTTACATTTCTGCACTCCATTTTCCGTATAAACCACCCCATCATATTCTTTTTTGTACAATGAGCCATCCTTCATTTCAAACAGGTCTACATAATTCTGAGTCGGTGTACAATTAATAGCGTTGCCTCCAAAAACGGAGTTATCCGGCATGTGAATACGTCCAAGAGTATTCAAAATCAATGTATTTCCTTTCAATGTATTGTATCTACCCCATAAGGTTTCCTTACTCCATGGAACAGTTGTTCCATCCACTGTATAAAACATATCCGAATAATGATCCCAGTCCAGCAGACCATATACGGTAGCATTATCTTCAGCCATCTTAATCGCAGCAGAAGCTGCTTCTGCTGCCTGACGCATCAGTTCTGTATTTACAATAGCAGGTTTCAAATCTGAAATGGAGGTTCCAGAATACTCGCTCATCAACGGAGAAGCCGCATACACCAAAGCCCGAGCTTTATAAGCCAACGCTGCCAAAGCCGTACACCGTCCTCTGTTAGCCACATCATTATCCCAGGCTACCGGCAAAAGATTTGCAGCTTCCTGCATGTCTTCGGCTACCCGTACAGCACATGCCTGATAACCATGATAAGTATTTCCATCTAAAGCGGTATATTCCCCAAAACGAGGCAAGTTGAACTCATCCACAAGCACTTTATCTACATAAGGAATAGAACCCCAAGCCGCCATCAGTTCATGATGAAAAAACGCACGCATAAAAAGCAACTGGCCCTTTATCTTATTCTTTTCCTCTTCCGTTCCTTGCATCAAATCAAAGTTCTCCAATCCCAGGTTGGCAATACGTATCGCTTTCCATCCAACCCAGATACCTGGTCCATAATCATCAACCGTACTGAGATATCCTCTCGTCAGATATTGATTATAAAATCCTCTCACAGAATTGTATCCTGTACTCCAAGTTGTAGTTCCAATAGTTTCACCCCCATAACAATTGTCCATTGTTACATGATTTACAATTGGATCTGCCACATACATATACAGCTGATCCACAAAACCCTGAAAATTATAGTAGTCTCCAAAAATATCTTCCGTATTCTTGTCCGCTTCTACCGGTACACTCAGATAATCCGTACAGGAGGTACCCACCACCGTCATCTGAGTACAAAATAACAATGTATAGAATATTTTTTTCATAATGCGATTATATTAAAAACTAATATTTGCACCAAAATTTATCTGTTTTGTATTTGGATAACTTTTTAAATTAAAATTGGCCCCTTCAATATCCATTGGTAACGCACTCCAGAAGAAGAGATTGTTTCCATTTACGTACAAACGCAAGTTCGAAATAGACAGCTTATTCACCCAGGATTTAGGAAAAGTATAACTTAACTCAGCCGTTTTTAAACGTAAATATGAGCCATCATAAAATACAGAACTTCCAGTAGGGCCTTTAGCAGCCATACTCAATGCCCGGTAAGTTCCGTCGCCTTGATATTCGGGTGTCCAAGTCTCATTTAAATTACGTTCAAATACACAATCTGAATTAAAATCAAATTCAGCAATATCATACGCATTGACAGACACATTGTATGCTCCATAGAACTGGCAACTCAAGCTCCATCCTTTATAAGTAACACCCACTGAAAAACTATAGGTATTCTGCGGGTAAGTAGAATATCCCCATGCACATCCATCATTGTTATTGATAATTCCATCACCGTTATAATCTAACATTCGGTATTGTCCAGGTAATAACAAGTTATTAGTACTAGCATTTTCGTACAAAACACCAGTATACATATCATCCCAGCTTTGGATAATTCCGGTAACTACCTGTGGCTTAATTTGATTAATTGAATAACCTGCAGCCTTCTGATAGTCTGGTTTAAGTTCCGGATCTTCTTTATAAATAATCTTATTTTTTGCCACTGTCCAGCTATAAGCCCCCCATACGCCCCAGTCTTTCCAGTTCTTCTGCAACTTAAACTCTAGTTCCGCACCATGAGAATCCACAATACCCAAATTGGCAGCTGGAGGTGTTTGTCCAAAGAAATCAGGCACACTTCGATCGTCTGAACCAATCAACATATCATATCGATGTTCATTAAATATATCAATATTGGCAGTAATCAAGTTATTAAACAATCCTAATTCTATACCATAATTTTGCTTTCTCGCTTTCTCCCATCTTAAATCCGGATTACCAGGAGTTCCTTCCATAAAAATAGGATAAGTTCCCGGCTTAGGAGCAGGATAACCAAAGTTCGGCCACCGTCCCGTATTAAAAGATCCACCTGGGAATAATTTATCATTTTCTAAGAACTCATTCCAAGTAGTTACATACGGCCACTGACCTACTCCCGGTAAATTATCATTACCGACCAGACCGATAGAATACTTCAGTTTCAAGTTGGAAATAAACGGAAGATGTTCTTTCATAAACTTTTCTTCACTTACTCGCCAACCCAATGCCAAAGAAGGAAAGAAGTCAAACTTATGCCCTGGACCGAACTTTTCAGAACCATTGTATGCCGCATTCACTTCTGCTAAGTATTTACCGTCATAATCATACGTTACACGTCCTACCCAGTCTTCACGTTTGCTGGGCCATACACTACCTGTAGCATATTCCTGACGGCTAAACAAGGCTAAGGCACCTACATTATGTACCCCAAAACGTCTGTTGTAAGAAAGCGACATTTCATAATACATATTTCTGCGAGTCTGGTTAGCTGTAGTTTCATTCAAATATTCTGTAGTATAACCCAGTGGATCCGGATAAAAGTCAAATCCATCATTACCGGTTGCCGGCACATCATACTTCCACACACCATTTTCTCTATCCCACATTTTACGCTGGTAGTTTGCCAAATCATCACTAATCTGCTGACCTAATGAAGTAAAATAGTTATCAAAAGAAAAACGTCCTTTGAAACTCAAACCCTTCGTAATAAAATCTAATTTCTGCTGTAACTCAAAGTCAGTAGTAATGGATGTACGGTTTGTTACTTTAGTACCATTGGCCATCATATAAAAATAGCCATTAAAACCATATCGATCTGATTCTGGATCATCCATACCATAGGTTCCATCACTATACATAGGAAGAGCTGTTGACGGAGAATATTTGTACACAGAATACCACATATTATGAACACCGTTTGCCGGGGTCTGCTGCTTACCATAATATCCACTTAAATTCACCTTAAACTGAGTAGTCTTGGTCAGATTAAAATCCAGATTTGTACGGAAATTAAAACGGTCATAGCGAAAAGCAGGACTATATCCACGTGAATTCTCTCCCGTATCGAAAATATCTCCATCATATACATAACCCAATGAAGTAAAATATTTCACAAAATCCGTACCTCCGGAGATATTAACATTATATTTAGTAGAATAAGCCGCATCATTCAACATATAATCTTGCCAGTCTACGTTTGTATATTTCTCCGGTTCAATCTGGCTTCGGTAAAGTTCCAACTCATTAGCCGTTGTAAAATACTGCCAATATTGACTGCCATACAATGGTAATTCGTTTACAATAGCATAGTTACGTGCTACACGTGCTGTGTAAGAATCCATCGGCTTCTCCACCTTCGACAAAGATTTGATAGCCACATTCGCCTCAGCGGTTACTTTGGTTTTTCCTTTTTCTCCACGCTTGGTATTAATCAAGATAACACCATTCGCACCTTTCACACCAAACACCGCTGTAGCCGACGCATCTTTCAAGACAGAAAAACTTTCGATTTCATTTACATCAATATCGTTCATGGAACGTTCCATACCATCCACCAAAATAAGTGGCTGGGCATTATTCCAAGTATTCATACCACGAATCAGGATTTGCGATTCCGCTCCATATTCACCTCCACCACCCGGATTACCGTTTGTGGTCATGACAGTCACACCTGGCATAGCACCACTCAAAGCATCAGTCAGATTAGACATAGAACCTTTTGACTTCAATTTTTCACCGGTTACTTGTGCTATAGAACCTACCACACTTTCCTTTTTTTGCTGTCCATAACCCACAACTACAACTTCTTCGAGTACTTCCGAACTTTCTTTCATCACCACTTTCAGCACACCAGACTGTACTTTGATAATCTGATCATCAAAACCGATATAAGAAACTCTGATTTTCGCATCCTTGTTAGCCACCTTCAATGTAAAGTTTCCATCAAAGTCTGTAATTGTACCATTCGTAGTACCTTCTTCCAAAACATTCACCCCTATCAGTGTCTCTCCATTCTGGTCAAGTACCACTCCCTTTACAACCAATCCTTCTTGCTGAATAGAAGAAACCAATGGAGCGTCACTGGCATTCAAATGCCCTCCACTTAAAGAAAGCAGCATCATCGCCATCAACGAACATCTCCTTGGAAAACGGAAGTCTATCAATCTTTTGTTTGTTTCCATAATATTAACACCATTCTTTAATTCAAACACCGGCTTTGTTTATGGCAAAAGTAACCCTAAAGCCGGAGTTGAATTATTTATTTTATACACTTTTTTTGTCCACTTGTCCAAAATACAGCCTAAAATCACTCAAAAACGATATTCTGAGTGGTTGTAGCATCAATTCGGAACCAAGTATCTTTGTTCTCATTTGTAATCTTTACACCACCAATTGTAACGTTACGGAAAGTTATATCCTTCACCCACCATATAGCCGTAGGGTCGTTCTTCACAATCGGTGCATTCGTATTTCCCACAGTTTTAGCACCCGTAATAAGATTAGTCTTCATTCCATTACTTCTATCTCCTACCTGTTCTTCTACAGATACATTCTCCAACAGGATATCGCCCATCCAGCCCAGTTCTGATTTAGAAGCCAAGGGGATTTTAGCTGGTTCATTCGGATTTACCCCTGTAGATGGATTGTAATTAGCATAATCGGAATTTGGTTTCAGATTCACAAATCCTGGTATTTTTCCTTCAAAACGGATATTTCGAAGCACAGTAGTGGGTGCACCCACTGGAGGGTTATAAGCATATTCATTTTGCGACATGATAAGTCCCTTATTATTACCCATACTCAACCATTCTGGAAAGATAATATCAATATTATCCAATACAGAACCTCCGATATCAAAATACTGCCATCCATTTGTCAGGATACTTCCGTTAAATGCAGGCCACAGCACACAATCTTTTACGTCCAACGTATAATTATAGAAGAAGTCATCGCATGCACGAATAAAGCAATTGTAAATCTTAGAATTCAAACCCGGACGAAGACCGTCGTTGTTACAATGCCATCCCAGGAACTTCACATTTGTAAATGTGGCATTATCCGTAGGCACAATTCCATGGTGTGGAGATTCCATCACAATCACCCCGTCAAATACCGCATTGTTGCCTGCCTGAATCAACTGGCCCATCAGTCGGTCCGGATTACTAGGTTGCCAATCATACTGACGACCGGATAAAATACCACGACCATATACCGCCTGATTGCTGTCACCATAATTCCGGCGTAACACATAACCCTCTACAAATGCACCACCTTCGATATAAATCTTCTGGTTGGCTGTAATGGTGAGTCCTCCATGCTCGTTAATCATAGAACCACGAGCACCGTCTGTCTTCAGATTATAATATCCCGGCTTGAAATAGATTACTTCTGCATTGGCTAAATCCGATTCAGAAACTTCCTTTGAATAATACACCACACTCTGGCGAGCCGGATTTGGTTTCAAGGTTTCCACCGGATCCACAAAGATACAAAGCATATCTTTAATCCAATCAAAAGGAGTACCCGCACCCCCTTGTCCTACAGGCACAGTCACAATGTTACGAGGGTCATCAAAATTTACAGCGATGTATTTATTTGCCGCATCCACCGTGAACGAAACAGAAGCTCCACTACCCTGAGCAGACAAATTATAGCTCTTGGGAGAAATCTGCACATTATCACTGGAATAACCGTCAATACTCTCAATTCTGAAAGTCAGTTTTTTGTCCTGACTTGAATCATACGTCACAGGAACAAAAGAAAAAGAGCGTTGCTTGGTGTAGGCAGCTTGCAAATCCTCTCCAATAGAGCCATCTGTATTTACTTTTTTTACTATCGGATCAGACTGCAATACCTGAATTTCCTTCTCTTCTTCTCCATCCACAGTTACAAATACCTTGTAATGTTCAGAGATTTTGGCCTGACCTTGTTCTACAGGCCATTCGTATGTAGTTAACACTTCTACCGGAGCTTGCTCCTCATCCATTTGCCCGCCTCCTTCTATTGTAGAAATGTATGCATCCATTATATTATCGCTACAAGAACTAAAAAAGACTATTCCCATAGCAATCAATATATTCTTATATATTTTCATAACAAAAATCATTTAATTATTAATTTCTTCTACTGAAACCGTTCTATCATCTGTAATGACAATATATTTGGCATCAGCAATATTACATTGGGATTTATAATTTACTTCCATTTCGCCCACCAAATAAGCTTCATCCAACAATAGTCCATTGGAACTAAAAATAGAAAGTTTTGTTGTAGGATCCGTATTCAGCAAATCTAATTTGAACTCTCCATTATGACGGTTTAACTGAAGCAAAACCTTTCGATTCACCAACTGATAATTTGTACAAGCTCTTATTACCGATGAAGGATAGCCTTTAAGCATTGCAGAATTTCTAGATAAAATTCCAGCTCCTAAATTGTTACGTATAGCCTCACCTATATCTAAAATACTATCTATCTTAGCCTGATAACGATTCGCTATTACCTGATTAGAAGCAAAAATATTTGTATATTCATAAGGATCTGTATCTATTCGATACAATTTCTTACCTCCCTTGTTATCTGCAATGTATTTATAATATCTGTCTTGCACATAATTCGTTCCATCATAAGTTGACATTACAGGTACATTCCAATCACTTCTTTCGGGGTCTTCGATTAAAGACGAAATATCATTGCCTTCTATATCGGCTTTTTTAGGTATATTGCTAAGCTTAACCAAGGTAGGATATATATCCTGTAAACTGACCGGAATATCACATAAATGCTTTTCACCTGATCGAGACGGATCATATATAATCAGAGTTGTCCTATTTGCCTGATTATAAATGGTGTTCTTACCCCATCTTTCTTTTTCTCCCAGATGCCATCCATGATCCCCCATGAAAACCACGATTGTATTATCCTTATATCTAGTAGAATTTAAAGCATCAAGTAATATCCCTACATGTTCATCTGCCATTGTCAAACAAGACAAATAAGCATGAATACAATTTTCCCATTCTCCAGCCTGCACTATAGCAGCATGCTCCGGACTGGGAGTATCAGCTCTATCTCCATCCTTATAACCTTTAGGCATAGAAATCACCCCTGGATACATATTCCAATATTTTTTAGAAAAATTCCATGGCTGATGTGGACGGAAGACACCACAGCCGATAAAAAATGGTTTATCTGCATTTTCAGAGGTTTCATAATTCTTGATAAAATCAGCCACCTTATTTACCAATGCCAAATCGTTTGTATTTCCAGGATTCGGATCATCATTGCCTACATTGTACTTAAACAAATTACTATTATCCGCTGAATTATAATCCCAAGATTTAAACTTCCCTCCAGTAGCTTGCGAACCTGTTTTGTCAGTAAACAACTGGCTCCAGTTATCAGGATCAGTTTCATGTCCCCCCATCTGGCCCGGATGGTATAATTTACCTGCCCCAAGCACATGATATCCATTATTCATAAAATATTGATTCATGGTCACAATATTTTGGAATCCTTGCTTATCACGCACATATCCGTCAGGATTATTATCTATTCCGGTAGTTGAAGGACGATAACCTGACCACATAGCATTACGTGAAGGATTACTAACCGGGGAAGAGCAGAATGCATTAGTAAACAATACTCCTTTATCAGCCAAGGCATCAAGATTAGGAGTCACTGTCTGATAATACCCCAAACGATTTACCCAATAATTGAAGTCATCTGCCATTATAAACAAGATATTCTTCTTCGGGCCAGAAGGAATTTCAACGTCCCCCTTATCGTCTTCATTTTCATTGCTTCCAGTATTATCATCTTGTTCTGGAAGGATTGGAGCATCAGGTGGAACAATCTCATCAGTTCCACAGCTTAATAATGTCGGAATTAATCCCGACATTATTAAGTATGTATATTTGAAAAAAGGACTTTTCATAAAAACAATCAGTCTTAATTTGCTAAAGTAAAGTTATTTCCTGGTAAAATCCAGCCATTGGTATCATCATCCCAATCTACATTGTTTATCTTAAGCTTACCTGATCCATTATAATTATTAAAGAAATCTTGCACGGTTCTACTAATAGTTCCAGAAAGTGCATTTCCTTTTATTGACAGATTCTTTATTTTTGTAAATTTAGTTATTATCTCATCTTTCAGCCCTTCTGTACCAGTAATCTTTCCTCCTTGATTCATCACCATTATATGAGTAGCTTCTGGTTTTAATAAAGATAAAAAGTCATTTATTTCCATCGTAATACGACACTGAGAGAAATTTATATATGTCAGATTTTGCATATAAGCTTTATGAACAACTCCTGTCAACTTATCATTGTTTTGAAATTCCACTTTATATAAAGCTTTCAACATAGAAAGTTCCATAGGAAGTTCTCCTACTAGAGCAAACACATCTTTAGACATTTTTAACTCTTGAACTTGTCCATTTGGATCAACTTTTACAATACCCTCTGCGCTATTCGCTGTTATTATTTCCTGAGTAAGCCAACTTGGCTGTGTTACCCAATTCTTTCCATCCAGTTTCTTATACATAATTCTCATCACACCAGCATCAGAAAGTGTTAATTTCCAATTCTTAGGATTATAATTCTCATCATTCGAATCCGAGATATCTCCTTGCTGTGGATAAATATTTACCATCGCATTCCAAGATTCATAATTGGCGTTATCTGCAAAGTCTGCAGCAACTTTTCCTTCCAATTGATTTCCCGAAACTTTAAATGTAGTTGCTTTCAATGTAGCAAGTTCTGCCGGAATACTACCAGTTAAATTATTACCTGACAAATCAATATAATCTAACGATTCAAAATTTACAAGTTCCATCGGAATTGTACCAGATAAGTTTTTATTAGATAAATCCAATTTTACCAAATTACCACCAGATAAAGTCACTCCAGTCCACTTTTTATAATCAGATTGTGTTGACCAGTTTAAGGCATCTGTACTACTACCTTCCAATGTCGCTTCCAAAGCTTTCAAAGCAGTGACATCTTTCGGCATTTCTCCCTTATTCTGTTGTACACTGATTTCCTTAGAAGTTCCTTCACCAAAAGTTACAGTAAACGAACCGTTGCGACCATCTACATCATCCATATTAGGATTTGGTTCTACCATCACTTTCACCTCTACCGGTTCTAAAGAAGCCGTACCTTCCGAAGGTTCAAATGTCAACCATTCTGAATCAGTACCAGGCTCGATTTTCCAGTCTGCGTTCGCATTCAGCGTGATGGTACGAGTCTCACCTCCTCCACCAAGTCCTGTCAAACCAGCCTGTTCTGTTAATACTTTTTCTCCATCCTTTATTTTATAATCCAAAGGAGCAGCAGCCTGAGTCACAGTATACTGGAATGACATCGCTTCCGGCACACGCACTTCAAATTTTCCCTCACGCACTTTTGCAAACGGATTTTCATCTACAACCACAGTTACCGGAAGATTTTCTCCAATCTCACCTACTTCCGGACCTACTTTAATCCAAGTGTCTGCTTCATTCACTGTTTTTACTGTCCACTCGATATTTGAAGTAGCTGTAAATGCTTTTGCAGTCAAATCAGGAGATAACAATGTTCCATTCTGAGCAAAGCTAAATACAGTTTCAGCATCATAAGAAGGTTCCAGACGAATATCATCTTCCAAATGAATAACGGTAATAGGGTATTTTCTGCCAGAAGCATTAAAAATAAACTTTGAATATGCCTTATCAGTAGATGTGTTTTCCTTATTAGCTGTTACTGTCAGCGTAAAGTCACCGGCTTTACCGCTCATAGGTTCCACAGAAAAGAAATCACCTTCTTCTACTTCAATTGTCCAGTCTACATCCGACGAACCGTTCAATGTAGCAGAAGAACCAACACTCTTTCCTAATTTAGCCTGAGAATAATCAAATTTCACATTGACTCCCTGAGGAGTATTTCCACCATCAAGAGGAGAATTATCATCCTTGCACGAGAACATGCAAGCTGCCAATCCCACAAAAAGAATTGATTTAAAAAATGTTTTGTTCATGATCACATGTTTTTTAGTTATTACATAGTATTAATATATTTTTCAATACTGCAAAGGAAGGGCAAATATCAGAAACGACTTTGTCCATTCATCCGCACTATTGTTTCATTTGTACAGAGGACCTTATCCCCTTCTACAGCCCTCTGTAGCAGAGTTTATTCTACGTTCCCCGCAAAGAATCTGCACGCAGAAATCCGGACATCTCCACCTACAGCTTTCAAGTAGATAGTCTGTTTGCCATTAGCATCGATAAGAGAAGTATCCACATAGCCGTCTTTTTTCACGAGCAACGTACCCAGCAGTTTTCCATCGGCTGCCCCGATGCGTACTTCAATTTTCAAAGGCGCTTTCACTCCGGAAACTTCCGCACTGAAATAATAGTAACCCGTACCCAGATTGACCTTAGAAACGGATACAGATTCACCGTCTGAAAGAGCAGTCTGCTTCAAAGAAAGATTCACCACAGCTGGCTGATTGATTTTCACGGCGGCAACACCTTCAATGGTCTGTTTCACCGGTACGATGCTTCCATCTTTCCGATAATTCAATTCGTCTATGCACACAGAACGCTGAGTCCAGGTGCCCGGTCCGTTAAATCGATCCTGGCGCCAGGAAGAAAGAGCAGAAGTGTGATAAAACAAATATTCCTGTCCGTGGTATTCCACAATACCTCCGTGGTTCGACTGGGTCAGACGCCAGGGCACATAATCGTATCCCGGCAGCTTCGGACCGTTTTTCACCCCTACTCCCAACTCATAGTTCATCACTCCTCCGTATTTGAAAGGTCCCATAGGAGAATCGCCTACAGAATAGGCCAGTTCAGAAGGCTCGCGGTTCGGATCGTCCGGTTGCTTCCGGTCAATCTTGTTGCCGTACTTCGTATGATAAGAAAGATAGTACTTTCCGTCGTGCTTGTTCATCCAGATAGCTTCCATGAAACGATCGGTATCGACACCCAATTTTACAGGTTTTCCGACAAACTCATACATGTTGTCTTTCAACTGCGCAGCCATGTGACTGCCCCAGTACAGGTACATCTTGCCATCTGTATCGCGGAACACTGCAGGGTCAATTCCTCTTGTTTCCTTTATTTGCGGAGCCAGCACCTTGAAACGTTCGGTCAGCGAATTACTTTCCGCTACAGCCAGATAAGCCGTCACTTTCCGTTTTTCCTGCGAAGACTCTGCTCCATGCTGGATACGAATCGGAATATACAGATAATACTTTCCGTCTTTATAAATAAAGTCCGGAGCCCATACCGCCCACTTGTCTGAAGCCGGCGCGTCTTTCGGACGAATATCGTTTACGTGGAAAATCTCTCCATGGTCAGTCCAGTTCACCATGTCGGACGAAGAAAAGGCATGATAGCAATGCATGGTAGAATATCCACCGCCATTCTCGTGGTCTACGGAAGTTATCATCCACACCCGTCCGTCGGGCATCACATGTGGAGCCGCATCGGCAGTATACATGTGGCGTATCACCGGATTCCCGTATGGATAAGGGTCGGTATTCACATTCTTTTTTACCTGTGCACCCACGGTTCCTGCCAAAGCCATGCACAGAGACAAAAATAAAAATCGTTTTTTCATTGATTAATGTTTAAATGGTATTTAAAAGATAATTGAATTCATTTCGAGCCTTTCCCGGCAGCCACATCCGAACGTTTCAGCAGTTCTGCCCGGATGGCAGCAGCTTCCTGAAAGAATTTCTTTTCATTGGCTTTTTCCACTTCCGGATTATTGGTACCATCAGAAGCCACATCCTGGAGCGAAACTCCCCATCTGCCCAGCAGCACATAATAAGTAGCGCAGTCGGAGTCATCTACCGTATCGAACGCATACTTCCCAGTGGCAAAAATTTTACCCAAGTGACTCTTATGAAATTGATTGAAATAGTCTTTTCCACGCGGACTGCCGCTCACAATACCGTGCTGTCCGATGGCACCTAACTCATAATACAAAATCTTGCCTTCTGCGGCCATTGCTTTCAGATAACTGCATGCCGCAGCATCTTCCCGGCAGTTGGCTACATTCTCCGGATGTTCCGGACTGCCCTGGTGCAAAGAAGAATCCGTCCAATGACCAATAAAACGGACCTTCTTCAGCAAATGGGCACGTTTGGAATGAAGACAGGCATTTACCAGAATGGCCGGCTCAGTCAAAGAACCCCAGCAAAGCACGTTCACCGTATCTTTTTCATGCTGCAGCAAGTTTAAAAGAGAAGTGACTGTAGGATAACGGTCGAGGATTCTGGCATAATCCTTCTTGTAGTCAAAGCGCTCTGCACTCTCTTTGATGCAACTCTGGGTAAAAGAGATGGAATCCGGGAAATCCGGATATACCTTTTTAAGGTTCACTACATCAGCTGCATAAGCCTCACCAAACTCACGCTGCGCCCACTCTGCCTGGTTGCCGGACGTAGCATGCTGTTTTCGATGAGTACTGGCCACCACAATGCCTCGCGTATCAAAACAATCGGCCAGCAACAAATATCCGGCCATGGCCGAAATATCGTCAGGGTCATTCACTGTACCTTCTTTATTGGGACCCGGGATGGTCTTGTCGGACATATCCGTGTAAATCCATACTACAGGCTTTCTTGTATCGGCATAAAGGGTAGAAGAAATTCCACCCAGACATACTGCTAGCCAAACTACTAATTTATTCATAATCATTAAATCCTAAATATTTATTATATTCAATGCATTCCTGTTCAATTATATCCAGCGATGAAGTCAGCTTCTTTCCCTTGAGCCCTTTTGCCGGTTTCTCACCTGCCGATTTTGAGATGTGAGCCTTACCGATACTGGGCACATTCACTTTCGGAATGAAGGCTCTCAAACGTGCCTTCACTTCGGCATATTTCTTGTCGGCTGCCAGGTTTTTCCACTCCAAGGGGTCGTACTGATGGTCATAAAGTTCTTCCGAACCGTCGCGATAAATAATGTAACGGTAACGACCGTCGCAAATGGAATGCTCGTTCTGCGCCAGTGTGGTAATGGCCGGCTTCGTCCAATGTGCATTCGGATTCTGTAACAAAGGAGTTATGTCATTTCCTTCGTTCAGTGAATTAGCAGGTAAACCCGCCAGAGATACTAACGTAGGATACAAATCCAGCAAGCTGACCGGTTGTTTGCACACGCTTCCCGGCTTTGTTACGCCCGGAGCCACAATAATCATCGGCACATGACATGAACGGTCCCACAACGAGAATTTACGATAACGCATCTTTTCGCCCAGATGCCATCCATGGTCGCCCCAGAACACCACGATGGTATTGTCTCTTTCCGGACTCTTTTCCAGCGCATCCACTATCTGGCCGATACAATCGTCTGCATAACTGATGCAAGCCAGATAGGCACGAACCGCCTCTTTCTCCATGCCATACTTCTTCAGAATATTAAACTCATGCTCGGGTTTGTTATATCCGGTCATCGACAAAGCTCGTGGAGAAAGTTTTTCCATGGTTTCCATCGGGTCCTGCTTAGGCAACTGAATATCTTCGAGTTTGAAACGGTCAAAATATTTCTGAGGTACATACCACGGAAGATGCGGACGGAAAATGCCACAAGCCATAAAGAAAGGCTTGTCGTGTTTCTTCATAAGCTCCTGAGCAGCCCACTGCGCATTCAGGTAGTCGTTGGTCTTTGTTTCATCCACATCAACTCCTGCCCAGTCAAGAATCACAGCTCCTCCAGTGGTCTGTTTTTCCAACCCGTTGGCTTGTTTTCCTTTCTGCCGTGGAGGATTCAGTGACAAACCACCTAAATTTTCCTGGCTGTCCCATGACTGCGGGTCGCCCCAAAGCCCCATCGGCTGATGGAATATCTTTCCGCGCGCCATGGAATAGTATCCGTGATTCGAAAAATACTTTGGCAAGGTCACGGCATCTTTCAACACCGGAGATTCACGCATAAATTCGGCGTTTCCATAGACTCCGGTAGTGGAAGTACGGAAACCGGAAAGAAGCGCGGCACGTGAGGCATTGGAAACCGGAGCCGCACAATAAGCCGACTCAAACACCATTCCCATGGCGGCCAGCCGGTCCATATTGGGTGTACGGGTATTAGGATGTCCTTTCATAAATCCCACCCAGTCATTCAAATCATCCACTGCTATAAAAAGCACATTCTTCGGCTTTTCACTCTGCGCTTGCATCCATGCCGGCATCAGCGTAGCTGCAATTCCTATCAGCAAATTCTTGTCCATTGTCATATTTTTAATGGTTACTTATTTAAATGTGAGGTATCTACATCCGATTGAAAAATCCATCCCGGGAATTTCAAGTTTTCTCCTTTCTGCAAACGGTTATAATAATCCCGGTGATTTTTGTCGCAATAAGGCATGCGTTCATAATAACCCGCATCCCCCGCCATGCGGTGGTCTCCCTGAGATTTCAATTCCTCAAACATCTGTTTCCGGAGTTTATCGGCCACTTTTCGTCCTTCGCCCGAGGAAATCAGGTTGTACATGCAGTCAGGGTCTTTTACAATGTCATAAAGTTCCTCTTGCGGACGCTTTCCAAAATTCAGACTCCAGTACTTATGCGCCTCTGTTTTACCGTCTTTTATCAATTCTGTTTTAATGGCTCCTCCGTCACAGTTCAGATAACCCGTTTCCGGATTGCCTGCCGGCCAGCGGTCTGGTTCAAAATTATAGACATAGAGATATTGCTCGGTCACGATTCCCCGGATGGGATAACCGGCATCATCAGGACGACCTATATCGTGACGTTCCTTCCCTATCAGCACATGATTACGGGATGAGTCATATTTGCTTTTTCCGGATTTTATGAGTGAAAGCATGCTTTTGCCTTCTATCTGCTGCATACCTTTTGCCTCACCGTCTATTCCTGCCGCCTCCAAGAAAGTAGGTGCCAGGTCGATGAAATTGACAAAATCAAAATTCTTCACTCCCTTCTGCGGAATTCCCTTTGGCCAGTACACCAGCATCGGCAAATGATTGGAGGCATGATACGCCTGTCCTTTTATACGCGGAAAAGGCATGCCGTTATCAGCCGTCACCACGATAATGGTGTTATCCAGTAACCCCTCTGCCTTCAACTTTTCTACCATCTTTCCCAAGTGGGCATCAAAATGCTCCAGTTCGAAAGCAAAATCGAGCATGTCATTCCGTGTTTCTTCACAATCGGGCCAGTAAGGCGGAACCCGGTCTATATCCGCAGTCCGGTAATTTCCCTTATTAACCCCACTTCCGTATTCATAGAAGCGGTGAGGTTCCAGCGAACCATACCAGAAAAAGAAAGGCTGCGATTTATCCCTCGTATCAATGAATTCCGCAAAGTTGGCCGCATAGTCAATGTTCGAGATTTCCGGAGTGACCGGAGTCAGCTTGATACGGTCGAATGACGGACCTATCAGTTCACGTCTTTTCCCATTTATTTGTCCCGGATCGCCCGGTGCCCAACCTTTTCCCGTTTTAGCTACCACATAGCCATTTTCGCGCATTACTTCTGCAAATGTTTTAAACTGTGACGGCCAAAAGGCAAAATGATTGCAGGCTGCTTCCAACTGCCAGGAATTCCGTCCTGTCAATATACACGAACGGCTGGGTCCACTCTTGGCATTACAAGTATAGGCATTCATAAACAGCGTGCCTTGAGAAGCCAGCTGGTCTATGTGCGGAGTCCGCACCCACTTGCATCCGTATGCACCCCAGAAGGGGAAAGACACATCATCGGCCAAACAAAATAAGATATTGGGACGATCGTCTGTTGAAACAACCTGAGTACATTTTTGTCCATTCAAGTTTATTGCTGCAAAAGCTGCAACTGTAGTTAACAAATGAGATTTTTTCATATTCTAATAATTTTATAGATACCAAAAGTAGGAACGCGGCTATACAATCATTGTACGCCGCGTTCACAGTTTTGATTCATTTGTTCAGAAGTGTCAGAAAACCAACTCCCGCACTATCTCAAGTGTATCATCCGCCTCTTTCATCTCAAAAAAACGGGCGTGAGGCTCTGCCCCGCCATTGGGATAATGGAGCGTCATTACCAGACGTCCATCAAAAGTCTTGAACAGCATGGCATGTCCGCCGTGTTCTCCATACAAAGGAGAGTTTCTATGCTTCCAAGGGCCCCAGATACTGCCCGAAACCGATACAGCCGTAGACACGGCATATCCTCCCAGCCCGAAACTGGACCAGAGCATAATCAGCTTTCCATTGGCGTTGCGGTGCAAGAAGCAGCCATCGGTCACGTAGCCTTCCACTTTCTTACCCTTATACATATCCAGCGATTGCACCCAGGAAGCATCTTTTGCCCTGAACATCGTCACCGGGGGTCCTTCCGGTGTGTACAAATCTTCCGACAACGGCAGCAATTCCATCGTTCCGTCTGTCATTTGTGTCCACTCATGGCAGAACACCATATATGGCTTTCCGTTTTCCACATACAAGGTACCATCGAGCGACATCCAGTCGGGCGGCGTGTGAGGCTTGCCCGTCAACGGCACAAAAGGTCCTTCGGGCGTATCTGCCACTAAAATGACAGTTGCTCTCCGGTGTAAGAACGGACGACCGGGAACTTGTTGCGGAAGGGGTGACTTCTCATTGGTGAACGTAGCAAACAAATAATACTTCCCTTTATATTCATGCATTTCTGGAGCCCAGATGCCATGAGAAGCATCTGCCCACTCACTATCCACTGACTCATATACCATGTAAGGACCTTCCCACGTTTTCAAGTCCCGACTTTTATACATCTTCAAGCCATGCTTTCCATTCGGGCGGTCTGCTTTCTGCCGAGTAGCACAATACAAATAATAGGTCTGCGTCTTTTCATCCGGAAAAATATAAGGGTCGCGCACCGCAATCTCATGAAGCGAATGTTTTCTTACCTGAAGAGGAAATGCGGCACCTTCCTTGTATTCAAAATAGTCAAAAGAAGCCTTGTTTTCTGACTTCTGCCCGTTACTGCTGGCATACATTCCAATAAACGGACCGATAAAGCCACCTGCATGGTTGCTGCTGTTAATCGTGGCATCCTGCGCTTCACCCAGTGCCATCATTTTTTCCGGCTGACTGCCCACATAGAAACGATAACTTTTACCCTGTGCTACCACCCACAGGCAAACTTGCTTATCCTTATAAGGAAGGGAAGCCATTACCATCTGACTTCCTTTGTCAACCTTATACAACAGTAAACTGTCCTTTCCGTGCCGACGCTGTTTCACCAGCCGATAATGATTGGCTCCGTTCTGCATGAGAATCAGACCGGCTTCCTCCCCTTCACGCGCTGGTTTGAAATGCATCATAGCAGAGGCGGTAAAATTTAAATGCTGTATCCGTCGTGCTATCAACGAAGGATTGACCGGCTCTTTAACCGACTCCGGCCGCAATTGCAGCATCAGCTTGCCGTCTGCCAACTCAAACCAGCGAGTATAAGGAGTGCGAAGAAAATTCCAGCAATTACGCAGTTCCGGCGCGTCAAAATCATCTTTTGCCGGCTCTTCCGGAAAAGGATGAGGGCGGATACCCGTCGCTTTTTCTACCGATAACACCCGTCCTACGCCCGGATTAAACACCGGCCATCCGTTCTGAAACTCAACCGGAGTAAGAAAGGTTTCTCTACCCAACATCGTAAATCCATCCAACGGACGGACTCCCAACATCACCGACCACCATTTGCCTTCCGGTGTCTGAACCAAATCGGCATGCCCCACCGTCGTAATATCGGCCTGCTTTCCCAAAAAACGATGGGTAAGCACGGGATTGGCAATGCCCGGTACATAGGGTCCTATTACCGAGTCTGACATAAAAGCCGTAACGGCATGGTTATTCCAGGTACCTCCTTCTGCCACCAGCAGAAGATACTTCTTTCCTATTTTATACAGATGAGGAGCTTCCGCAAAAGGAGCATTCACGGCATGTCCGGTAGAAATAATTTTGCGTTCCCCCACCAGTTTACCTTGCTGCAAATCCAACCTCTGAATGTAAATACGGTCTTCATTGGGATAACGGTCTTGATTTTTGGTTCCATTGATAGAGCCTGTGTACCAGCAAGTACCGTCATCATCAAAGAACAAGGAAGGGTCTATTCCCGGAGCATCCTTAAGGAATACTGGTTCCGACCAAGGGCCGGCAGGTGATTTCGCCGTGACATAAAAATTTCCTCCTGCCTGCTGCGCGGTACATATCACGTAAAACACTCCTTCATGATACCTTATCGTAGGAGCCCACAAACCGGCAGAATGTTTCAGTCCCGCTTTCAAGTTCAACTGCGAGGGACGGGTCAGCACATGTCCTATCTGTTCCCAGTGCATCAAATCCTTGCTGTGGTAAACGGGCAGTCCGGGATACCACTCAAAAGAAGAAGTAACCAGATAATAATCCTCTCCCACCCGGCAAATGGAAGGGTCCGGATGAAATCCCGGGATAATCGGGTTCCGGAACGTAGTAAGGGCATGCAACTGAAAAACCAGGCATAGCCCTAAAAAAAGGTGTAACAATCGTGTATTCATATCACAGTTCTATAAAACAAGAATAGCTGCCAAAGCCACTTTATCAGTGACCATGGCAGCCATGAAACCTGACTTTAATCAGAAAATCAGGCTGAAACTAAGAATAAGGACAACCATTAATGCAAAAGAAATTCCCCACCAAAAACCTACTGAGTTATACCACTTGCTACCCAGTCCGTCCTTCAGATTAGTCAAGTCTTTCAAATTCAGCACCAGACCAGAAGAAACCTGCTCGGCTTTCGGTTTAGGAGTAAAGTGAGCGGAAACCATGCAAGTAACCATTGCTACCGCCCAGACAATCAGTCCCTGGTTGGCAAAAGGCTTGACAAACTGTGCAAAAGCCGTATGCGAATCGGCCAAAGGACCAAATTCCAGGTACTTCAACAGAATACCGACCACAAAAGATACAATTACTGCGGTCAACGCGTCCTGCCCGTTGACTTTCTTCCAGAGCATACCTATCAGGAAGATGGCCGAGAACGGAGGAGCGATAAAGGTATACAGGGTCTGAATGTAGACAAAGATGTTTATCTTCGTCATGGCCAGCAATACTGCCAAGGCGATAGATACAATAAGAATGATGGCACCAGCCCATTTCCCTACCCTTACCTCCTGCGCTTCCGTGGCCTGACGGTTCACGTAATGCTTGTAAAAATCAAGGGTAAAAATAGTTGAAGTAGAATTCAACACCGAACTGACGGTACTCTGAATAGCACCAAACAAGGCAGCTAACAGCAAACCGGTCATAAAGGGTGGAACCAGCTTGGAAATCATCATGATATAAGTTTTGTTAGCCTCTTCACTCATTACCGACCAGTTGCTGGAGAACAAGAAATCAGGTTTCATCACAAACCAGATTAAACCGGGAACCACCACAATAAACGGCAACAGCAGTTTCAGGAAGGAAGCGAATACCATTCCCATTCTGGCATGGTAGATGTCTTTTGCGGCAAACACTTTCTGAATCATGTGCTGATTGATGACCGTGTACCACAAACCGATATAGAAGAAAGAGAACACCCAGTGAGTCCAAGGCGTAGTGGTATGATTAACTGGCTGCAACACTGACAAACGGTTGTAGCTATCGCCTTCTGCAGAACCTGCCAGCATGTTCACCACATTCTTATTCAACCATTCAGAAGCCCATCCGTCATGACACTGGTTCACATTAATCATTCGGGAAAAACCGTCTACAATACTTCCATCGCCAATGTACGACAAGCCCAGGAAGGTAACCATGAGCCCGCCCATAACCATGATGACAATGGTGAGCACGTCCATCCAGGCTACCGACTTTAGTCCTCCCCATATCGCCCATACACCAGAAGCAAAGGCAATCAAGAAGATAGAGATGAACAACCCCCAGTTAGGAATATATCCAGCCGTAATGGAAGCAATGTCCAGTCCCATGAGTTTATTGAAGCCCAAGGCTTCTTCTACAATCAGTCCGCCTCCATAAATTACGGGAGCCATGAAAGCCGTTACATTTGCCAATATTGTGATAAAGGCAAACAAGAGACGTATTTCTTTATTGAAACGTTTTTCCAGAAATTCGGGTGTGGTATACACCTTTGAGCCCAGCAGAAAAGGAATAAACAGCCAAATAAGAAAGGAGAATGCAATGACAGCACTCCACTCCGGCGTGGCCACTACAATTCCATACAATACCGCAGCTCCAATCATTCCTAAAAAGTGTTCAGTACTGATATTGGCTGCAATATAGGAACTCCCTACCACATACCACGGAAGAGTCTTACCAGCCAGAAAATAGTCGGATGCAGCCTGTTTCTTGCTACGTCCTACATACCATCCTATAAAACTCAAGAAAAAGAAATATCCAAAAAAGGATACAAAATCAAGCAGTTGAAGATCCATATTACATTATTTTACAGGTACAAAAATATCACCATCGCGCTGTGCTACAGTGAATGAACGTGCAACGGAGTTGTCTGACACACGTTTCATTTCTTTATCAAAAGACACCGTCACTTCGGAATTTCCGTAAGGATTATACACCACGGTTCCTCCCTCAAACTCTCTTTTCCAACTTCCGTCCGTCTGACGCTGTCCCTTTGCCAATGGCTTGCCTAAATTCACCTCGTAGAATGAATACCAGTCGTGATAATGGTCTGGAGTGGGCAGGGGATTCGGATCGCCATACAGCACATATCCGTCACTCATCGTAAGTCCCAGAGTCGTAGTGGCACGCATTCTGCGCAAGTCTTTCCGGTTTCCCCACACTTCCAGGCAGTTCACCTGAGGTTCCAGGAAATTCTCTTCATAATATTGCAGAGCCTCTTCTATCTTGCTCCAATTACGCTTATTCACGTCATCTTTGGAATACAACTTCAGCCCTTCCACCGGCATGCTGAGGGAATCTATCGGGTTCAACTCCATAAATGCCCCGTTGATATAGCCTTTATACCTCATGCCGTCTTCTATGTCATCGTGTATATTGACAATAATCAGCTTATCTTTTCCGATGGCCTTACGAATCCGTTTGATGACTTCCAGGTTACCGCTCCAGTCGAGCATGATACCGTCGTAAACCCCGCATTCCACTGCGATTTTAGCCTGACGGGCTATATTGTCAAGAAGTCCTTCATTCTTATAATCAAGCAGATAGAAAGGTTCCCATCCACCTAACCAGCCCTTCTTGATGTTTCCATTCTCATCACGAAGCCACCAGTCGCTGTCTTCCGGCAAGAAACTCATCGGTGCATCCCGCCATCTCACTTCGAACAGACACACCATATTCGGATTCAGTTCCTGAAGCCGACGGCGATTCTCTAATGCGTGTGACAGACTCTCCTTGGTAAACTCCGTAGCAAGACCATGGTATTTGTGATCCCAGGTCAGCCCTAAAATCAAATCTACCCCTTCTCCTAACTGGCTCAGTGGTTCTTCCCACATCAGGTCATGCTTGGCACAAGCCTTAATGCGATTTTCCTCTGTATCAACCGGATATTCCGGCATATCGATATTATACCATGCCATAAAAGCTGACGGATAGTCACGCGAATCCACCCGCTCCGCCAAAGGTTTCCTGTCCACCTTTGCAGATGAACAGGAAACCATACACATAGCAATAACTCCAAGACTAAACAAATTCTTCATCATATCGTTTTCCTTTTTCATTCATGAGACATATCTGTTTCTTTACCATCCATCTGGAGCAATGAAACTACTGAAAAAGGCGTATGTCCTTCTTTTATATAGCCTTCCATGATTTCTACCATTTCAGGATGTTCTTCTTTTACATCTTTCTGTTCAGACACATCGTCTGTCAAACGGTACAGAGAAGTTTCTACCGGTTTTGCACCCTTTCCCTGGCGCACATTCAATTTAATGTACTTCCAGTTATCGGCTACTACGGCCTGTTTTCCTCCTTCTTCATAGAATTCGAAATACAGATATTTATGCTTTTCCTGCTTAGCGGTATCACCTAACAGTGTAGGCAACAGTGACAAGCCATCCGTATCGGCCGGTTTTTCTACTTTAGCGATGTCACAGAAAGTAGGCAACACATCCCAGAAAGCCGACAAATGATTGCTGGTAGAACCGGCTTTCACCTTGCCCGGCCATTTTACGATGAACGGAGTACGGATACCGCCATCCCACATGTCACGTTTCTTTCCTCTGAGGTCGCCATTGCTGTCAAAGAAATCAACCTTGTGTCCACCTTCCTGGTGAGGGCCGTTGTCGGAAGCGAACATGATAATCGTATTGTCGGCCAGACCTTCTTTTTCCAGGTATGCTACCAAATCACCCACCTGCTTATCAATAATCTGCATCATTTGTGCAAAGCCTTTTTCCACTTCAGGCCAGTCTTTGGCAGCAATATCCGCATTATGTGAAGGTACCTCGCATCCGTTAGGAGCGGCCTCATTGTTGGCATGAGGCAGGTTCAATGCATAATAGATGAAGAACGGGTTCTCCTTATTGTCTGAAATGAATTTCAAGGCTTCCTTTTCAAACAAATCCGGCGCATATTGTTTACGGGCATCCAGTCTTGCCACTCCGGTGCCTTCGGGCATATCGGCCCACGGATTTGTGCCGTCTTCTGCCAAAGCTAACTTGTTACCGGTAAGTTCTTCCTTCACTCCGTTTCTGTATAAGAATTCAGGGAAACAGTTGTGTGCATGCCACATGTTCAGATACCCGTATGAAAGGTCGAATCCTTTACGTTGCGGGTCATCCTGGGGAATCGGATGGCCAATTCCCCATTTTCCGATTACGGCTGTTTTATATCCGGCACCTTTCAACACACTGGCCAGAGTAGCTTCGTTGTCGCCCAAAAGCTGCGGTCCGGGCTGATTACCTCTTACGGAAGTATGTCCCGTATGCTTTCCTGTCATCAAGCATGCACGTGACGGGCCCGACACGGTTGTTCCACAATAATGATTGGTAAACAGCATACCATCTGCCGCCAGTTTGTCGATATTAGGAGTTTCATATTTCTTTTGTCCAGTAAGACTTAAATCTCCCATCCCCATATCATCTACTAAGAAATAGATGATATTAGGCTTTTTTTCCTCTACTTTTTTCTGCTCTGCGCAACCGGTAGCAACGATTGATGCCAAAAGCATTGCTCCGCAGTATACTTTTTTATTCATAACAATTAATATTTAAAGTGTTTGATTTTCAACTTCACAAAAGAAGCGATTATAAGGCGTATACTTTACTTCTTTTGTACAGCATATTGTATTTTCTGTACACATTGTCCAGAAATCTTCGGACAATCAAAGCTGCCGTACGATAGGCTAACAAATGCGTACACGCGCACAAACATCTTCTTCCTGTCGCGCGTATTTTTGTCACATCATTATTCACATTAACAGAAATAACCATGAAACAAGTATGTAATCCGAAACTCGCAATGACTCCCCCGATGGGATGGAACAGCTGGGACTGCTTTGGCCTGGATGTGAACGAAGCGGAAATAAAAGAAAATGCCAGATACATGGCAGCACATTTAAAAGAATTTGGATGGGAATACATCGTCGTAGACTTAGGATGGTATGCCCCGGGAGTAACCACTACCAACTACAAGAAAAAGAACATTCCCATGATAACGGATGAATTCGGACGCCTGATTCCGGTGGAAGAAAGATTCCCTTCTTCGGCTAGTGGAAAAGGATTCAAGCCACTGGCCGACTACGTACACTCTCTCGGACTGAAATTCGGTATCCACATCATGAGAGGTATGCCATGGATTGCAGCTGAAAACAAACAGGTCATCAAGGGAACAGATATAACCTGCGACCAGGTGTCAGAAGAACATGACCAGTGCCTCTGGTATGGTAGCATGTACGGAATAGACTGCACAAAAGAAGGTGCCCAAGCTTATTATGATTCACTGATTGAACTATACACTTCATGGGATGTGGATTTCATCAAAGCGGACGACATGGGTACTTGGGATGGTGACGGATTGAACTCTCCCCTGCGCACCGATGAGCTGGAAGCACTGGCTGCGTCTATCGAAAAATTTGGCAACAAGATTGTATTAAGCGTTTCGCCCGGTGCGGCCTATATCGGAAATGCCTATCACCTGAGCAGACATGCACACATGTGGCGAATTTCATGCGACTTCTGGGACAACTGGGAAGCACTGAAAAGACAGTTCCCCCGATGCGCTGCCTGGAGCAAACGAAAAGTAGCCGGACACTGGCCGGATGCAGACATGCTTCCCATGGGTAGAATCGGTATCCGAGGAGAAGTGGGTGAAGCCAGAAATACCAACTTCACATACGACGAACAAATCACCCTGATGAGTCTCTGGTGCATCTTCCGTTCTCCACTGATGTTTGGAGGAGACCTTCCACAGACAGACGCAACTACCCTGAGCCTGATTACCAATAAGGAAGCACTCGAACTGAACCAGCATAGCAAAAACAACCGGCAAGTCTATGCTGATGAAGAACTGATTGTATGGACGGCCGACCATGAGAATGATTCCAAGTACTACATTGCCTTGTTCAACATCGGTGAAACCAATCTCCAGGGAGAAAAATTAGCCTCTTTCCTCAAAGACCAGCTTCCTGCACTGGATGCATGGAACCACAAGCTGATTCAGAAGGAGGATGAGATTACAATAGCTCCTCATGGCGCCTTATTGTTAGTAAAAGATTCCACCAAATGACCTAACCCGATTATCATGGAAAAAACAATATCCCCCTTCGCCAAACCTCTTTATGTCATGACGAAACCCGTAGGTGCCGTGTGCAATCTGGCTTGCAAATACTGCTACTACCTGGAAAAAACGAACTTATACAAAGAAAACACTTCCAAGTTCGTGATGAGCGACAGTCTGCTTGAAAAGTTCATCGAAGAGTATATCAATTCACAAACCATGCCGCAAGTATTGTTCACATGGCATGGAGGAGAAACCCTGATGCGTCCGCTGAGTTTCTATCAGAAGGTGGTGGAACTTCAGAAGAAGTATGCAAACGGAAGAACGATTGATAACTGCATCCAGACAAATGGTACCTTATTAAACGATGAATGGTGTGAGTTTTTCCATGATAATCACTGGCTGGTGGGCATTTCGATAGACGGACCACAGGAATTTCATGATGAATACTGGAAGAACAAACAAGGCAAACCCTCATTTATGAAGGTCATGCAAGGCATTCACCTGTTAAACAAGCATCAGGTGGAATGGAATGCCATGGCCGTAGTCAATGATTATAATGCTGACTATCCTTTGGAGTTTTACCACTTTTTCAAAGAACTGGGGTGTCATTATATTCAGTTTACTCCAATTGTAGAAAGAATTCATACGCATGCCGACGGAAGACATCTAGCCCACGCCTTGCAGAAAGATGAAAAGCTGGCCGACTTCTCGGTAAGCCCTGAACAATGGGGAAATTTCCTCTGCAGCATATTCGACGAATGGGTAAAAAATGACGTGGGGGAATATTTTATCCAGATTTTTGACTCTACGCTGGCCAACTGGATGGGAGCTCAACCGGGAGTATGTACCATGGCTCCTACTTGCGGACATGCAGGGGTGATGGAATTCAACGGCGACGTATACTCTTGTGACCATTTTGTATTTCCGGAATTCAAGTTAGGAAACATCTACGAAAAATCGCTGATTGAAATGATGTACAGCGAAAAACAGATTCAATTTGGCCAGCAAAAGAGAGATTCCTTACCTAACAAATGCAAGGAATGCAACTACCTGTTTGCCTGCAACGGAGAATGTCCTAAAAACCGGTTCCTGATGACGGAGGACGGAGAACCGGGACTGAACTATCTCTGCAAAGGCTATTATCAGTTCTTTGAACACGTAGCTCCCTACATGGATTTCATGAAAAAGGAACTACTGGCAGAACGTCCACCCGCCAATGTGATGAAATGTCATACTATTTAACTACAGGAAGTAAAAAATCCTTATCAACGTAAGAGGCTGTCTCAAAATAGAGAAATTGGACAGAAACACTTATAATTTATAAGTTATAGTATAAAAATCTCCTGCTTTTAGCCATATCATTAGAGTAAACTAAGGCTGAAACAGGAGATTTTTTATTTCTAAGTTTCAATCTGTAATATTTTTACTTTTGCAATTCTATTTTGAGACAGCCTCTTCTTTATTTTTGAAAACTTTTCAAAGACTCTTTACAAATTCCGTTCAGTCCACAACTCTCACATTTAGGAGCACGTGCCGTACAAACGTAACGTCCGTGGAGAATCAGCCAGTGGTGTGCGGTCGGGATAAGTGCTTCAG
>OGHV01000105.1_pt1 | contig 63115 bp, 56 predicted proteins | sample 1571551 | NCBI WGS metagenome assembly OGHV01 (sample SAMEA2581960, study PRJEB24529) | metagenome | biome: Human gut stool | place: China | collected 2011 | reverse complement strand
CTTTCGTTAGAACCGTGTTCCTTTCCGAAAGCGAGTGCAAAGGTAGAGCTTTTTATATTACGCACCAAATATTTCAACAACTTTTTTCGAGAATTTTTTCAAGAAAAATCATAACATACTGAAAATCAAATATTTTTCAAATAGACTTTTTAAAGGTCTTTTAGTGCAGGCAAAAAAAAATAAAACGTGCTTCCACCCAGAAAAGGCAGAAGCACGCAAAAACAAACTGAAAAAAAATGTTATTGAGGTATTACCTCCTGCATATATATAGCCGTCAAACTCCACAATGCCGCGTCATTCGTGGAAATTCTAGGATTTTCATCAATATCAGCAGGAACTTCCGGAACCGCAACTTTATAAGATGTAAAGTTCTTGTCCATTTTTTCTCCTCCCCTCCACAGTTCTTTCCAAGCCTCGCCAGCCAACGACGAGTCATTATTCTTATACGCGGCATAAGCTTTAAGATGAGGAACCGCAAACTTATTGGTCGTTACTTTATGATACATGGCCGCATGCTCCAGCCAAACCTTATTCCACGATGGAACATCAACCATCTCCATCATTTCATTCATAATCTGGAATCCCCCCATTATTGTCATAAGGTGATTTGTATTCGTTATAGATTCATCTCCCTCATAACTTACAATTCCTGTAGCAGGATCATACCCCAGAACGCCAGGTCCGCAGAATAATCCATTTGGAAGCGAGGCCATGCTCTTCATACCAACCACAATTTTATCACGATATTTTTTATTGCCGGTTCTCTCCCACTCTGTCATCCAATTGCCAGCATACGCAATCCAATCAGGACCGACTCTCAAGCGTGCCGGAGCAGAACAAGGGTATTTGCTTCGTGGCAAAGCAAGACGCATAGGATCTATTGAATATAACATTTGGTCCGCATCACGAACTTCAGACATAAGATCACCGCATCGTTCATCAGTGGAAAGATAATAATAAAAACGGTTCCACGCAGCCTGGCTTATACGTGCCTCCTTTGCTCCGCATCCCCAATGGCTAACATTGTGCCTTGAACCTAATCCTGCATACGGACCGATATGATAAACATCACATTCAGACGTATGACGTGTCATAGCTACTGCCAGTTTCCAGACTTCCGCATCTCCCGTTCTAAGGAATGTATACCACAGCCACATATTTGACGCCAATTCAGTATTGTCCCAGGCAAAGCCGCCGACATCATATTTCCACTCATGCCTTACCGGATCATAAGAATGCATGAAATCTCCATAATTCCAAAATCCGTACCACTTATGCTGCTCAACCATTTTTTTGTAAAAGCTCACATACGCATCAAGCCTATCTTCAACACGAGCTCGCATGTCATTACTTCTATCAGGCAAGCTCCAAATACCGAAAGCTTGCTTTTCATGGAGGTATTCAGGCGTACAAGCCAACTGATGCTGTGACGACAACTGAGATGCCAAATTTGCAAAATTTCCCTTGCCTTTATATCCAGAAGAAGGCATCAATACAAAAGAGTGTGTACGCGCTACACCGTAAGGAGTACTCATGCCTTCTTGAACATCCTCATAACTAGCTTCCAATCCATGAGCAACATAGTCATAGTGGCGCAAATCCATAGGTTCTGCATCTGGGCTCCACATCCATGCAGTAAGATAAGCTACGTCAGAACAAGCACTGTCTACCTGAAGGGCAGAAGGATAAGACTCCCAAAAATCATTCATAGCAAGATCTACTCCTCCGCTGACATCTCCAACAAAGACACACCCAGGAGCTCGTTTTCCCGAGTAAGTTCCTACCCAAGGACGACCTTCATGTGTGCGCTTGCGCACTGTAAAAGCATCAGCTGAAGTCTGGCTTAATCTGAATCCACTCCATGAAGCCCAATCATCAAGATAGCCACGATTCTTTTCATCAAAACTATTATAATCAGGAACTCTTTCGCCTTTCATCTGCGCCTCCTGCCATCCCTGCTTTCCATCAAGCGACAAAACTCGACGTCCAACAAGCGGCTGAACAGGTTCAGCCCACACACCGTTGTCGGCAGCAAATGCAACATGTCTGTTATACAATTCCTCTCTCATAGGAACCTCAAATCTCATTCCAAGCCCCTTGATGAAGTCTTTGTCCATATTGCCATCATAAATAAAAGAATGCACAATCTTTACCTGTTCACTACCTGCATAGAAATACATTCTTAAAACAAAAGGCAACCATTGGCGTCCTTTAGAAGAGACATAACGTCCTTTAAGTTTTATCAAAGCACGAATATCACCAACTCTTTCAACTTCCGCACTTTCAACTACTCCGCTATAGTTCTCAAAAGAAATTGCTGAAAGTCCATCTTTGTAAGGTGTATCTTGTGTTGTGCAGACCAAACTAGCCTCCCCCGCAACTTTCTTGCCTTCTAAAGAAATACTATCTATAAAATGGTCGCGACCAGGAGTAATATACACATCAATCGGCCCGGTTGAAACTTTATAGCAGGATTCATTGTTTTCAATTTTCACAGTCTTAGCTCCGCGCTGCATTTTTGCAGCATCGGAAGCCTTTACCTTTTCAAAAGATAGTTGGCCTGTACTCCCTGGCACAACAGCAGCAACGCCCAACCATTTAACCGAACCGTCAGGCCACGAAGCCAGCGTCCACTTATCAGACGCAACAACATTACCCGAAGCATCACGTAAGATTACAGAATTATTCTTTTTCAATTCTCCTTTTGAGAAAGGTATTCCGAAGCTCACAGGAGCAGGACCTTCCGGTTCATTGCCGATCCATCTCAAAGCTTGCGCTTTAATCGCAACCACACAAAAAACGTTGAAAAGTACAGCCAAACATAAAAGGCTGATAAGTCTAGTGTTCTTCATTATTTATAAGTGCTTTTATATATAAGTGTTTTTTCAATGCAAAAATCAATATATAATGTGAAAAACACAACTATTTGAAGCGAAAAACTTAATATGCAAATAAAAAAAAGACATATTCAACCAGTAATAAACAAAAAAACGTCCAAGAAAAGCTCTTACTACATACATCATCAACACCAGATCAACGACAAAATACTAGAACTATCTTAGGTAACAAAAAGGACAAAATGAAAAATTCAAAATCTACAAATGCGACAAATACAAAATACGACATTTTGAACAAAAATAATAATAAATCCAAAAATCATAATAATTGCACTTTAAAGACAAACGCGAAGCGGTTAATATTAAAACCACCAAAAGTAATAAACAAAAATCCACTTATTACAAAATACAAAAAACATATAATAAGCATACTTTTCTCAAACCAAACCAGACTGATAAATAAAAAATAAAAATGGCCACTCATTTCGAATGGCCAAAAGTCTCATAAGTTCCGTCATCAAAAAATATGCGTATTTCTACAATTTTTCTTTGCTGGCGCGAAGGCACATCATATACATCCCTTTGTGATGCAGCCGCACCTACATTCCTAACATTCCGCTGACGCGATTCGATTTCCGAATCTAATCTTGGACGACTTGAGGATGACGCCCTCTGTGGAGAAGCAGGTTGCGTATCTCGTCCTATATTAGCAACCGCAAAAAGATCACCCGTTGAATAAACAGGCGCTCCAGATTGAACATGACTACCATCGGAAGATGAATCCTCATCATCACCTCCATCATCATCATTCTCCAACACCTGATTAGACGATCCATCATTACCACAATTCCGATACATATCACCTGTACCGAGCATAACCCACTCAGGATTCAGCTCTGGAAAACCAGCAACAATGTTTCTCAATATAGTAAGAGTAGGTTTACTCCTTCCTGTCAAAATATGTGACAAAGTTGCAGGTGACAGATTCGCCTTTGCTGCAAAATTATTAGATGTCAAATTAAATTTAGCCATGATAAGAGCTACACGATCCTTGTCCTCCATATCAATATCAGTATAAAAAATTCAGAAAAATTTCATATTACAGACCAAATCCTATCAAGATAGGCCTTTTACAAATCTACAATGCAAATATACATACTAAAAACGTTATATACAAATTAAAACTTTACAAATACACATGCAAATATGATTAAATACAAATACATCAACATTTCTATATTATACAATTTTATATAATAATAAAGGAATCATCAAAATACAGAAATAAAAGGCTGAAAACAGTCATAAAGCTTAGATAAAAGTAAAATTTTCAAATTATTGGGTTTAAGAATCATATTAAAACTGATTTTTCATGCAACACCACAAAATTTACAACAATATATGCAATCAGAAGGTATTTCAAGCTAAAAAAACTGAACAAAACAGCAGTTTAGTTTGATATACAACCTATTATATTATATGCATAAAGATTGCATATATATTAGTATACATATATTATTATATAATTCAGTTCTGTATTTTTATTACGCAACAATATATACTTTTTTATACACGACATATTTTTCTATTCAATTGTATATCTTATATCTACAAATGTATCAGATGTACAATGGTAAATGATACAGCTGTAGTGCTAATATGTGTTAACTCGCAACGTAAACTTATACATTCTATCACGAAATCGTAAAAAAAGCCCATTTTCCATACCAGAATACAGTAATGTCACAAATATTCAAATCTCAGGCATTAATATTCAGTGTAACATTCTGATTAATAAACAAAAAACACATAAAAATCCCCTATCGTTCAAGAACGAAATAATAAAATAAATACCATAAATACCCTATTTCAAGTTCAGAAATCCACGATATTTGGTAATAAACCACCAAAAAACAAGTCTAAAAGAGTCTCTAAAAACGTCATTATACATTTATTTGAGCCAATTATATGATCAAAAATGACATTCCACAATAAACAGAGATATATCATATAACACCCATCGCCCGTCAACAATTACATATATAAACAAACCATCCCTTTACCACTACTACACAAACTAAACTTGCGCATCCTCAAACTGCCAATATGACAGTTTGAGGATGCGCAAGTTATAGTATATTTACCACCTATTTTATAACAACATCAATGCAGAATAAAGAATACCAGATCAGCAAGCAGTTCTCCAGGAGTAGCAGAAGCATTACCTACTCCCTTCAACTTTGCATCAGTCTCACGAATCTTGTCTATAATAAGCAAGGTTTTCATAGCCGAAAAAGACCTCATAGCTACAACATAATCGCGAACCTGCCAAGCCGATTTCATATCAAGCTGGCGACACAATCCGTCCTCTGATTTATCAGGAGAATAATGCGCCAGCATAAGGTTTGAGAAGAAGCCGAAAAGCATGGCAACAGTCACAACTGCAGGATTTGCTTTTTGGTTCTCATCAAAATACTTTACAATTTTGTTGGCTCTAAGCACATCCCTATTTATTATTGCAGCACGCAGTTCAAAATTATTGTAATCCTTACTTACACCTATATTCTTTTCAATCACTTCGGGTGTAACAACCTTAGTATAACTACCGACGATAATGGAAAGTTTATCCAGTTCACCAGCCATTCTGTTCAGATCAGAACCAATAAATTCCACCAGCATCTGTACAGATTTCTCATCAATGCCGACACCTTTCCTTCGCAAATAATCTGTAACAAAACTTCCAAGCTGAGACTCCTTCAGTTTCTTGCTCTCAAAGACAACACCGACTTTTTCTATAGCCGGCACCAACTTCTTACGTCTGTCAATTGTTCCGTTTTTGAAACAAATTACAAGAATTGTCGAATCCAGAGGTTTTTGAACATAATAGAATAAATCTTCCGATTTTGACAAATTCTGTGCCTCCTTAACAACCACAACCTGATAGCGGCTCATCATCGGATAACGCTTAGCGGCATTAATTATAGTCGAAACTTCTATTTCTTTGGTACAGTATATGACGGACAAGTTAAAACCCTTTTCTTCTTCCGTCAGAACATTGTCAGCTATATAGTCAGAGATACGGTCGATATAATACGACTCATCTCCCATCAACAGGTATACAGGTTTGTATTCTTTTCTTTGAACAGCCCGTATCACTTCCTGATATGTAATCCCATTGCTGTTAGCTTTTGCCATAATCTGATTATTTCAAATATTAGTACACAAATTTAAAAATACTGCAAGGATTTCGAGACTTAATATATACAAAATGTACATTTATGTCGGTAAAAAAAGGAGTATGGCTTCATAAAGCAAACAAATGTCATCAAAAAACGCTATTTTTGTACATAAAGGAGTAAATCTGCGTGACATGAAATATATCTGTAAATACCAATCAAACAGAATGTCGCCTGCATACACTCCTTAAGTATACAATATTCAAACTACAATCATTCAGATAAAACAGTATCAAACAAGCAAATCAATGCAGAAACTCAACTTACCGCCATACAATGCCAACATCAAGAGCGATAACGGACGCAATCTCATATTCGACGTACTTCGCGGAAAATACGTTGCTCTTACTCCAGAAGAATGGGTCAGGCAGAATTTCGTACAATACCTTATAAATTACAAGAACTACAGCAGAAGCCTGATGAACAACGAGATTCCGTTAAGACTCAACGGCACATCTAAACGTTGCGACACAGTTGTCTTTTCAAACACAGCGGTACCTAAAATGATTATAGAGTACAAGGCACCGGAGATAAAAATCACGCAGAAAGTATTCAATCAGATTACCAGATACAATATGGTCTTAAAAGTCGATTACCTGGTCGTAAGTAACGGCCTTAACCATTATTGCTGTAAAATGGATTATGAAAACCAAGGCTACATCTTTCTTGAGGACGTACCAGACTTTTCCGTCCTTCTGAATGAATAACAAAAGCCGTCACACAACTGCAAAAAACTAAAATGCCTATAACGTCACATCCTCAAAATCTACAACGTTAACGACATACATTTTGTGAACAAAGTCTCCAACATGCATAATGCAATTATTTTATATCAATACAGCCTTTCTTATTTTAAAGCATACCCACTATCAATAATATAAAATCTTTGCAATAATCATCGGCCATACAATAAATCTCTGTAACTTTAGGCACTGAGGACATAGCAGTAATCGTTTAAATATTACAATCATGTGCTATAAAGCCAACACTTTTACCGCTATTCCTAAAAATATAAGCGAACTCCGTTTACAATATAGCTCACATTAATTTAAACTTAACCATATAAACAAAAACTATGAACAACAAAACGCTAAAGAAAAGTATGCTTCTATGCACTTTCAGCATATTGGCATCATCAGCTTTCTCACAAGAGAACCATGTTGAAGCCCCAATTATGGGATGGAGCTCATGGAACACGTATAGAGTAAACATCAACGACAATCTGATAAGGAAGCAAGCAGACGCGATGGTATCCAGCGGACTGAAAGATGCAGGATACAAATACGTAAACATCGATGACGGCTATTTCGGATATCGAGACGAAAATGGACTACTTCACACCCACCCTGAACGTTTTCCTGAAGGCCTAAAATCAGTAGTAGACCACATACATTCACTCGGCCTAAAAGCAGGTATATATTCTGAAGCCGGAACGAACACCTGCGGTTCAATGTGGGACAATGACAAGAACGGAATAGGCGTCGGCCTGTACGGTTACGAGCATCAGGATGCAGATCTGTTTTTCAACAAATGGGGATTCGATTTCATAAAGATAGATTATTGTGGAGGTCAACAGCTCGAGCTCGATGAGCAAAAGAGATATACAACCATAGTAAATGCCATACGCGACGTATGTCCGAGAAACATATCTCTGAACATCTGTCGTTGGGCATACCCTGGCAGATGGGCAAAAGAGCTGGCAAGATCATGGAGAATAAGCGGAGACATAGGACCGAGCTGGGAATCCATAAAATACATCATATCAAAAAACCTATATCTTTCAGCATTTGCAGGTGACGGCCACTACAACGATATGGACATGCTTGAAATAGGAAGAGGTCTCAAGCAGGAGGAAGAAGAAACACATTTCGGAATGTGGTGCATAATGAGCTCTCCCCTGTTGATTGGATGCGACCTGACCAGCATTCCAGAGCAATCACTCAAATTACTGACCAATAAAGAACTTATAGCTCTTAATCAAGACCCTTTAAGTCTCCAGGCATACGTTGTTCAGCACGAAGGAAACGGTTATGTCCTTGTAAAAGACATCGAGAAAAGGCGTGGCAATATGCGTGCAGTTGCTCTGTATAACCCTTCAGATGAAACATGCAGTTTCAATGTTCCGCTATCACTTCTCGAACTAGAAGGTAAAACCAAAGTGCGCGATCTCATTAATCGTAAAGACGAACGTTCTGTAAACAAAACGCTTCAGTTTGATGTTGCCCCACATTCTGTTAAGATTTTGCGTTTGGAAAGTGAAAAACGTATAGAACAAAGCATATACGAAGCAGAACAGGCCTTGCTAAATAAATACAACGATCTTGGAAAAAGAAAAAGGCCTGTAACCTACAAACCGACAGAAGAAGCATCAGGAAAAATGACAGTAAGCAATCTTGGCGCCGATAAAGACAATTTTGCTCAATGGAACAATGTTTTCAGTGAAAACGGAGGAACATACAAGATGAAAATAAAATACATTCCGGCAGAGCTTCAGGACAGAGAAATCAACGACCACAAGATAGAAGTTACGGTCAACGGCACAACAACAAGACTCTCAGAACTCGAAACAGACCGCTCCAAAGGCATAGCAACAGCAGAACTTGACATAAATCTCGACAAAGGATACAACACAATAAAAATAGGAAGTCGCAGGACATGGGTTCCAGATATCGACTGTTTCGAGCTTGAAAAAATCAGCAACAGAATGTAAATCAGAAGCTTCACGTAATATACACTTCTAAAAAACTAGGGCTGTCTCCTTTCGGAGATAGCCCTAAAATATTTATCGAGACATATTATAATATACAATCATATTACACATTTGTCATTCCCCAAATCAACACACAACAGTAGTCTATACAGATCTTATAATGCGGTATATTATCCTCTACAGGAATGATATATCAAATCAATAGTAGAATCCTATATCTTCACTAGCCAATCTGAGTTCACCGTCCTGAGTCCTCACACTGATTTTATTCTCGCGCGCCAACCAGCCTATAGCAAGCAATGTGTTTTGTGTCGTAAGACCTGTTTCGTTTGCAAGTTCTTCCAATGTAAACTCTGATCTTCTGTTCTGGATTGCCACCCAGACTTTTCCGGCATTAAATCCGATCTGATATTTTTCCATAATCTTAGATGTATTAATAAATCATTTTTGCTTTGATCTAAAGCAAAGGTAAACAAAAATATATTACATTTTATTGTCAAAAATGAGAAAAATATAGTCAAAAATCGCTTTTTGCAACTGAACTTGAAATTTTCGAAGTTGAACCGTACATAAATGAAGATGAAATAAATCTCGTCAGCAATGTTCAAATATAAAAAATCAGGACCATCCTGCATACATAATCTGCAGAATGGTCCTGTTGATATTTATGTCTGTTTTTACGCCAGCAAAAGCGCCCACGCTCCAGCCGAATATTACTCAGCAGAAGACTTTCTTATTCCGCGCTTACGCTTTGGCTTGTCCTCGACAACCTCATTAGGCTTAACTCCAGCCAATTCTGGGTCTATGAGAATACGTCCGCAGTATTCACACACGATAATTTTCTTACGCATGCGGACATCAAGCTGTCTCTGAGGCGGAATCTTGGCAAAACATCCACCACAAGCATCACGCTGAACATATACAATACCCAGTCCGTTACGGCTGTTCTTACGAATACGCTTGAATGCAGTAAGCAGACGCGGTTCAATAGTCAATTCAAGGTTCTTAGCCTTTTCACGAAGCTTTTCCTCTTCTGCCTTAGTTTCAGCAACAATTTCATCAAGCTCGTTTTTCTTCACTTCGAGATCCTGAGTACGCTCCTCAAGCATCTGATTACTCTTTGCAATAAGCTCTTCCTTTGCCTTTTCCGCTGCTGTATTCTCGCGTATACGCTTATTGCAGAGTTCAATTTCAAGGCTCTGGAACTCTATTTCCTTATTGATCAAGTCATATTCACGGTTGTTGCGGACATTGTCCAACTGCGACTTATATGACTCGAGCTTTGAATTTGCCATATCGATTTTGCCCTTCATTTCATTTATTCTGGAACGAAGTTCAACAATCTCAGCATTGGTATTCTCTATACGTGTCTTGAGGCCCTCTATTTCGTCCTCCAAATCCTGCACTTCCAGTGGAAGTTCACCGCGCAACGTCTTAATCTTGTCAATTTCAGACAACATAGTCTGTAGCTGATACAACGATTTGAGCTTTTCTTCAACAGACATATCAGCCTGTGCCTCTTTCTTCTTAACCATAATGCTGTAAAACAATTATAAAAGTTATATTCTACAAATAATTTATCGGATTTGTTTCAAGTTCCGTTCTGAAGAGCGGAAGTTTCGGGAATCGTTTTCTCAAAATAGTCTCAATCAGTTCCACTGTGTACTGCTCGCTCTCAAAATGCCCGAGCTCCATCAGAAGAATGTCATTTTCCAGACCGAAAAACTTATGATATCCGATTTCTCCAGTGATAAAACAGTCTGCGCCAGCCTTAACGGCTTCAGATATAAGGAATGCCCCTGCACCGCCACATAGAGCCACAGTTTTCACTTTCTCACCGGTCCAGCTGTTGTATCTCAGACAAGCCACATCGAATGTCTCTTTGACAGTTGCCAGAAAATCTTCTTTTTCAACAGCTTCCGGCAGACCCCCGACAAGCCCTGCACCAGTTTCACCATCGCAGTCCTTCGGCTCCAAAACTCTTACATCCTTGAGTCCCAGTTTCTCAGCCATCTTGAAATTAACGCCGTTGTGTGCATTGTCAAGATTAGTATGAGCGGCATAAAGCGATACACCGTTTCTTATGGCCTTGATGACACACCTCTCAACGTAATTCGCTCCCGTAATGGTTTTACACGGTCTGAACATCAAAGGATGATGACTTACAACGATATTACATCCTTTTTCAACTGCCTCGTCTATGACATCCTCAGTGACGTCAAGACACAATAAAGCCCCTGCAGCTTCCGCGTCATCTGCTAATCCAATCTGCATTCCAGCATTATCGAAGCCGTCCTGCAGGGACAGTGGCGCAAATTCTTCAAGGGCGTCAACTAATTCCCGTATTTTCATAATTGTAGCAAAGATAAGGCTTTTTTGCCTGACAACACAAAAATAATTCATTTTTTGAATACACAGCATACAAATACCTGCATTTTTCTATTTCAAAAGGCTATATCAGCAAATATACCCAGCATCGTCATTACATATCGTCAGAAGCCGACATAAGCTCTTCAAAGCACTAATAATAGCTATAAAAGCATGCCAAATCCTTATTTTATACACCTTTTGACCGAAATATTTGCCAACATTGCACAAATATTGTATTTTCGTGACGAGATAACAAACATAAAGATTTTTTTATAATGACTCACAATTTATTGAAAGGTAAGCGTGGCGTTATCTTCGGCGCGCTCAATGAAGATTCCATCGCATGGAAAGTAGCAGTAAAAGCAGTTGAAGAAGGGGCAACAATTACATTGAGCAACACTCCAATGGCCATACGTATGGGTACACTCAACGAGCTGAGCAAACAGCTTAATGCACCTATTATAGAAGCCGACGCCACAAGTGTTGAAGACCTCGAAAACGTATTTACAAAATCTGTCGAGCTTCTTGGAGGCAAGATTGATTTTGTACTCCACTCAATCGGAATGAGTCCAAATGTGCGCAAACACCGCACATACGACGACCTCGATTACAACTATCTCCAGAAAACTCTTGATATTTCGGCAATTTCATTCCACAAGATGCTTCAGGTAGCCAAGAAGCAGGATGCCATCGCCGAATACGGTTCAGTTATAGCTCTCACATACGTTGCATCTCAGCGTACATTCTTCGGTTACAACGATATGGCTGATGCAAAGAGCATGTTGGAAAGCATAGCTCGCAGCTTTGGATACATCTACGGACGTGAGAAACACGTACGTATCAACACAATCTCACAGTCTCCAACTCCTACAACAGCCGGAAAGGGTATCAAGGACATGGACAACCTCATGGACTTCGCAAACAAGATGTCTCCACTCGGCAACGCTACAGCAGAAGAATGTGCAGACTACTGTGTAATGATGTTCTCTGACTTCACACGCAAGGTAACAATGCAGAACCTCTTCAACGACGGTGGATTCTCATCAATGGGTATGAGTCTCCGTGCAATGAATCAGTATGCAAAAGATCTTGCACCGTACGAAGACGAAAACGGAAAGATCATCTACGGATAATCAGTATTATCTGAAAGACCAATACATATTTATATAAAAACTCACCTGCATCAAACGTAAATTACACGTTCATGCAGGTGAGTTTTTTATATTGATATATTCATCAGAAATGTTTCAGCTTCTGAACACGTCAAGCATTCTTCCATATTTGTCGAAACTGCGTCTCATAGCCAATGCTATTGTAATCATAAGCGACAACATCGAAGCCACAAACGTAATCACGACAATCATCATCTGATACTTTATAGCCACCCCCGGGTCTGAACCTCCCAAAATCTGTCCTATCATCGTACCTGGAAGCGCCACCAGTCCCATAACAGCCATATTTGCAATACAAGGATTGAAAGCCTTTCTTATAGCCCCTCTGATAAAAGGAGCTGTTGCCTCCCACAACGTAGCACCATTTCCCAGAAGATAATAAAACATCTGCCTCTCTCTCCTTATACCTTCATAATATGTATTAAGAGCCACAACATTAACTCCAAGCATATTTCCAAGAAGTATTCCGAATATAGGAATGAAGTATCTGGCAGAAAAAAGCGTATCAAGCGTAAGCCCCAGATCAGCTACCCTACCGACGTTAAGCACCAATGCCAGGAAATATATACTCACAAACAAAGCCGTTGACAAAAAACCCACAGTAATCGGCATAAGCAATACTTCGGGTTTCATGTTGGTTCTCTGAAGCGCCGTACCCGTGGCCACGCCGACCATTATCAATCCCCAGGCCAGATTGACATACCAAAGGTCATAATAAAAAAGATACCTCAGATACAAGCCTATAAGAAACAGCTGTACGACCATTCTTATCGTACCGTTCATGGTAGAACGTACAAGCTTTGTCTTATATAGACTCAAGAAATAAAGCGGTATAATCATGAGCATCATGCCGATACCCAAACCTAACGGCGACAAATCTTCTGTCATGAAAAACAAATTGTTAGCAAAAATGACTATCAATAAAAAACAAGGGCAACGTCCCAATCTGCGTCTCACATCAGCCTACAGCCTCAACACTTTGTCGCATCCGTCCACCAATTCACGCGCATGCGAAACGACAGCAACGGCCATGCCTCTTTTGTCGGCCAGCATCCTGAAATAGTCCAACACATGATGAGCCGAATCTCCGTCGAGAGCAGAAGTTGGTTCATCTGCAAGAAGAAGCGGTTTACGCAGCATACCGCTCACTCCTAGCATAATTCTCTGTCTCTGTCCGCCAGAAATCTCATTTGTATACTTATTTAACAGCCCTGGTTCCAATCCAAGCCACTTCCATTCCTCCATCAACAGGTCATAAGAGTACGGAACATGTTTGTTGGCTTTAAGTTCAAACGGCATCCTGACCATTTCCTCAACAGTTTCTGCAGGCAGAGCCAATTCCTGCGGCACGTAGGCAATATTCTTTCTGATGGAATACACCGTAAGCGGAGAAAGCACCTCACCGCAGACAGCAATATATCCGTCTGCATCCACAAATCCCAGAACAGCCTTGAGCAGAGAACTCTTGCCGCACCCTGATTCACCACAGATGCAAGCCATTTCTCCCGGCATTACTGTCAGTGAAACATTCTCGAGAATCTGCTGATTTCCATATTTAAGAGAGAGATTTTCAATCTGCAACATCAGAAAAAATATTTTTATTCTGCAAACTTAATGAAAATCGCCGTAATATGCCAAAGTTTCAGCAACTACTCAAAACCCTAAAGTTCCCGACCATGACATATTTGTCACCAGCCGGGAACTTTAGGGTTATACATATTATATATAATATATATCAAACGCATCAGCTGAAACATCACTTGCATCTTCAACCCATACAAGCTAGCCACATCAAATAACAAGTCTTACCTATCAGGTTTACTTACTTCATCAACGCTCTGAATACTTCCAATTCTTGTCATCACTGTCTGAAGCTCATCAAATGAATGTACAGAGAAACAGATATCACAGTCCACAATCTCGTCCACCGTAACAGTATTAAGACTGATGATAGACAAATGAAGCTGATTAGTTATACAATCTATCAGGTCGCACAGCAGATGAAAACGATCAACAGCCTTCACGTGGATCTTAACCGGATACAACATGTCGAAACTCTCTTCAAACTCAACAGCTTCAACAGAATCACCGTTCTGAGACACCTGACTGATTACATGTGCACAATCGCGCTTGTGGACATACAGAGTGCCGTCGCTTTCTCTGAATCCTATCACCTCATCTCCAGGCAAAGGATTGCAGAATTCACACCTCTTCATGGCGTGACGCCCTTTCTTCAAGAAGAAACTTTTCAGATACCTTTTAGCCTTATAGGTATGAACAAAATCTACCCAATCATGCTTAGGCTGCATGGCATTGTCAGTACCTATTTCTACGCTGTCGCCCCTGTTCAGCAATGTCTTCACAGAACAGAGCTTGCCGTTTATTCTTGCATACTTCGCATGGTGTCCGATGCTGCTGTGTATTTCAAAAGCGAAATCAAGTGCAGTAGACCTCTGCGGCAAAGTCACAGGTCGTCCCTTCGGAGTGAAAACAGTTATATCATCGTTATAAAAAGAAGTACTGATGCCTTCCATAAAATCTATTTCATGGCTATGGCAAGCCATATCCTGAAGAATTGATTTCAGCTTTTCGATCCATCTTCTCGAATTGCCGTCTTCTCGCTCAGCAATATATCCGTACCATGAAGTGAGAAGCATCCGGTGTGAACATATATGCACTTCCTCCCAAGCTCCAGTATCCGAAAGCAGCTTGACATGAAGCGCCTGATATCCGTTTTCCTTAGGAGCATCTATGTAGTTCGAAAGTTCTCCAGGCTTTTCCTTGAACATATCCGTCAGAAGCGAATAAATCTTCAAGCTCATATCCTTCTCCGAAGAGCCCTGTCCGTCGTCGAACACAATACGCACAAAATGCCTGTGTTCAATATGACCGAAATCGCGTCCGGTGCGTATCATCTTCCTTCTTAGGCTCAAAGGCATACGAAACTCGGCATCAATCTTGGCCTTAATTCCTGCAGTCTCGAGCTTGGAACTTATACGTCCTGTGAAACGTTCCAATGCTTCTTTCTCTGCACACTTGTCAGCCTCTATCATCTTTTCAATTTCGGCATATTCTCGTGGACATCTGTATTTGAAACTCAGATTTTCAAGCTCTATCTTCACACCGAACAAACCCAGTCTATTAGCCAAAGGTGCATAGAAATAATCCGTTTCCCCAGCTATCTTCATCTGTTTTTCAGGCCTCATACTGCTCAACGTACGCATATTATGCAGTCTGTCGGCCAATTTTATCAGCATGGCCCTGATGTCGAACTTCACAGAATCAATCATCTGCTTGAAGTTGTCCACCTGTTTTGATTTCTCGTAATGATCCTTTTTCTTCTTTGTAACCACACGTACAAGAAATGCGACATCGTCGCCGAAACGCTGTTCTATGTCGTCCAAAGTATAAGAAGTATCCTCTACTACATCATGAAGAAAAGCTGCACAGACAGTATTTGCGTCCAGCATCATCTCCTCGCCTACTATACGCGCCACAGATATTGGATGTACAATATAAGGCTCACCGCTTTTGCGCCTCTGCTTCTTGTGAGCCTCACGTGCAAAAGCAAAAGCATCTTTTATGCGTTGCAGTTCTTCATCTGTCACACGGACTTTCATGCTCTCGAACAGCGGAGCGACCAACGCCTCAACGTTGGTATTGCGGCCAGAATCATCCATAATAAGCAAATTTTATGTTCTTTCAGCCATCGTCATCCGTATAATGATGCAACAAGCCATATAAGAACGTTTACAAAAATTTTCACAGTATAAAAATGCCGGCAGTTATCAGAAATATGCATCTGCCGAAAAAACGACATAAACCGATACATAAGCCCCAAACCTCTCAACAGGTTCATCTGCAAATGCGAATATACATAAAACATCAGAACTTTTATCCAAAAGACTACTACAAAATTTCAAAAAAATAAATACTTCTACAAAACATTTAACTGGACGGAGCACCTGCAAATACGCATAATGCAATGCAGGCATTGCAAAAGAGCACGCTTCGCAAACTAACTACAAACCAAAATGTTAACAATAATCAAAAAGGGCACGACAGAGCACAAATGTACGAACAAAACACCCCTTTAAAACGTTTTATTTGTAGCAGGGCTATATTAAAAAAAGTATATATGCACTGCACGAGATAAATTCCGTTCCTTGAATCTGCACCAAAGACCACATCCAAACTGTCATCCTTAATGCAGCCGCTCAATGGGACAATTCTATAAACAAATGGGATTCTGCCAGACTTTTGTCCACGCGGTATTTCAGTAAAAAGATCAAAACCATGAAGTACTTTTTGAAAGAACAGATCAAGCGGAATGCGGGAATTGTATGGAAAACATTATGCAACAACTCCCTTTGGAGCCTCAACGAACTGAGGAACAAGACTTCCCTCAGCGAAGACGATCTTATGCTTGCCATCGGTTGGCTGGCGAAGGAAAACAAAATCGGTCTGCACGACATCAATGGAGACACACAAGTGTCACTTGAAGTCAACGTCTACATATAAATAAAGACACAAAAATGACAGCTTGCATCAATGCTCCACTAAAAGAGCTACATGCAATACATCCTTGATGCCAAGACCACCTCTAGATCCACTTAAAAAAAACACTTAAAAATCACCCCATAAAAACGGCACAAAGCTGCAATCCTTCATGCGGTTGCAGTTTTGTGCCGTTTTACTAGAAGCTGATTTGATTTTTATAATAAATCTTTCAAAAAAAATTTCAGGAAAATCATAAAACACAACAAGAAAAATCAACTTTAAATTAATTAAACGACATGTAGAGCTAAATATACCGGCGAAAACATGAAAAACTACATAAAAAGTTTAAGATTATGCAATTTATGATTTACTTTGCACATATACACAAGATTATATCAAAAAGACACGTGCCCAACACTTGTACCTTCCAATATATGTCTTGAAGTATATACCGGACTTTCATGAGACTAATGCACTTATATAAACTATAATCTTAACTATAATACATATTATATAAATACATAACATCTTATCCCTACAGACAGAGAGATCCACAAAACAGCAATCCATCAAGCAAGATTGAATACAGATTCAAGAACGAGAAAATTAACCAAATAAACTTATTCTTTTTATGAAAAAACATTTACTTTTATGTATGGTGCTTTTATCGGCAAATGTTTATGCGCAAGGCATAAAATTCGGCAGGCACTACATGGAACAGAAGCAGAGGGCAAACAGTACTGTTCTTTCAAAAAGCAAAAAGTATTCATCACAACCGCAACAGAAAAGCAGTGCATTGATTGAGGAAATGTCCGAAATCATAGACAATCGCTGTTATCGATTTGTCTATGCCTACAACAAGGACAAGGTGCGTTCTTCCGAAACAATCTACATGCGCGAGAAAGTTGACGGCAAATGGGGACCAGAATCTCTCTATGACGTCGGCACATACAGCTATGAGTATGATTCCGAAAATAGAATCAAAATAAAAGCCGTTGATTACGGTAAGAGCAACGAAGGCGGTGCTTTTACATCTTACCGCATCATGGTCGAATATGGCAATGGGACAACATCATACACAAAGTATGAAGATTATGGCGACGGATATGGTTATCTTATTGTAGAAGGCTGGAGCTATTACGACAATGGCCGCCTGGCATCTCATTCCTTCTACGACAGCTATTACGGAATTCTGAAAAAGAAAACATCATTCGATACAGAAGGAAACATAACCGGCATAGAGACCACGTCTGACAAAATTGAACTCAAGGGCACCATCAACGATTCGACAATAATCAAGTATGCATCGGAATGGGACAGCAATAGCGGGTGCACTATATTTACAGAACCGGCGGAAGCAGAACATTATAAATATGACACCGAAGGCAGACTTGTAGAATACAGTTGCTATTCACTTAACGGGCACGAAGGCTCTCGCGATATATGCAAATATGTTTATACGTACGATACACATGGCCGTATCTCAAGCATTGTCAAATACAACACCGGCGATGATGAAGAAATCGGAGGAGTCAATGATGACCAAATGAAATCAGCACAGCCATTCTCCGAAAGCGAACCAGAGTGGGTGCTCGATTACGAGGAAAAGTACACATATTTCAACGATGACGTTTATGGCATTGGCAACTCATGGCATGATGTATTCGGCTTAGACGGACCTCTGACAAGCATGACTGTAACAGAAGACGAATACAAATCAGCCATGACAATGACTCGCGACGCCTCAGGCAAACTCACTGCAGTAAGCTTTAAAGAAGAAGGCACAAGCCCTTACGGCAATATTCCAACTTACACATTCACAGTTGATGCTTATGGACAAATCACACAATTCAAAATGAGCATCACAGAAGATAATGGATACTATTATCATAGCGAAACCACATCAGACTATATTTGGTCAAATGGTAAGATGATAAGAGAAGAATCCACTGAAAGCACTGTCAGCGACAAGGACAACTATGAGTACAGCTGGAAAACAGAATATGCATACGGAAATAATTCTGTAACAAAAACAGCCATAGACGAATACAACACCGTTAAAACCTACATGGAGAAGAAGGGCAACCGTTTCTATGGCTACCAGACCGACAAATACTCTACAGATCGTGATAGCTGGTGGATAAACATACGCGAGATACAGACTGAAGATGTAAGATTCGTGCGTCCTAATGTCATGAAGGACTACGACGGATTCTCAACAGACACTACAATCGTTGTTTCCGTTGCAGGTCGCGTTGTATGTGTAAACGAAAACGACGGCAACAAATACGACGACTACGGGTTCACAGAAGGTATAGACAATAACGTCACATACTTCAACGTCACACGTGATGCATACTTCTCTGTAAGCCATGAAGATGGAAATACAGTCTGCAAAGACATAGAAAACCGTCCTATATACATCCTGAATGGCGACCGACTTATAAAAGAATACATCTATTTCGAAGAATATGACAACGTATCTCCTATCGATCCGTCAGAAGATCCTAAAGAATCAGCCAAGGCAACACAGCTTTCAGAATCGGACCCTCAGATTGTATGCGAAGAGATCACTTACCACTATGCAGACAACGGCCTGCCAACTGGACGCACTGTTGTAGCTGTAGATGAAAACGGAAAACGTACAGAAGAAATAACTATCGAATACAAATACGATGAATCTACAGGCATCACTTCTCCTGAACTGAATGCAACACAGGGCATCAATCTCAACGGACGCAACCTTGGCATTGCCGACGGTGTAGTCTTCAGTGTATACGATATGCAAGGACGCCTCATTGCCGGCAACGTAGCATCACACACATTCGAAACTGCCGGTGTATACATCATCACAGTCAAAGGCGGAAGCTTCAAACTGAATGTCAAATAACCAAAGACATATTTTGTAAAACTAACCTATACACATCAACACGGGGCGGAACTTTTGTTCTGCCCCGCGCTGTATATACTAGTTTAAAGAAATTAAAACACGATATTCCAACAGAATACAATTCATTTCCAATCACCTACAATTTTATAAGCTATACCTTCACGCGAAAGAAACTCCTCCATCCTACTCCTGTGTTTATCTCTTGCAGGATGCGATTTTTCCCAACGATCAAAAATAAGAAGTTCGGGATTTATGTTTACATATTCTGGATGCGATGCAGGAACAGGCAATCCGAGGTTGAATTTTATCTCATACAGCATCTTATAATAATTCAGAATATCAGATTTATGCTTATCAATAAACTCCGAATATCGTATCATCTGTTCGACAACCTCTGGACTTTCATCCGTACTTTTCAACATACGTGCATCGTCAAGTCGTTTCAACTCAACAAACGTGACAGCCCCATCCACGACCCGCACAAGGTCAATACGAATATCCGTATCTCCTTCTTTATAAGCAAATTCAGAATCCAGATGAACATCCCTGGAATTCAATATTATATTTCCTTGAATATATTTCTCAGACCATTTTTCCTTCGGTACGACACCATTCACAGAATGTTTTTGTGAATATTTCTTCTTGACAAGTTCAAGCACAGACGCAATCTTGTCACCAATAATATCACTGCACTCAACATACGTCCTATCAGAACGATCAAGTCCCAGATACTTATAATGCGTGAAAACCTGCAATTTCTTGTGCTTAGAACAATAATGAATCCGCGCAATACTGCCACCTTCGAAATACACGTTTACATTATTGTCCTTTCGCACCTCTATATACAGCGAATCATCCGCCTTAAACTTCTCCCACCACACAAGACCTTTCCGCAGCTCTGAAAAGATAACTGCGTCTTTCTTTAAATTCTTAAATGTAACTGACATAGTTGTTTTTGATACGATATAGAACCCATAAGTTATCTTATTACTACTTAGAATTCTCCAAACGTTCTATCCATTCATTAAATAGAACACACTTTTTTCTGATAGTTTTCAATCCTATATCATAAGCAAGACATGCACCATATACCACTTTATCGTAACCTTTTACTGCTTTCTTCAATCTTTCTGATGGAGCAGTAGCAGGTCCATTATTTATTTCCTCAGGTGTTTTACAACTATTTACAGCATCTTCCAGCAAATGAAAATCAAGTTCTGCTTTTGTAAAATTGTTTTGAAACACAGAAATATCACTAAACAACAATCCCTCAAACTCATGCAACTGAATATATGGAACAAATCTAGAGCGCAAATTTACATCTATATCAAGTGACATCTGTTCAAAAAGGAAATGCATTCTGTCATAAATATCACCAATATTCTTGCTCTCAGTCCATTTGGGAAATTTGTAAGAATCTCTGATACGGTAATAATCCACAAACAACGAAACAATACTATTACCTTCATTCAAGTGCCTCACAATTTGTTTCTTCAAAGTATCCCAAGCAACAATACCGCCATTTGAATGTTTAATTGTCGGCGCTTCAAGCAAAACATCCTTAGTCAAAAAATATCCCATTAAAACATCGTTGCAAAAAGCCTGTTCTGTTGGTCCTTCACAAATGATAATCAATCTTCTCATTTCGGTTGTCCTCCTTTCAGAATATTCTGTTTCCACAAATCACCCAACGTATAGTCATCCAACCAGACATCAAGCGCTTCCGAAGACAACCTGTTCATAACAGATATACCTTCAACCTGATTTACAGTTATCACATCCTCAGCATCAAAGTTGGTAATAAGATCGGCACTTTGCGTAGCAATTATGACTTGCGTACCTTTTGCAGCTACAGACTTGATCATACCGGCCAATGTCTGAATAGCAAGCGGGTGCAAGCCTAGCTCAGGTTCGTCTATGATTATAACCTTAGGCGGCACAGGTTGCAAAAACAACGTTGTCAAAGCAATGAAACGCACAGTTCCATCCGAGAGATCAGTCGGTCCATAAACCGTTGAACTAAATTTATCTGTCCATTGCAAACGAACAGTATCTGTAGCACTTACATTGAAATAGAAATCACTGAAATATGGTGCAATACTTTGAATTACACGTACTATTCGTTTGTAAGCAACAGGTTCATTTTCCCTTATGCTATACAAGAAAGCCGCAATATTTTCACCTTTCTCATACAAATAATAAACATCATTTATGATATTGCTTTCCTTGGTGAAAGGAGAACTTTTCCCTGTATCATGGAAATGATATTTCTTAATCTCAGACAAATACTTCTTTATATAGTCAGCCCGAAGCAAACCACTATAGGACTTTACATTAGCCTCGTTTCCAAAACCGGCAATATCATAATAACCACTATGATACCCCAATCCTTCTTTGGACAGCACAAACCTATTATCACCTTCTTTCAGCTCAAACAAATAGAAATTATCCTTGAAATCTATTTTAGCATAAATTGTATCCGTCGTTTTGCTTCCTTGAAAAAAATATTTATCAAGCCCTCCATTCAACGCTACATATTCAGTGAGTTTCTGCTCATACAAACGGTTTAGAAATTCAAAGAAAGACAAAAAGTTACTCTTTCCTGAACCATTTGAGCCTATCAATATATTAATAGAACTCAAGTCCAGCATAAGATTCTTGAAAGACTTATATCCTTTTATTTCTATTCTGTCCATAGTTATATATTTTAGAAGGGATATTTGCAAAGATAATGATTTTATCCAAATTTTCATCCGCTATCCCCTCATTGCAATCATCAAATCAGATCGCGACACTTGAATAGAATTGCATCCAAGTTGATTACTTCTTCTTTCTTATTATTTGTTTTCTTTGCCATAATTACTATTTCTATGTTTTATATCTAAATTAGAAAGTGTATTACATTCACACATACGATTGGGCGAAATATTATAAATAATAAATTTGTCCAATTCAAGCTTCTTTTTCAAATTCCTTTCTCAATTCGCTCAGCACCTTGCCATTATAGCTGAAATACTTAGGTCCCTGATATGCGCCAGATAAATTCTGTTTTTCTTCCGGCAAAAACTCAGCTGTAAATGTTGACAAGCTATACAGACGACCTTCGTACTCTATCTTATCGTCGCTGGCTACTTTAACAGGAATTTTGAGTTCATCAAAAACAACAGTATCACCAACATTCAAACCAATCATGTGGAACTTGAATGGAGGTTTCGGTGCCTTTCGTTGCTTTTCTTTAGTTTCCGCCTCAATCTTTTTATCTTCTTCTTTGCTCTTGCTGATTACAGGTTTACCGTCAACATAGACATAAAGTTCTGCATCATCGAGCAAATCAGCCATATCACGCATAATATCCAAAGCAACAGATGGTGCTATATTGAAAAATTCACGATTCTGCCTTATACGCAAATCTGTGAGACGGTCAATCTGCTTGTGTATCTGCTTCTCAACTTTAGCATATTTAGAAGTCTTTAGAGTTGCATAAATTTCAAACGGAAGTGGTACAGCTGTATTATCAAGCTCTTTGCTCCTGACATCTACAGGACGAGAACTTTTGCCAATCTTTACCCAATCTTCCCTAAAACTCGGGTTTGTCAATATATAAACATAACCTGCTTCATTCTCCATAATCAATTGTTCATTGATAAATCATTACTTTTTACGTCCACACATTAAACGACGAATATTGTGTTTACGCTTTTTTTGCATAATACGCAAAGATAACAATATTCGACAAACCTAAATTAAAATAACCAATCTTTCCGCATATTCTCCGGCTCTAAATTCATTAGCTGTGAAACATACACCACAAAAAGCGTTTTTCTATTAAACGGAATGTTCAAGACAGATAACAATCACTCGAAACCTAGAGGCTCATGAAGAAATCTACGAGCCCTTAGAAATTATTTTGTGAGCCCTCACGATTTATGTTGCGAGCGCTCGCGATGAAATTTACGAGGGCTCGGAATTTTGACTGCGGGCGCTCGCAAAATATTACACGATGGAGATAACTGTCTGCACGACAGGCAAAAATAATCTGGTAAATGAAGAACTTTCGGGGACAAGAGAACGTTCTATAAGTAAATACACATTAGGGTGTTGGATTGCGAAAAATGTTAATTAAATGTTAAATCATAAATCAGCTATTGCAAATATAACTCAAGGCTAATACATTTGCAGTGTTCTATTCAACTAGGACACTATAAAACTAACAAACTAGAATAATTAAGAACCATTTAAAGAATACGATTATGAAACACATTATTGCTTTATCGGTATTGCTGGCAACATCAGTTGTAAACAATCATGTTTATGCCTCCAGCTTCGGAGTCAAGAATACAGAAGAAGGAATTGCAGCAGTGGACAATTCTGCACGCAGCGTTGAAGCATTCAATGCATTGAAGACCGTGGGCAATGTGAAAGTGAACTTCACACAGTCGGCCACATACTCAGTGGACATTGTCGAGGCAGAAGGACAGAACGGAGCAGTGAAATGCGACGTAGTGAACGGGATACTGACAATCAGCGACAACGGCAAACCATCAGAATCAGCCACAGTTAACGTGTGCGGTCCTACACTGATGAAACTGGAAATTGAAGACAACAGTTCATTTTCAACGAAGAAGCTGTGCTGCAACGCACTGGAAATAGAATGCTCCGACAATGCCAACACAACCATAGAAGGATTGGGATGCCACACACTGAAAGTTGATATGGAAGGCAACAGCATGCTTAACCTTGACTCTGTCAGATGCGACAGGGCAGAAATGGACAAGGAGGGCAATTCATCGCTCACGGCAACCATGCAGGCCGAAACAGCCGACATTGAGGAAGCAGGAAACGGCATGTCGACAATAAAGATTCTCTGCAACACTCTCAATGCAGAAAACAGCGGACTGGCAAAAATGAACATCGAATGCAGCGTAACTGATATCAATATAGAAAACACAGGAAACGGAAATGTCAATGCCTCGGTAAGCTGCAACAAGGTAAATGCTGAGAATTCCGGAAACGGAAACGTCAACCTCGATGGAAGTACAAAGAAGTTCAAGAGTTCGAACAAAGCCAAGATAAATGCAAAATCGCTCAAAATCTACAATAATTGAACTGACAAGTGCGTTTACCAGAGATAGTGGTGGATCTTATATTCCTATATATTATATAATAAGGTATAGGATATGCGCGCACAGAAAATCAGATGCAGGCAAAAACATTCATTACAACCCGACAAGAAATTGTCCGACCGAAACAAAGAAAACAGTTATATAAAACTTAAAATATTATGCTAACAATAAACAACGTAACATACGGATACAACAAATACCACAATGTATTCAAGAATTTCACGCTGGAATTCAATGAAGGCGGGATATACGGACTTTTGGGAAAGAACGGAACCGGCAAGTCCACCCTGCTCTATCTCATCATGGGACTGCTTCGTCCGCAGGTCGGCTCTGTGACATACAACGGCATCGACACAAGACTGCGCCGTCCGGAAACACTTGGCGACATGTTCATCGTGCCCGAAGAGTACAACCTTCCGAGCGTATCGCTGAAAAAATATATAAGTTCCATACGTCCGTTCTATCCGAACTTCAGTGAGGAACTGCTTAAAGAATGCCTCGAAGGCTTCAACATGACAAACGACGTGAATCTCGGTGCCTTGTCTATGGGACAAAAAAAGAAGGTGTACATGTGCATTGCCCTTGCTACAAACACAAAGCTGCTGGTAATGGACGAACCGACCAACGGACTCGACATCCCATCGAAATCGCAATTCAGAAAGGTTGTAGCAAAAGGTATGAGCGATGACAAAACCATCATAATCTCGACACATCAGGTGCGCGACGTGGAGAATCTGCTCGATCATCTTACAGTAATCGAAAGCGACAAGATACTGCTCAACGCCTCAACCGGCAAGGTATCGGAACATCTGTCGTTCGTGCAGATAGAGAAAGGCGAGCAATGTCCGGAAATCATATATTCTGAGCAGGACGTACACGGCTTAAGCGCCATCATTGCAAACGACGGCACGATGGAAACGCCTATCAATCTGGAACTGCTCTTCAATGCTCTTCTCACAGACAGCAAGCGCATCAACGATGCCATATACGGAAGCGAGAACAAATAAGAACGGCGCATGTAAAGTAATCTTCAACAGAAAAATTTAAAGAACCGATATGAACAATTTCAATATAACACGTTTCAAGAACGTAGCACGATGGGACCTCACCATCAACAAGTCATTCTACAGAAACTTTGCCTTTGTTGTCAGCGGTACAATACTGGCCATCACTCTTTTCGGTCTGTTCTTCCGCTGGATACTGATGACACAGGGCAATCCAAGCGATGAATTCAGCACAGTCGGCGGCACTGCAATGGTCATTGCATACGCCATCGGAATCATCATGTGCGTGTCGGCAGGATGTATGCTCCACAACCTTCGCAACAAGCAGGGACGAATTTCGTCGCTCACACTGCCGGCAACGAATCTGGAGAAATTCTTGTGGCACACACTGCTTATGATTGTCGGCATGTATGTGCTCTGCTTTGCAAGCATTGTGGTATGCGACGGTATCAACGCACTGCTGTCAACTCTGCTTTTCGGTGCTGAAAATGTACACTCCATCACCTACAGCTACATCCAAAACGCCATACTGCTTCACAGCAATGCAGCAGATTTCTCAACTGCAGCATTCGGCACCATTCCAGACAGAATAAGAAACAGTATAGTTCTGCTCAGCATCACAGGCACAATACTTTCATTCACTGTATATGCATTCGGAAACTCTCTGAAATATAAGTTCAACATTCTGTTCACTCTTATTGTACTGTACATACTGCAATTCATTCTGGGAGTAGCGTTCGTTGTAATCGCAATGGATCAGGCCGAAAGGGTAAACGATATAGATCCGGAAACATTGCTCGAAACAATGCCTACACTGCTGAATATAGGTTCAGTCCTTGTACTTATTCTGAGCGGTGTGCTGTGGTGGGCTTCATATAGGAACTATACCCGTGCACAGGTTACAAGCAAATGGAACAGATAAAGACATTACAATAAACATACTCAAGAAACCAGGATTTGACATGAACTTCAAAGAGAATAAAGCAATTTACCTACAGATTGCCGAAAGCATTTGCGACGAAATTCTCCTTGGCACCTACGCCGAAGAGGAGCGCATACCTTCGGTACGCGAATATGCATCGACGATGGAGGTAAACTCCAACACAGTCATGCGGTCATACGACTGGCTTCAGCAACAGGAAATAATATTCACGAAGCGCGGACTGGGATATTTCGTCTGTGCAGGAGCAAAAGAAAAAATAGAGAAGATGCGCAAACAGGAATTTATGAAAAACGACCTGCCAGAATTGTTCAGAAAGATGGACACACTGGGCATCACAATTGACGAAATCAGAGACTTGTACGATGGTTTTAAAGAAAACAAAAACATTTAAAAATTAAAGGATTATGAAAAGAATATTTATTTCAGCAAGTGCTATATTGATGTTTATAGCAAGCGCAATGGCATCATCGTGCACACAAGGCGCAGCACTGGCTGGTGCAATAGTGGCAGCAGACACAAACGAATCAAGCGAAAATGTGGAAGTATACGGAGATATAATTACGAAAGAACTTCATGTAAACAATGTAACAGGACTAAACGTTGCAGGCTGTGCAGAAATAAGATACATACAGGGAAGCAAAACCAGCGTGAAGATGGAAACAAACGAAAAGGCATTCGCTCTTTACGACATCAAGATGGACGGAACTACTCTAAATGTCAATCTAAAGAAAAACAAGATATTCAGAAAAACTCCAAAAATCCACATCACCGTGACTTCGCCCGCCATCAATGACATTGATTGCAGCGGTGCAGGAAACATCACCATAGGAAGCATAAACCTCAAAGAAAAAGGTCTAGACATAGATATAAGCGGAGCTGGGGAAATCAAGGCCGAAAACATAACATGCAACAAGGATCTGACCATCAACGTCAGCGGAGCTGGAAATATAAAAGCGAACAAAATAGTATGCGCCCAAAACGTATCTATGGGAATAAGCGGAGCTGGAAACATCAACGGTAATGTAAAATGCAAAAACCTGGATATAAATATCAGCGGAGCTGGAAATACAGATATGTATATTAACTGTGACTACACATACGTATCGCTGTCAGGAGCAGGTTCTGTAAAGCTGAGCGGACGCACAGGAACATTAAAGAAAAACAGAGGAAACGTGGCCTGCAGATTTGATACAGACAACTTGTCTGTAGGCAAATAAGCAAGACAAAAAACGTAGGCGCACTACACAATTGCGCCAAACGTAGAAGACACCCTGCACAAAAAAGCTTCATACAAAGAAAAAATGAAGCGGTCTTGTGCAGGGTGTCCTGCGCTTTTGCACAAGGAGCGGTGACGGCATTCGTAAAAAATGAGTATTTTTGCACGCTCGACAGACACAGATAACAGACTGCCAGGCAAACACAATATCAAAACATTGACAAGAATATGAAACTCAAAAATCTTATTTTCTGCATTGCCATATCGGCAATATGCATGGTCATGCCACTGGAAAAAGTATGTGCACAGAACATGCCTACACTGAAAAACGGTACTGAAGCTCCTGAAATAACTGCATGCGACACATTGGGCAAAGAGCATCATCTGTCGGACTTCAGAGGCAAATATGTCGTAGTAGATTTCTGGGCCTCATGGTGCGGCGACTGCCGACGCGAATTCCCAGCCGTCAAATCCCTGTATGCTACGTACCATCCGAAGGGTGTAGAATTTGTGAGCGTATCGTTCGACCACAAGGCTGAATCATGGAAAAGCTGTCTGAGAAAGGAGCAGTTCGCATGGCTTCAGATTTCGACGCTTCAGCCATGGAAAGCAAATCCGATTTCAGAAAGCTACGAACTGAAGTGGATTCCGACACTATACATTGTAGACTCTGACGGCAAGATATGCGGTTCGGCCGTGACATGCGAAGAACTGGCAAAGAAACTTGACAAGATTGTTTCTGCCAAATGACAATCCTGCTGACCATAGCCGTGTATTTCGGCATACTGCTTGCAATTTCGCAAGCAGTGGGAAGAGGGGGCAACGATGCCTTCTTCAGAGGCAACAGGCAGTCGCCGTGGTATCTGGTGGCATTCGGAATGATCGGTGCATCGCTCTCCGGCGTGACCTTCATCAGTGTTCTGGGAATGGCCAGCAAGACCGATATGACGTACATGCAGATGTGTATAGGCTACATATTCGGATATGCGGCCGTGGCATTCATCCTGCTGCCGATATACTACCGCTACGGACTGACATCCATATATACTTATCTTGACAAGCGCTTCGGCAAGACGAGCTACAAGACAGGAGCTTCGTTTTTCCTGTTGTCGAAATTTGCAGGTGCGGCCGCACGTCTCTATCTGGTGTGCATAATTCTCCAGAACTACGTGTTTGACGACCTGCACATTCCGTATACCGCAACAGTGATTGCCACCCTGGTGCTGATATGGCTCTACACAAGGAAAGGCGGCATACGCTCGCTGGTGTGGACCGACACACTGCAGACGCTGTGCATGATTGCGGCACTGGTGCTGATACTCGTCAAGGCGATGTCGATGCTCGAACTGAGTCCGGCAGAGGCATGGAACACGGTATGGAACGACCCGCACAGCAGGATGTTCGAGTTCGGCGACTGGGGCTCGAAGCAAAACTTCTGGAAGCAGTTTCTGAGCGGAATTTTCATTGTAATCGTCATGACCGGACTCGACCAGGACATGATGCAGAAGAACCTGACATGCCGCAATCTGCGGGATGCACAGAAGGACATGTGCACGTACGGAGTGATGTTCGTGCCGGTGAACTTTCTGTTTCTCTCATTGGGTATACTCATGCTTATGCTCTACGCCAAGGCTGGAATACCGCTCCCTGAAAAGAGCGACGACATTCTGCCCGAATTCATTGCCAACGGATACATGGGGCAGACAGCCATCGTGCTGTTCACCATCGGTGTGATAGCATCGGCATTCTCGAGTGCCGACTCTGCGATGACGGCTCTGACAACAAGTTTCTGTGTGGACATACTGGAGATAGAAAACAGCGGAAGCCGTTTCTCAAAGAATCCGGAAAGGACGAGAAAAATCGTGCACGTAGGAATGATGGCCATATTCGTGATTTTCATCCTCAGCTTCAAAGCTCTCAACAGCACAAGCGTGATTGACGCCATATTCATTCTTGCCGGATACACTTACGGCCCGCTTCTGGGACTGTTCGCATTCGGAATATTCACAAAGCGCACGGCATCGGACAAAGCTGTGCCATACATAGCTGTGGCTTCGCCGCTGATATGCTACGCAACCGACTGCATAACAGCAACGGCAACCGGCTACAAATTCGGCTATGAACTTCTGATGCTCAACGGCATGCTTACTTTTGCAGGACTCTGGTTGACAGGACACAAGCAAAAGGAAGCAGAGAGATGCAAAAGTTGAACTACTTCTTGCACGAAACAAACAAAAAATGTATCTTCGTTAGCGTAATCCATTTTCCGTACAATAAATAAAATATAAAGGGCCTGTGGAATAATCGGCCATAGGAACATGGATGTACAACCCTATCCGATGTGCAGACTTCACCGACAACGGCCGCATCAAAGGCACAAATACGGTCTGCACATGAGGAACAATCTCAATAAAACAGACAGAATAAGAGCTTATGCCAACAGCTAATCCATATCTAGAAGTACAGAATCTGACCAAACGTATCGGTGAGAGGGTTCTGTTTGAAAATATCTCATTCACCGTCGGCGAACGTGAACACATCGGTATCATTGCCAAAAACGGAACGGGCAAATCGACATTGCTGTCAATCATTGCCGGCAAGGACGGATACGACGGCGGAGACATCATATTCAGACGCGACCTGAAAATCAGCTATCTGGAACAGACTCCCCACTATCCGGAGGATTTGACTGTGCTGGAGGCCTGTTTCTGGCACGGAAACGAAATCACAGAACTGATACGCGAATACGAGAAGTGCATGGAGACGGAAGGCAATCCGGAACTGGACAGCATACTGACCAGAATGGATCACCTGAAGGCATGGGACTACGAGCAGAGTGCAAAACAGATTCTGTCGCAACTGAAAATCAATGATTTCAACCAGAAGATAGGCCACATGTCCGGAGGACAGGTGAAACGTATCGCACTGGCAAACGCCATCATCACAGAGCCAGACCTGCTGATTCTGGACGAGCCGACAAACCATCTGGATCTGGACATGATTGAATGGCTGGAAAAATATCTGAAACGTACGCCAATGAGCTTGCTCATGGTGACGCACGACAGGTACTTCCTCGACAGGGTATGCAACTCGATAATCGAGATGGACGACTCTACGATATATTCGTATGAAGGCAACTACAGCTACTATCTGGAAAAGAGGGAGGAAAGAATCGAGAACACGAAAGCAGCCATACAGAAGGCGAACAACCTGTACAGAACAGAGCTGGAATGGATGAGAAGGATGCCTCAGGCACGAGGCCACAAGGCACGCTACAGAGAAGAAGCCTTCTATGAACTTGAAAAAGCGGCCAAGCAGAGAATAAGCGAAAACCAGGTACGTCTGGGCATGAATGCCACATACATCGGAAGCAAAATTTTTGAAGCAAAGGATGTGTGCAAGGCATTCGGAAACAAATGCATACTGAAGGATTTCAGCTACAATTTCTCGCGATATGAAAAGCTGGGCATCATAGGCAACAACGGTACTGGCAAATCGACATTCATAAAAATGCTGCTCGGACTGGAGCCGGTGGACAGCGGAACATTCGACATTGGTACGACTGTGAAATTCGGCTACTATTCGCAGGAAGGCATGAAGTTCAACAACGACATGAAAGTCATTGATGCTGTGAGAGAGATTGCCGAATATGTGGATATGGGCAACGGGGAGAAACTGAGTGCCGGACAATTCCTGCAGCACTTTCTGTTCGAGCCGGAAGAACAATACAGCTACATATACAAGCTGAGCGGAGGAGAAAGACGCAGGCTGTACTTGTGTACGGTACTTATGCGAAATCCTAATTTCCTTGTACTGGACGAGCCGACGAACGACTTGGACATCGTAACACTGCAGATTCTTGAAGAATATCTGATGAATTTCAAGGGCTGTGTGATAATCGTAAGCCACGATAGATATTTCATGGACAAGGTGGTGGACCATCTGCTGGTGTTTGAAGGCGAAGGCAGCATACGCGACTTCCCGGGCAACTACACTCAATACAGGGAGTGGAAGAGCCTGGCCGACAAGCCGACTGACAGCGATACGGCCAAGAAGAACAGCCAGAAACCTCAACCACAGAAAACCAGAGACGACTCGAAAAGAAAACTGACATATAAGGAAAAGACAGAAATGGCTCAGCTCGAAAAAGACATAGAGGCTCTGGAAGCAGAAAAACAGTCTATTGAAAACGAGCTAAACGGCAGTACGTGCGATGTGGACAGAATAACAGAACTGTCGGTAAGACTGCCGAAACTGAACGACGAGCTTGATGAAAAGTCGATGAGGTGGCTGGAACTGAGCGAACTGGCATAGGAAAATAAGAATGAGTGAGAAAAAGAATGAATAACGAAACAATACTGATATGACAATGATAATAAAGACAGCTGAATTCAAGACGAGCAGTCCGAGAGCCGATATGTGTCCGAAAACAGATATTCCAGAATATGCTTTCATCGGACGTTCGAACGTGGGAAAGTCGAGCCTGATAAATATGCTCACAGGAAGGAACAAGCTGGCAATGACATCATCGACGCCGGGAAAGACAATGCTCATAAACCACTTCCTGATAAACGACTCATGGTTTCTGGTGGACTTGCCCGGATACGGATTTGCACAGAGAGGCAAGAGGGAAATGGACAAGCTGGCAAACCTGATAAACCACTATGTGCTCGACCGAATGCAGATGACATGTCTTTTCGTGCTGATTGACATCAGACACGAACCTCAGAAGAAAGACCTCGACTTCATGGAATTTCTTGGAGAGAACAGTGTGCCGTTCGTCATTGTCTTCACAAAGGCCGACAAGCTGACATTCAGCAAGCAGAAGCAGGCTGTAGACAAATATCTGGACACTATAAAGGAACAGTGGGAGGAACTGCCGAGATATTTCATCACCAGCTCTGAAACAAAGGCCGGACGAGATGAAATACTGGACTATATAGACGAAATAAACAGAAGTCTGAAAAAAGGAGAAAACGTGACTCAGAACGAAGAGTGAATTAAACAATATCATATAAATACAATATGGTAAGACAGACAGAATTTTCATTATCGCCGAGAACCCAGGGCATTCACCTGGTGACCGGCGAAATCAGTTCAAAACTGCCGGAACTGCCAAAGACCGGTATTCTGCACCTTTTCATAAAGCACACAAGTGCGGCGCTGACGGTGAACGAGAATGCCGATCCGGACGTGAGAGCAGACCTGAAAAACATATTTGACAAACTTGTAAAGGAACGCGAACCGTTCTACAGACACACGCTAGAGGGAGACGACGATATGCCGGCACATGCAAAAAGCATACTGACAGGACTTTCGATTACATTGCCTATCACAGAGGGACGCATCAATCTGGGTACCTGGCAGGGTATATATTTGTGTGAATTCCGCGAATATGGGGGTGCACGAAAAATCGTCGCAACTGTCATCGGAGAATAAAACCGGAAAAATACAGAATCAAGAAAACTCAAACTATGAAAAGAAACGCAGATATGTCAAAAAAATACATACCTGCCAATCAGTTTTTTCAAATACGATAACAAGAAAATAAATTATAATTATTATTTTTGCGCAGAATTCAGACAGCACATGTCTGAACTGTTATTTTTCCACCGAATACAATTCAAGTAAACAAATATTCCACAAAAGACTTTATGAACTGAACACACTACCCTTTATGACAGTGTTCATTTCAAACATATATGTCTTTGTGCAATACTAAATAATATTCTATGTACACTAAAAACCAGCTTAATGAGAAAGAAATGCCTGAGCTTCAGAAAATAGCTGAAGAATTGGGCATCGCTGACGGAGGCTCACAGGACAAAAACGAGCTGATATTCAAGATATTGGACGAACAGGCCATGGCATACGCCACATCGAAGGGGGCAGAAAAGCCTGTCCACAAACGTTCACGCATTAGCCTTAAAAACGTAGACAGGGTGTATACAGCCAACCAGATGGAGGCACAAAAAATAGACAAACCGATGAAAGTTGTCAGAGAAGACCCAATATTCTCAGACAGCGAAGATATAGATAAAATGATGATGTCGCTCGACGCACCGTCATTGTTCAAATCAAGCTTCGAAGACAACGAAACCGAAAAGGAAGAAGCTCCAAAAGAGGAAGAACAGGCTCCAAAGAAGAGAGGACGCAAACCGGGCACAAAAAACAAGAAAACTCTGGAAAGAGAGGCGGCAGAGGAAAAGGCCAGAATGGAAAATGCTGAAAAAGAAGAAGCTGAAAACACTGAAAACATTGGGGTAAATACAGACAATCTGCCAGAAGGAACAGCAGAGGCACAAGAACCTGAAAATAAAGACGAAAACACTGAAGAACAGACAAGCATGGTTCCTGAAGAGGTTTTCGCAAATCAGATAAACGAACATCCAAAAGAATTGCTCACAAACAAGGCTCCGCTTGGAGGAGATGTCTTCGACGACGGATCAGACTTCATAATTCTTGAAGACATTCCGAACGAAGAAATCGCCGGTTCTTCATCACTCTCGCTCTTCAACAAAACAGACGACCGCAGTGCTGACGAGGACGAGGACATGCAGATGAACATGCTGCAGCAGGACAGATTCCAGAAAGAAAAGGCATACGACTTCAGCGACATACTTACAGGTTCGGGTGTATTGGAAATCATGGATGGTTACGGATTCCTGAGAAGTTCTGACTACAACTATATGCCTTCGCCTGACGACATATACGTAAGCCAGTCGCAGGTTAAGCATTTCGGTCTGAAGACTGGCGACGTGGTTGAAGGAACAATTCGTCCTCCGAAGGAAGGTGAAAAATTCTTCCCGCTCGTGAAAGTAAACAAAATCAACGGATGCGACCCTTCAATTGTAAGAGACAGGGTTCCGTTTGAATACCTCACCCCACTCTTCCCTGACGAAAAATTCACTCTCTGCAAAGGTATAAACGACAACATGTCGGCCAGAGTGGTAGACCTGTTCTCACCTATAGGAAAAGGACAGCGTGCACTGATCGTGGCACAGCCAAAGACCGGTAAGACAATATTGATGAAGGACATTGCAAACGCTATTGCAACCAATCATCCGGAGGCTTACCTGATAATGCTCCTCATTGACGAACGTCCTGAGGAAGTTACGGATATGGCTAGAACAGTAAATGCAGAAGTGATTGCTTCAACATTCGATGCTCCTGCAGAAAATCACGTGAAGATTGCAGGAATCGTTCTTGAAAAGGCAAAGCGCATGGTTGAATGCGGACACGACGTAGTAATATTCCTCGACTCAATTACACGTCTTGCACGTGCATACAACACAGTGAGCCCAGCATCAGGTAAAGTGTTGTCGGGTGGTGTTGACGCAAATGCCCTGCACAAGCCTAAACGCTTCTTCGGTGCTGCCAGAAATATTGAAGGCGGCGGTTCGCTCACAATAATAGCAACTGCACTTATTGACACCGGAAGCAAGATGGACGAAGTGATATTCGAAGAGTTCAAGGGTACAGGAAACATGGAACTCCAGCTGGACCGCTCACTGGCAAACAAGCGTGTATTCCCTGCTGTAAACATAAATGCTTCGAGCACACGACGCGACGACCTGCTCCAGGATCAGTTGACTCTGAACAGAATGTGGGTTCTGCGCAAGCATATTGCAGATATGACTCCTATGGAGGCTATGACTCTCGTGAAAGACAGACTCGACAAGACAAAGAACAACGAGGAATTCCTCCTGACAATGAACAGCTGACAAAAAGGTTTGAAGACAAAAATCTATACAACAAAGCCCCGCATGCCGGACATATATTGGTCCACGCATGCGGGGCTTTTGATATAAAAATGCTATCACAAGGATGCACCTGATCCCTAAATGGAGCGAAACAAAAACTGCATCTCCGTATGAGCTCACTTAATAAAGCTCTGCGGAGATGCAGTTGTATAAGATATCGTATGACGAAAAATCTCGCAACGGATACAATCAGAAAGGAAGATCGTCGGCAGGATCTGTAGAAGAGAAATCTGCCGGTGCTGAAGGCGCAGCCTCTGGGAAAGGAGGCTGTATTGGAGCCTGTGGTGCAGGTGCACCGCTTTGTACTCTGTCAACTTTCCACGCACGTATGTTGTTGAACCAACGTCCCTGGTATTCATGTGCATCGATATCGAAGAAAACATTGAGTTCTTCTCCAACCTGAATGTTCATCTGTGCAATTTTGTCTGCACCGAACACGTTGAAGCACATGCGGCGCGGATACTGCTCGTGGGTCTCAAGGACATAATCCTGAGTTTTCCATTCGTTACCTGTCGCCTTGGATATTCCGCTCTTTGGCTCGAGCACTGCTATTATCTTTCCTGCTAATTCCATAATAAATTTATTTTGACTGCGAAAGTACAACTTTCAATCTGACAAAACTAATTTTAAAACGTTTTTTTACTCTAGTTACAAAACAATTCATAACTTTGTATGCTACATGGTGGCGCCGTACAGCAACGGTGAAACATGACCTCTGGATGATGCTAAAGATTATGTGCATCAACAAATTAGGACAAGAAAAACAAGATAAAACCACAATAATATGAAATTCAACGTATCAAGCAGTACACTCTGCAACAGACTGCAGACAATAAACAGAGTCCTTAATTCGAAGAATGCTCTTCCGATCCTTGAATGCATACTTTTCAAGCTTGAGAACGGCAGACTTGAACTTACTGCATCGGACAGCGAAACAACGCTGATTACTTCTATCGACACCACCGAGTCTGACGGCAACGGAATGATAGCTGTAAATGCAAAAACAATCATCGATGCAATAAAGGAAATTCCGGAACAGCCTATTACATTCGAGGTAAACCAGGAAACGCTTGAAATCATTGTAACTTATCAGAACGGAAAATATAACCTGTACGGAACAAGAGGCGAAGATTATCCAATACCTGCAGGACTGGTGGACAACGTACAGTCGCTGACCATCAGCAACGAAATATTGCTCAATGGAATTTCACGTTCAATATTCGCCACTGCAGAAGATGAACTGCGTCCGATAATGAACGGTATATATTTCGACATCACAACCGAAAGCCTTACATTCGTTGCAAGCGACGGACACAAGCTTGTACGCAACAGAAACTATTCTGTAAGGGGTGAGTACAACAATGCATTCATCCTGCCTAAGAAGCCTGCACTGATGCTCAAGAATATTCTTCCCAAAGACAACGGTGACTGCAAGATTCTCTACAACGAGAGAAACGCGACTTTCGAACTGGACAACTACACAATGACATGCCGACTTATTGACGGAAATTATCCTAACTACAATTCGGTTATACCAACAGACAATCCGTTCAGAGTAACAGTGGACCGTCAGGCTCTGATAAGTGCACTGCGCCGTGTTTCCGTATTTGCAAGCGCAAGCAGCGCTCTGATCAAGCTCAGACTTGAAAACAGCATGCTCATCATCTCTGCACAGGATATAGACTTCTCTACTTCGGCTGAAGAAAGAATCCTCTGCGACTACAACGGCAATCCGATGAGCATAGGATTCAAAGGAACATTCCTGCTCGACATTCTCAACAACATCGGCGGACAGGACATAATCCTGGAACTTGCAGATCCAAGCCGTGCGGGTGTTATAGTTCCTGCAGAAAACGACGAAAACGAAGATCTGCTCATGCTTCTGATGCCGATGATGCTCAACGATTGAGTCTAATAGTCGGCAACTTCACACATGGAGACAAATGCCACGACAATATCTGCAATCGTGGCATAAGGAACAACAAACCGAAATGATATGAAACTGAACATAAAGAACCCCATCGTCTTCTTTGATCTGGAGACGACGGGGGTTAATATTAACGTAGACCGCATAATAGAACTCTGCTACATCAAACTCTATCCTAACGGCAACGAAGAATCGATGAGCATGAGAATAAATCCGGAAATGCACATTCCGGAATCATCTTCGGCCATTCACGGCATAACGGACGAAGACGTAAAAGACTGCCCTACTTTCAAACAAGTTGCAGCAAATCTGGAAAAAACATTCAAGGGATGCGACCTGGCAGGATTCAACTCCAACAGATTCGATATTCCGCTGCTGGTAGAAGAGTTCCTTAGAGTGGGAATAGATCTGGATCTGTCGAAAAGGAAATTCGTAGATGTACAAAACATTTACCACAAACTTGAGAAAAGAACATTGGTAGCAGCTTATAAGTTCTACTGCAACAAAAATCTTGAGGACGCACATTCTGCACTGGCTGACACCAAAGCAACGCTGGAGGTTCTGGAAGCTCAGCTGGACCACTATCCAAATGATCTCAAGAATGACATTGACTTCTTGGCTGAATTCTCAAAGATGACGGACAACGTGGATTTTGCCGGCAGAATAGTATACGATGAAAACCATAATGAGGTGTTCAACTTCGGCAAATACAAAGGACAAAAGGTGTCTGACGTGTTCCGCACCGATCCTGGATATTACAGCTGGATGATGAAGGGCGATTTCGCTCTCAACACAAAACAAATCATAACAAAGATAAAACTGCGCGACGGAATAAAATTTTAAGTTGCAATAATAATACGACCATCATGCTTACAGGAAAAAAAATAGTATTGGGCATCACCGGCAGTATTGCCGCATATAAAGCCTGCACAATCATACGCCTGTTAATAAAAAAAGGAACTGAGGTGCAGGTGGTAATAACTCCTGCAGGAAAAGAATTCATAACGCCGATAACATTGTCGGCCCTTACAAGCAAGCCTGTTATAAGCGAATTCTTTTCACAGCGCGACGGAACGTGGCACAGCCATGTATCGCTGGGTCTGTGGGCGGATGCCATGCTGATTGCTCCTGCAACAGCCTCAACAATAGGAAAGATGGCAAACGGTGTGGCCGACAATATGCTTGTGACGACTTATCTGTCGATGAAGGCACCTGTATTCGTAGCTCCAGCTATGGACCTTGACATGTTTGCACATCCGTCTACACAAAACAATCTCGACACACTTAGGAAATACGGCAATCATATCATCGAACCGCAGAGCGGATTCCTTGCCAGTCACCTTGTAGGAAAGGGCCGAATGGAAGAGCCAGAAAAGATTGTTGAAATACTTGACAACTTCTTCGAAAACGGTTTGTCTCTCAAAGGCAAAAACATAATGATTACAGCCGGACCTACATACGAGAAAATAGACCCTGTCAGATTCATAGGCAATCATTCTTCGGGAAAGATGGGATTTGCCCTTGCTGAAGAATGTGCTTCAAGAGGGGCCAACGTAAAACTGATATGCGGTCCTGTAAGTCTCCCAACTCCATGCGCCCCCAATATTGAACGCATTGACGTTGTATCGGCAGAAGAGATGTTCAACGCTTCTATGGAGATATACCCAGCTATGGACGCAGGAATATTATGTGCCGCAGTGGCAGACTTTACTCCTGAAGAAGTTTCTGCACAGAAAATCAAACGCGAAGGCAGCATGACAATACAGCTGAAGCCGACAAAAGACATTGCAGAACATCTCGGCAAAATAAAAAAGAACAACCAGGCACTCGTTGGTTTTGCACTTGAAACAAACAACGAGGAAAGCAACGCTGAGGCAAAGCTTGCAAAAAAGAACTTCGATTTCATTGTGCTGAATTCGCTCAACGACAAGGGAGCCGGATTCAAGTATGATACCAACAAAATCACGATAATCACTCCAACGGAGCACAAGGAATTCCCACTAAAGGATAAAAAAGACGTTGCACGCGACATCATAGACGAATTGCAGACAAGAATGCCTGCAGACGTGTAAATGAAGTCAGCTTTACGCGATATTGATTAATAAAAACAACTAATAGAAATGAAATCAATCTTCCGACGCATCCTCAAAACTTCTTCAAAGAAACACGTGGCAACTTTGTTCAGCGTGATGCTTGCAGTTATGCCAATCAGTACTGCATATTCTCAGGAACTGAACTGCAAGGTAAATATAAACAGAAGCAAGATACAAGGAACAAACGTCAGCGTGTTTGAAACTTTGCAGACCGCCATAACCGAATTTATGAACAACAGGAAATGGACGGAACTGCAATATGGAAAAGTCGAGAAGATTGAATGCTCGCTCAATATCACCATAAAGCAGTACAACGCCACCACAAATGAGTTTACCGGCGAACTGCTCTTTCAACTAAGCCGTCCGGTATTCAACTCAACATACAACAGCACAGTGTTCAGCATGAAAGACGAGAATTTCAACTTCACATATAAGGAGTTTGATCAACTGGAGTTCAACGAGACATCAATGGACAACAATCTCACCGCAATGCTGGCATACTACGCCTATCTGTTCATCGGAATGGACATGGACACAATGTCGCCTCTCGGTGGTACAGAAGTTCTTCATCAGGTCGAAAACATCGTAAACAGTGCTCAGACAATGGCAGAAACCGGCTGGAAAGCTTTCGACGACAGCCGCAACAGACATGCAATCATAAACGACTACATGGAATCATCGATGGAACCTCTCAGACAGATGCAGTACAAATACTACCGCGAGGGTCTTGACGAGATGGCCAACAACGTAGACAGAGGAAGAACAGCGGTAACAGAAGCATTGAAACTTCTCAATGAAGCACACCGTAGCAAACCTCTCAGCAGTCTTCCGCAAATCTTTACCGATGTTAAACGTGATGAAATAGTAAACATATACAACGGCCACGGAACTGCTAAAGAAAAAGAGGAAGTATACAATATTCTTTCAGGAATCAATGCTTCGCAAGAGCAGGAATGGAACAAGATCAAGAAATAATCCTATATGATAAAATCACTGCATATAGAAAACTATGCTCTCATAGAGGAGCTTGACATCGAGCTCCACAAAAGTTTCTCGGTCATAACCGGAGAAACAGGAGCCGGAAAATCCATAATACTCGGAGCCATAGGTTTGCTTCTCGGACAACGCGCCGACACACGTTCCATCAAGGACGGTGCAAAAAGATGTATAATAGAAGCAAAATTCGATATTGCCGAATACGGGCTAACAGACTTCTTTGAGACAAACGACATCGACTATGATGAGGGTGAATGTATTGTCAGACGCGAACTCACATCGTCTGGTAAAAGCAGAGCATTCATAAATGATACACCAGTTCAGCTGACTTTATTGAAGGAACTGGGCGAAAAGTTCATTGATGTTCATTCACAGCATCAGAATCTGCTCCTCAACCGCGAAGATTTCCAGCTTAAAGTTCTTGATACCATAGCAGGAAATGCCGATGAACTGAAAACATACAAAAGCTTGTTCAACCAATATACAAAAGTAAGCAGAGAACTTGAACAAGCAATAACAGACAGCATCAGAAACAAGGAAGAAGAAGATTATCTGAGATTCCAGGCAAACCAGATTGCAGAAGCCAAACTTTCCGCAGGAGAACTGGAAGAACTGGAAAAAGAGTCTGAGATTCTTGACCATACCGAGGAGATAAAGGAAGCACTTTACAAGAGCCACGAAATGCTGTCATCAGACAACGGATGTGCAATGCAACTTATCAAGGACACAATCTCCAGCCTCAACAGTATCAGCAACGTATATCCGGAAGCATCGCAACTGGCCGAAAGGCTTGAGAGCTGTCGGATAGAGATAAAGGATGTTGCTGACGAAATCGAGGCAGGCCAAGATTCACTCGAATACGACCCTGAAAGGCAAGCATACGTAAACGAGAGGCTCAACACCATATATTCTCTACTTAAGAAACACAACGTACAGAGTGTAGAAGAACTGCTTGACATATCTGAAAGAATAAATGATAAACTTTCTGCAATCGACAATGACGAAGAATTAATCGGAGAATTGCAGAAAAAGAAAGACAAACTTTACGAGTCGCTCAACCAACATGCCGACAAGCTGTCTGATAAAAGAAGAAAAGCGGCCGAAGAGGTTGAAACCAAGATGTGCTCGCTTCTGATACCGCTTGGAATGCCGAACGTACGCTTCAAAGTGGAACTGAATCAGACACAAGAGCCTGAAGCATTCGGCAAAGACAAACCTGCATTCATGTTCAGCGCCAACAGAAACAGTTCTCTTCAGAATCTTGCACAAGTCGCTTCAGGCGGTGAAATAGCAAGAGTCATGCTTTCGCTCAAAGCGCTCATTGCCGATGTTTCCAAACTTCCAACCATAATATTCGATGAAATTGACACAGGAGTGTCAGGAAGCATAGCAGAAAAGATGGCACGTATAATGAAAGACATGGGTACAAACGGCAGGCAGGTCATAAGCATCACCCACCTGCCGCAGATTGCAGCTATGGCCGACATACATTATAAAGTATTCAAGACCGACGACGGAGTATCGACACAAAGCCACATCATACGTCTCACCGACGAACAGCGCATAGAAGAACTTGCACACATGCTCAGCGGTGAAGTACTCACAGATGCCGCAAGAAAGAATGCAGGAGAACTCCTAGCAAACGCTCAAAAGAACTAAAAAAACTGTTCACTATATATGAAACGAATTTTCATCATCACAATGTCGCTGATGACACTGGCATTGCCGTCAATGTCACAAAGCGCACCAAAATGGACAAAGAAAGTCAAGAAATCCATTTTCTCAGTAATGGCTTACGATAAGGACAGCACACTGCTTCAGTCCGGAACAGGATTTTTTGTAAGCGAAGACGGCAATGCCGTATGCGACTCTAAAGTATTCAAAAAGGCACATACAGCAACAGCCATTGACTATAAAGGCAACAAATACCCTATTGACCTGATTCTGGGAGCAGACAATGCATACGGGCTCATCCGCTTCCACGTGGACACCAAAGAAAGCGAACCTGTGAAAACTGTTGACCAAACAGCTGTAAAAGAAGAAAAGGTTTGGACACTTGCCTACTCTGCCGACAAGCCATCGTTCACAAGCGCATCAATCGACAGCGTCAGCCACATCGGCGACAGCGTCAGCACAAACTGCTACTATACACTCTCCAAAGCCCCGGAAACGAAGTTCTACGGTTGTCCAGTGTTCAATGCCGACGGCGAAGCCGTTGCCATAATGCAGCCGTCAAGCGGTGAAAAAGGTTTTGCACTCGACATCAACTACATCAAAAACATATCCATTCAGGCCATCGGAAGCAAAGCCGACAACATCATCCTAAACGATACAGACATACCGAAAGGTCTGCCGGAATCAATGGAAGAAAGCCTTGTATACCTCTACATGAAGTCACGCACTGCAAGCAACAGCGAATACATAGGCATGCTCGACCTCTTCATCAGCAAATACCCTAACAACGCAGAGGGATATTTCAGACATGCAACACCGATGATCGACACATACCAGTTCGACAAAGCCGAGGCCGACCTCAACAAGTACTACGAGCTGAGTGAAGAAAAAGACAAGGCTCTTTACAACATAAGCCAAACAATTCTCTCAAAGCTCATATATCAGCCGGAACCGGCCTACGACAAATGGACATTCGACTATGCCCTGGAAAAAATCAACCAGGCCATTTCGCTTAATCCGAGTCTCGAAAACAAGCTGATGAAAGCCCAGATTCTGATGTCGAAGAAAGACTACGCATCTGCCTACGATTGTTATGATGAAATAAACAAAAGCAAAGACCGCTCACCTGCAACCCTGTATGCCGCTTCAGTTGCATCAGCAGGCAGAGGCGACTCAATCGACCAACAGATAGCCCTTCTTGACAGCGCCATTGCAATCTTCGGCGACCCTCTTCCCGCCGAGGCTTCCGAATATGTACTGAAGCGCGGAGAGCTGTACAACAAAGCAGGCAAATACAAAAAGGCTGTGCTCGACTACAACAAATTCTGCTATCTCTGCAACAACAAGGTCAACGACCGCTTCTATTACGACCGCGAGCAGATAGAAGTAAAAGCCAAGATGTATCAGCAGGCTATCGACGACATCAACCTTGCCATCTCACACGCACCAAACGTAGCTCTCTATCATGCAGAAAAGAGCGGTCTACTGCTCCGCGTGAACATGATTGACGAAAGCATCAAGGCTGCAGAGAAATGCATCGAGGTAGACAGCTCATACGTTGATGCATACCGCATACTTGGCTATGCACAGCTTCAGAAAGGCGACAAGAAATCAGCAATGGAGAATCTGAAGAAAGCTGTTGAAATGGGCGACACCACTGCTCAACAGATTATCGACAAGTACATGAAATAACCCAAGCAGTACCAACAATAAAAAGGCTCCGCAAGCGTCCCAAATGGACAACACTGCGGAGCCTTTTTATTGTTGTGTAGAAGAATCACAAATTGCGCAAAACAGCATAAACGCCATACGATTCAGCATCAATCATATAGAAAGGCTTCAATCGGTATGTCCTGTCATTGTTTTCCAGTTCAAAACGACCATTTCCCAAACATTTCAATCCTTTCAGTACATCGTCCTGACACCCTCTAAGAGCAATTTCTTCAGACGTCTCAAATGCCAGCAATGTAGGACCGTAAAACAAAGCCACTACGTTCTCATCGTCAGGCATACTCTTCAGATAGAAATCATAATGGAAGCGCAGTTCCACCACGTCGCCCTTCTTCCAGTTGCGCCTGATTCGATAAAAAGACAATGGCGAACGCCTGCCCCTGCACTTTTCACCGTTCACCGAAACCTCCACATTCCTAGCCCATGAAGGAATAAAGAAATTCACAGCAAAACCATCATCACCGCCAGCATCAACAGAAAATCTTACAACTGAATCCATAGGAAAACTGCCGTCCTGTTCAAGCACCATCCCCTTTTCCTTCCAATCCAATCGTGAAGGAATATACAAGTTGACCCACAAATCCTTCCCGTCTGAATAATATATCGAAGAATTCAAAGCCGAAAAAGCCTCTATGCTCGACCCGTTGCAACATCTGAAATCATTGAATTCAAGAAATCTCTTGTTTCGCGGAGCTCCAAGCGGCAGATGATAAACATTTCGCCCGCTGCTCATGCTTTGCGACGGCAGTACGGCATTATAGAATGTGTTCATATACGTATCAGCATAAACCGGTTCGGCCGTCCAGCAGAACAAAGCCGACGAAAGCTTTTGTGTATTGTGCGACACGCATGTTTCCGCAATCTCCTTGCTCAACGTATTGCTCAACACACCGGCCTTGCCCCAATGCTCAGCCGTGACGGAAGTAGGAGTAACAGCCATCGGACGCGGTCCGCTGCTCGAACCGTTCACGTAGGCATGCCCCTTCATCAGCATATTCCAGAAATTCTCCACTGCCGTCCTGTATTTCTTTTCGCCGGTAGCGCCATACCGCTGCACAAATCCGTCAACCATTACGATATGTGTATTTGCATGCAGACCGCTTAGTATGTCGCGTCCTTCGCACAAAGGCCTCATGAACCACTCCCTGTCGAAAATCTCAGCAAGCCTCAGATGCTTTGCCTCTCCCGATATTCTGTAAAGCTTATACAGCACCTCATTCATAGCCCCAGGTTCGTTTCCCGGATTTGCCCCTACGGTAAACAGCATCCGCTCTATTTCCGCCTCACTCAGACGGCTCATTCTCCAATCCACATAGTCGGCCATCCTGTTCACCATATCATAAGCCTTCTTGTTTCCAGTATAGACATACACGTCAAGAAGTCCCTGCATGACCTTATTATATGTATAATACGGAGCCCAAACAAATCCCTGTCCTTTCTCAAGAACATCAAAATCGCTTTCCGGAAAAGCAGACAGATAACCGCGTCCCAATCTCTGCTGACAATCGTAAAGAGCATCGACCATATAGTCAATTTCACGCCTCAGCAACGAATCGCCACTGACCTTTACAAACCTTGACGCGGCAGAAAGGAAATGACCGGTGAAATGTCCTCTCAATCCCACATTCGGAGCTTCCCATCCTTCCAGCGGAACAGCATCTGAATGTATCCCCGCATTAACTCTGAAATTATGAAGCAGCCTGTCGGCATCCAAAGACTTCATGAACTCAACATTAAGCTTTTCCCTGTCTTTAATCCACGAATCCTTAAGAACGACAGCATCGGCGGAAAATCCAGACAGTTTTTCAACATCCGAACGACCTATTTCCGACTGCGCACACACAATCTGTGTTCCGCACAGAAGTGCGACAACAAACGACGATGATATTTTACATACTCTATTCATAACATTACCATATTATCAAAATCATGCCCGCAAAGCAACAAATCTCATTTAAACACAACTCGGCACTTCATTTCTTTCTGCGAACGGAAAACGCCCAATTCAACAGCATTTCCTGACTTGTAATTCTTCAGCACCTCATAGAATTCTTTCATATTTGCAACAGAGCGTCCATCAACAGAAAGTATCACATCATTGGTTCTCAAGTTCGTGTGCATTCCTCCCAACGGGTCAACAGAAATCACATACACGCCACGCTCCGAATCCATGCCGGTTGCAGAACGCTCTCCAAGCGTCGTCAGGTCCTTTATTTTCACGCCCTGCCATGTTTCAATCTTCGCATCATCAGAGTATACAGCAGAAACAACCTTCGGCATACGCGGTTTGGATGCCATTCTTTTCAGACGTGGCGATGTCACTCCAAACTCATCCATCGGAAAGTTCCTGAATCCGCCTTTGACGATGGCCAAGGAAGCATCCGACAACGTAAAATCTCCAGACTCAGGGTCGGCAAATACAACCTCATCAACAATCGAATGCAAATCAGTACCATTGGAACGTGCATACCTGAGAGAAGTCGAATCAGCAAATATGTTATAATCCACCTCCAGTCCCCAGTTTTTCACCTGAATAGGCTTGTATGGAGCCATTACCACATTTCTCGCAAACACGTCACCGCTGTTGCTGAACCAAACATGCGGATGAAAAGTGTTGTTTACAAGTATGTTGTTTTCAACCGTACAGTAAAATCCCTCACGCAGTTTTATACCGCCGTTCAGACAAAGATTATTGTATATATGATAATTTGAAGAACCGTCGTCCAGATCAATGTCCCATCCCCTGTCGCAGCGGAAACGGTTATTGCGGATAACTATCGGCTTCACCACATCAAGCAGCACCATCTCCGGATGCTCTGACGTAATACCGCACATCACTTCATAGTCAGGATGCCAGAAACGGTCGCGTCCCCATGAATTGAACGATCCGTGGTCGCCTGTTTCCTTCACCGTGTCAAACACATCATTGTATTCTATCACGTGTCCGCCCCACGTTCCTTCACTTACATTTATACCCGCGCGTGGAGTATCATATATGCTGTTGTGCGAAACGGTTATTGACTGGCACATGGACAGTTCGACACCTGTCACCTGCTTTTCAAAAAGACCGATCTTATGTATGAGATTATCTTTCACCACACACTCTGCCGGAAAATTATTGCCCGACGGCCCCTTCGTCATATCCATATTCTCCAATGCAACAAACCGGTTGTATTCGAAACTTGGAGAGCGCACACATTTCGGATCACCAACAAAACAAACTGCACTGGCGCCAATGTTGGTAAAATGCGAGCCAGAAATCTCAGCATCCCTATTATAATAAGAAAAGAAAACACCGTTGCCGCCAAGATTATAAAGGTCGCAGTTGCGCAAGGCGCAGTTCTCCGTCATCTCAAAAAGAACCGCACCGCCTCTGTACACTGTCCAGTCCGAACGCAGCAGAGGCTCATACTTCTCCATAAACGTGCGCAGCGTCTGAGTGAAACACAGTCCCTCGATACTTATATTCGAAACCGGACTTTCCTTTTTTCCCTTAATCTCAAAAAGATGTTTCAGCTGAGGCACCTCAATCGTCGCCGTCTCAACATCCTCTCCAGGCATGGGGTAATAGTAAAGCATCTGTTCCTGCTTGTCGTAAAACCACTCGCCCGGTGCATCAAGTTCCTCAAAAATATTTTCAACCATGCGGTTCTCCGGATGTAGCCCCGACTGACGGTTGTTCTGCCATCCGCCCTCAAGCGTCAAGTTTCCTTTGTCGTCACGTCCCGTTATACGGTAGTGGAAATCTCCCCAGTCGCTCTGATGCATGGCATGCATAAAACCTGTCTCCGGATGCTTCCATTTCATAACCCTTTCAGGCGACGTAGCTTCTGCCGACGTGCCGTTGAAACGCACGGCGTCAGCATCAAAATTAGGGAAACGGGCCATGTGGCGTATCTCGCCGTTCACCACAAGCATATCCATCACACCCTCGTCATCTACTTTTGCCTGCACAATACCGTCCTTATATGTCTTCCACTTCAGTTCAAGTTCCTTTCCTCCGCTGACAACAACCTTCTCGCCTGGATAAGAACGTATGCATAGCTTCTTCCCTTCGTGGCCGTCAGCCTCAGTGAGCACAATTGTCTCGTCCAGCCGATGCACACCTTCGCGCATAAACACCACCACTTCTCCCGGCTCCTTTCTGGCTTCCTCCAGAGCCTTCTTGAGCGTAAGGAACGGTTTCCGTTCTGTTCCGGCATTGGAGTCCTTTCCATCAACCGAAACATAATATTCCGTCTGGGCATACATCATACCCGCAGCTGCAAGCAAACACAAAGACAAAAAAATCTTCTTCATATCATTTTATTATATTCACGTTCAAAACATATTCCACATCTCGTCCATCCTCGCCTGTGCATAAGCATCTGTTGTGCCCGCTGTGGTAGACAATATTGTCATCATACAATATATGCCGCCATACAATTTCATCCGATTTACACGCTTCTTCATAACGCAAAGATTTAAAGTTTCAAGAATAACTGACAAAACGTATTTGCCCGACAACAAAAATAAGCGGCTTGCATCATCCATCTGCTGCATTATATCGATATTTGACAGCACAAAAACGACATAAGCAGGCGTTTTCTTATGCACACTGCCATCCGCATATATTTACACTAAAACCTGTCGAAAACAATAATGGCCATCCCAGTTGTGCATCAACTGAAATGGCCATTATGAATTATTTGTCTGTTCCACCGGCGTCAACGCGCCATACCAACTTTCGTTCGTGCTCAATGACCGCCGTTCACAAGCTTCATGTAAGCCTCGACAGCCGGGTTCTTGCGGAACGATTCCGGTGCACGTCCGTAAATCTCATCAATCTGTGGTGTTGTGGTTGGATAGCCGAAACGTGCTCTTACAGAATTGCAAAGCTCCATAAACCACGACACACCAAGAATGTTCTCGCTGTTGTTGAGGATAAAATTCGTTTCGAGCTTGTCCAGTGCAGTGTTCAGCTCAGCACTCTCCCTTCCCAGCTCCACATCTATTTCGTCCTGCGTATAACCGTCAAGATACATTTTACTCTCCTTCATCGGCAATTCATTAATAAGCATCATCAGCGAATCCCTTGATGTCAGAAACGAATAAAGCACTTCGTTGAGTGGCGTTCCTGTGACTTTCACAGAAGAGTTTGCCAGACTGACACTGATTTCCCCCTGTTCAAGCACAAGCGGTATGAAATTGTCACTGTCCATAAACAAGGATACAAAACGCACGGTATCCACTACTCCGCTCATTATAAACTGTCCATGAATGACCTCGCATGAGTCTATCGGCACGTAGATGTTGTCCTCCATCAGCTTTATATAAGCCATCTTGCCGTCCAGCGAGCTCTGCGATGAAGATCCCGCAATCGTGTATTTCTCGCTGCAGGACGCCAACAACACCAAGGTCATCAGAATATAGACAAGTCTACTTATCATTTTTCCCTTCATTTATATAATATTTCCAATGTTACAAATGTACAATGTAGCTTCCATCCTGCAAAGGATTTTATAATTTCTTAAAACTTTATTTGCCATATTTCATTTACATATAGTCAGTTTCACTGCCGTATACATCCACCCCGCAAGCACGCATACTTACAATCAGCAACAAAAACAGTTTTAAACACATATCACTGATTTTCAAACAATAACACCCATCAAACATCAGCATATCAAGTCTACAAGAAAAATTTTGCTTACAAATCATAACCTTTTAACATCTAAAATTTGGCAGTGTCAGAACGTAAGCATATCTTTGCACCAGAAATAAATGAAATAATAATACGTAAACATGAACAATCTGGATAACATAATCAAAATCAAAGCTGCAGATGCCGCCCCGCGTACATCTACGATTGTACATGTGCATTGGTTCAGCGGTTTCATTTGATCACAGCATTGTTTTCTGCACACTTTCGCAAAACATTCGCAGAAAAACAAATCCACTCTATTTAGATTTTATTGAACACACAACGTCGTGAAGTATCCGTGTCGCTATGTTCCCTCAAGAACAAAATGCCGTCACGAATGCCTTGTTGCGCTATGTATAAATCAACAAAAACCATAAGCCTATGTTTAAAATTCTTATGCTGCTTACAGCAGGAATAGCAGTGGGCTACCTGCTGAGCAATACCACACTTCCCCACAAAACAGAAAAGGGAATTCAGATAACAATCTACACAATGCTCTTCGTCTTCGGAACATCCATAGGAGCCAGTCACGAACTCATCAACAACCTCGGACAATTCGGCTGGAAAGCAGCCGTCATTGCACTGATGGGCATCCTCGGAAGCCTCATCGCAGCGAGAGCAGCACAAAAACTACTAAACAAGAAGAAAGGAGGAAACGAGAAATGAAAAGCAATCTCATACTGCTGGCATGCTTCGCATCAGGCATAGCATTCGGTTATTCAGGCAACGCACCGGAGTGGCTGCAGTCGCACGAACTGCCGGGAATCATACTCACAGTGCTTGTCATACAGGTAGGCATAAGCCTCGGCGGCAACAAAGACCTCATTGCAACCCTCAAGCAGGTCAATCCTAAGATGTTCTGTCTGCCTCTATTCACAATTGCAGGCACACTGTTCTTCACAGCCATCGGCGGCCTCATGCTCCACGGCATAAGCCTGCGCGACAGTCTGGCCGTCGGAAGCGGTTTCGGCTACTACTCGCTCTCGTCCGTTCTCATATCGCAGATGAAGATTACCACGGCCGGAGCACAGGTAGCAGGCGAACTGGCAACCATAGCCCTGCTAGCCAACATCATACGCGAGATGATTTCACTCTTCGGCACACCGCTCATCACGAAGCGATGCGGATTTCTCGCACCTATATCCGTGGCCGGCATCAACTCCATGGACGTATGCCTGCCTACAATCATGCGCAGCACAGGCAAGAACGAACTCATGCCAGTTGCAGTGCTCCACGGCATCGTGCTCGAAATAAGCGTACCGCTCCTCATATCGTTCTTCTGCTGCTGAAAAGCGCAGAAGAACGCACTTTCCCACGCACACCAACACATCGGAAACATATATATCAGTATCTTTGCACCATCATGAAAAATGTAAAGACACAACTCTCTTCCGATGAAACACTTCAAACGCATAAATCATAAACTTCACCTTTGGCTCGGGCTCATGCTCGGGCTTCCTTTTATGGTGATATGCCTCACCGGCGCCATACTTGTATTCGAACCTCAAATACTGCGCCTCGCCAATCCCGAACATTATACAACAACAGAAGACAACCGGCATTGGATGTCGGTCGACTCCGTGTATTCGTCCGTCAGAAAACAGCTCCCCGACAGCATCAAGCTCGGCACGCTCCGCATAGGCCGACCTGACGAAACATGGATATTCGAAAACAAATCCCTGCGCAACGCACAGATATTCGTCAACCCATACACCGGCAAGGTCACCGGCATGCGCGACCACGACAAGGGATTTTTCTACTCCGTTCGCCGCCTCCACCGCTGGTTCTTCGACACCTACGACCGCAAGAGCGATGCCGTCTGCTGGGGCAAGCTCCTTGTCGGAATATCCTCCCTCCTGTCCATCCCCCTGCTGCTGAGCGGACTCGCAGTGTGGTGGCCGGCCACACTCCGCATACTCCGCATGCGCCTGCAGGTGTGTACATCGAAAGGCACGCGCCGCACCATGTTCGACCTCCATTCCGCCGGTGGCTTCTACACTCTTGCCCTTCTGCTCATTCTCGCACTGACCGGCCTCACATGGTCCTTCTCATGGTACCGCCAGGCATTCTATGCCGCATTCGGAGTGGAATACACCTCGTCCGACTCGTCATCGCAGAAAATAGAAACATTTGAATCCGGCATACGTCAGACAGCCCTCGCACAGACCATCATGCGCCACCCCGACTACCGCTGGATTGAAATGGACGGCACAACGATACGCGTCTCCGCATCACGCTTCGGCAACACACGCCGTGCCGACGAATACACCTTCTCACCTGCAGACGGCCATCTCGAACAGTTCACCCCTTATGAGCAGACGAGCGCCCAGAAGCGCATACGCGGTTGGATTGTCACCCTCCACGAAGGCCTCTGGCTCGGCACATTCTCGCAGGCACTGACATTCGTCGCCGCACTCATCGGCGCCACCCTCCCCGCCACTGCCTATTATCTCTACTGGAAACGGAAAAGGAACAAACGTAAATCAAGCAATTCATAAAAACACCATTCTTCAACCTGCCAATCAAGGAAAAGAATCCGTGCGCACAGCCACTCCAATCCGTTCGAACAATCCCAGTCAACCATGCGAACAACACCAAGCCCAAGACTTAAGACAAACAAGCGCCACAGCACGAACGGATAAAAATGAATGCACGAGCGCCCAAAAATAAAATTCTGGGCGTTCAGAAATCCAACCACGAGCGCTCAGAATTTTTGTCGCGAGGGCTCGGAACATCGCTCGCAGGCGCTCGCAAGAAAAAAGACACTATGGTATCTGAAAAAACAGTCTTTGTTTTTTACATCAAGAATCAAAAAGAAAAATCAAGATAAGTCCGACGGACTAATCATTCAAAACGGATTAAACACTATTCCTTATTGCCCAATAATAGTTTCATCTGCCGGTCAAAATCGCTCATAACCTCGCGGTCCTGAATGATACGGAACTTTTCATATTCCGTAAGCGCTTTTTCAACCGCCTGTTCATTAGTCACATGTCCTGAATCAAGCAGTATCGGACAATTATTCAAATCCATATAACGTTGCAGCAGATCAGACCAATCAGCCATAGTCATCAATATATGATTTTCCGCTCTTTGCTCGGCAATGTCAATAAAGGCATTGCTCAACCGATTCAATGAATCAACCTCCTTCTCGCTCAGATAGTTCTTTGCAACCGTGACATCCGATTTTACAACTCTTCCATCGGGTGCGTTTTTCCATGCAGTCAATCCCATGTGGGGGCGTTCAGCGTCTGCACGGTCAAAAATGATTTCAGCAGGCGTTTGGTTTGTTACAGCATAGTGCATCATATTCTGCACAGTTTTGAAAAATTGCTGAGTCCGTTCCGAATCCTTGTCGTAGTCAGAACTACACTCACTGTATATATCCGTAATCTTCTGATAATACAGTCGCTCGCTAATACGAATCTCACGAATGCGGTCCAGCAAATCATCGAAATAATCTGCACCAAAAACATTCTTTCCCTTCAGTCGCTCGTCATCCAACACAAAACCTTTAATCAAGTATTCTTTTAATACCTGTGTAGCCCATATACGAAACTGTGTCGCTTCATAACTATTAACGCGATAACCTACAGCAATGACAACATCGAGGTTATACATCATAACCTCGCCCGACCATTTATCCGAAGGTACTAAAACTTTTTTAGTTGCTTCGGACAAATGGATTTCTCCACTTGCATCAATCTGTTGAAGATGATAAATAATATCCGGTATTGTCACCCCAAACAATTCTGCCATTCTTTGCTGCGAAAGCCAGAATGTATTCGTATCGAAGATAATCTGTACTTGAACCTTGCCACGTCCTCCTCTATACATTAATATGGAAGACTCAAACCCTCTGACGGCAACATCAGGTGTAATGGTTGCATTGAAATACAGTTGTGCAGTTTTAACCATGTCTTTCTTCTGATCGGCATTCATCGCAATAGCCATACAGGCAGCACGCGAAAGACGAAAACTTTTCACCTCTCTGACAGCTCCACTACCAAGTTCTGCCATCTCTGTTATTTCCACAAAATGCTCTCTTAAATGATAACCTTTTTGTGAAGTCCATGCTTGAGCCTTAGCTATCACCCGTTCAAAGTTCCAATACTTTCCATATCCCATTACGCGCGCCAACTTACGTGAGTTCCACCACTCCCTGCCGTCAGCATCAACCTCTCGCAACTGTTCAAATGGTGATTTGAGTTCGGGTATATTATTATTTTCGTGAAAATTATCTGCCATAAATTATATATTTGAGGGGGTACGTTTCAATGTAAGTTTGAGATAAAACATTTAAATATTACATAATTGATATTTCAGTAGAATTAAACCAACCATTTTTAATAACGGTTTGTTCAATGATTTCTGGATTATCAGTATAAATTGCAATGGCTAATGAATGACGTGCTCGCGTGCATGCAACATAAAATAAGCGCATTGTACGCTCTATAGTTGTTTCTTTTCCTTCTTTTCTATTATTAATATCAGTTGCAGACAATGGTTCCACTCCAAAAAGTTTATTATAATTAAAAAGAAACATATTTGATTCTTTTTCGTCTATAATAATTAAAACACGATCAAATTCTAAACCCTTCACACCTTGATGAGTACCAAACATAGAATTTCCATTAATGTAATTATTAAATCTGAGTATTTGAATTACAGGTAAATCCATAACTGAGCACCATGCATAAAGTACTCCATCATTTTGCTCTTCTAATGATTCTAATGGTACTGACAATGCATCTATCAGTAATTGGGGAACATTAAATAAATTGGTCTCTACAATATTTTTTAAAAATTCTTTTATTGTGACTTTTCCTAAATCCATCCTTTGTAGACCATCTAATATTTCTCTACATTTAGACAATGTTTCATACGCCTTGTCTGGTGGTAAATTCATTAATAATGGAGAATATGACTTTAACAAATTAAGAGCACTTAATTTATCACCTTTTTTTAATGAATCTATTAATGGAAATGATAGTTTGGAAAATACGTCCATATCATCAACCTTACCCTGAAGCAAAGTTTGACTATACTTATCTACATGTCGCATAATACCAAAAAACTCTTCAAAGCCCAACCTTCTTGCAGCCATCATATGCTCAAGGGTAAGTATTTTTATGTTATTATCTTCCATTGACCACTTATCGTCGCTGGTTAATTCCTTCATTGACAAGACTACACTAGCCTCCTTTTCAATTTTATTCATCTCATCGTCGTTCTGGATCAAAAATAGATGAACCAATCCTTCTTCAGCATTTTCTCTAGGATTCTGCGTAGCATTTTGCTCAATAGATTCACTGATCTTATTTGATAACTTAATTATCCTTTTATCACATCTGTAATTTATAGGCTTAACAGGTGTTTCCCATTCTTTGGGAATGATTGTTGTTATTCTTTCTTCTCCATCAGTATATATACGTTGTTTTTGGTCTCCAATAAATCCCAATGTAAAATTTTCACCTCCAAAATTTCTTTCTAATTCAAAAAAGGCTTGTACTAATTCTTTTTTAGTATCTTGACTTTCATCTATCAGAAGAAATGGATATTGCTGGGCAATAATCTCTTGAAGTAATTTATTCTCTACAATCATTTTAGCTCCTATTTTAATCACTTCTGCATGACTAAGAGCATTATATTCAAAATTATTCCCATTGGGATTATATATAAATTTATGTATCGTTTCAATTTTAGCAATACTTTTGATAACCTTATCAAATTTGTCCACATTATTTAAATAGGTCTTACCTCCTTTTTTCCTAGCTTTATTTATTTTCTCTTCTAATTCAGCCTTTTCTTCCTCTTTAAATCTTAAATAATACTTTTTAATATCAGATTGATACGATTGAATGACATTCCAAACAAAGCTATGAATTGTAGAGACATGAAAAAGTGAACTGTAATTTAAGCGTGAAATTATTTCATCTGTAGCAGCATTTGTGTATGTAATAACGGCCACATGTCTATTTTCTATTTTGAACTTTTGCCCCCATTTATCTCGTATCTTATTTAAAAGTACAACAAGCGAATGAGTTTTTCCAGAGCCTGCACCTGCAAAAAGAAAGAAACTTTTACGACTTCCTTTTGTGATACACTCTTCCAATATATTATCAACAGATTTATTCATCCTATTTACGAATTTTATTGTTTAAGCATTTCTGTAACCATATTAATCCCTCTTTAATATAAGAAGGCGCCTGTATCTTATCGAATTGTTCTGTATAGAGTATATCCGTAGCAAAAGAAGCCTTTACATTTTTTCGTTTTTCCAAACAAGAAAACATCTTTTCATGAAAATCTTCTAAAGAAATAGCTTTTTTGAGATAATTATAAAAGGTCGTTATTACTCCCATTTTTGCCATTTTTTCATCTCTCTGGAATAGCTTTATATTAGTAAAAACCAATGAATCTTCAAAAGTATACGGGTATACTTCATATAATTCATCTTCCTTCTTTTGATTTGTCCAATTTACTGATATTGGTATCTGGTATGATATACAAATATTGCCTTTCTGCTTATTTTGGGAAGGTAATTCTAACAACATATCAATGGATTCTATTTTAAGCCAGTGTTTTATTGTATCATTATTAGTTTTTTGCTTTTTATTTTTTTGAGGTATTGCAGGTTTCCATTTTAATTCTTCTTTTTCCAACCGTTCCTCCTGTGCATCTATATCTGTAATAATTAATGTTGGTATACCTAATTTTTGAGTTAAAGAATCAAATCTATGAGCATGACTTCCATTTATTTCTATGACCGAGATATAGAAATTATCCATATTCTCATCACGAATAAATTTAGGCATAAGAATTCTTTCTGCAGCTCCTTCCACAAGGATTATTGCATCTGCAAAGAATATGTCACAATGAGTTAATCTTATATATCTGGTAACAAACCTTTTAGTATCATTATCATCTCCAAATGTACGAGAAAGATTAACGACCTCTGATACTGGAATTTTTATGTGGTCATCAATGATTCTTTTGAAATATCTAAGATGACACATATCAACTTCGTTTACAATGTGATTTGAATGGGTTGAAACGACTAATTGAGTCGTCAAATTTTTATTGTTTCTTAGTATTTCATTTGCACTATCATTCGTCAAGGCATCCATTGCCTTGCGAATAAAAACTTGTTGTGCTTGTGCGTGCAAATGCGCTTCAGGCTCCTCAATAAAAACAAGATGAATAGGCTCAATTTGATTTATACCTGCTTTTTCTATTCTATCTAAATTAGTCCATTGCTCACGGAACTGAACCATTTTTAAATAGATAGAGATAAGATTACGTAATCCTAAACCGTTGTATTTTTCAGGTAAAGATAATTCATCATCACCTTGAACGGTAAATTGAACAGAAGATTCATGAGTTATTGAATCAACAATACTGACGTGACTTTTTACATGAATTTCCGGATTCTGAAAGCCTGGATAATTTATATTATTAAGTTCTGCAATAGGAGCCCTGAAACTTTTATCTAACTTTTCATCATAGGTTTCAGTTGCTCTTTTCATCTCTCCAAGTAACTTTAAATCATCTAAATCAAATTGCGTTTCATCTTCAAAATTAGATCTGTAATATGCTTGTAATTGCTTTGATAAAGTGTCTATTTCATTATCATTTCTACCTTCTGGATCTGAAAATTCACGGAATGCTTCAATACTATCAATTTTTATTAGGCTAACCAAAGGATTATTTTCTAGAGAAATTGATGGAGTCGCTTGAACATTACAGTCTGGATTTTCATAATCAATATTTTGCGAATCTAAAACATAGTATTTTATTTCAAAATACTTATTTAAATTGCCTCTACGATTTAGAAAATCCCACATGTTTTGAGGAAATAAATCTACGTTATTTGCGTCTTTGTATTGAGGACTTTCCTTTATTTCCTTAACTTTCAAAGAGGCCGTTCGAAAATCAGCATATAGGCTTTTTATATCCTTGGGTTCGAACCGTAATCTTACACCAACTAAATCCTTCTTCCACTCTAATGAAGGAATTAATTTGTATACCATGTATGCTTCTTTTTCGTCTACATCAATCCATAAATCCAAAGAAGGGACAAGATTATCCCATTGCTCTGGTGAAAGAAGAGACGCAAGGAGTGCATCTCTATTTTCTGTTTCATCATCAACGGTAACCCAACTATTTGCAAGTTTATTGATATCTCTCCAATTCGTCAATGTAAACTCACGAGTCGTAAAACGATTTTGATCCTTTAAAAACCAAATTATAGCACTCATAGCAGATGTCTTACCACTATTATTTGCACCAACGAAGATTGTTTGATCCTTATTAAAATCAATACGACAATTTCTTAATTTTCTAAAATTTCGTATATGGATATGGTCTATTATCATTGTTGTTTGAATTTTAATTTTAATTCAAAAATACATTACTTAATTTTATGTCTTACATGCAAATGTAATGATATTAAATCTTTATAAGTGTATATCCCTTGACAAACCAAACAGAGATGTTTAAATTTGCACATAAATGTAGAAAAAAATCTATGGAAAAGAAGGTATATAAAAATAGAATTAGAGTTATATTAGCTGATAAAATGATTACAAATACATATCTAGCTGAACAACTTGGCGTATCCAAAATGACGATAAGCCGTTGGTGCACTAATGCCACACAACCTAGCGCTCCACAATTAATAGAAATCTCACAAATCCTACAGTGTGATTTGAAGGATTTATATGAAACATTTGAATAGAAAAGAATAACAAAAATGAAATATACATTTATTGATTTGTTTGCTGGTTGTGGCGGACTATCTGAAGGATTCATGTCTTCGGGGTATTTTCACGGTTTAGCTCATGTTGAGTGGGAGCTTCCAATGGTACAGACCTTAAGAAATCGTCTAGTTCAAAAATGGAATGAAACTGAAGAGGAAGCAAAGAAAAAAGTGATTTTGTTTGACATACAAAAAACAGATGAATTGATAAACGGAAATTGGTCAAAAGAGTCAATAGTCCAATATGGAGAAAATAATGATGATGGTGCACAAAAAGGATTAAAAAAGATCATAAATAAAAAAACAGTAGATTTCATCATTGGTGGCCCTCCTTGCCAAGCGTATTCAATCCATGGTCGTGCAACAGATAAAAATTCCATGAATGATGACTACAGAAATTATTTGTTTGAAAGTTTTGTTAAAGTTGTAGATTCTTTTCAACCCAAAGCATTTATTTTTGAGAATGTAACAGGCATGTTAAGTGCAAAACCTGGTGGAAAACCTGTCGTTCAACGAATATATAATGCATTCAGTAAGATTGGCTATAAAACTTTGCATCCAGAAGACTTTAAAAACGCAGTATTTGATGCTTATAATTACGATGTTCCACAACATCGAGAAAGAGTTATTCTTATAGGGGTCAGAAATGGAGAATCTTTTTCTGTAGATGATTTTTATAAGAACATGTCTCTTTGCGCTAAAAATACACATAAGACGGTAAGAGATGCAATTGGCAATATGCCCCCACTATATCCATTGGAGACTGTTACTAAAAATAAGGGGCGATATATATCACATCAATGCAATGGAACTGACATACACCATTTACCTAGACATTGTAGTGCTAGGGACATGGAAGTTTTCAAAAATTGGATTGGAAATAACATGAATTATTGCTCACAACAGGAAGCTATTGATTTCTATAAAAAAGTAACAGGAAAAAATACATTATACCGTAAATACAGGAATCTTGAATGGGATAAACCTTCACCAACAATTGTTGCACATCTTCAGAAAGATGGTTTTATGTTTATACACCCAGACATAAATCAATTAAGAAGTATAACAGTTCGTGAAGCGGCATTGCTGATGACATTTCCTATGGATTACCAATTCATCGGAAATAGAGCGTATTGCTATAAAATGATTGGTAATGCAGTACCTGTAAATTTTGCGAAAGCAATAGCTCAATCATTATATCTAACTTTAAATTAAAATGGCAAATATACTAATCGCATGTGAAGAAAGTCAAGCTATATGCAAAGCATTTAGAAAAAGAGGACATAATGCATATAGCTGTGATATACTTGAATGTAGTGGTGGACATCCGGAATGGCATTTCAAACAAGATGTTCTTCAGGTTATTCCAAATCATGGTGGGACATTGGAAAATGGAGAAATATATTTTCTTCCAAAAGGTGAACAATGGGATTTAATGATAGCACATCCTCCTTGTACTTATCTTTCAGTTAGTGGAGCTAGATGGTTGTATCACCCAGATGATGCCCATTTGCCTATAGAAGAAAGAAGAGAACATCCACATCATATAGGAAGACGGCAAATGAAAAAAGAAGCTATCGAGTTCTTTTTGGAATTTACGAAAACCAATATAAAACATTGGGCTATTGAAAATCCTGTTGGTTGTATGAACACGGAATATCGTAAACCAGACCAAATTGTTCAACCATTTTGGTTTGGAGATTCTGCTTCAAAAAAGACTTGTCTCTGGTTACATAATTTACCTTTATTGCAACCAACTAATATCGTTGACGAAGGACCTCGGGTGGTTCTTTCTAGCGGACGGTCGCTACCTAAATGGTATTCTGATTCTTTTAACACAAAAATATCAACAGAAGAAAGAAGGCGATTGAGAAGTAAAACATTCCCAGGATTTGCGGAAGCAATTGCAGAGCAATGGGGTAAATATATAGAGTTATGATATACATTTCAAAATTTCGTTCAAATGATTTGAATCCATCTAAAGGAAAACAGATAGAGTTCAACAAAACTGTGATTGACAATTTTTTCAAATTTACGAATAATGAGCATATTGCAACTTTTGAATGTTACTCTATTTTACACACAGACATAAAAGAGAACATCCGCGTTGAATTAAAATTGAGTCCAGCGAGAGGTGATTACAAAATATATCAAAACAGTGATGGTTCTAAAGATTTAAAAGATTACTTCCTTGAAACTCTTCACTTGGAAAGTGATAAGAATATTGATGACTACTTCGCAATCAAGAAAAAGAACCCAACAACATATATATTGTATTACATACCTAAAAGTATATTATTTAGCAACTTCTTTACAATTGCTTCAAATGACCAATTCATATTTATTCCTGAAAAATCAGAAAAGACAGAAGAAAAGATAGCAACTTTACTATCTCAACAGATCATATTCTATGGTGCACCTGGCACAGGAAAATCTCATAAGATCAAGGAAATACTTGGAGAGTATGATGGATGTCCGGAAAACAAAAAAGTGCCTAAAACAAATATTTTCAGAACAACATTCCATCCAGATAGCGACTATTCTACGTTTGTTGGGGCATACAAGCCGACAAAAGGGAAGAGACCGATTTATGGACTTAACGGCGGTCTTACTGTCAGGTTGAATGACGGTAAAAACGATTTGGAAGAAGAGATTATCACATATAAATTCATTCCACAAGCATTTTTGAATGCATATATTCGTTCTTATCAGACGGATGAAAATGTATATCTGATAATTGAGGAAATCAACAGAGGAAACTGTGCCCAAATTTTCGGAGACCTATTCCAACTTCTCGACAGAGATGAAACAGGTAAATCGGAATATACAATCAAGGCTGACACCGACTTAAAAGCATTCTTAGAGGAGATATTAGGTAAAGATAATGACGGAATTAAGGACGGAGAGCTACGCCTTCCGTCAAATCTTTATATCTATGCCACAATGAACACGTCCGATCAGTCTCTGTTCCCAATCGACAGCGCATTTAAAAGACGTTGGGATTGGGAGTATGAACCAATTAAATACAAGAACACAGATTGGGAGATTGATATAAATAATAATAAATATTCTTGGGTGTCTTTCCAGAAGGAAATAAACAGACGCATTTTTGAAGCAACAAATTCTGAAGACAAGATGCTCGGTGATTATTTTGTGAAACCGAGCAATGGGAAAATTACGGAAAAAATACTGTTGAATAAAATTCTTTTCTATCTATGGAATGATGTCTGCAAAGACGGTGAAGGTGATATATTCAAAGTAAGTGATACAGAAGATGTATACTTCTCTGAATTGTATGGCGATGAAGGAAAACAGAAGCTTGTTGATATGATGAATTATCTTGGAGTGAAACGTTTGCAAGAGTTTGTTGAAGAGGATTATGAAAATGAAGACTCAGAAGAAGGAAGCAATAATAGTACAAATAAAGATAAAACCAAATATTCAATAAATGGTATTGGTGAATACGCCAAGAGGAATCTTGCTACAGAGTTGGTAAGACTATATGTAGAAAAGAATCCGGAAAAGTCTGCTTCTGAAGTGGTTGGCATATGGAAATCTTTAGGATATTTTGTTCCTCATTTTATTGAAACTCAGGAAGATTACGATAAGAGAACAGATATATCTCCAAGAGTTAACACAATACAATGCAATGGAGAGACTATCTACGTGTCTTCAAATGGATGGGGTGGACAAAGTATTATGGATAACCTTATAAATGCGATACCGGAGGATTGGAATTTGAAGGTAGAAAAGTTATTATAAGAATTTATGCTATTATTCATTGAAGGCTACCCATATAATTTGAATGATACGGTCAGGGATAATCTGACAGTCAGAGATGTGCTCAAAGATGTTGTGTCTGTTCCTGTAAAGGAAGACAGACACGCCTTTGAGTATGTAGGATATTGTTATAGTAGAACGGCAAAAGACGTTATCTTCTTTCTGCCCAAAGTTGTACTGACAGGTGAGCAAAACGAAGAAAACGGTGATGACACTATATTCGGTGCATCACCACAGGAAATCATTGACTTTGAATCAGACAAAATAAAGTCAAAGTTTACAGAAGAAGGATGCAAGGAATACAAGGAGTTTCTTTCTACACTTTCAATATGGATATATAGAACTATAAGTGTGTATAAGCAGACCCACAATGAAAATATACTTGAAAGCAAAGAATACCAAACAGAAAGCAGAGGCCGAAAACAAAAGCACAACACTTTGCTTGATGTTATAATTGCACTCCGCGATTTCAATCGAGATAATCAAGACTACTTTACATTCATTGCAAAGAATGTGCATTCGGGTTACAACAGAATCAATTGGAACAAGACTATCGTATCATCGCAAGCCTTTATACAAAATAATGTTCCTGTTTATATCGACCCGGTCAACAGAAAAAAAATGGTCAATTTTGACGAAGAACTGCTCGTCATCCTTAATTCCGCAACACTATTATAAAATATTTTTTTTAAGTACCTGAGCAACA
>OGHV01000100.1_pt1 | contig 64848 bp, 61 predicted proteins | sample 1571551 | NCBI WGS metagenome assembly OGHV01 (sample SAMEA2581960, study PRJEB24529) | metagenome | biome: Human gut stool | place: China | collected 2011 | reverse complement strand
GGGATTCAGTCATGTCTCTTCGGGGAGCCGCCTTTTTCAGGGGCGGCTCCGATGTCGATTATCAGGCGTTCTTCTTGCGGCCGATGCCGGCGATCAGCACGTAGAAGACCGGGACGAAGGCGATGCAGAGGAAGGTCCCCGTCATCATCCCGCCCAGGACGCCCACGCCGATCGCGTTCTGCGCGCCCGAGCCCGCACCGTGAGCCATGGCGAGCGGAAGCACGCCGAGACCGAACGCGAGCGAGGTCATCAGAATCGGACGCAGGCGCAGACGCACGGCTTCAAGCGCCGCATGCACGGCGTCCGCCCCCTCGGCCATCAGGTCCTTCGCGAATTCCACGATCAGAATCGCGTTCTTCGAGACGAGGCCGACGGTGGTCAGGAGACCCACCTGGAAGTAGACGTCGTTGTTCATGCCGAGCGCGTACGTGAGGCCCAAGGCTCCCACGACGCCGCACGGGACCACGAGGATCACCGCGGCCGGAATCGACCAGGACTCATAGAGCGCCGCCAGGCAGAGGAACACCACGAGGAGCGAAATCCCATAGAGCGGCGCGGCGTTGCTGCCGGCTTCGCGTTCCTGGTAGGAAACGCCGTTCCAGCTGATGCCGTAGCCGTGCGGGAAGACGCGCGCGGCGATCTCTTCGACGGCGGCCATCGCCTCACCCGAGCTCACGCCCGCGGCGGGGGAGCCCTGGATGTTGACGGCGGCAAGACCGTTGAAGCGTTCGAGTCGGGGCGAACCGTACGACCACGAGGTCGTCATGAAGCTCGAGAGCGGGACCATTTCGCCCGTGGCGTTCTTCACGTGCCAGCGTTCGAGGTCCTTGGGCTGCATGCGGCTGTCCATCTGACCCTGCACCCAGACCTGCTTGATGCGGCCGCGGTCCATGAAATCGTTGACGTACGTGCCGCCCAGCGCGGTCGAGATCGTCGAGTTGACGTTCGCGATCGAGAGACCGAGGGCCGAGAGCTTCTGACGGTCGATGTTGAGGTTCATCTGCGCCGTGTCGTCCATGCCGTTGTGGCGGACCATCGTGAGGCGCGGATCCTTGGCGGCTTCGGCGAGGAAGGCGTTCCTCACCTCCATCAGCTTCGCGTGACCCTGACCGGAGAGGTCCTGGATGAAGAAGTCGAAGCCGTCGGCGACGCCCAGTTCAGGCACGGCCGGAAGCGGGAAGAGGAAGGTGCTCGCGTTCATGAACTCGGGGCTCATCATGAGCGGGCCCATGACGCGGCGCTGAAGCGCGTCGATCCCGGACGCTTCGTCGGTTCGGACGCTCCAGTCCTTGAGCTTCACGAAGCCCAGGGCCATGTTCTGACCGGTACCGGCGAACGAGAACCCGCGGACCGTGAAGATCGAGTCGACGATGTTCTCTTCGGTCTTCCAGACGTAGTTTTCCACGCGTTGGAGCTCACGGTCGGTGCGCTCCATCGTCGCCCCCTGAGGGAGCTGCATCTGGAGCATCATCGCGCCCTGGTCTTCCGTCGGCATGAAGGCCGACGGGAGCTTCACGAAGCCGAGGCCCATGAGACCCAGAACCACGACGTAGCAAGCCATCGTGACCCACTTGTGGTTGATCGTGTGCTCGATGAGGTCGCGCACGGCGTGCGTGAAGGCGTCGAACCCGCGGTTGAACCAGCCGAAGAACCCGGCCTTGCCGTGGTGCTCCTCATGGTCGACCGGAAGGAGGTACTTGGCGCAGAGCGACGGCGTGAGCGTCAATGCGATCAGCACCGAGAGCGCCATCGCGGAGACGATCGTCACCGAGAACTGACGGTAGATCACGCCCGTCGACCCGCCAAAGAAGGCCATCGGGATGAAGACGGCGGAAAGCACCATCGCGATGCCGACCAACGCGCCCTGAATCTGGCCCATCGACTTCACGGTCGCGTCGTACGCGTTCGAGCCGTCTTCGCGCATCACGCGCTCGACGTTCTCCACAACGACGATCGCGTCGTCGACCAATAGGCCGATGGCCAAAACCATGGCGAACATCGTCAGCATGTTGATGGAGAAGCCCGTGGCTTCGAGCATCGCGAAGGTCCCCAAGAGCACCACCGGCACGGTGATGGTCGGGATGATCGTCGCGCGCCAGTTCTGCAGGAACAGGTACATCACGACGATGACGAGCACGATGGCTTCGAAAAGCGTCTTCACGACTTCGTGGAGCGCGGCGCGCACGAACGGGGTCGTGTCGAAAGGCGTCACGACTTCGACGCCCTCGGGGAAGTTGGGCTTGAGTTCTTCGAGGCGGGTGAGAACGCTTTCCTGCGTCTGCAGGGCGTTCGCGCCCGAAGCGAGCTTGATCGCCATGCCCGAGGACGGCATCCCGTTGTAGGTGCCCGTCGCCATGAAGGTCTGCTGGCCGATCTCGATCTTCGCGACGTCGCGCAGGTACACGTTCGAACCTTCGGGCGTCACTTTGAGCAGGATCTCGCCGAACTCTTCAGGCGTCTGCAGGAGGCTAGACGACGCGATCGTCGCCGTGTACTCCTGACGCCCGTCCGTCGGCTGCGCGGCGAGCGCACCCGAGGAGATCTGAACGTTCTGCGATTCGATCGCGGAAACGACGTCCGCCGTGTCGAGGCTGTACTTGACGAGCTTGTCCGGATCGAGCCAGACGCGCATCGCGTAGGACGCGCCGAACACTTCCGCCTCACCCACGCCGTAGACGCGGGAGAGCGGTTCCTGGATGTTCGACACCAGGAAGTCGCTCAGGTCGGCGGCGTTCATGCGGCCGTCGGTCGAGATGAAGCCCACGACCATCAGGAAGCTCGCGGACGTCTTCTGAATCGTGACGCCCAGCTGCTGCACGACCTGCGGCAGCGTCGAGATCGCCGTCTGGATCTTGTTCTGGACCTGCACCTGCGCCATGTCGGGGTCGGTGCCGGCCTCAAACGTCACCGTGATCGAGACGCGCCCCGAGGAGTCCGACGTCGAGTTCATGTACATGTACCCGTCGAGACCCGTGAGGTTCTGTTCGATCACCTGCGTGACGGTGTTTTCGATCGTCTGCGCGGACGCGCCCGGATAGGTCGCCGAGATCGAGACCTGCGGGGGCGCGATCATCGGATACTGACTCACCGGGAGATTCAGAATCGAGAGCGTGCCCGCCAGCATGATCACGATCGCGATCACCCAGGCGAAAACCGGACGGTCAATGAAAAAGCGAGAGAACATAAGTTTCTAACTCCGTCGCGGTCCGGTCAGAAAAGCGGATTGGCTGCGGGAAGGTCGGATTCCTGAACTTCCACGGGTTCGACGGTCGCGCCGGGAGCCGTGCGCTGGAAGCCTTCGAAGATCACGCGCTCGCCGCTCTTCAGACCCGAGTCGACGAGCCACTTCGTGCCTTCCGTACGCGTGACGGTGACGTTGCGGCGTTCGACCTTGTTCTCGGGCGTGACGACGTAGACGTAGGCGTTGCCGCGCTCGTCGCGCATCACGCACTGCATGTGGAGCACCACCGCATCCGGGCGGATCCCTTCGGCCAACGTCGCGCGGACATACATGCCGGGGAGAAGGTCGCGTTCGGGGTTCGGAAACACCGCACGGAGCTTCACCATGCCGGTGCTCTCTTCGACCTGCGCGTCCGTGAAGGTGAGCTTCCCGGCGTGCTGGTAGACGGAACCGTCCGCCATCTTCAGCGTGACGGGGGCGTTCCCTTCCTTGTCGGTCTTCAGAACGCCCGAGGCGATGTCGCGCTTGATGCGCATGAGGTCTTCGGCGGTCTGCGTCACGTCGACGTAGATCGGGTCCAACTGCTGCACGGTGGTGAGCTGCTGGGTCTGGTAGCCCGAGAGCAGCGCGCCTTCGGTGAATTCCGAACGCGAAACGCGCCCGCTGATGGGCGAGCGCACCTTCGTGTAGTCGAGATTGATCTTGGCGGTCGTCACGGCCGCGCGGGCGGAGAGCACGGCGGCCTGGGCGGTCTTCAGCGCGGCCTGCGCGGAGTCGTCCGACTGCTTCGAGACGGCGTTGACCTTCACCAATTCGGCCGAGCGCTTCGCGTCGGCCTTGGCGCGCACGAGGTCCGCTTCGGCCTGCGCGAGCGTCGCCTGGGCGCTCTGCAGATTCGCCTCATAGGTGGCGGGGTCGATCTGGTAGAGGGCCTGACCGGCCTTCACTTCCGAACCCTCTTCGAAGAGGCGCTTCTGGAGAATGCCGTTCACCTGGGGGCGGACTTCGGCGACGTGATAGGCGCTCGTACGGCCGTTGAGCTCCGTGCTCAACGCAAAATCCTGACCGGCAAGAGTCATGACCTTGACCTGGGCGGGGGGCATCTGACGCGCAGCGCCGGCGCCTTGAGCCGCGTCCTCCTTGCAGCCCGAAAGCATCGTGGTCGCGCCGAGAGCGCACGCAAGCGCGGCGACCATCATTTTGCGCGGTAACAGCATGATCATTTACTACCTTTGATTGTTGTCTTCTTGAGCATGATCCGAGAATGGGCATGCCATTCTGAACAGGTGTTCATTATGCCAAAAGACTTCTTGCAAAGTGCTCGGGCAAACACCTTATTTCGGCGTAGAGGTGCGATAGAATGCGCCGGAAAAGGCTCTTGGGCAACATCTGGACACATGTTGCCCGCCTTCCGAACCCAATCCACCGGACCCTTTCACGGCGGCCACCATGCTTGAGGCCATCCAATTCCAGTATTTCTTGGGCGCGCTCGTCTCGCTCCTCGTCATCACGAATCCCCCTTCGAAGATTCCGCTCTTCGTGAGCCTCACCCAGGGGATGAGTCCCGAGCGGCAGCGCCAGCAGGCCAACATGGCCGGGGTCTACGCCGCGGCGATCATGTTGGTGAGCCTCATCGGCGGGAACGTCCTCCTCGCCTTCTTCGGGATCTCCTACGGCGCGATGCGCATCGCGGGCGGCCTCGTCGTCGCGGTGATCGGCTACCAGATGCTCTTCGGCGGGAACTCCCCCAACAAGGCGCCGATCGTGCGCCGCGACAAGGACGACTACGCCTTCTTCCCCATCGCGATGCCTGGCATCGCCGGCCCCGGGACGATCGCCGTCGTGATCGGCTTCTCGACCGAAATCGCCGAACTCACCGACTACGTCGCCATGGCGGTGGCCTTTGCGTGGACCGCGCTCGCCATCTGCGCGACGGCCGGCGTCTCCTGGTTCGTCATGCGCTACTCCGACGTGATCACGAAGCGCCTCGGGCCTTCGGGCACACTGGTGCTGGGCAAGCTCATGGGCTTTCTCCTCATCTGCATCGGCGTGCAGTTCGTGGGTTCGGGCATCCGAACCTTCATGGCGGGGAGCTGATTTTTCCGGCCCCACATTGAAAAAGCCTCCGCGGCGGCGCGGAGGCTTTTTCCGTTTCGGGGGTCCGAATCGGCTTATTCGACGGTGACGCTCTTCGCGAGGTTGCGGGGCTTGTCGACGTCGGTGCCGCGCACGAGCGCGGTGTGGTACGCGAGAAGCTGGAGCGGCACGACGTGGAGCACGGGCGAGAGGTCCCCGTAGTTTTCGGGGAGGCGGATGACGTGCATGCCGTCCGCGGACTCGATCGCGCTGTCGCCGTCCGCGAAGACGTAGAGCTCACCCCCGCGGGCGCGCACTTCGGCCATGTTCGACTTGAGCTTTTCGAGAAGCTTGTCGTTCGGGGCCACCGTGACGACCGGCATTTCGCGGTCGACGAGCGCCAGGGGACCGTGCTTGAGTTCCCCGGCCGGATAGGCTTCGGCGTGGATGTAGCTGATTTCCTTCAACTTCAGAGCGCCCTCGAGCGCGATCGGGTAGTGAAGCCCGCGCCCGAGGAAGAGCGCGTGCTGCTTGGGCGCAAAGCGCTCGGCCCAGTCGATCACCTGGGGTTCCAGCGCCAACACCGCACCCAACGCCGTCGGGATGTGGCGAAGCCGCCGGATCGCGTCCTCTTCGGCTTCCGCCGTCACGCGGCCGCGCATCTTGCCCAAGGTCATCGCGAGGAGATAGAGCGAGACCAGCTGCGTCGTGAAGGCCTTGGTCGACGCGACGCCGATCTCCACGCCCGCACGCGTGATGTAGGCCAAGCGGCTCTCACGCACCATCGCCGAGGTGGCGACGTTGCAGACCGTGAGGGTCTTCGTCATGCCGAGATCGTCGCGCGCGTGGCGAAGGGCCGAGAGCGTGTCGGCGGTTTCGCCCGACTGCGAGATCGTGACGACCAGCGTGTCGGGGTCCGCGACGCTCGTGCGGTAGCGGTATTCGCTCGCGATTTCGACGTCGCAGGGAAGCCCCGCGATCGCTTCGATCCAGTATTTGGCGGTGAGCGCGGCGTAGTAGGACGTGCCGCAGGCGATGAAGAGCAGGCGCTTCACGTCCTTGAAGACCGCTTCGGCGTCCGCGCCGAAGAGCGCGGGCGTGAAGGCGGCGACGCCTTCCAGCGTGTCTGCGATCGCGCGGGGCTGCTCGAAGATCTCCTTCTGCATGTAGTGGCGGTAGAGCCCCAGGTCCGCCGCGCCCGAGTAGGCGTGGACGATCCGTTCGGGGCGCTCGGCCGGGATGAAGTCGTCGCCAACGCGCCCCCAGACGCGGCAGCCTTCGGGACGGATTTCGGCGACGTCGCCTTCGGCGAGGAAGACGATGCGGTCGGTGACGCCCGCCAAGGCCATCGCGTCCGAGGCGCCGTAGGTGGCGTCCTCCGCCAGGCCCACGACGAGGGGCGAGCCCGCACGGGCGAGCACCACGACGTCGGGTTCGGCCTTGCTGATGACGGCGAGCCCGTAGCTCCCGCGCATGAGCACCGCCGCGCGCTTCACGGCGTCGACGAGGCACCCCTCGTAGAGGCTGTGGATGAGGTGGGCGATCACCTCGGTGTCGGTCTGGCTCGTGAAGACGTAGCCCTTTTCCAGAAGGGGCTTGCGGAGCTCTTCGTAGTTTTCGATGATCCCGTTGTGGACGATCCCGATTTCGCCGCAGGAGAAGTGCGGGTGGGCGTTGGCGACCTCCGGCGCGCCGTGCGTCGCCCAGCGCGTGTGGGCAATGCCGGTCGGCGCCGCGAGGTGCTCGTGCGCGACCTGTTCGGTCAATTCCGCGACGCGCGCGACACTTCGCGCGCGGCGCAACCCCGCCTCGTCGACGACGGCGACGCCGCAGGAGTCGTACCCGCGGTATTCGAGTCGGCGAAGTCCTTCGAGCAGGACGGGAACGATGTTCTTACGGGCCGCGGCCGCGACGATTCCGCACATGTTGGGTCTTCCTTTTGTCGTGAATTCTGGTTCAGGCCTTCTTGACGGGGCGCTTCCAGCCCTCAATCGTGACCTGACGGGCGCGCGAGAGGGTGAGCTTGCCTTCGGGGGCTTCGCGCGTCAGCGTCGTGCCCGCACCGATGGTCGCGCCCGCGCCCACCTTGACGGGAGCGATCAGCTGCGTGTCCGACCCGATGAAGGCGTCGTCGCCGATCACGGTGCGGAACTTGTTCACGCCGTCGTAGTTGCAGGTGATGCAGCCCGCGCCGATGTTGACGCGCGCGCCCACGTCGGCGTCACCCACGTAGGCGAGATGATTGATCTTGGTGCCTTCGCCGACGACGGACTTCTTCACTTCGACGAAGTTGCCGATGTGGTTCCCGCCCGCGAGCTCCGCACCCGGGCGCAGACGGCTGTAGGGGCCGATGCGGCCCGCGGCGCCCACGCGGGCGCCTTCGAGGTGGCAGAAGGGCAGAATCACCGTGTCTTCGCCCACCTCGACGTTCTTCAGCACGCAGTTGGCGCCGACCTTGACGCCGTCGGCCAAAACGACGTTCCCTTCAAAGACGCAGCCGACGTCGATCTCGACGTCGCGCCCGCAGGTGAGCGTCCCGCGAATGTCGATGCGGTCGGGGTCCAGAAGCGTCACGCCCGCGTCCATGAGGCGGTCCGCCTGCACGCGCTGCCAGACGCGCTCCAGGCGCGCCAGCTGCGGCTTCGAATTGACGCCTTCCACCTCCCAAACGTGGTCGGGCTGCACGGCGGCGATCGAGACGCCTTCGTGGGCCGCCAAGGCGAGGACGTCGGTGAGGTAGTACTCGCCCTGGGCGTTGGTGTTGGTCAAGGACGAGAGCCAGCCTTCGAGCCTCGCCGTCGGAAGGAGCATGATCCCGGTGTTCACTTCGCGGATGCGGCGCTCGTCGTCCGTCGCGTCCTTCTCTTCGACGATCGCGTAGGGACGGCCTTCGGCGCGCTTGATGCGGCCGTACCCGGTGGGGTTCTCCAACTCCACCGTGAGGAGCACCATCTCGTTCGTTTCGGCCGCTTCGGTCATGCGGCGGATGGTTTCGGACGAAAGAAGCGGCACGTCGCCCAGGCAGACCAGGGTCGCCGGATCGTTCTTGTCGAGCGACGGCACCGCCTGCATGAGCGCGTGCCCCGTGCCCAACTGAGGCGACTGGAGCGCGAAGCGCACGTCGGTGCGGTCCGCATAGCGGGCTTCGACCGCTTCGGCGCCGTGGCCGACGACGATGATCCTCGGCGAACCCGCCGCAAAAGGAGCCGTCGCGTCGAGCACGTGGTCCAGCATGGGACGGCCGGCGATCGGCTGAAGAACCTTGGGCAGGCGTGAACGCATGCGCTTGCCCATGCCTGCGGCGAGAATGACGATGTTCATGGTGTACCGGCTCAGAATCGAGTTCGGAGGATTTTAAATAGAGGCGGGCCGACCCTGCGAGCGGCCCGCCTGCGAGCGTCGGTGTCGAATTTTATCAGGCGAGGCGCGGCACGAGCGGCGTCTCGGCTTCCGCGGCGGCCTTTTCGGCCTGAATCGCCCAGTCGCGGCGGTTGGCGGCGGTCGGGACGAGCGAGCCCACGGCCATGCCGAACCCAGCGGCGAGGAAGCCGCCCAGCACGCTCGGGAAGACGTCCCCGAGGCTCGTCACCGTGAGCACCGTCCAGACGATGCCGCCCACGACGATCGACGCGTAGGCGCCCGTCTTCGTCGCGCGGCGCCAGTAGAGCCCGCAGACGAGCGGCCAGAAGGCCCCGACGACCGGGAACTGGTAGGCCATCGCCACCATGTCGTAGATGGCCGCACCCTGGAACGCGATCGAGTAGGCGAGCACCGCCGCGGCGAAGACCGCGAGCGTGACGCGCATGACGCGAAGGAGGTTCTTTTCGTTGAGCTCCATCACGTGCGAGAGCACGTTCTCGACGAAGGTGGTCGAGGGGGCGAGCATCGTCGCGGACGCCGTCGACATCACCGCGGAGAGCACCGCGCCGAAGAAGAGCACGCGCAGCCACATCGGCATGTAGTCGCGCACGAGCGTCGGGAGAAGCTGCTGCGGATCTTCTGCGAGGAACTTCTGGGCGACGTCCGGCATGACGAGGATCGACGCGACGACGATCATCATCGGAACGAACGCAAAGAGGATGTAGACGCACCCGCCGATGATCGGACCCGCGACCGCGGTCTGCATGTTCTTCGCGGACATGACGCGCTGGAAGACGTCCTGCTGCGGGATCGAGCCGATCATCATCGTGATGGCGGCCGAAATCCAGAAGAGCCATCCGGTCGTCGTGGGTTCGGGCCAGGCGTGGAAGAGGTCGCGCTCACGCGCATAGTCGACGACGTTGCCGAACCCGCCCGCGAGGTCGCTCGCGAAGAAGAGGATCGCAAGAAGCCCGCCCACGATGATGATCATCTGGACGAAGTCGGTGATCGCGACGCTCCACATGCCGCCCACGACCGTGTAGAAGAGCACGACCGCGGCACCCAGGATCATGCCGGTCGTGATCGACACGGCGCCTTCCGTGATCAGGTTGATCACGAGGCCGAGCGCGGTGATCTGCGCCCCGACCCAGCCGAGGTAGGAGAGCACGATGAACATCGAGCAGAGAATCTCAATCCCCTTGCCGTAGCGTTCGCGGTAGTAGTCGCCGATCGTGAGGATGTTGCGGCGATAGAGCTTCTGCGCGAAGAAGGTGCCCACGAGAATGAGCGCCATGCCCGAGCCGAAAGGCTCTTCGATGACGCCGGCGATGCCGCTCTCGATGAAGCGGCCGGGCAAACCCAAAATCGTCTCGGAACCGAACCAGGTCGCGAACGTGGCCGTCACGACCATGGGGAGGGGAAGACTGCGCCCTGCAAGCGCAAAGTCGTTCGTATTCTTCACACGCGTGGCGGCGAAGACGCCGATGGCGACGGTGCCGAGCATGTAGAGAAGAACAAAACCAGTCAGCGTCATCTCACGATTGTCCTTATAAAACGACGTTGAACGGAAAACCTTGTTTATTCGCGCGCATTGTAGGGTGCGACGGGGGGTTCACGACCCCCCGACGCGCTTTTTTGACCCCCCGGGGGCCTTAATGTCCCAAAGTTTCATCCATATCAAATTTGAGAGGCGGTTTCGGCCGGAACCCTTCCTAAACCAAAAAGACAAAAAAGGCGCCTGATTTGGTCCGGCGCCTTGATTTTGCTGGGTTTTCGAGACCGTCGGTCTGTCTGATTTATGCGACTGGCCCGTTTTGGCGGATCGCGCACAACAGCCAGCCGCCTTCGCCGCGCACGGGTTTCGCCAACACCCAGGTTTCGTCGAGCTCTTCGCGTTCGCCGCTCACGTCGAGAACGCCCGTGAAGCGCACGCTCGCGAGGTACTCGTCGCCCTCCTGCGCGATGCCGAGGAGTTCGTTCGAGAGTTCGACCACGGTCGTCTGTTGCGTGACGTGGCCGCGCTCGCGCAGCTGATGCGTCACCGCCGTGAAGACGTCGGGCGTCGTGAAGTCGGAGATTTCGAGCACGTTGCCGCTGTCCCAGGCCTTCTGGAGCGCGACGTAGTTCTCGCGCGCGACCTTGAGGAACCCTTCGCGGTCGAAGTCGGCGGGCGTCACGTCGACGGCGCCCGACTCTTCCGCAGGGGCGGACCCGCCGCCCATGAACTGATCCATCACGCTCCCCGAGGCGGCCGCCTGCGTGCGGACGGGCTCGGGACGGACGGGTTCGGCGCGGCGCTCGAAGATCTGCGCGTCCTCGGCGGATCCGCGCCCGGCCGGACGGTGCGCGCCCGCGGGGGCCGCACGGCGCGAGAGGAAGGCGCGAAGCGCCATGAAGAGCACGGCCGCGAGGATGAGGCCCATGACGAGGCTCACCATGCCGGCGCCGTTGATGCCGAGCATCGAGAGGAGCGCCGTGATGCCGAGCGCGGCAGCGAGGCCGGTGAGCATGCTCCTCATCATCGAGGGGCGCTGGGCCTGCTGCGCGGGCGTCGCCTGACGCGGCTGGTTCTGCGTCGCACCGGCCTTCGGCGCGGCGGCGGGAGCCTTCTGCGAGAAGGTCGGCGCGGGGCGGCCGAGGTTCGAACCGCCGCCGAAACGGCGGGCGGCGTCGGCGTCCATGGGGGCGGCCGCGAGCGTCGCGCAGACAAGGAGAGCGGCGAGAAGATTCTTCATCGTCAATCTACGGAAATTCAGGTGGGAAAAATCGGTGGGCGGCCGGGAGTGGTCCTCTTCCCGGCGCGGGCGAAGTGCTTCGGCAAAGCGCCTCAAAGGTCGGGCTTGGTACCCACGTGAAGCGCACAGATGCCGAAGGTCAGATTGTGCCACGTCACTTCCGTGAACCCGGCCTCCTCCATCATCTTTGCAAAGGGCGCCTGCGCGGGATGCATGCGGATCGACTCGGCCAAATACCGGTAGGAGTCCGCGTCCCCGGCGATTTTGGACCCCAACCAGGGCATGAAGCGGAAGGAGTAAAAGTCGTAAAAAGGTTTGAGCCACCCGGCGCACTGCGAGAATTCGAGTACGAGCAAACGCCCGCCCGGACGAAGCACGCGGAGCATTTCGCGAAGAGCCCGGTCCTTGTGGGTCATGTTGCGGATCCCGAAGGAGACCGTGACGACGTCGAAGGCATCGTCCGCAAAGGGAAGCGCCTCGGCGTCGGCGACGACGCAGGCCGTGGGAACGCCGGCCTGACGCAGGCGCTTCTGCCCGATCGTGAGCATCTCGCGGTTGATGTCGGTCGCGGTGACGTTTCCCGCGCCCGCGCGCTTCGCAAACGCGATCGCGAGGTCGCCCGTGCCGCTCGCGATGTCGAGGAGCTTCGTGCCCTGACGGACGTCCGCCTCGCGGATGCAGCGGCGCTTCCAGAGACGGTGCGTCCCGAAGCTGAGCAGGTCGTTCATCAGGTCGTACTTCGGGGCGACGCTGTCGAAGACGTGGCGCACTTCGTCGACCTTGCGGTCTTCGTCGATCTGATGGAAGCCGAAGTCGGTCTGGTGATGCTCTTCCTTCTGCTCGGGCTTGTTCGTGTCGGTCATGTCGGGCTCGGATGGGAAATCAGTGGCCGCCGCAGCGGGTGCGGGGCTTCGGTTCGAAGGGCTTGTTGGCCGGGTCGTTCGGGTCGCGGGAGGCGCCTGCCTCGGCGAGGTCCTTGAGGTACGTCTCCCAGCGCACGTCCTTCGTGCGGGCGAGCTCCTCGAAGTAGTCCCAGCTGAAGAGACCCGTGTCGTGCCCGTCGGTGAAGCCGATCTTGAGGGCGTAGTTCCCGATGGGTTCGATCGAGGCGATCGCGACGTCGCGCTTGCCCACCTGAAGCTGCGCCTCTTCGGGCGAATGACCCTGCACCTCCGCGGAGGGCGAATTCACGCGCAGAAACTCGTGCGTGAATTCCGCACGGACGCCGTCCTCGTAGACGAGTTCGAGCGTGCGGCGCTCGCTGTGAAGCAGAATCTCGACGGGTACCTTCATCCGGTCCTCCTCTCTCAAGACCATGGTGGAGCGGCGTTCCATCGGGGAACGTCGGGGACGTACGGCGGAAAAAGAAAAAGGCCTGCCCGTCTGTTCGGCAAGCCTTCATGTCGGTTTGAGGGACGACGAGCCGCACGTCCTTTCTGAATGGGTTCCTGGTCCCCACGACAGGAATCGAACCTGTAACGCGGCCTTCGGAGGGCCGCATGATATCCATTTCACCACGTGGAGCGGGATCCCGAATTATACACGGCCCTCAGGCTTCGAGCGGGTCGACTTCCATCGTCCATTCGACCCCCGCGCGGGCGCGCAGACTTTGGCGCCAGCGCGCGAGAAAGGCTTGGAGCGCCGGACGCTCGTCGGCTTCAACGAGAAGCTGCGCGCGCTCGACGTTCATGAGCCGCATCAGGGGCATCGGCACCGGGTCGTAGATGCGCACCTCGGGGGGCGCCTCCCGCATGCCGAGTTCGGCCGCTTCGGTGAGGAAGAACTCGGCCTCCGCCAAGCTCTTCGCCTCGGCGTAGAGCATCGCCTGATGGACGTAGGGCACGGCCATGTTGGCGCGGCGGTCTTCCAACACCGCATCCGCGAAGGCGACGTAGTCCTGGCGCGCCAGGGCCGCAAAGAGCGGATCGTCCTGAAAGCGCGTCTGGATCAGCACCTCGCCCTGCGCGCCCGCGCGCCCCGCGCGCCCCGCCACCTGCATGAGGGTTGCGAAGAGCTGCTCGCGCGCACGCGTCGCCGGGCTCAGCATCTGCGCGTCGGGGTTGAGCACCACGACGAGGCCGACGTTCGCGAAGTCGTGCCCCTTCGCGACCATTTGGGTACCCACAAGAATGTCGACCTCGCCTGCGTGCACCCGCCGGAAGGCTTCTTCGGCTTCATGGCGCGTCGAGACGCTGTCGCGGTCGATGCGGAGCACCCTGCGGTCAGGGAAGCGCACGGCCAATTCCTCTTCGATCCGCTCCGTCCCGGTGCCCTTCGGGAGAATGTCCGGGTCGCCGCACTTGGGGCAGGCGGGCGGGATGCCGGTCTGCCACCCGCAGTGGTGGCAGACGAGGCGCTTCGCGCCCTTGTGGAAGACCGTGAAGGTGGAGCAGCGCCGACAGGTGCTCACCCAGCCGCAGGAGGGGCAGGAGAGCACCGGGGCGTAGCCGCGGCGGTTGAGGAAGACGAGCACCTGGCGGCCCGCCATCAGGGTCGCCTCCATCGCGGCCGCGGCGTCGGGCGTCAAGAGCGTGCGTGCGCCCTTCCGGTTGGGGTTCACGAGCCGGATGGTGGGAAGGGTCGCCTCGGCCGACGCGCGCTTCGTCAGCGTCAAGAGCTTGTAGTCGCCCTTTCGCACCTTCGCCCAGGTTTCAATCGAGGGCGTGGCGCTCCCCAGGATCACCGGGCAGCGGTTCTTCCACGCGCGCCAGACGGCGAGATCGCGCCCGGAGAAGCGCAGACCGTCCCCCGCCTTGAAGGAAGTGTCGTGCTCCTCGTCGACAATGACGAGGGCAAGCTTCCGAAAGCTCGCGAAGATCGACATGCGCGTGCCGACCAAGACGCGCGCCCGGCCCTCATGGACCGCAAGCCACGAGCGGGCGCGCTCGCCGTCCGGAAAGTCCGAGTGCATCGCGACGACGAGCTCGTCGGGAAAGCGTGCGCGCACGCGCGCCTCCAACTGCGGCGTCAGGTTGATTTCCGGGACCATGAGGAGCACCTGCGCCTCGGGGTCCCGCACGAGCGTCTCTTCGATGAGGTGCAGGTACACCTCGGTCTTGCCCGAGCCCGTCACGCCGAAGAGCACCCAGGGGACGTAGCCCCCGGAGGCGAGCACCTGACGGCAGGCTTCGGCCTGCTCGTCGTTGAGTTGGGGACGCGGCCCCGGTTCGCCGCCTGCCGGACCGATCGCGCGGGCCTTTTTGAGCCAGGACTCGTGCCGCACGCCCGGCGCCCGGCGCATGAAGAGCGGGAGCGCCGGCACGGCGCTCTCGCCCCAGCCGCGCTGGTAGTAGAGCGCCGCAAAGCGCGTCAGCGCCAACCATTCGGCATGAAGCGGAATCGTGTCGGAAAGGACCGCCGCGACGCGGCGCAGCTTCTTCGCGGGCACCTCCGTCACGGGCGAGAGTCCCGTGACGATGCCCGGAACCTTTCGCGTGCCGAGCGGCACGATCACGCGGTCGCCCGGTGCGAGCAGCATCCCTTCGGGGACGCGGTAGTCGAGGGCGCCGAGTCCCGGCGCGTCCACGATCACCGCCGCAAATTGTTCCGCTTCAGCCATGGGTTCGATCCTCTCCTTGATGCGAGAACACTAACGCAATCCGGGCTTTCGCGTTGGGGCATGGGCGAAAAGACCTTGTTTGAAAACCTGTGGATAACTATGTGGATTTCTGCCTTTGCACGCTTCCCCCTACCCTATCCACCCCATGTCGAAGAGCGCGAACTAAGCACCTACACACGATAGGTTCAGCCGTTCTTCAGTCAATTCGGAGAGAAACGAAAACCCCAGGTATTGACACCCGGGGTTTCTCAGGCTTGTGCACAAGAGTAGGCGCTCTTGTGTACAACTTCAGGCCGGTCAGTGATGACGGCGGCTGTAGCTGTGCACTTCGTCGACGAGAATCCGGACGTTCTCGACCGGCGTGAACTGGTTGATGCCGTGGCCCAAATTGAAGACGTGGCCGCCCGCGCCCACTTCACCGTAGGCGTCGAGCACGCGGCGGGCTTCGCGGCGAATCGTCTCTTCGTCGCCGAAGAGCACGAACGGGTCGAGGTTGCCCTGGAGCGCGACGCGGTCGCCCACGACGCTCCTCGCGCGCGTGAGGTTCACCGACCAGTCGAGGCCCACGGCGTCGCAGCCGATCGAGGAGATGTCGGCGATCCATTCGCCGCCGCCCTTCGTGAAGACGATCGAGGGCACCTTGGCGCCGTCGTTTTCGCGGATGAGCTTTTCGACGACCTTCTTCGTGTAGGCGAGCGAGAACGTCTGGAAGTCGCCGTCGGCGAGCATGCCGCCCCACGTGTCGAAGATCTGCACGGCCTGCGCGCCCGCCTTGATCTGGGCGTTGAGGTAGAGCGCGACCGCTTCGGCGTTCACTTCGAGAATGCGGTGGAAGAGGTCCGGGCGGCGGTACATCATCGTCTTCACGGTGCGGAAGTCGCGCGAGCCGCGGCCTTCGACCATGTAGCAGGCGAGCGTGAAGGGCGAACCCGAGAAGCCGATCAGGGGCACGCGATTGTTGAGCGCCTTGCGGATGCTCGAGACGGCATCCATGACGTACTTGAGTTCGACGTTGGGGTCCGGGGCCGCCAACTGCGCGACCGCGGCTTCGTCCTGGACGGGCTTCGCGAAGACGGGACCTTCGCCCTGCACGAAGGAGAGGCCGAGGCCCATGGCGTCCGGCACCGTCAGGATGTCGGAGAAGAGAATGGCCGCGTCGAGACCGTAGCGGTCGATCGGCTGGAGCGTCACCTCGGTGGCGTAGTCGGGGTTCTGCGCGAGACCCATGAAGCTCCCCGCGCGCGCGCGGGTTTCGCAGTACTCAGGCAGGTAGCGGCCGGCCTGGCGCATGAGCCAGAGCGGCGTAAAATCGGTCTTCTCCCGGCAAAGCGCACGCAAAAAGGCGTCGTTGGTCGGTTTCATTCTCAAGGGTCTCCCAAAACCGAGCCGTAGCTCGTATGTCGTCAGTTGAATTGTTTTCCGCGGCCGACCGCTGGTGCGTCGCCTCGAAGGCGGGCGTCACCGTGGCGCTGCACGTGCAGCCCGGCGCGAAGCGCAGCCGCGTGGTGGGCGAGCACGGCGAGCGGCTCAAAGTCGCCCTGCAGGCGCCTCCCGTCGACGGGAAGGCCAATCAGGCGCTCGTCAAGTTCCTCGCGGGCGTCGCCGGCGTTCCGAAGAGCGCCGTCGAGCTCATCGCGGGCGAGACGAGCAGAGAAAAGCGGCTAGAAATCCGGGGCGTCGAACGCGCCGGACTTCTCGCCGCTCTCGCCGAAGCGCAGAACGCCTGAGGGCGCTCAGCGCACGACCAGCACGGGGCGGTCGGCCTGATGGAGCACCTTCTGGGTTTCGCTCCCCAGGAGGAACGAACCGATGCTCCCGAGACCGCGGCTCGCCATCACGATGTAGCTCACGTCGTGACGGTCCGCGCACTCCAGAATCGCCTTCCAGACGGCGTCGGAATGCTCGGCCACCACTTCGCACTCGACGCCCGCTTCCTCAGCCTTGCGGGAGATGGCGGCGAGACGGTCGCGCACGGCCTCATCCTCGGCCTGAAAGCCCGCAGCGGGCGGCGGCGCGAGCACGGCGGTGACGCCGATCAGCTTGGCGCCCAACGCCTTCGACAACGCGACAGCGCTCTCCACAGCCTTGTCGCTCAAATTAGACCCGTCCGTCGTTACGAGCACCTTAACAGTCATTCCGAACTCCATGAAACGCCCGGTATTCCGGGGCGGATGGTGCTTCTCCCCATGCCGGGAAAAGCTTCACGCGCGGCCTCCGGATAACCGGGAGGCGCGCCTCACATAATGGAATCCTAGCGCGAAACGAACCGGAGCGCTCCAAAACGAACGAGGCGCCCTTCCCTTTCGGGGAAGAACGCCTCGTCGGTCGTAGGGCTGCGGACGACGCCGATCAGCGCGTCTGCTGACGAATCTTCTTGATCGCCTGAAGCTCGGCGGCCAGGGCGGCCATTTCGGCTTCGATCTTCGCGATCGCGAGTTCGCCCGTCGCGTTCTGGCGCGCGGCGCGGGCTTCCTCCAACGCCTTCTGAGCCTTGGCCTCGTCGAGGTCCTGGCTGCGGATGGCGGTGTCGGCAAGCACGGTCACCATGTCGGGCTGAACTTCAAGCACGCCACCCGCCACGAACACCTGTTCGACTTCCTTGTTCGGCAGATGAATGCGCACGAACCCGGGGCGAATGAGGGTGATCAGGGGAAGATGGCCGGGCAGGATGCCCAGTTCGCCAGACTTGCCCGGAAGCGACACGAGCTCGGCATCAACGGAGAGGATGTTCTCCTCCGCGCTGACGACGTCGACTTTGATGGTAGCCATTAGAGTTGCTCCGTTTGGTCAGGCTCCGGAAACCCGGCTCCGTACCGAGGGCGCGGGGCCGGATCGGTCCGGTGTTACTTGAGGGTCTTGGCCTTTTCGAAGGCTTCGTCGATCGTGCCGACCATGTAGAAGGCCTGCTCGGGAAGCTCGTCGCATTCGCCGTTGACGATCATCTTGAAGCCGCGGATCGTTTCCTTGAGGGGAACGTACTTGCCGGGCGCGCCCGTGAAGACTTCCGCCACGTGGAACGGCTGCGAGAGGAAGTTCTGGATCTTGCGGGCACGCATGACCGTGAGCTTGTCCTCAGGCGCGAGTTCGTCCATGCCGAGAATGGCGATGATGTCGCGGAGTTCCTTGTAGCGCTGGAGCGTTTCCTGCACGCGGCGGGCCGTCGTGTAGTGCTCTTCGCCGATGATGTTGGGGTCAACCTGACGCGAGGTCGAGTCGAGCGGGTCGACGGCGGGGTAGATGCCCAGCGCGGCGATGTCACGCGACAGAACGACGGTGGCGTCCAAGTGGCCGAAGGTCGTCGCGGGCGACGGGTCGGTCAAGTCGTCGGCAGGGACGTACACGGCCTGGATCGACGTGATCGAACCGGTCTTCGTCGAGGCGATGCGTTCCTGCAGCTTGCCCATTTCTTCGGCGAGGGTCGGCTGGTAGCCCACGGCGGACGGCATGCGGCCGAGCAGAGCGGACACTTCCGTACCGGCAAGGGTGTAGCGGTAGATGTTGTCGACGAAGAGGAGGATGTCGCGGCCTTCGTCACGGAAGGCTTCGGCCATCGTCAGCCCCGTCAGGGCGACGCGCAGACGGTTGCCCGGGGGTTCGTTCATCTGACCGAACACCATGGCGACCTTGTCGAGAACCTTCGACTCGCCCATTTCGTGGTAGAAGTCGTTCCCTTCACGGGTACGTTCGCCCACGCCGGCGAAGACGGAGTAGCCGCCGTACTGCTTGGCGATGTTGTTGATGAGCTCCATCATGTTGACGGTCTTGCCCACGCCGGCGCCGCCGAAGAGGCCGACCTTGCCGCCCTTGGCGAACGGGCAGATCAGGTCGATGACCTTGATGCCCGTTTCGAGCAGGTCGACGGACGGGGAGAGTTCGTCGAACTTCGGCGCTTCACGGTGGATTTCACGGCGTTCGTCTTCGCCGATCTCACCGGCGTCGTCGATGGGACGGCCGAGCACGTCCATAATGCGGCCGAGGGTCTTCGGACCGACCGGGACGGAGATGCCCTTGCCGGTGCTCGTGACCTTCATGCCGCGCTGGAGACCTTCGGAAGAGCCCATGGCAATGGTACGGACGATGCCGTCGCCAAGCTGCTGCTGCACTTCGAAGGTGAGGCCGGATTCGGCCAGGGTGTTGCTTTCGTCCTTTTCGAGAACGAGCGCTTCGTAAACCTTGGGCATGGCGTCGCGGGGGAACTCGATGTCCACCACAGCGCCGATGACCTGAACGATCTGTCCGATACTCATGGGTGTTCCTTAGTATTCGTAACTTTTTCCATTAAGACACGGCAGCGGCACCACCGACGATTTCGGTGATTTCCTTCGTAATGCCGGCCTGACGGGTCTTGTTGTAGACGAGCTGCAGTTCGCCGATGAGCTTCTTGGCGTTGTCCGAGGCCGCCTTCATGGCAACCATACGGGCGCTCTGCTCAGAGGCCATGTTTTCCGCAACTGCCTGATAAATCAGGGCTTCGACGTAGCGCTTCAGAAGCTCGTCGAGGACGGTCTGGGCGTTGGGCTCGTAGAGATAGTCCCACGAGTACCCGCTCTTCGTCTCGGTTTCGGCGGCGCCGAAACGGTCCGCCGTGAGCGGAAGCAGCTGCTCGATGACGGGCTGCTGCTTCATCGCGTTGACGAAGCGCGAATAGGCCAGATGCACGGAGTCCACCTTCCCTTCCATGAACGCCTTGATCTGCACCGTGATGGCGCCGATCAGGTTGTCGAGGTTGGGATGGTCGCCAAGCTGAACGACCTGGCTGACCACCGGCACGTTGAGGCGCGTCAGGAAGCCGAGACCCTTGTTCCCGATCGCCGTGGCGTCGATGGCGACGCCTTCGGCGTTCCAGTCCTTGATTCGCTGAAGAACCAAGCGCTGGATGTTGGTGTTCAAGGGGCCGGCGAGGCCCTTGTCGGTCGTGACCATGATGAGGCCGACCTTGTTCGCACCTTCGTGCTTGGCGAGGAACGGATGCTTGTACTCGGTGTTCGCTTCCGCGAGGTTCGAGCAGATCACACGGATCTTGTCGCCGTACGGGCGGGCGGCAAACATCCGGTCCTGCGCCTTGCGCATCTTCGAGGCCGCAACCATTTCCATCGCCTTGGTGATCTTGCGCGTGTTCTGCACGCTCTTGATCTTTCCGCGAATTTCCTTAGTACTGGGCATGGGTTTGGGTCCTCTAGGATCAGTCTGGCTTAGTAGGCGCCGCTCTTCTTGAATTCGTCGATGGCGGCCTTGAGCTTGGCCTCGTCTTCCTTGACGAGTTCCTTCTTGGCTTCGATCGACTCAACAAGATCAGCGTGATGCGTCTTGAGGTACTCACGCATGCCGCGTTCGACGCGAAGAGCGTCGGCCACGGTCACGTCGTCGTACGCGCCGCAGTTGACGGCGTAGAGCACGAGCGCTTCTTCCCAAACCTGGAGCGGCTGGTACTGAGGCTGCTTCATGAGTTCGGTCACGACGCGGCCGCGTTCGAGCTGCTTGCGCGTGACGTCGTCGAGGTCGGAGGCGAACTGCGCGAAGGCCGCGAGTTCACGGTACTGCGCGAGCGCGAGACGCACGCCGCCGCCCAACTTCTTGATGATCTTCGTCTGAGCCGCACCACCGACGCGGGAAACCGAAATACCCGGGTTGATGGCGGGACGGATACCAGCATTGAAGAGGTCGGTTTCAAGGAAGATCTGGCCGTCGGTAATGGAAATGACGTTCGTCGGAACGAACGCGGTCACGTCGCCGGCCTGGGTTTCAATGATCGGCAGAGCCGTCATCGAACCCGTCTTGCCCTTGACGGCGCCCTTGGTGAAGCGCTCGACGTAGGCGGGGTTCACGCGCGCGGCACGTTCGAGGAGGCGCGAGTGGAGGTAGAAGACGTCGCCCGGATAGGCTTCACGTCCCGGCGGACGGCGAAGCAGCAGCGAGATCTGGCGGTAGGCCCAGGCCTGCTTCGTCAAGTCGTCGTAGACGATGAGGGAGTCTTCACCGCGGTCGCGGAAGTATTCGCCCATGGTCGCACCGGCGTACGGGGCGATGTACTGCATGGCGGCGGATTCCGAGGCCGTGGCGGCCACGACGATCGTGTATTCCATGGCGCCGCTTTCTTCAAGCTTGCGCACGACGTTGGCGATCGTGGAGGCCTTCTGACCGATCGCGACGTACACGCAGATCAGGTCCTTGCCCTTCTGGTTGATGATCGTGTCGATGGCGACGGCGGTCTTGCCCGTCTGACGGTCACCGATGATGAGTTCGCGCTGGCCGCGGCCGACGGGAACCATCGAGTCGATGGACTTCAGACCGGTCTGCACCGGCTGCGAAACGGACTGACGGTCGATGACGCCCGGGGCGACCTTTTCGACGACGTCGAATTCCTTCGCTTCAACGGGGCCCTTGCCGTCGATCGGCTGGCCGAGCGCGTTCACGACGCGGCCGATGAGTTCGCGGCCGACGGGAACGGAAAGGATGCGGCCGGTCGTCTTGACCGTGTCGCCTTCCGAGATGTGCTCGTATTCACCGAGAATCACGGCGCCGACGGAGTCGCGTTCGAGGTTGAGCGCGAGGCCGTAGGTGTTGTTGGGGAACTCCAACATTTCGCCCTGCATCACGTCGTGCAGACCGTGAACACGGCAGATACCGTCGGTCACGGAGACCACGGTACCCTGGGTGCGAAGATCAGCGGAAACGCCGAGGCCTTCGATACGCTTCTTCAGCAGTTCGCTGATTTCACTGGGATTGAGTTGCATCTTACAGCTCCGAATTTTTTTAGGCGGTGAGCGTCGTCTTCATCTGGGCGAGACGGGCGCGAACGGACGCGTCAAGAACCTGGTCACCGACGCGCACGCAGACGCCGCCGATGAGCTCGGGGTTGACGGTCACGACCGGGTGAAGGGTCACGCCGGGAAACTTCTTCGCGAGCGCGTTGAGCAGACCGTCGATGTCGGCCTGGCTCAATTCGAACGCCGTCTCGATATGGGCGTCGGCGACACCATCGGACAAATTCTTGAGTTCACGAAACTGACGGGCGATCTCCGGCACAGCTTCCAGACGACCGTTTTCGACGACCACACGCAGGAGATTGGCGACTTCCTGGGGAAGATCCTTGCCGACGACGCCGGCGATCAGGTCGAAGAGTTGATCATCGGTCAGCTTGGGGTCGCCAACCAGCAGGGCCAGCTGCGGGTCCGCAACCGTGCGCTCAAGAGCGTCGACGGCTTCGACCGCACGGGCCAGGTCCTCAGCGCCGGCATTACGCTCGCGGAGAGCCTGATTCAGGCCCTGAGCGTAGGGGCGCGCAATCGTCGAAAGTTCAGCCATAGTTAGAGCTTCGCCTTCAATTGTTCAAGCAACTGGGCGTGAACCGTCTTGTCCACTTCGCGAGCGAGGATCTGCTCGGCCCCGGCAACGGCCAGCGCGGCGACTTCGCCGCGGAGCTGTTCGCGGGCACGCTGCATTTCCTGAGCGGCCTCAGCCTTGGCGGCTTCAATGATTCGGTCGGCTTCAACCTGGGCCTGAGCCTTGGCGGCATCGATCACCGCCTGGGCGCGCTTTTCACCGTCGGAGACGAGCGAGGTGGCGCGGCCGCGGGCCTCGGCTTCGATGGCCTTGCTCTGCTCGGCCGCCACGGCAAGAGCCTTTTCGCCCTTGTTGGCGGCGGCAAGGCCGTCCGCAATCTTCTTTTGCCGCTCTTCAATCGCGTTGATCAACGGCGGCCAGATGTACTTCATGGTGATCCAGGCACCAAGGAAGAACACGACCATCTGTACAAACAGAGAGGCATTAATGTTCATTGTTGAACCCCGTTATGTCAGCCGCGCCGGGAATGGGATGTGGGCGCAGCTGACGGCGTCATTAAAAGAAAAGACGTTTGCTTGCGACGGCTGAATTAGCCGACGAACGGGTTGGCAAAGGCGAACATCATGGCGATACCGACGCCGATCAGGAAGGCCGCGTCGATCAGGCCGGCGAGGAGGAACATCTTCGTCTGAAGGGGTTCCATGAGTTCGGGCTGGCGGGCGCAGGATTCGAGGTACTTCGAACCCATGATGGCAATGCCGAGGCAAGCGCCGAGGGCGCCGAGGCCCACGATAAGACCGCAGGTAAGAGCAACGAAAGCGACGTTGGTCATTTGAATAAACTCCTTAACCGTAAAAAGGGAGTAGTTGAGTAAAGGAAAGAAAGTTGAAATCTATCTGTTAGTGGCTGCTGTGCGCCTGGCCGATGTAGACCAGCGTCAGCATCATGAAGATGAACGCCTGCAACAGAACGATCAGAACATGGAAAAGCCACCAGACCAAGCCGGCCGCGACTTGTCCGAGCCCAGCGCTCACACCCCCAAGAGGGCCGAGCTCAAGAGCGAAACCACCCAGAAGGGCGATCAGGAAGAAGACCAACTCGCCGGCGTACATATTGCCGAAGAGTCGCATCCCCAACGACACGAATTTGGCGGCGTACTCGATGATGTTCAACAGGAAGTTGAACGCCCAAAGAGCGGGATGCTTGCCAAAAGGCGCCGTAAACAGTTCAACCACGAAGCCCGTGGCGCCCTTGACCTTGATGCCGTAGTAGAAGAGCAGGAGGAGGACGCCGAAGGAGATGCCGAGGGTACCGTTGATGTCGGCGGTGGGCAGCGGGCGGAGGTAGTGGAGGCCGAAGAAGCCGGCGATCCACGGGAAGAGGTCGACCGGGATCAAGTCGATGGCGTTCATGAGCGCCACCCAGCAGAAGACGGTGAGCGCGAGGGGGGCGATGAAGGTGCGGTCGCCGTGGACGATGCCCTTAGCCTGGTTGTTCACCATTTCGACGAGCATTTCAACGGCGCACTGCATCTTGCCCGGGACGCCGGATGTGGCGCGCTTGGCGCCGGCACGCAGAAGGAAGAACACGCAGACCATCATCAGAATCGAGAAGAAGATGGTGTCGTAGTTCACGATGGAGAAGTCAACGATCACACCCTGCTTCATCGAAGACAGGTGGGTCATGTGATGTTGGATGTACTCAGTTGCGGTAGGTCCTTCCATGGGTACCGATCCTTAGTATTTTTTGAAGAGAATGACGAAGTAGCTGCTTACGGCCGCCACGATTCCGATGAGGACGGCCGGCCAGTGCAAGTCTTCATAAACTCCAACCGCGATGCCGATGACGGCAGCGAAGGCCAGAATCCGGACAAATTCTCCGACGAGCACCGTGTACGCTCCGGGATTTCCGCGGCGCTTGCGCATGACGATAACCGCGATCAGCACGCTCGTCGGAAAGGCATAGGCCAAACCGCCGATCATGGCTGAAGCCGCACCGTCTGCACCGAAGAAGAGTGCTGAAACAAGAGCGGCAAAAAGTGTAAGAGCATACTGCGCAAGAGAGACGCGCATCATATCAGAAACGGCCAACATTCTTACGCAACACGGGGTTGGGAATTTGAATCGTCCGAAATTGTAGTTTCACGAAAAGTCTTAAACAACTAGTCGTAAGCTGTAACAACCTACCCCAATCAGGGTAGCTGTCCGCGGGCCTGATTCTACTCAAAAACCCGTAGAAGACAAGCGATTTAGTCCGACTTTTTCGCTTCGATAGGCTCGTCAGCCGCGGATGCGGCGCACGATGCTCGTAAGCTGCTCAAGGTTTTCGAAGGCGATGACGATGCGCCCGCGCCCCTTGGCGCTCGCCGTGATCGACACGTCGGCGGCCAATTCTGCGGAAAGCGCTTCTTCAAGAGGCGCGCCGCTCTTCTCGTCGTCCTTGATCTTGATGACGACGCGGCGGCGCGGCTGCGGGGCGCCCTCCCTGCGGCGGCGCACGAGCGTTTCGGTCTGACGCACCGAGAGGCCCTTCTCACGCACCGCCTTCGCGGCTTCGCTCTGCGCGGCGCCCGTGAGCCCGAGAAGCGCCCTGGCGTGCCCCATGTCGATTTCGCCGCGGCGCAGGGATCCCTTCACGTCCTCTTCAAGGGTGAGCAGGCGCAGGAGGTTCGTCGTTCCCGAGCGGGAGCGCCCGACGGCGTTCGCCGCCTCCTCGTGCGTGAATTCGAATTCGTCCATCAGGCGCTTGATGCCTTCGGCCTCTTCGATGGGGTTCAAGTCCTCGCGCTGGATGTTCTCAATCAGCGCCATCGCGGCGGCGCGCCGGTCGTCGACGTCGCGCACGATCGCGGGAACGCGGTCGAGCCCGGCGAGCTTCGCGGCACGCGTGCGGCGCTCACCCGCGATGATTTCGTAGCCGAGCCCCGAGGGACGGACGATCACCGGGCTGATGACGCCTTCGCGGCGGATCGAGGCCGCAAGTTCCTCAAGGGGTTCCTCCGCCCAGTCCGTGCGGGGCTGATAGCGCCCGGCGTGGAGCTCCGCGATCGGGAGCTCGATGATCTGGCGGACTTCGTCGAAGTTGACGGAATCGTCCGGACCCAAAAGCGACTCAAACCCGCGGCCGAGACCCTTCTTGTTCAAGCTCATGCCTTGGCTCCTTCGAGTCGGCGGAGCATTTCATCCGCAAACGCCGTGTAGGCGCGCGCACCCTTGCTCGAGCGGTCGTAGACGATGCCGGGCTGGCCGTAGCTCGGCGCTTCGGCCAAGCGCACGTTCCTCGGGATGATCGTCTCGTAGACGCGGTCGCCGAAGTGGCGCGAAAGCTGTTCGCTCACCTGCTGCTGGAGCGTGATGCGCGGGTCGAACATGACGCGCAGCACCGAGAGCATGCGAAGACGCGGATTCTTTTCCGCGTGGATGCGCTTCACCGTCGCCACGAGGTCGGCGACGCCTTCGAGAGCGAAGTACTCGCACTGCATCGGGATGATGATCCCGTCCGCCGCGCAGAAGGCGTTGAGCGTCAGCATGTTGAGGCTCGGCGGGCAGTCGATGAAGACGTAGTCGTAGCGGGAGGAAACCTGCTCCAGGGCGCGGCGCAGGCGGTGCTCGCGCTCGGGGAGGTTCACGAGTTCGATTTCCGCGCCGGAGAGCGCGCGGTTGGCGGGCAGCACGTCGAAGCCCGCCTCTTCCGAGCGGCGCACGACGTCGTCGAACGCCGCTTCGCCCAGGAGGAGCTCATAGACGGAACGCTCGAGGTCGCGCTTTTCGATGCCGCACCCCATGGTGGCGTTCCCCTGGGGGTCGAGGTCGACCAAAAGGACCCGACGGTCGCGCTGCGCCGTCGCGGCGGCGAGGTTGACGGCCGTGGTGGTCTTGCCGACGCCGCCCTTTTGGTTCGCAATGCAGAAAACGTGACCCATGCTTCTTCTGTCGTGGTTGCCAGGCGCAGTCCGCCCAAAGCGGAAAGTTTAACAAAATGAGGCCCGATTTCTCCGGGATCTCAGGCGTTCAACGCCAGCCAAAGCTCCGAGAACCCCTGCCAGAAGACCGAAACGCCGAGGCAGATCAGGATGAAGGCGAAGATGCGCGCGAGCGCGTCGGCGCCCGCGGCCCCGACCGCGCGGCCCACGCGGTCGCTGTAGCGGTAGCAGAGCCAGATGACGACCACGGTGGCGAAGGTCGCGGCCACCGTGCCCGCGATGTTGGCGACGTTGTAGGGAAGACTCGTCCCCAGCGCGACCGACACGGCGATGGCGCCCGGGCCCGTGGTGAGGGGCAGCGTGAAGGGGTAGAAGGCCATGCTCTTCAACTTCACGCGTGAGAGGCTCTGCGGCGTCTGCTCGCTCCCGTCGTGCGAGGGGGCGTTCAAGGCGCTCCAACCCGCGGCGAAGAGCACGCACCCGCCCGCGCATCGGAGCACCCCCACGGAGATGCCGAAGAACCCCAGGATGAAGTGCCCCGCAAAGAGGCACACGAGCAGGATCACGACCGAATAGAGCGCGAGGCGGTTGGCGACGTAGGCGCGGTCGCGGTCGTTCAGATTTCCCGTCATCGCCGCGAAGAACATCGCGCCGCTGAAGGGGTTGATCACGGGGAGGAGAGTACTGAACGCGTAGATGAACGCGCTGACGAAAGCCGAGGATTCCACGGCGGACTCCGAAGTTTTGAGGCCGAGCGTCAGTCGGCGGGCGTAAGGACCACGAGGCAGCGCGCCTCGTCGAGTCCGGGTACTTCAAGCTTAATCGTTTTCAGGGCCCGGGCGTGTCCGGGAAGGTCCGCAAGTTCGTCCTCGGGGTGCACCGCCTTCATCGCGAGCCACTTCGTGTCTTCGTGGGCGAGGGACGCCGTGAGCGTCGTGAAGTCCTTCATCGTCGCAAAGGCGCGCGAGGTGATGACGTCGTAGGTGCCGGGAAGCTTCTCGACGCGGCTGTGCCGCGCGCGGAGATTCCGCAGGCCCAGTTCGATCGCCGCCTGGTTGATGAAGGCCGCCTTCTTGCCGACGGCGTCGACCGCCGTCACCTGAAGGTCCGGCCGGAAGACGGCGATCGGCACGGCGGGGAGCCCCCCGCCGCTTCCGACGTCGAGGACGGTCTTCGCGTCGGGGGCTTCCACGGCGATGTGGGGCACCATCGCCGCGCTGTCCAAAAGATGGTGCGTGAGCACCTCGTCCTCATGACGGATCGCGGTGAGGTTGTAGGTCTTGTTCCAGCGCAGAAGGAGCGCCGCATAGGCCGCGAGCTGCTCGATCTGACGGTCGGTGGGGGCGAGCCCGAGGCGGGTGAGCCCTTCCCTGAGCGCAACGGTATCCATGTGGCTTCTCCGGTCAGCCGTCCGAGCGGGCCGCCGGATCGCGGTCGCCCTTGCTGCGGACGTAGTAGTGGCGGCGCTTCAGGTGCACGAGCAGAAGCGTCACCGCCGCGGGGGTGACCCCCGAGATGCGGCTCGCGTGCCCGATCGTCTCGGGCTTGTGCGCCTTCAACTTTTGGCGGACCTCAAAGGAGAGCCCGCGCACGGCGTCGTAGTCCATGTCGGCCGGGATCGCGAGCGCTTCGTTCGCGCCCTGCTTCGCGATCTCGTCCTTCTGGCGCTCGATGTAGCCCGAGTACTTGACGTCGATTTCGACCTGCTCGCGCTCGGCGGGCGTGAGTTCTTCGACGTCGAGCACCTTCGTGCCGTCCGTGCGGGTGAGCGTCCCGAGGGCCTCGAGCGACACGTTCGGGCGCGCAAGGAGCGCGCGCAGGTTGTGCTCGCGCTCGATCGGCGCGCCCAAGACGCGCCCGGCTTCGTGCGCATCGATCACGCCCGGATGAATCCAGGTGCTCTTGAGGCTCTCCAACGTCTTCGCGACGGCTTCGCGCTTCTTCTCAAAGGCCGTCCACTGCTCTTCCGTGAGAAGCCCCAACTCGCGCGCAACGGGCGCCAGGCGCATGTCGGCGTTGTCTTCGCGAAGGCTCAGGCGGTATTCCGCGCGGCTCGTGAACATGCGGTAGGGCTCGGTGACGCCCTTCGTCGTCAGGTCGTCGACCATGACGCCCAGGTACGCCTCGTCGCGGCGCGGCACCCAAGCTTCTTCGCCGCGGGCGGAGCGCGCCGCGTTGATCCCGGCCAGAAGCCCCTGCGCGGCGGCCTCTTCGTAGCCCGTCGTGCCGTTGATCTGCCCCGCAAAGAAGAGCCCGGGCATCGCCTTCGTTTCGAGCGAGCGCATGAGCGCGCGCGGGTCGTAGTAGTCGTATTCGATCGCGTAGCCCGGGCGCAGCAGATGCGCGTGCTCCAGCCCCGGCATCATCCGCACCATGCGGAGCTGCACGTCGAAGGGAAGCGAGGTCGAAATGCCGTTCGGGTAGAACTCGTTCACGCGGAGGCCTTCGGGTTCCAGGAACACCTGGTGGCTGTCCTTATCGGCAAAGCGCTTCACCTTGTCTTCGATCGACGGGCAGTAGCGCGGCCCCACGCCCTGGATCACACCCGCGTACATGGGCGAGCGGTCGAGGTTCGCGAGGATGAGTTCGTGCATCTCCGGGGTCGTTCTCGTCACCCAGCAGGGCATCTGCCGGGGATGTTCCGCGGCGGGCGTCCACGTGGAGAAGACCGGCACGGGGTCGAGGTCGCCCCACTGCTCCTCGCACTTGGTGAAGTCGATCGTGCGCCCGTCGATGCGCGCGGGCGTCCCGGTCTTCAAGCGCCCCTGCGGCATGCCGAGGTCCTTCAAGCGCTCGGCCAGGCGCACGCTCGCCGGGTCGCCCATGCGGCCCGCGGGATAGTGTTCGAGCCCGACGTGAACGAGGCCGTTCAGGAACGTCCCCGCCGTGATGACGACGGCGCGGGCGTGAAAGCGGATCCCGGTCTGGGTGACGACGCCGGCGGCGCGGCCATACTCGACGATCAGGTCGTCGACCGCCTGGCCGAAAACGTCGAGGTTGGGCGTCGCTTCGATCCGCTCGCGCATCGCGGCGCGGTAGAGCTGACGGTCGATCTGCGCGCGCGTCGCGCGCACGGCCGGGCCCTTCGAGCCGTTCAGGATGCGGAACTGAATGCCGGAGGCGTCGGTGACGGCGGCCATGGCGCCGCCCATCGCGTCCAATTCCTTGACGAGGTGCCCCTTGCCGATCCCGCCGATCGACGGGTTGCAGGAGAGCTGTCCGATCGTGTCGAGATTGTGCGTGACGAGGAGCGTGCGGCGGCCCATGCGGGCCGAGGCGAGCGCGGCTTCGGCGCCGGCGTGGCCGCAGCCGACCACGATCACCTCATAGTGTTCGGGATAGTCCATTTCGTTGTCCGAGCCTTCGGCCTTACTTGCCGATGCAGAACTTGCTGAAGATCATGCCGAGCAGATCGTCCGGGGTCGTTTCACCCCGGATCTCACCCAGCGCCGAGCCCGCCAGACGGAGCTCTTCGGCAAGGAGCTCCATCATACAGAAGCCCGTACGCATGGCGAGCGCGGCTTCAAGGTGCGACTGCGCGCGCCGCAGGCAGTCGAGATGGCGCTCGCGCGCCATGAAGAGCCCGTCGGTGCTCGCCGACATGCCGGCCGACTCCAGGAGCACGCGGCGCAGGTTCTCAAGCCCCGCGCCCGTGCGGGCGGAAATGAGGATTTCGTCCGGAAGGGGCGTGCGCGAGGGATCCGCCTCGTCCGCCTTGTTGGCGACGGTGACGAGGGGAACGCCGCGGCGCACCACCGACATGACGCGCTTCAAGACGTTTTCTTCGTCGACGATTCGCCCGGACGCGTCGACCAGGTGCAGAACGAGGTCCGCCTTCGAAGCCGCGTCCAACGTGCGTTCGATCCCCTTGGCTTCGACGGTGTCGGACGTTTCGCGGATCCCGGCGGTGTCGACGATGCGAAGCGGCACCCCTTCGATCGTCACCCAGTGTTCGATCTTGTCGCGGGTCGTCCCGGCGATGTCGGTGACGATGGCGACTTCTTCGCCCGCCAAGGCGTTCAGCAGGCTCGACTTCCCGACGTTGGGGCTCCCCACAAGCGCGACGGTGACGCCTTCGCGCAGCACGCTACCGCGGCGCGCGGTGGCGAGAATCGTGCGGATGCGCTCAAGCAGCGCTTCAGTACGCTCGAAGATGCGGCCCTGCGCGAGGTTTTCGACTTCCTCTTCCGGGAAGTCGAGCGACGCTTCGACGTAGGCGCGCAGCTCATCCGTTTCGTCCGCGACGGCGTGAACGAGGTTCGAGAATTCGCCCGTCAAGGAGCGCGTCGCCGCGCTCACCGCGGATTCGCTCACCGCGTCGATCAGGTCGCTCACGGCTTCGGCCTGCGCGAGGTCCATGCGGCCGTTCAGGAACGCCCGCTTCGTGAATTCGCCGGGTTCGGCTAGACGCACGCCGAAGGCCGCGCACTTCTCCAAGACCGTGCGCGTGATCATGCGCATCAGCACCGGGCCCCCGTGCGCCTGGATTTCGAGCACCGACTCGCCCGTGTAGCTCGCGGGCGCGGGGAACCAGAGCACGATCGCGTGGTCCAGAAGGTTCCCCGACGCGTCCGTCACCGGCCAGAGGTGAGCGTGGCGGGGCTCTGCCCTGCGCCCGGGAAAGAGCGCTTCGAGCATGCCGACGGCGCGCTCGGGCGGCGCCGAGACGCGGACGATGCCGATGCCGCCTCGGCCCGCGGCCGTCGCGACGGCGACGATGGGATCAGTGTCGGAGTGCATAATCTTGGAATGTCCGTGCGCGGCGGAAGCGCCTTCCGGCCGCAACGCTTGAAACTACTTCTGCGGACCTCATTGTCCGGCCTAACGCATGTCTTTGCAAAACCCACGCCGCTCGGGCGGCGACTTCTTCGGGCCCGCACTGGCGGGCACCTGTCTCGCGGTCGTCATCTCCGTTCCGCTCGCCGCGTTCGCCGCGGCCGCCTTCGGCGACGACTACGACACGCGGGTGCTCATCTACGGCGGGTTCCTCGCCTGGGTCTGCGCGGGCGGCGTCTCGCTCTTCATGAAGACGCGCCGCGCGGAAAACCAACGGATGACGCCGGGGAGGATTCTCCTCTGGACGCTCTCCGTCTGGTGCTGGCCGCTTCTGCTTCTGGCCTCGCGCCGTAGCTGAAGAAGCCGCCTCCCACGATGGCGAAAGACCGGAGTCATCCGTCGGGATGCTCCGGTCTTTGTCATTCGGCCTCTCGGCGCCGCCTTACTTCAGGTTGGCGGCGCGCTGGGCGGCGATGGTCTTGTTGATCCACCACTGCTGCGCGATCGAGAGCACGTTGTTCGTCAACCAGTAGAGCACGAGGCCCGAGGCGAAGACGAAGAACATGACCGAGAAGACCACCGGCATGATGTACATCATGCGGGCCTGAACCGGATCGGTGGGCTTCGGATTGAGGAAGATCTGCAGGAACATGGTGGCGGCCATCAGGGCGGGCAGCACGAACCAGGGGTCCGGCATCGCCAGGTCATGCACCCAGAGGATCCACTCGGAGCCGCGCAGCTCGACCGAGCCCTGCAGCACCCAGTAGAGGGCGAGGAACACCGGGATCTGCAGGAAGATCGGCAGGCACCCGCCCACCGGGTTGATCTTCTCGCGCTGATAGAGCTCCATCATCGCCTGGTTGAGGCGCTGCTTGTCGTCCTTGTACTTTTCCTGGATCGCCTTCATGCGCGGCGTCACTTCCTTCATGCGCGCCATCGAGCGGTAGCCGGCGGCGGAAATCGGGTAGAGGATCGCCTTGACGATGCAGGTGAGGAGCACGATCGCCCAGCCCCAGTTCCCGACGATGCCGTGCAGGAAGGAAAGGAGCCAGTAGATGGGCTTCGCAAGGAAGGTGAGCCAGCCGTAGTCGACGACGAGTTCAAGCCCCGGCGCGATCTGCTCGAGGCGCTCCTGCGCCTGCGGGCCAGCGTAGAGCTCGGCCTTGTCCGAGATCGTCTTCCCGGGTTCGACCGTCGGGAGCTTCACGAGCGTGCCGATCGAGTAGAGGTTCTTGTCGACGGCGTTGGCGTAGTTCTCACGCTTTTCGCCCTGTTCGGGAACCCAGGCGCTCACGAAGTGGTGCTGAATCATGGCGACCCAGCCGTTGTCCGTTTCGCCCCGATACGTCGCGCTCTTGTCGGCGATGTCCGCGTAGTCGATCTTCTGGAACTTTTCTTCGTTCGAGTAGACCGCCGCGCCCGTGAAGGTCGAGTACATGCTGCTTTCGCCTTCGGGCTTGCCGCCGTCGCGGGTGATCTGGTAGTAGATCGAGGGCGTCGCCGGAGTCTGGCCGACGTTTTCGATGTCGGTCTTCACTTCGACGCCGTAGTTGCCGCGCGTGAAGGAGAAGGTCTTCGTCACCTTGAGGCCGCCCTTGTCGGCTTCAAAGACGATGTCGAGCTTGTCGGCGTCCTTCATGTCGACGGCCTGGCTCACCAGACGGTATTCCGTGCGGTGGTTCGGATAGTCGCCGCCCACGAGCCCCGTCTGCGCGACGTAGGTGCGCGTCGGGGTCGTCTCGAAGAGGACGAGGTTGCCGAGATCCTCGGCGGGCTTGCGGCCCAGCACGAGCCCCGCGAGACCGACTTCGGTCCAGTCGGGCTGGCGCGGCATCATCAGCATTTCGGAGCGGACGATGCGCGCACCCTCGAGGTCGAACGTGACCTTCATGCGGTCGGTCGTGACCTCAACGGGCTTCACGGCCTTTTCCGCGGCGCTCTGCGTGGCGTTCACGGCCGCGACCGTCCCGGTCGAGGGGACTTCAGCCGCCGTCGTTTCGGCCGTCTGCTCGTGCGTGCTCGAATGGAAGACCGACTGGCCGCCCGTGTAGACCTGGTAGTTGTCCCACAGCATGAAGAGCGAGGCACCAAGAATCACCCAAAGCAGGGTGCGCTGGAAGTCTTTTCCCATAGGGCTCTATTGATGGTTGTTGTGTTGAGGGTGATCGGCGTCACGGCCTGAAGACCGTCCGCCGAACCATTGAAATCTTTCGGGCACCGGGTCCAACCCGCAGCCGCCCAGCGGATGACACCGCAGGATGCGCTTGAGGCCGAGCCAACCGCCGCGGACCGCGCCGAAGCGCTCGATCGCCTCCATCGCGTATGCGGAGCACGTCGGCACGTACCGGCATTCGCGTCCCACCCAGGGCGAGAGCGTCAGCTGGTAGAGCCGGATCGCACCCAAGAAGAGCGCCGCCAGAGGTGTGCGCATCACGATGGTACGTTATCGGCTTCGGCTTTGGGCGCCGCCGCGGGGGTCTTGCGCACCCGGCGGCAGATTTCGCCCATGAGCTTGTCGGCATCCGCACGGAGCGCGCGCTTGAGCGCACGGACCGCCGTGCGGTCCCCGGCCTGTGCGAGCGGCGTTTTGAGCCGCAGAGACACATCAAGCCCCAGTCCCCGCTGACCGAGCATGGTCAGGAGAGCCGGAGCTTGCATGCGCGCGGACTCCCGAAGGATCCGCTTGACGAGCGCGCGGTCGACCGCGCGCTTCGCGTTCTTCTTGCCGACGGTCACGCCGAAGCGGAGCTCACCAGGCGCCTCGGGGCGCCTCATGCACTGCGCGGAGAAGAAGACGGCATCCGAGCGGAACGTGTGTTCGTTGCGCGTACGGACGACAACCCCGAAGTCCGCCGTCTTGATCAGACGGAGACGTCGGGGGAACGTATGGCGCGTCTTCTTCCCGTCGCCGGACACGAGGGGTCTCCGGCCTTCGACGGATTAGAGGGCGAGAACGTGACGGCCCTTGGCGCGACGGCGGGCGAGCACGCGGCGGCCGCCCTTGGTGCGGCTGCGAACCAGGAAGCCGTGCGTACGGGCACGCTTGACCTTGGAAGGCTGGTAGGTACGTTTGGTAGCCATGATGGATCCTTGCTTGGTAAAAGAGGGCTCATCGCGCCAGGGGGCACGAATCGAGCGGAAATCAACAAATGCTGTGCGCGGCGGCGCCCTGGCGCTGCCCGGCGGCACGCATGAAATTTTCGTTAGCCCCGCTTTTCCGCTTCGGTCTCAGCGGACCAAATACGTCCATTCATCTGCGGCACGCGGCCTCGATCAACGAGAACTACGAAAAGTCCGATATTAGAACCCATCCCGTCAAGCGTTGTCAAACGATAGGCCCCACTTTTCGGACATCCCAAGGGTTCGGCGCCGGAAACGCTCTTCCCGGCGGCCTTCCGGCATACCAAATGTCGAAGATCCGTCGATCAAACCACAAGATGTAGGACGCCTCCGCGGTCAACCCCACCGCGAGTCTGTTGAAACAGGTCGTGCGTACGTGTTCACTCCCTTAAAATCCTTTTATCCACAAGGAAAAGTTTTCCACAAGAGGTTGTGGACAACCAGTCACCGCAGGGGTCTTCGGACGCGGAACGAAAACCCGGACGGACCGTCTTTTCAGGCCCCGTCCGCCCGAGGTTCCCGGGCTGCCGGGATGGGGACATGGAGCCCCGCACGATCAATCACTTACCGGCTAAAATAAGGGATTGACCTTTGCGCCTCCGCTTCTTTTCCGATCCCAATGCATGAATTCTGGACAGCCTGCCTGAACGAGCTCAAGACGCTCATCAAGCACACGCCTGGCATCTACAACACGTGGTTCGCCCCGCTCGAACCGGTGTCGTGGGATCCCGAGCATGCGAAGCTCGTGCTGGAGGCGCCGCTCCCGAAGCTCTCTTCGGTGAGGAGCAAGTACCTCGGCACCATCCAGACCGTCGCGACGCTCGTCAACAAGGGCGTGCGCGTGGAGGTCGTGATCAACGCGATCACGGACAAGGACCGTGAGGCGGCCGAAGCGGACGGCAAGAAAACCTCCTCCGTCACGGACGCGCAGGAGCGCCGCCGCGAAGAGACGGGGCTTCTCCCCGGGCTCACCTTCGAGAACTACGTCAACGGCAACGCGAACCAGCTTGCGGTCGCCGCGGCCGAGCACGTCGCGAGCACGGCCGGGTCGCAGTACAACCCGCTCTACATCTACGGCGGCGTCGGTCTCGGGAAGACCCACCTCATGCAGGCGATCGGGCACCGATACCTCGACCTTCATCCGAAGGCGCGCGTGCGCTGCATCTCGGCGCAGGACTTCATCAACGAATACACGACCGCCGTGCGCGAATCCGCGAGCAAGGGCGGTCCTCAGAGCCTGCAGCGCTTCGACGAGCGCTACAGCAACCTCGACCTTCTTCTGATCGACGACGTGCAGTCGCTTTCCGGGGCGAAGGGCTCGCAGGCGCAGTTCTTCCGCGCCTTTGAGGCGCTCGTTCCGCACAACAAGCAGCTCGTCATCACGTCGGACACGTACACCCGCGGCCTGAAGGACATCGAGCCGCGCCTCATCTCCCGGCTCTCGCAGGGTCTTTCCGTCGCGATCGAGCCGCCCGAATTCGAGATGAGGACGGCGATTCTTCTCAACAAGGCGAAGTCGATGGGGGTGGAACTTCCGGACGAAGTGGCGGCCTTCATCGCGAAGCGCCTCAAATCGAACGTCCGCGAACTCGAAGGCGCCCTCCAGCAGGTCGTCGCCTACCAGCAGTTCCAGCCCGCCGCCGACCGCGAGATCACGATCGACGTCGCCAAGCGGGTGCTGCGCGACCAGTTCACGGTCTCGAACACGATGATCACGATCGAGACGATTCAGAAGACCGTCGCCGACTACTACAAGATCAAAGTGGCGGACATGCACTCGAAGCGCCGTCCGGCGAACATCGCGCTCCCGAGACAGATCGCGATGTACCTCGCCAAGGAGCTCACGCAGCACAGCCTTCCCGAGATCGGCGCCAACTTCGGCGGGCGCGACCACACGACCGTGATGCACGCCGTGCGCAAGATCTCGCAGGAACGCATGGGCAACGCCGAGCTCAACCATGAGCTCCACGTGCTCGAACAGCTGATCCGCGGCTGACAACCCATTCAACTCATTCCTAGGAACCGAACGTCATGCAGCTTCTGCGCAGCAACTGCGAAACCATTCAAAAGCCCGTCAAGATCGTCTCGGGCATCGTCGAACGCAATTCCACCGTGCCGATCGTGAACAACATCATGATCGACGTGAAGGGCACGAACGCCGTCTTCACGACGACCGACCTCGACACGCAGGTCGTGACGAGCGCGCCGGTGGGCTTTTCGGATGAATCCGAAGGGTGCTTCACGGTCTCCGCGCAGAAGCTGGGCGACATCCTCTCGACGATCAAGGGTTCCGCCCCGGTGGAGCTGAGCGTCGAGGACGGCGTCGCGATGCTCGCGACGACGAACGGCCAGTTCCAGCTCCAGACGCTCCCCGCGGACGACTTCCCGTCGTTCGACGCCGTCGACTGGACGCGCGAAATCAAGATCTCCGCGAAGAAGCTCCGTCGCGTGCTCGCGCTGACGAGCTTCGCGATGGCGAACAAGGACATCCGCTACTTCCTGAACGGCGTCCTCATGGTGACCTCGGGCTCGGCCGTGCGCTGCGTCGCCACCGACACGCACCGCCTCTCCTTCTGCGAGTGCGAACTGGAGGAAGGCCAGTTCTTCGAAGAACCCCACGACGCGATCATTCCGCGCAAGACCGTGCGCGAACTCCTCCGCATCCTCCCCGAGGACGACAGCGAAGTGCAGATCCGTTTCGGCGACATGCAGGTCGAATTCAGCTTCACGGACGTGACGTACCGCTCGAAGCTGGTCGACGGCAAGTTCCCCGACTACGAACGCGTGATGCCGACCTTTGAGTCGAACCCGTGCGTCATCCGCATCAACCGCGAAGAACTCATTTCGGCGTTGCGCCGCGCGCAGATCATGACGAACGAGAAGTTCAACGGCGTGCGCTGGCTTCTCTCCCGCGGCAACCTCCAGATCCAGGGTACGAACAACGAACAGGAAGAAGCGACGCAGGACATCGCGGTCGACTGGACGTGGGACGACCTCGACATGGGCTTCAACGTGCTCTACCTGATCGACGCGCTCTCGAACCTGAAGAACAACGAGGTGAGCTTTCACTTCGCGCAGACGCCGCGGAGCGTGCTCCTCACGATGCCCGAGACGACGGACTTCCGCTACGTCGTCATGCCGATGCGCATCTGACCGTCATCCTCGCGAACGAACGAATACCTGACCCATGACTGAAGCTGAAAACAACGTCACCGAAGCGACCGAGGCCGTCGAACAGACGTCCGAGGCGCCCGCCGAAGCCGCGTCGAGCTACAACGAATCGAGCATTCAGATTCTTGAAGGCCTTGAAGCGGTTCGCAAGCGTCCGGGCATGTACATCGGCGACACCGCCGACGGCTCCGGCCTGCACCACCTCGTCTACGAAGTCGTCGACAACTCGATCGACGAAGCGCTCGCGAAGTTCGCGAGCCACATCGAGGTCACCATCCATCAGGACGAATCGGTTTCGGTCGTCGACGACGGCCGCGGGATTCCCTCGGCGATCAAGTGGGACGACAAGCACGAACCGAAGCGAAGCGCCGCGGAAATCGCCCTGACCGAACTCCATGCCGGCGGCAAGTTCGACAACAACGGCTACAAGATTTCCGGGGGCCTGCACGGCGTGGGCGTCTCCTGCGTGAACGCGCTCTCGACGTGGTTGAACCTCACGGTCTGCCGCGACGGCGAAAAGCGCCGTCTGAGCTTCTCGCGCGGGAAGGTGGTGAATCCCATCATCGAAGAGCAGACGAACCCGAAGACGGGTGAGAAGACGCTCGTCTCGCCGATGGAGTTCGTCGGCAAGACCGACCGCCACGGGACGGAGGTGCACTTCCTCCCGGACCTCCAGATCTTCGAGCAGGTGACGACCTTCAGCTACGAGACGCTGCTCTCGCGCCTGCGTGAGCTCTCGTACCTCAATTCCGGCGTCGAAATCCTCCTGAAGGACATGCGCACGGAGCACGAGGCGCTTCTCAAAACGGAAAAGGGTCTCGTCGCCTACGTCGAATTCAAGAACCGCACGAGGAACGTCCTTCACCCGAAGATCTTCCACGCGCGCGAAACCGTGACGAGCAACGGCGTGCCGGTCGACGTCGAAATCGCCATGCAGTGGCAGGACGGGTACAACGAAGTCCTCGCGGCCTACACGAACAACATTCCGCAGCGCGACGGCGGCACGCACGTCACGGGGCTTCGCGCCGCGCTCACGCGCGTGCTGAAGAACTACATCGCGCAGAACGAACTCGCGAAGAAGGCGAAGGTCGACCCTGAAGGCGACGACATGCGCGAAGGCCTCACCTGCGTGCTCTCCGTCAAGGTCCCGCAACCCAAGTTCAGCTCCCAGACGAAGGACAAGCTCGTCTCGAGCGAAGTGCGTCCCGCGGTCGAAGAAGTCGTCGCCCGCGAGCTGGAGCTCTTCCTTGAGCGCAACCCCGAAGACGCGAAGATCATCTGCGAGAAGATCGTCTCCGCCGCGCGCGCCCGCGAAGCGGCCCGCAAGGCCCGCGACATGACGCGAAAGAGCGCCCTGGGCGGAAGCCTCCCCGGGAAGCTCGCCGACTGCCGCGAAAAGAACCCCGCCTACTCCGAACTCTTCCTGGTGGAAGGGGACTCGGCGGGCGGCTCCGCCAAGCAGGGGCGCGATTCGCAGTTCCAGGCGATTCTGCCTCTGCGAGGGAAGGTGCTGAACGTCGAGAAGGCCGCGACCGACAAGCTTCTGGACAGCGAGCAGATCCGAACGCTGACGCTCGCCTTGGGCGCCAACATCGGCAAGAACTTCGACATCGAGAAGCTCCGCTACCACCGCATCATCATCATGACCGACGCGGACGTCGACGGCGCGCACATCCGTACGCTCCTTCTGACGCTCTTCTACCGTCAGATGCCGCAGCTGATCGAAAACGGCTACGTCTACATCGCGCAGCCGCCCCTCTACAAGGTTCAGAAGAACCAGAAGGACAAGGGCGTGTTCCTCAAAGACGAAGCCGAGATGAACGCGTACCTGAAGCGCCTCTCGCTCGAAGGCGCCGCGCTCTACTCGACCGCGGCCGACATCGAAGAGGGCCGCGCGATCCGCGGCACGGCCCTCGAAGAGTTGGTCGACGAATACGTCGCGGTGCGCGACCTCATCTCGCGCTTGGGCAACGCGATGGACCGCGGCGTGCTGCTTGCGATCGCCGCCGGCACGACCGTCAACCTCGAGAACACCTTCGCCGCCGAAGAGAGCGCGAAGCGCCTCGAAGAGGACATGCGCGATCCGGACGTCAAGATCGAAGCGGTCTACGACGAGAACACCGAGAAGCACCTCCTGAAGATCCACCGCCGCCGTCACGGCAACACCAAGACGACGACGATCACGCCGGAATTCACGCGCTCCGCCGACTACGCGAAGCTCCAGGAAAGCGCCCACATGCTGGGCGGCGTGATCGGCGACGGCGCCGCGATCGAACGCGGCGGCGTGCGTCAGGGCGTGCGCAACTTCGCCGACGCCGTCAACTGGATCACGAAGCAGGCCGAAAAGGGCATCATCCGTCAGCGCTACAAAGGGTTGGGCGAAATGTCCGCCGAACAGCTCCGCGACACGACGATGCGCCCCGACATCCGCCGCATGCTCCGCGTGAGGATCGAGGACGCCGCCAACGCCGACGCCATCTTCTCGATGCTGATGGGCGACGTCGTCGAGCCGCGCCGCGACTTCATCGAATCGAACGCGCTCTTCGCGAGCAACATCGACGCCTGATGAACCCGGGACGGGGCCGGAATCGGCCCCGTCCGCGCCTGCCCTGAAGGTCCGTCGTAGGAGGACACAACGATGGTCACCCCCAACCCCAACGACCGCCTCGTCGTGGCGGTCTCCTCCCGGGCGCTCTTCGACCTTGAGGAAGAGCACCGTCTCTTTGAGGAACAGGGCTACGCGGCCTTCCGCGACTATCAGGTCGCGCACAAGGAGGATCCGCTCCCGCCGGGCGTCGCGTTTCCGTTCGTGAAGCGCCTTTTGGCGCTGAACGACCACTTCGGCGAAGAGAATCCCTTCCAGGTGGTCGTGCTCTCGCGGAATTCTCCCGAGAGCGCGCAGCGCATCTTTCACTCCTGCCGTCACTGGAACCTTCCCGTCACCTCCGGCGCCTTCACGTCGGGGCAGTCGACGTTTCCGTTCCTGCGCGCCTTCAACGTCTCGCTCTTTTTGTCGGCGAACCCGAAGAGCGTGAAGATGGCGATCGAGTCGGGGCTCCCCGGCGGGCTCGTGCTCCCCAACACCGTCGAGGACGTCGACGACCAGGATCCGTCGCTGCGCATCGCGTTCGACTTCGACGGCGTCATCATCGACGACGAGGCGGAGCGCGAGTACCAGAAGGAAGGCCTTGCGGGCTTTCATCAGTTGGAGAGGAGCAAAGCCGCGACGCCGCACGAACCGGGGCCCCTGCGCGGCCTCTTCGCGAAGCTCTCCCACTTCCAGCGCCTCGACTACGACCTCCACGGCCGCGACAACCCGTACTTCCATCCGGCGATCCGCATTTCGATCGTGACCGCACGCGGCTCGCAGAGCGCCGACCGTCTCGTCACCACGCTCAAGACCTTCGGGATGAGCGCGGCGGAACTCTTCCTTCTGGACGGCCTCGACAAGACGCCGATTCTGAACGCCATCCGCCCGCACATCTTCTTCGACGACCAGATGCGCCACCTCGAAGATACGAAGTCCGTCGTGCCGAGCGTGCTCGTGCCCTTCGGAATCCACAACGTGCCCGGGGCCGAAGAATGAGTTTCGACGCGCTCTTCGCGCCCTCTGCGGTCGGAGGGCGCACGCTCCCCAACCGCATCGTCGCCGCGCCGAGGTCCCTGAGACTCTCGCCCGAAGCGATGAGGGCGTGGTTTGCGCGGCGCCCCGGCGCCGGGATGTGCATCGTTCCGGGCGCCGCCCCGCACTTCACGGGGAAGGTCGAGAGCGCCGATCCGGTCCTGGGCGAGGCGTATCTGGAGGATTTCCGCGCCGCCGCCGAGACGATCCACGCCTCGGGGGCCCGCGCCGTGCTGCAGCTCTCGCACGCGGGGGCGGCCGCCGACCACCCGTTCGCCTTGGCCGCCTCGCCGATGTGGAACCCGCAGACGAAGCGCCGGGCCCACCGTGCGCCCGTGCTCGGTCTTCCGGCGATCTTCCACGCGTACGGCAGAAGCGCCTATCTGGCGGTCAAGGAAGCGGGCTACGACGGCGTCGAGATCGACGGCGGCGGCCTCTCGCTTCCCAACACGTTCTTCTCGGGCGTCATCAACAAGCGCCGCGACGGCTGGGGCCGGGACCGCACGAGGTTCGGCGTTGAATTGGTCGAGCGCGTGAGGAGCTATCTCGGTCCCACGCCCATCCTCGCCTTCAGGCTCTCCCTCATGGACTTCGATCCGGAGGGGCCCGCCTGGCACGAAATCCTCACCTACGCCCACGCGCTCGAAACCGCGGGGGTCAACTGCTTTTCCTTCGCCCTGGGGATCCGCCGCGGCGAAATCCCCGTGCAGAGCGCGATGACGCCGCCGGGGACGTGGATTCCGGTCATGGAGCAGTTCGCGAACGAACTGAAGAGCCCCGTCATCTTCTCGGGGCCGCTCCCGGCGCCCGAAGACCTTCACGAGCTTCTGGTGCGCCGCCCCGGCGCCCTCGTGGAGGTGGACCGCGAAACGACGGCGGACCCCGCCTGGTGCGCCCACGTGCGTGCGGACGAGCCCGTGCGGCCCTGCATGCGCTGCACCGGAGGCTGTCCCGTTCCCCGCCCCGACGAAGGTCTCCCTGCGTGTCCCTCGGACCCGGCCGCATTCATACCGGATTGGGAGAGGCCGCGGGCCTTCGCGTCCGGGAAGGACGTGATCGTGGTGGGAGGCGGCCCCGCCGGGATGAGCGCCGCACGCGCGGCGAGGCTGAGGGGCGCCCGCGTGCGCCTCATCGAAAAGCGCGCGCAGCTGGGCGGCGGCCTTCTCGCCGCCGCGAAGCTTCCCGGCCAGGAAGGCTGGGCGAAGCTCGCCCGCGACATGGCCGAAGAATTGGAGCGCCTCGGCGTCGAAGTGACGACGGGCGTTCAGGTCGATGCCGAGTGGATGCTCCGCGAGCGCGTCGACGCCCACGTGATCCTGGCGGTGGGCGCGCGCCCGGTCATTCCCGACATTCCCGGTATCGACGGCCCCAACGTCCTCACGTACGAGGACCTGATGACGGACGGCGTCCCCGTGGGACGCCGCGTCGCCGTGCTGGGCGACACCTATGCCGGACGGGCCGTTTCGGCGATGCTGATCGCCCCGAACGGCAACATTTCACGTGAAGCGTGGCTGCGCGCCTGGGGAATCGGCTCTCCCGTGCGGCATCCCGGCGGGATGCTGGGGTTCGTTCCTCACATCGAGCTTCCGATGCGAAGCGTCACGCTCATCTCGGACCGCCCGGGCGGCGTGGGCGCTCAAATCCTCAACACGCCGCGCGCCTACGAGCTCCAGTGGCTCCGGATGAACGGCGTGCAGACCGTCGACGACGCGCGCTTCGACTCGATCGATCCCTACGCCATCCGCATCCGCGTGGGTGAGGACTCGAAGGAGCAGCACATCCTCCGCGTCGACCACATCGTCCTCGCGATGGGGTGCGAACCCAAAAAGGAGCTCGCCAACGCGCTCAGAGCGCTCGCCATACCGTTTGAAGGGGTGGACAGCCAGACCACCCCTCAGAACGCGTGGCGGGCCTCCTGGGCCCTCAGAAACGGTTTTGAAGCCGCGATGCGTCTCCCCGATTGAGCGCGGCACCGACCCGTACCCTCGAGCCCCTTGGGATTAAAAATCCATGTTATCTCATTGATAACCTTGAAAAATCCCAAAAATATCCCAACACAACCCACACGTCATGCACAGGTTCTTCACTTTTTCCGGTGGAGAACCTCCTCCTCTTCCTGCGCGTGAAGCGCGGAGTGCCCGGACCCTCGGGGAGCGCTTCTCCCCAGGGCCCCTCCAAGTTGTCCTCTCTATACTTCTTCTTCCTTTCTTTTAAAAGCAGTTAGTAGAATATAGGCGCGTCGATTTTTGTGGATAGCCCGCTCTTTCCCTTGCGCTTCAGTCGATTAGCCTGTGGACGACCCTGTTGACAAGTCGTTGTGAACGATGTGAAGAGCTGTGGACGGGTTGTGGATGAATTTCGGGCGAAAATCGCCTTCCCTCGAGTTGCCCACAATTTCATGAAGGAACAGAAAAGTTATTCACGAACCTTATGCACAGAAACGACAACTTTTTTGTTCATACCAAATGACCCCGCGTTTTGACTTCCTCCCTTGGTTTTCACCGAGGCTTTCCGTCTCATTGTCGAGAGTGCTCCAAGGGATCGGACACGTCGTGCGCGCGGTGCCGGGCGAGGTCGTCTACCGCTCGCCCGAGCTCTTTTCCGGGAAGCTCATGTTCGTGAAGCGCGGCTTCATCGTGAAGGCGATGATGTCGCCCCTGCACGAAGATCCCCTGCTCGTGAGTCTCTCGGGTCCGGGCGCGCTCTGCGGCGCCTACGAGGACCTCTACGTGAAGGACCGGATGCCGCGCCGGCACTGGTGCGCGACCTCCGCGGAGCTTCTCTGCGTGCACTCCGAACTGCTTCTGCGGATCTGCGACCAGAACCCCGAGTGGCAGAAGGAACTCCGGGGCTACGCCGCCTCCTGCGCCGTCTCCGACCGTCTCGCGATGGTGATCAACCAAACGGCGGGGTTGGAGGAGAGGAGCGCCGTCTTCGTGCTCCTCGTGGGACTCTCGACCGAAAGCGGCTTTCTCGATTCGATCGACAATCCGGGCGTGGAGTGGCTCTCGATTCCCGCGCTGCCCTCGCGCACGTCCGCCTCGCACGTCCTCGGCGCTTCGCGCGAACAGTTGGGGGTGGTGCTGCGGCGCTTCCTCGCGGAGGACGCCATCCGTCTGCGCGCGGGCCGCTGGTGGGTCAAAAAGTCCGCCTTCATGCCCTATTGGGAACGGCTTCGCCCCTTGATCGAATCCTCATCCGTAGCGCCTTGAAACGCTTCGGCGGTACCGGGCGTGCGCGAACCATGCGCGACCCGCGCCGTTTTGGCTACACTGAAAAGCATCACAACCATACCGAGAGAAGGCACCGGCCCGCTCCAACGGGCCGTGCCCCCAACCGATGAACACCATCAAGACTTCGAGCATCGCGCTTCTGTGCGCGGTGAGCGCCCTGGCGGCGACGGGCTGCGCCCCGATCCTCATCGGCGGCGCCGCGGTGGGCACCGCCACCGTGATGACCGACCGGCGCACGACGGGCAACATCGTGAGCGACGAAGTGATCGAAAAGCGCGTGCTCTATGAGATCACCCAGGCGCTCAACAACGACAAGCACCACATCACCGTGACGAGCTATGAGGGCCGCGTGCTCCTCACGGGCGAGGTCGGCTCCCCGGCGGACCGCCGCGCCGCGCAGCAGATCGCGAGCATTTCGTCGGACGTGAGAAGCGTCGTGAACGAGCTCGCCGTCATGGACGTCTCGTCCGTCGGCACGCGTCTGTCCGACTCGCTTCTCGCGACGAAGGTCCGCACCGCCATCATCGGCACCGACAAGGTGTCCCTGAACCAGATGAAGGTGACGGTCGACCGCGGCATCGTCTACCTGATGGGGGTCGTTACGTCGGAGGAAGCCCAGCGCACCGCCAAGCGCGCGAGCGAAGTCTCCGGCGTCGCCAAGGTGGTCACGGTCTTCAACATCGTGACGCAGGCCGAGATCGACCGCCGCATGAAGGACTTGAATTCGAGCTCCAAGGTCGACGCCTCCTCGGCGCAGTGACGCTTCGGACTCCGCCCTGAAAGAAAAGGCCGGGCTCCTCTTCGGAGCGTCGGCCTTTTCTTTCGTCGTCTTTCTCGGGTGCTTTATTTCAGCGAACTCACCGTGAGGTCGATGAGGATCGCGTGCATCGTGGCGCCCGCCATGAAAAAGAGCGAGAAGACGCTCAGCTGATAGATGCAGTCGAGCATCACCTTGTTGAGCTCCGCCCCTTTGAGCGACACCATGCGCTCGGGGAGATGCATGCAGCTCGGGAAGGTGAGCATCACGAAGAAGTACGTCCAGTAGGACATTTCGATCAGCACCATCAGGCAGACGAGTCCGTACGGAATCATCAGGATCGCGGTGAAGAGCCGCTTGAAGTTCTCTTCGCCCATCACGACGGCGAGCGTTTTGCGGCCGATGCTCGCATCGTGCTCGCGGTCGCGGTAGTTGTTGACGCAGAGCACCGCGCTCGCGAAGCACCCGAGGGCGAGCCCCAGGAGCGCCGCGTTGATGCTGAGGCCCCCCGTCTGCAGGTAGTACGTGCCCCAGACGGACGTGATCCCGAAGGTGAGCAGCACGACGAGCTCTCCGAAGGGCGTGTAGGCGATGGGCTTGGGACCCCCCATGTAGCAGTAGGCCGCCAAAAGCGAAAGGACGCCCACCGCCGCGAAGATCCAGCCGCCGAACCAGACCAGCACCGCCGTGTTGAGGAGCGTGAGCACCGCCATCACCGCAATGGCGATCTTCGCCGTGCGGATCGAGATCCATCCCATGGCGGTCGCCCTGGGGAAGCCTTTGCGGTTGCCGGTCTCGGCCTTCCTCTGCGTGTAGCCGAGGTCGTTCTGCATGTTCGAGAGCGCCTGGAGCAGGATCGCGATCGAGATCGTGCAGAGGAAGATGAGCGGGTGAAAGACGTGGCGCTCGCTGTAGGCGAGCGCGATCGTCGCCAGCACCGGCATGATGGCGATCTGCCAGGTTTTCGGGCGAACGAACGCGAGCCAGGCCTTGATGAGGCCCGGGTACTCCATCTGTTCGCCGACGTAGGCCTTGTGCATCAGAGCACCACCTTCACGTCCGGGTGGCTCGTGCAGGCGCGGTACATCGCGTCCAACTGTTCGCGCGAACGCGCGAACACTTCGATCGAGACCGCCATGTACTTCTTCGTGCGCGAGTAGCCGACCTTCATGGTCGAGGCGTCGAAGTCGTCGAAGTGCGCCTTCGCGATCGAGGCGACCGTTTCGGGGAAGTCGTCCTTGGCGGCGCCCATGATCTTCATGGGGAACATCGTCGGATAGGTGATGAGGCTCTCCTGAACCTCAACGTCGGTCACGTCGGTCGTCCCGTTCTTCTTCTGTTCGGTCATTTGTTCTTCTCTCACTCTTTCTTGTCGTTCCAGCCGGGAGCGTCTTCCGTCGGGGCGGCGTCGTCCCCGGCCGATGCGGTTTCTTCCGCCAGGTCGGCTTCGGCAGCCTCTGCGGCGCCCTTTTCAGGCGCGCCCGTTTCGGCGTCCTCGGAGGGCTCCGGTTCCGTGTTCGTTTCGGTGCGCCGTTCGGCGGGCGACGTCACGTTGCTCTTCTCGTACCAACCGAGCGCCAGCCGCATCTGGTCGGCCATCCGCGCCCAGAAGCTTCCCTGCGGGACGTCTTCCAGAAGCACGGCCGGCACCCTCGCCGCCTCTTCGCCGTTGAAGCTCACGCGGATGTCGCCCACGCGGTCGCCCCTGCGGAGCGGCGCCGTCAGGGGCGCTTCGTAGATCACTTCGACGCGAAGGCGCGAATTCGGGGCTTCCAAAAGGGGCGCACGTTCGACCGTGATCAGCACCTTGCGGTCGGTGCCGACCGCGACGTCCGGGGCAACGCCCTTCAGGACCGGCAGACGCGCGACGAGCGCGTCCGCGCCGTAGACGCCGACGGTCTCGTGGTTGCGGTAACCGTTGCCGAGCATCCCGAAGACCGTTTCGTCGAGATCCTCCGCGTCCTCGGCGCGCAGCATCACCGCCATCAGGCGGCGCACGTCGCCGTTGGCGCGCGGATTCTCAAAGAGCACGACGGCGTCCGCGGCCTGCTCGCCCACGCTCCGGAAGACCCCGGTGACGGCGTTGCTGCGCTCAAGGAGCGTGTTGGTGTTGGTCACCGTGCGCCCGGCCAGCTCCGCCGTCCTCGTCTTCGCCCAGGCGCGCACTTCCGGATGGTCCCGGAACAGCGCTTCGGCAAGGACCGCGAGGTCCGCCGCGCTCGTCGTCTGCGCGGCGTCCGGCGTCTCGAAAGGCGTCGTGAAGACGGTCCGGGTGAGCCCCAGGCGCTTCGCCTCCCGGTTCATCACCGCCGTGAAGGCGGCTTCGTCCGCGGAGAGCTTCGCCGTCAACGCACGCGCCGCCTCGTCGTCGCCGGACATGAGAAGCGCGCGCAGGAGCTCCTCAACGGTTGCACTCCTCGGGACGGTCTTCGTCTTCGCGCGGCGCCCGGTGCCTTCCGTCACCTTGGCCGGGGCGAGCTCCACCACGGCGGCGGGCTCGACGCCCTGCTCGCGCATCAGCGTCATCGACGCGTAGAGCGTCATCAGGGCGACGGTCGCCTGCGCGGGCACCGCTTGGGCGGCGTTTTCCGCGCTGATCGCCCGGCGGCTCTCCAAGTCGAGGAGCAGGCGCACGGCGTCCGCGGCGCGCACGGGCAGCGCCAGGGCGGCGGCCGTCAGTGCGGCGCAGAGGATCCGGCCGAGGAGTTGGGCGAAGTTCATGTGGCGGCGGTCGATGTCGCCGGCGGCACGGGGTCCCGGCGGGAGGTTTTGTGACACAATCCCCGAATGGATCGGTCGAAATTTGAAACCGAATATTTTAGCAAAAACAAGCACGGTTCCTGAAGAATCGTGTTCCCGGGAGAGGGACGTGGAGGAAAAGGATGGCGTGATCGGGGCGCTTCTCGACCGCAGGGCGGCCGAGGAGGGGCTCCGGCGCTTCGGCGCGGAAGTCGACTTCCGCTGGGAGACGGGCTCGACCAATGATGATCTCAAGGCCGCGGGGAAGCGGAGGGCCTTTGGCCACCCGGTGCTTCTGTCCGTCGCGCGGCAGTCCGCCGCGCGCGGCACCAGGGGGCGCCAATGGCGCCGCTTGGGCGACGCGCTCCTCTTTTCGCTGGGGCTCGCGCTCCCGCAGTTCGGGCACCGTGCGCCGGGGTTGATCTCGATCGCCGCGGGCGTCGCCGTCGTGCGGGTGCTGCGCGCGGCCGGGTTCGACGCGGCGCTCAAGTGGCCGAACGACATCTGGGTTGCGGGCGGCAAGGCGGGCGGCATTCTCTCCGAGATCGTTCGGGATGCCGAAGGGCGCGGTTCCGTCGTGGTGGGCGTGGGCCTGAACGTCACGCTCCCCGCGGACCACGCCGCCGTCACGACGAGCGGCTGGCGCATGAGCGCGCTCGCGGTGGGTGAGAAGTCTCCCTTTGAAAACGACCCCGCGCGCCGCACCGCGATGCTCACCGACATGGCCGCCGCGATGCTCACGGCCTTCCGCCGGGCGGAGGATGAGGGCGTCGAGACCGTTCTTAAGGACTTTCCGGATGCGGACGCCTTTGCGGGCCGCTCGGTTTTTTGGCAGGATGCCGGGAGCGGCATGCTCGCCGAAGGCGTCGACCGGGGGTCGACGCCGATGGCCGCCTTCGGGTGGAAACCGAAGAGGGCGAGCTTCTTTTGGGCGGGGGAACCTCCCTCGTCAATGCCGCTGGAGGTTGGATGTGACGGTTCTTCTCGTTGATTTGGGCAATACGGCCCTCAAGTGGAGCGTGTTGGGTTCCGAAGAGGAACCGAAGACCGTCGTGCACCGCGCGCAGAGCCACTTCAAAAAGGATCTCTACGCCGCGTGGCTCGCCTTGAATCCCACGCGTGTCGTCGGCTGCACGGTGGCCGCCCCCGCGCTCGCCTTCTCCGCGACGAAGTTCTTCAACGACCACCGCATTCCCTGGGAATGGGTGCGTCCGCAGAAGGTCTTCGAGTCGGACGAGGTGGTGCTCGAAAACCGCTACGCCAACCCGATGCAGCTGGGTGCGGACCGCTGGCACGCCGCTCTGGGCGCCGTCCATGCGGCGCCGGGCGAATCCCTTCTGGTCGTGCACACCGGGACGGCGACGACGGTCGACTCGATCGAGATGACCGCACCCGGCCGCTACGCCTTTGCGGGCGGTCGCATCGCGCCCGGCATCACGCTCATGCAGAAGGGCCTTTTCGAAGGCATCCCGACTTTGCCCGACGCGATGGGCGAGGCGACGGATCTGCCGAAATCGACGGCGGACGCCGTCGTGACCGGGCTGATCGACGCCCAGGTGGGGCTCATCGTGCGCGCGAAGCACGTCTTCGAGCGCACGGCCGGCAGGCCCGTCCGCGTCATCATGGCCGGGGGCGCGGCCGCGTACCTTGCGCCGCACCTGCGCCAGGAGGTTCCGGACCTCCTCGTTCACCACAATCTCGTGCTGCGCGGCCTTGCGGCGCGCGCCGCCCAAAAGGAAGAGAAGGAAAACCACCGATGAGGCACGTCGTTCCGATCACGCTGACCGTTCTTGCCGCCGCCCTCTGGGGCGTCGTCTGGACCGGCGCCCGCGCGCCCGCCCCGGGGAACGTGCCCGAGCGGGTGGAGGCGTCGCTTGCGGGCTTCGCGCTCTCCTCGCCCGTCAAGGTGGAGAGCATCCGCCGCGAGCAGCCGACCTACGCCGCCTCGGAAGCGGGTCAAGAAACTCAGACGGCTGAAACGGCTGAAGCGGCCGAAACCGTTCCCGCTGCGGCGGAAGCGGCGCCCGAACCTCAGGCGGCCCTTGAAGACGCGGCCTGCCTCGAATGGGGGCCCGTCGGCATGACGGATCTGCAGCGCGTGCGTCCGGCCATTCAGGAGATCGGTTGGGTCGACCGCATGCGCATGCTGAGCGTGCCCGAACACTTCGCCGCCTGGTCGGGCCCCTACAAAGACGAAGAGGCGGCCCGAAAGGCCGCCTCACAGATGGCTTCGCGCGGCTGCGCCGACGCGGTGCCGGTCTTCGTTCGCCGCGAAGGCTGGGGCGTTCGCCTCGGCACCTTCCCGTCGGCAGCCGACGCGTCCGCGTGGCTCCTGGAAGCCGCGCCCCGCTGCCGGATCACGAGTCCGGCGGTTCGCCACGAGCGGCCTGAGGCCGACGCCGTGCGGCTCGTCTTCCAGCCGCTCACGCCGGACGAAAACGCCAAGGTCCGCGGGGCGCTCTCGACGCTCGGCCGTCCGCAGGTCTGTCCTCAGTTCGACTGATCGACCGCGCTCAGAATCTCCGGGAGCTTTCGTGCCAGCCGCGCCGAAGCCTCCCGGCGCTCACGAATCAAAGCTTCCGGCACCTCGCGCCGCACGGGCTCCCAGGGGCACGCGGGGAAGCGGTCGTCGTCCGCCCAGCGCGCCGTCAGATGCCAGTGCACGTGCGGCACCATGTTGCCAAACTGCGCCCAGTTCACCTTGTCGCAGCGCATCTCGGCGCGCATCGCCTCTTCCAGGGCTTCCAAAAGCTTCCACATTTGGGCGCGCACTTCCCGAGAGAGGTCCGTCACCTCGCGCACGTGCTCACGCGCGATGAGGCGGAAGTAGCAGGGAAAGACGTCGTCCGAGACGTTGAGAAGCGCAAAGTGCCGCCCCCGCCAAACGTAGGCTTCGGGCGGGAGCGCGCAAAGCGGGCATTCGCTCATGGTGGATTCCCTCTTCAGTCGATCAGCCGGATCACGCCGTCGTCGTCTTCGACGATGTCGTAATCCCACTTCTTGTTGCCGGCCATGTCCTCCAACCAGGCGCGCGTCGGCACGTCGAGTTCGTCCAGCATGGCGTTGATGTAGCGCTCGGCCTCAAAGGGCGTGGCGAAGTTGTCGACTTCGCCGTCCGCCCATTCGACGATGACCTGCGTGACCAAATCGCGGCGCATCGGCTACTCCTCCTCAGGAACAGCATCGAGCACCGACGCGACCGCACAGGTGAGCTTCGTGAGGTACTCGAGCGAGACGCTCTCGTCGGGCGCGTGCGCGTTGTCTTCGGTCCCCAGTACGCCCGTGCAGAGGAAGGGGCAGGGGCCGAAGGCCTTGGCGAACTTCGGCAGGATCCCGATGGACGCACCGTCGAAGACGTCTTCCGCCGTTTCGCGGAAGAGTTCTTCGCTCGCCTTCGACCAGGCGGCGTCCAACCACTCGGCGCCTGCAGGCGCTTCAAACCCAGGCTCCGCATGAAGGTTTGCGACCGTGACCTTCGCTTTCGAGGGCACGTTGGTCGTGACGAGCGCGACCGCGTCTTCCGCCGCCTTCTGCGCGTCGACGCCGGGCGGAATGCGGAAGGAGAGCTTCAGCGTCGTCGAGGGACGGATGAGCGCCCCGGCTTCCTTGACGGGCGGGAGCCCTTCCGCCCCGAGAATCGAGAGCGTCGGCTGCCAGCCGTTTTTAAGGAGCAGCTCCAGAGGATCGAAGCTTCGGGGTTCGGTCTCGCCCGCCCAGGGGAAGCGTTTCCAGAGGTCCTCGCCCGAGAGTTCCGCCAAGCGCCGCAGCGCCGGCATGTGGCGGGTGGGCTCCGGCACGTGCATGCTCGCGACCTTCACGCGGCCCGTCGCCGGGTCTTCGAGGCGGTCGAGGAGCGTGCGCATCACGGCAAAGGACGACGGCACGATGCCGCTCGTCACGCCCGAGTGCACGCCCGACTCGAGCACTTCGACCTTCAGGGTGAACGTGACGACGCCGCGCAGGCTCTGCGTGCGCCAGAGGCGCGTCTTGTCCTGAATGCCGAGGTCGAGCACGGTGAGGACCGACGGGCGCCCGGCGCGCTTCGAGAGTTCCGGAAGATAGTGCGGGAGGTCGCCCGAGCCCGACTCTTCGCGGGTTTCAAAGACGCCCATGATGCGCGGGCGCTTCCGGCCCGCCTCATCCATCGCGCGCGCCGCGGTGAGCGCGGCGTAGAAGCTGTAGCCGTCGTCCGCGGTGCCGCGGCCGTAAAGCCGCCCGTCCCTCAGCACCGGCTCGAAGGGTGCGAGCCCCTCGCTCCATTCACCCGCTTCGGGCTGTTTGTCGAAGTGCCCGTAAAAGAGCGCGGGACGGCCCGGGCGCGTCCCGGGAATGTCGACCCAGAGGACGGGCGTGACGCCCGGGGCCGAGAGAATCTCAAAGGTCCCTTCGGGGAAGCGCACCTTGGCCCAGCGCGCAGCGTCTTCGAGCGCGCGCAGCAGGACCCCGTTCTGCTCCCAGTCTGGATCGAAGTCCGGGCTCTTTGCGGGAAGCCGGACGAATTCGGCGAGCGCCTCCAAGGCGTCGCCCTGCCAGGCTTCCTCAATCTTTCTGAAAACGTTCCGCATGACTGCCCATCCTTACTTCTGCACCGCAAAGGCGCCCACGCCGAGGCGCGCGCCCACGTCGGCGGCGGTGGAGCGCGCCGCTTCGACGCTCATCCCTTCGCCCACGACGACGCGGTAGAGGTTGCCGTCCTTGACGATGCGCACCCGCAGCGCGCGCCCCGAACTCGCCAGGACGGCTTCGGCGTGCGCGCCGAACTGCGCGGCGTTCCCGGCGTTCGAGAAGCTCCCGATCTGCGTCGACCAGCCCGAGCGGGGCGCGGTGACGACGGAGGAGACGTTCGACGCCGCCGACTGAACCACATTTTCCACCTTCGTCGCCGCGGTGCGGGACGGATCCTTCCAGGCGCCCGAGGCGATCTGATCGTTGGTGAGGCGCTCGATGCGCACGCGCGCCGTGCCCTTCTCGACGTAGCCCAAGGACTTCGCTGCGGCGTAGGAGAGGTCGATCACGCGGTTGTGGAGGAACGGCCCGCGGTCGTTCACGCGCACGACGATCGACTTCCCGTTTTCGAGGTTCGTCACGCGCGCGTACGAGGGCAGCGGCATCGTCGTGTGCGCGGCGCTCGCCGCGTACATGTCGTAGGTTTCCCCCGTGCTCGTCTTGTTGCCGTGGAACTGCTTCCCGTACCAGGAGCCGATCCCTTCCTGCACGAGGGGCAGGTCCGCCGTCATCGGGACGTAGCGTTTGCCGAGCACCGTGTAGGGGCGAAGCGAAGGCTTGTAGAAGGGTTCGACCTTGGGCAACGCGCCGTTCGCGGCGGAACCGCCCAGCACGGGCGGTCCGTCGTTCTGGTAGTAGCCGTTGTCGGAGCCGAAGAAGCTGCAGGCCGAGAGAAGCGAGACCGCGGCGCCCGTGAGGACGACGCGGATGAGGCGTTGACGCATGTGTGCACCTCTGGAAGAAGTCCGGTCGGTTAGTTGTTCGGGTTCGCCCTGACTTCGGCGGAGATCGAGAGCAGGATCCCGGTCGAGACGCCCAGAATGAGGAGCGCCGTCCCGCCGTAGCTCATGAAGGGAAGCGGAACGCCCACGACGGGGAGAATGCCGCTCACCATGCCCATGTTGACGAAGGAGTAGGTAAAGAAGATCGAACCCAAGGCGCCGCCCAGCAGCCTCGAGAAGGTCGAGGGGGCCTGGGAGGCGATGTAGAAGCTGCGCGCGACGAGGCACGTGAAGAGGACGAGCAGAAGCGAGCAGCCGATGAAGCCGAACTCTTCGCCGTAGACCGCGAAGAGGAAGTCGCTCGTGCGCTCCGGAATGAAGTCGAGGTGGGCCTGCGTGCCCTCCATCCAGCCTTTCCCGGAGAGCCCGCCCGAGCCGATGGCGATCAGGGCCTGAATCGTGTGGAAGCCCTTCCCCAAGGGGTCGCTCGTGGGGTCGAGAAGCGTGAGGACGCGCTCGCGCTGGTAGTCGTGCATCATCGTCCAGACGATGGGGAGCATGCTCAGCCCACCGACGATCAGCACCGCGATCGCCTTCCAGTGAAGTCCCGCGAAGAAGATCACCGCGAAGCCGGCGGTGGCGACCAGAATCGAGGTCCCGAGGTCGGGCTGCTTCAGGATGAAGGCGACCGGCACCGCGAGCATCGCGAAGGCGGCGAGGTGGTCCCACCACGCCGCCGTTTCGCTCCGCTTGTGGTAGTACCAGGCGAGCATCATCGGGAGCGCCAGCTTCATGATTTCGGAGGGCTGAATGCGTACGCCCACGTCGAGCCAGCGCGTGGCGCCCTTGACGGTGACGCCTGCGACGTGGGTCGCCGCCAGAAGCAGGCACCCGAGGACGAAGAGCGGCAGCGCGCTTTTCTCGAACCACTTCACGGGGGTGGCGGCGACGACGAACATCACCGACGCGGCGACGGCGATGTTTCGGATCTGGCCTTCGATGCGCCAGGGGAAGCTGTAGCCCGCGGAGAAGAGCGTCACGAACCCGATCGTCGTCAGCGTGATGACGAGCCCGAGGAGCATCAGGTCGACGCGCATCAGCCGGAAGACGATCCGGCGAAGGAGCAGCGGGAAGTCGAACCGTTTCATGGGGTGTTCTCCTTCTTCGGGGCGGAGGCTCGGGACGCGGGACGGGAGGCGGCCTTCGCAGGCTTGGCGGCGCCCGCACTGTGGGCGGGCATCGCCACGCCCTTCGGGGGCGGGAGCCCCAGGGCGTTCTCACCCGTCAGCCAATAGTCGATCGCGGTCTTCGCGACCGGGGCCGCGGCCTTCGCGCCGAAGCCGCCGTTCTCGACGAGCACCGCAATCGCGATCCGGGGCTTTTCGGCCGGCGCGAACGCGATGAAGAGTGCGTGGTCGTGGTGCTCGCGGCGGAGCTTCTTTTCGTCGTAGCGCGTGTCCTGTGCGATCGTCACCACCTGCGCGGTGCCGGTTTTGCCCGCGACCGAATAGGGGGCGTCGCGGAAGACCGCGCGGGCCGTACCCTTCTTCGTCACGTCGACCATGCCGGCGATGACGGCGTTCAAATGCGCGCGCTTGAGGTCCATCCGGAGCTTCGGCTCGCGCGAGGCGCGTTCGGTCGTCCCGGTGACGACGTCGGTGCGCGCTTCGACCAGGTGCGGCGTCATGACGGCGCCGCGGTTCGCGAGCGTCGCCGTCGCGTGCGCGAGCTGCAGGAGCGTGAACGCGTTGTAGCCCTGACCGATCCCGATCGAGGGCGTGTCGCCCACGTACCAGGGCTCGCCCACGCGGCGCTCCTTCCAGGCGCGGTTGGGGAGGATCCCCGTCTGTTCGCCCACGAGGTCGATCCCGGTCTTCTGACCGAACCCCCAGGGTTCCATGAAGTCGTGGATGCGGTCGACGCCCATCTGGGTCGCGAGCCAGTAGTAGTAGACGTCGGAGGAGACCTCGATCGACTTCCGGACGTTGACCGGGCCCTTGGGCGAGCCGGTCAGGTCGCGGAAGCGGTGCTTCCCGACCATGAAGCTCCCGGTGTCGAGGAGTTCGTAGTCGACGGTCGTCACGCCCGTCTCCAGCCCCGCCATTGCCATGAAGGGCTTGTAGGTCGAGCCGATCGGGTAGATCCCGCGCATGGCGCGGTTCAGAAGCGGCTTCGTCTCGGCGGTGTTCAGCTGGCTCCACGATTCCGGGTCGATCCCGCCCGGGAAGAGGTTCGGGTCGTAGGTGGGCATCGAGGCCATCGCGAGGATGCCGCCCGTCGAGGGCTCGATCGCGATCGCGGCGCCGGTGCGGCCCGCGAGCGCGTTCTCCAGCACCCGCTGCAGGTTCATGTCAACCGTGAGCGTGAGGTTCTTGCCGGGCTTCGGGGCTTCGAGCGAAAGCGAGCGCACGGCGTGGCCGCCCGCGGTCACTTCGAGGACTTCGTGACCGGGCGTGCCGTGGAGTTCCGCCTCGTAGCTGCGTTCCAGCCCCACCTTCCCGATGTCGCGGGAACCTTCGTAGAGCGCGAGCGAGCCTTCTTCGTCGAGGCGCTTCTTGTCGTTTTGCGAGATCGAGCCGATGTAGCCGATGAAGTGGCTCCCGACGGCGCCGTTCGGGTAGATGCGGCGCTCCAGCTGGTTGATCTCCACCCCGGGGAAGCGATGCTTCTGCGCGGTGAAGACGGCCATCTCCACGTCGGTGAGCTGCGTGCGGATCGGAATGGAGTCGTAGCGGTTGAAGTCTTCGCGCAGGCGCTTGAAGCGTCGGCGGTCCGCCGGCGTGATCGTGACGACCGTCGAGAGTTCGTCGATCGTCTTCTCGATGTCCTTCACGCGGTCCGGGGTGATTTCGAGCGAATACTCGAGTTCGTTCCCGGCGACCAAGGTCCCGTTCCGGTCGAAGATGAGCCCGCGCGAACCCTGGCTCGTCACGGCGACGGTGCGGTTCTTCTCCGCGCGCTCGGCGTAGTTCTCACGGTTGAAGAGCTGCAGCCACGCAAAGCGCGTGAAGAGCACCAGGTAGAGGAAGACGGCGATGCCGAGCGCCCAGACGAGGCGCACCCGGAAGGGGCGCACGCTCGGGTCTTCGGCCTTGAAGTCGAATTCCATGGCGTCAGGTCCGCGCCGAGCGGCGCTGCGAGGTTTGGAGCGCGTAGGACCAGAGGGGCCAGATGAGGGCGCCGGTCACGGGCTGCAGGAACCACATCGGCTCGGGAAGGATGTTGTCCAACCAGAGACGTACGACGAGAACGGTGAGGTGCGCGATGAAGAGAAGCGGAAGGACGTGGAGCGCCTGCCCGACGGGGCCGAACCAGGGCACGCGCCGGTGGAGCCAGTAGGCGAGGTAGGCGAGCGTCACGTAGGCGAGCGCCTGCTGCCCCAGGACGCTTCCGTTCAGAACGTCCATGAGGAGCCCGCAGGCGAAGGCCGCGAACATGCCGACGCTTCTCGGCTGCCAGATGCACCAGTAGACGAGCGTCACCGCGATGAAGTCGGGCGTCCACATGAGCTCGCCGCTCATCGTCGCGATGTTGAGGACGTACGCCGCGAAGAACGTGAAGAGGATCCAGCGCCAGCCCGCCGGACGGCGGAGCTCTTCGCGCGGGGCGTCGGGACCGGAAAAGTCGTATGCGCTCATCGGCGGCGTCTCCGCTCAAAAGGCTGCTTCTCTTCGGTTTGGGCTTCCAGGGCCGCCGTCGGGTTCGGGTCGACGAGGATCACCGTCGCGAACTGGATGTCGTCCGTGATGGCGCCGGGCGAGGCGCTCACGCGCTGGTAGGTTTCGCCGGGCGTGTGCGTGACGGAGGTCACCGTCGCGACGGCGATGTTGCGCGGGAAGATCTTGTCGAAGCCCGAGGTCACCAAACGATCGCCGGCGCGCAGGTCGTCGTCCTGGCGCACGAAGAGGAGGTCGAGCTCGGGCTCGCCCGTGCCGGTCGCGATGTAGTGCACGCCCGTGCGTTCGTTGACGACGGAAATCTGCTGGTGCTGCTCGGTCAGAAGCCGCACTTCGGCCTGGTGGAGCACCGTGCGGTTGACCTGCCCTAAAACGCCGTAGACCCCGATCACGGGCATGCCGGTGACGAGCCCGTCGCGCTCGCCCAGGTTGATCTGAAGGCGCGAGACGAAGGGGTCCGAGACGCGTCCCAGAACTTCGGCGGTCTTCGTGTGGCTCGTCGTGCGGGGGACCGCCTCGACGAGGCTCCGCAAGCGCGAGTTTTCGACTTCGAGTTCGTTCAGACGCGCGGCGCGCAGGAGCAGAAGCTGGTTTTCTTCCTTGAGGCGCTGATTCTCGTCCGAGAGCGTGCGCTTGCTCGTGAAGTAGTTTTCGTACTCACCGATGAAGCGCGCGGGCGCGGCCACCACTTCGACGAGCGGCGTCGTGAAGCTCACGAGCGCGCTCCGGAAGCCGTCCACCGCCCGGAGGCGTCCGTCGACGAGGATGAGGATGATGGCGGCCAGAACGCTCAGAAGAAAGCGGATTCTGACCGACATCCCCTGCCGGAAGAGCGGCGGTGGACCGTATTCCATCTCAGCCCACGGCGAAGGCGGTGTGGAGCTTGTCCATGTTTTCGAGCGCGATGCCGCAGCCCTTGACCACGCAGTTGAGCGGCTCCTCGGCGATGTGCACCGGGAGGCCCGTCTCTTCCTTCAGGAGCTGGTCAAGGTCGCGCAGGAGCGCGCCGCCGCCGGTCAGCATCAGGCCGTGCTCGGAGATGTCCGCACCGAGTTCGGGCGGGGTCTTTTCGAGCGCGTTCTTCACCGCAACCACGATCTGGTTCAAGGGTTCCTGAAGCGCTTCGAGAATTTCGTTCGAGTGCACGGTGAAGGTGCGCGGGGCGCCTTCGGCCGTGTTGATACCCTTCACTTCCATCTCCAGAATTTCGGAACTCGGGAAGGCGCTCCCGATCGTCTTCTTGATCTGCTCGGCGGTGGGTTCGCCGATCATCATGCCGAAGTTGCGGCGGATGTAGTTGATGATCGCCTGGTCGAACTTGTCGCCGCCCACGCGGATCGAACCCGAGTAGACCATGCCGCCCAAGGAGATGAGGCCCACTTCGGTCGTGCCGCCGCCGATGTCGACGACGAGCGAACCCGCGGCTTCGCTCACGGGGAGGCCCGCGCCGATCGCGGCCGCCATGGGCTCTTCGATGAGGAAGACTTCGGAGGCGCCCGCGGCGAGGGCGCTTTCCTTGATGGCGCGGCGCTCGACCTGGGTCGAGCCGCAGGGCACGCAGATGATGATGCGGGGCGAGGGCGCGAAGAGGCGCGAGGGATGCGCCATGCGGATGAACTGCTTGAGCATCTGCTCGGTCACCGTGAAGTCGGCGATCACGCCGTCCTTCATCGGGCGCACGGCCTGGATGTTGCCCGGGACGCGGCCGAGCATCTGCTTCGCCTGACGGCCCACCGCATGAATCGTGGTCTTTCCGTTGGGCCCGCCTTCCTGACGGAGCGCGACCACGCTCGGCTCGTTGAGGATGATCCCCTTGCCGCGCATGTAGATGAGCGTGTTGGCCGTACCGAGGTCAATGGCGAGGTCGTTGCTGAAGTAGTTGCGGAAAAAACCAAACATGTTCGTCTTCGGATTTTTGAGGTTGGATGGCGGCGTTCCGGGAATCCCTGAGGGACCGCAGAAACGCCCGCCGCGCGCGCCGGACGCGGCCCGCAAGGCCGATTGTCAATGATAAACTAAGCCACCTACCGTCGTCGCCGGAGGACCCGCGGTGTGATCCGCGGAGCTGTATGGGAGTGTTGCTGCACGACGCATGCCTCATTTCACCCCGTTCCCGGCGGCCTCTCTCCTACTCCCTCACGGAAAGCAAGACTATGTCCCTAAGCATGGACGACATCCGGCGGATTGCCGATCTCGGCCGCATCGACCTCAGCGACGAGCAGATGCGGGTCATTCAGGGCGAATTGAACGACATCTTCGGCATGATCGAGCGCATCCGCTCGGTCGACACCGAAGGCGTCGCCCCCATGCCCAACCCTCATGACGGCGTGCAGCGCCTGCGCGAGGACGTCGTGAGCGAGCCGGAAAACCGCGAGGAGAACATGAAGAACGCCCCCGAACAGACGGAGGGCTGCTTCCTCGTTCCCCAGGTCATCGAATAAGGGTCACACGTCATGCAGGACATCACTTTCTCGAGCGTCGCGTCGCTTTCCCGCGCGCTTCAGGCCCGCGAGGTTTCCGCCGTGGAACTCGCGGAACACTACCTCGGGCGCATCGAAGCGCACCGCGGCCTCAACGCCTTCCTCGACGTGCGCCCCGAAGCGACGTTGGAGGAAGCCCGCGCCGCGGATGAGCGCATCGCCAAGGGTGAGGCCGGCCCTCTGACGGGCATCCCCATCGCCCACAAGGACATCTTCGTCACCCGCAAGTGGGCTTCCACCGCGGCGAGCAAAATGTTGGAGGGCTACATGAGCCCCTTCGACGCGACCGTCGTCAAGAAGCTCGCCGACGCCGGCATGGTGTGCTTGGGCAAGCTCAACTGCGACGAATTCGCCATGGGCTCGGGGAACGAAAACTCCGCCTTCGGCAAGGTCTACAACCCGTGGGACGCGAACGCCGTTCCGGGCGGGAGCTCCGGCGGGAGTTCCGCCGCGATCGCCGCGGGGCTCGCCCCGATCGCGACCGGCACCGACACCGGCGGTTCGATCCGCGAACCGGCGGCCTTCACTGGCGTGACCGGCATCAAGCCCACCTACGGGCGTCCGTCGCGTCTCGGCATGATCGCCTTCGCGTCGTCGCTCGACACGGCGGGCCTTCTCGGCCACACCGCCGAAGACTGCGCGATGGTGTTGGGCAGCATGGTGGGCTTCGACCCGTACGATTCGACGAGCGTCGAGAAGCCCACGGAAGACTTCACGCGTGACCTGAACGCCGGCGTCAAGGGCCTGCGCATCGGCGTGCCGCGCGCCTGGATGGGTGAAGGGCTCGACCCGGAAGTCGCCGCTTCGATCGAAAACGTCATCGACTTCTACCGCCGCGAAGGCGCCGAAATCGTCGACATCAAGCTTGAGAAGGCCGAGTTGGGCGTTCCGGTCTATTACGTCGTCGCCTGCGCCGAAGCGAGCTCGAACCTCTCGCGCTTCGACGGCGTGCGCTACGGCCACCGCGCCGCCCAGTACGAAGACATCGTCGACATGATGAAGCGCTCGCGAAACGAAGGCTTCGGCCCCGAACCGAAGCGCCGCATCATGATCGGCACGTACGTGCTCTCGCACGGCTACTACGACGCCTACTACCTCAAAGCCCAGCGCGTGCGCCGCCTCATCGCGGAAGAATTCCATCAGACCTTCCGCTCGGTCGACGCGATCCTCTGCCCGATCACGACCGGCACGGCCTACGACTTCGGCGCCAACGCCGACCCCGTGAGCGCGTACCTCTCCGACCTCTACACGGTGCCCGGCAGCCTCGCGGGGCTCCCCGGCCTCTCGATGCCCTGCGGCATCCACTCGAACGGCCGTCCGATCGGCGTGCAGCTCCTCGGCGAGCACTTCACCGAAGCGCGCCTGCTCGGCATGTGCGCGCACTGGCAGCGCGCCACCGACTGGCACGCCCGTCACCCCGCAGGCTACTAATTCGACGAGGAACCGCAATCATGCAGTGGGAAGTTGTCATCGGTCTTGAGACGCACGTTCAGCTCTCGACCCATTCCAAGATTTTCTCCGGCGCGCCCCGTCAGTTCGGCGACGCGCCCAACACGAACGCCTGCTTCATCGACATGGCGCTCCCGGGGAGCCTCCCGGTCCTGAACCGCGGCGCCGTCGAGCGCGCGATCCGCTTCGGTCTCGCGATCGACGCGAAGGTGGCGAACCACTCGGTCTTCGACCGCAAGAACTACTTCTATCCGGACCTTCCGAAGGGTTACCAGATCAGCCAGTTCGAACTTCCCGTCGTCGTGGGCGGCAAGCTCACGTTCGCGGTGGAGCCGAAAAAGGGCGACCCCTACATGAAGACGATCAACCTCACGCGCGCCCACCTCGAAGAGGACGCGGGGAAGTCGATCCACGGTCTCGTGCAGGGGAGCTCCGGCATCGACCTCAACCGCGCCGGCACGCCCCTTCTGGAAATCGTGACGGAGCCGGAACTGAGGAGTTCCGCCGAAGCCGTGGGCTACGCCCGCGCGCTCCACGCGCTCGTCGTCTGGCTCGGGATTTCCGACGGCAACATGCAGGAAGGGAACTTCCGCTGCGACGCCAACGTGTCGGTCCGCCCGGCGGGTTCGACCGAATTCGGAACGCGCTGCGAAATCAAGAATCTCAACAGCTTCCGCTTCCTCCAGGAAGCGATCGACTTCGAGGTCCGCCGCCAGATCGAATTGATCGAGGACGGCGGCAAGGTCGTGCAGGCGACGCGCCTCTACGACCCCGACAAGGGCGAAACGCGCCAGATGCGCACGAAGGAAGACTCGATGGACTACCGGTACTTCCCGGATCCCGATCTTCTCCCCTTGACGATCTCGGACGAGTGGATCGCCCGCGTCAAGGACGAAATGCCTGAGCTGCCGCATGAGCTTCGCGCCCGCATGGCGAAGGACTTCGGGCTTTCCGACTACGACGCGTCGATTCTCACCGCCTCGCGCGACATCGCCGACTACTACCTCGGCGTCGCCGAAGCCGCCCCCGACAAGAAGATCGCCGCCAACTGGGTGATGGGCGAAGTCTCCGCCGCCGTCAATCAGACGGAAGGCATGAGCTTCGCGGAAGCCCCCGTCGCGCCCGCCGTCCTCGCGAAGATCCTCGCGAGGATCGCCGACGGCACGATCAACCAGAAGGGTGCGAAGGAAGTCTTCGCGGCCGTCTGGGCGGGCGAAGGCACGGACGTCGACGCCGTGATCGAGGCGAAGGGTCTGAAGCAGATTTCGGACGCGGGCGCCCTTGAAGCGATCATCGACGAAGTGCTCCGCGACAACGCGAAGTCGGTCGAAGAATTCCGCGCTGGCAAGGAAAAGGCCTTCAACGCGCTCGTGGGTCAGTGCATGAAGAAGACCCGCGGCAAGGCGAACCCCGCGCAGGTGAACGAGCTTCTCCGTAAGAAGCTCGGCTGAGGCTGAAGGGGAACCCCAAGCACGAAAAAACCGGCCTCGCGGCCGGTTTTTTCACGGATCCTGCGGGAGGAATCAGGCGCCGTAGCGCTCACGGTAGGCGGCGACGGCCGGGCGGAACTGCGCCACGGCGCGGGCCTTTTCCGAGTCGCCTTCCATGAAGGCGAGAAGGTCCTTCAAGGAGATGATCGAGACGACGTTGAAGCCGAAGGTCTTCTCGACGTCCTGCACCGCGGAGGTTTCGGTCATCTCGACGGCGTTGCCGCCCTTTTCCTGACGGTCGAGGGCGATGAGCACGCCCGCGGGCGTCGCGCCGTTCGCCTGGATCATCGCGACGGATTCGCGCACCGAGGTCCCCGCGGAAATGACGTCGTCGATGATGACGACCTTGCCCTTGAGCGGCGCACCCACGATCGTGCCGCCTTCGCCGTGGTCCTTCGCTTCCTTGCGGTTGAAGGCCCAAGGCACGTCGCAGCCCAGACGCGCGAGGTTCGTCGCCACGCTCGCCGCAAGGGGGATCCCCTTGTAGGCGGGCCCGAAGATCATGTCGAACTCGATGCGGCCTTCGTTGCGGGCGGCGAGAAGCGTCTCGGCGTAGAAGCGCCCGAGCGTATCGAGAAGGGCGCCCGTGTTGAAGAGGCCCGCGTTGAAGAAGTAGGGCGAGAGGCGGCCGGCCTTCGTCTTGAATTCGCCGAAGCGAAGGACGTTCGCATCAAGGGCGAACTCGATGAACTGTTGCTGGATGGACTGCATGGGTGAAGAATGCGGGGAAATATCGCGACACGACGCCGGGACCGAAAACCGGTGTACCGGGCGGCATGCGGTTGGAAGAATCAGTAAATTATAGGACACCCGATTTTTGAACTTTCGCTGGAACCTCCCCATGTACCGCATCGTCACGGTCAATGCCAACGGCATCCGCTCCGCCCACAAGAAGGGCCTTCTCGAATGGTTTCTCGCGTCGGACGCCGACGTGCTCTGCATGCAGGAAGTGAGGGCGGGCGCGGACGACGTTCCCGCCGCGTGGGCCGAGATTCCGGGCTACCACGCGTACTTCCACCCCGCCGAAAAGAAGGGCTACTCGGGCTGCGCCCTCTGGTGCCGCGAAGAGCCCCGCGAGGTGCGTACGGGCTTCGGGGGCGAATTCGACGCCGAAGGGCGCTTCGTGGAGGCCGACTTCGGCACCCACATCGTGATGTCGGCCTACTTCCCGTCGGGAACTTCCGGGGACGAACGTCAGGCGGCCAAGTACCGCTTTCTCGACCAGTTCCTCGACTACGTCGAGCGCCGCCGCGCGGAAGGCCGCGAGATCGTCTTCTGCGGCGACGTCAACATCGCCCACAAGGAAATCGACCTCAAGAACTGGAAGGGGAACATGAAGAATTCCGGGTTCCTCCCGGAAGAGCGCGCCTGGATGACGAAGCTCCTCTCGGAGCACGACTGGCGCGACGTCTTCCGCCTTCTGGACCCCCGGCCCGATCAGTACACCTGGTGGAGCCAGCGCGGGCAGGCCCGCGCGAAGAACGTCGGTTGGCGCATCGACTATCAGATCGCGACCCCGCTTCTCGCCTCCTGCGCCCGCGCGACCTCGATCTACAAGGACGAGAAGTTCTCGGACCACGCGCCGCTCACGGTCGACTACGACCTCGGCGCCCTGACCGCCGGAGGCCGCTGATGAAGACGCTCGCGGACATTCTCTTTGAACAGGGTTTCGGCACGCGCCACGACTGCCGCTCGATCGTGTCGGCGGGTGCCGTCGAGGTGGAGGGGCGCGTCGCGGACGACCCGGATGAGCGCTTCGACGAAGACGGGATGCGCTTCACGTACCGGGGCGAAACCTGGCCCGTCGTGGAGCACGCGATCATCGCGCTCTACAAGCCCGCCGGGTACGAGTGCTCGATGAAGCCTTCGGCGCATCCTTCCGTGATGACGCTTCTTCCCGGGCAGCTCCGCCGCCGCAACGTTCAGCCCGTGGGGCGCTTGGACGTCGACACGACGGGGCTTCTCCTCATGACGGACGACGGGGCGCTCCAGCACCGTCTCATCCACCCGAAGCGGCACGTCCCCAAGGTCTACGAAGTGACCCTGAAGCACCCGGCGGCGCCGGACCTCTGCGAAAAGCTCACGGCGGGCGTGGTGTTGGACGACGATCCGAAGCCCGTCGCCGCGAAGGCCGCGGAATTGGTGACGCCCACGCACCTGAGGATGACGTTGGTCCAAGGGAAGTACCACCAGGTGAAGCGCATGGTGGCCGCGTGCTCGAACCGCGTCGAGGCGCTCCACCGGAGCGCCTTCGGCGCGTACCGGCTCCCTGAAGACATGAAGCCCGGCGAATGGCGCTGGATTTTGGACCGCAGCGAGGTGCTGGGCGGATGACGGCGAAGGGGTGGCGCGAGAGCCTGGCGGTCTATGCCGAACCCGCGGCTCTGCGGATGTTCTTCTTCGGCTTCAGCTCGGGGCTGCCGCTGCTGCTCGTCCTGGGGACCTTGAGCTTCTGGCTTCGCGAGAGCGGGGTCGATCTGAAGACGATCGGCTTTCTCTCGTGGGTGGGCCTCGTCTACGGCTTCAAGTGGGCGTGGTCGCCTCTTGTCGACCGCTTCACGCTCCCCGTGCTCGGGCGCCTTTTGGGGCGCCGCCGCTCGTGGCTCGCGCTCTCGCAGGCGGGCGTCGCTTCGGGGCTTCTCGTGATGGCGTCGACTGATCCCGCGCAGAACCTCACGATGATGACCGTCGCGGCGCTCTGCACCGCCTGGTGCTCCGCCACGCAGGACATCGCCTTGGACGCCTACCGCATCGAGAGCGCCGCCGAGGA